>Ga0302319_10000617_pt1 | contig 79851 bp, 80 predicted proteins | sample Bog_T0_2_FD_203319 | JGI IMG/M metagenome (GOLD analysis project Ga0302319, IMG submission 203319) | Peat permafrost microbial communities from Stordalen Mire near Abisko, Sweden - Bog_T0_2 | ecosystem: Environmental > Terrestrial > Soil > Wetlands > Peat | place: Sweden: Abisko, Stordalen Mire...
CACGAGCGCCGAGCCCGGCTTATCGGGAATGGTCACGCTCAGTCCGGCAAGCTCTTTTCCGGACATCCTGCTCACCTTGCCGGGGCCCAGCTCCGTGCGGATCTCCACCGAATAGATGGCCGCCGGGTCGATCTTCCGCAAATGCGCATCGAGCGTCGGGAAAGGGCTCTCCGGCCGGCGGAAGAACATTGCCAGTCCCGATTTCAAATCCGGGCGGTCAAACTGCATCCCGCTCCAGTAGCCGGAAAGCGGGCTGAACGAGAGCAGGGGATAAAAGTCGCCGTGGAAGAATGGCCGCGCTTCGTGGAATTCCTCCAAGCCAGCTTTCAGCCATCCATCGTCCTTGGCGATGATCATGTTTGCATTCTGGTCGATCACCAAGCCGGCGCTGTAAGCGCTTCGCAGCATATAGGTCGTGTTTCCCTCGCAGCAGCCGGCGCTCAGCGGGACCCAGGGCGAGAGCCCGAGGGTGTGCAACTGCTGTCCCGTCGCATCCGGGGTGTAGCAGGCGTAGTCGCTCCTCCAGAGCGCCATGCTTCGCGAGATCATCTCGATATCAATCCGCCGCCCCCCGCTCGAGCAGTTGTCGATCTTGAGTCCCGGATGCGCGGCCCGCAGGTCGTCCCAGAATGCATAGAGCCCCTCGATGTAGCGGATCTCGGTGATGCCCACGCGATCCGGCGCGTCGATCCAGAATGGCGCCGGATCGATGTTGAAATCCTGCCGGTACCAATCCACGCCCCCTTTCGAGATGAGGTCGGAGACGATGTCCGTGATCCCCTTCCTCGCGGCAGGATCGCCGAGATTCAGCACTCCCCCGCCATCCTTGCGCTTGAAAAACCACTCCGGATGTCCGGTCAACAGCGTGCTTCCCGGATCGGCCTCCTCGGGCTCGAGCCAGAGGAGGAACTCCATTCCGTTTTTGTGCAGCAGGCTGCTCAGCGGCGCGAACCCGTCGGGAAAGGTTTGCTTGTTCGGCCACCAGCTCCCGCGGTTCCTGCCCCAAGGCGTGTTATGAACGGTCGATCCCTCGCTGTAATCCTCGTTCCCGTACCAACCCGCGTCGATCCAGTACACGTCGAATGGGATTTTTTTCTGCGCGATCTCAGCGACGCGCGCCAGCTTCTGGGTGATCAATGCATTGCCCCATGTGAGATATGCCGCCGGCCCGACGACCGGCTGTCCGTTTTCCTGCGGGGAATAATAGGCGAGCAACAGCCTGCGCCAGGCGTTGTGCGCCTCCTCGAGGTCGCCGCCCCAGTTCATCAACAGGATCCGCGGCGTGCGGATCGTCTCGCCCGGGTGCAGCAGCAGATGCGTGTGCTGCATGCCCGCGCTCATCACCACGCTGTTTCCGTCCTTGTCCCGCGAAAATTCCGCGGCCCAGTTCCCCGTCCAGCCGATTGCTCCGATGACCCCCTCTTTATCGATCTGGAGATTGAAAAAAGGGAGCGTTACGTTGGAGGACCGTCCTCCTACCGAGGCCAGCCTGGCGTCCCCACCTCTTCCCAGCGCCTGGGTCAGCGGCTCAAAATCCGTCTGGCTCGCGATGCTCCCCCTGGAGGAATGAAACACTGCCTGCGCGGCGGCGGCGGCAGGCAACGAAGCGAACAGCGGTGCGATATCCTCGATGACCGGCGTGTCGCCCTTGCCCTCGTTCGAAAATTTGAGCACCCACTCGACCGCGTCGAAGTCCTTGAAAGTCCGCACCTCCGCTGTGATCGTGAGACCGGTCGCAGGATCGGTGAATGTCTGGCTCTCCAGCGTCCCCCCGTTACCTGGCGACGTCTTTCGCGACCTCGTCCATGCGGCAAGGAATTCGGATGATTTTTTTCCGCCGTACTTGAAGCTGAACGGCGGCAACGGGGCATTCCATTGGTCTTGGGAAAAAAGCATGGGCGCGGGTGGGTTCGGGGTTTGGGAGAATGCAGGCGGAGCAACGGTGGCAATAACCGCCAGAGCGGATATTACGCACAATGAGGCCGCCCCTTTCAGCGATAATTTCATTTTGTACAATCTAGAGGGGAGAGGATCAATTCGTGATTTTCTCCCATACCTGCGGTTCCACAAGTTTAAATCGCGGGTGGAAAATTCGCGCCGAAGCATCGTATCCGGGCCGACGGACCACGCCGGGAATCCAGCGCTGGGTGGCATCAGGGAACTCCTTGGGTTACGACGAGGATTTTCCACCTTTCGGAAAAAATTGCCGTTATAATTATCCATTTTTACGAGGGTAGAACAGCCACGCGCCACCGGCTGATTTGTTCATGGAATTGGCGGCGGGTGGGGCCGGGTTTTTGATAATATATTGTGCGGTTATTTATTTGCTGCATAGATGCCGCGATGAATTCAAGCGCCTTGAATATTTTAGTGGTTGATGATGAGGCGCCTGTCACCGCATCGATAAAAGTGGTGCTGGGAAGTGCGGGGCATTCCGTGGATGTGCTTCACGATGGAGAGGAAGCGTTGACGAGGCTCGCTGAATTTCCCAACCACTATCACCTTCTGATTACCGACCATCTCATGTGCAAGGTTTCGGGAATACAGTTCCTGCTGCAACTTCCCGTGAATGCGTTCCGGGGAAAAATCATTGTGCTGTCGGCCTATCTGACGCCGCAACTGGAAAAGGATTTTAAGTCGTTGGGAGCGGAGAGGATCATACGGAAACCGTTTGATTTGGATGAACTACGCACGGCGGTGGAGGAGTTGAGGAAGTAGGGGGTGAAAACCGGCGAAGAGATTTAAGCCGCCCACATAGTCTCGAGTATCTCGCAAAGCCTCGGTTCAGGGCTGAAGGAATTTTTTTGCCGTTTCCGGGGCGATGCCCTGGGCTATCATATTGCGCCCCGTTGGGGCTGGGGAGTAATGCGTCTTCCAAGTGCGCGACACGTTTTGACCTTGGTGTCGAGATGAGCCAAATATCAACGGGCTGTTGCCCAAAGGGGGCTGGCCCTGTCGAGAAGGAGCGGTTCCGGCTCAGCGGCAAATAAGCCTGATCCACCCGCCTGATCCGGCGCGCTATGAAAGTTGCCCCGGGAGATCACAGCGGTCCAGGACTGCGCGGTGAATTGATGCAGGAATTGAGAAGGGGTGGTGTTCCTGGAGGTATCCGGGTTGGTGTTCCTGGGGGAGTTAGTATTGGCGGTGTTATTGTCGAAGTTTTTGTTGGAGTTATTATTGGAGGTGATGGCGACTTCGTTGCTGTGGTAGTTGAGGGCGACATCGCTGTCGTGGCCAAAGCGGGACCACGGGCCGGGCGGGACGTCGCGGGCTTCCACAAACTTCCAATCACAAACATCCCGGGTGCCGATGCCGAGATAGTCGCGCACGGCGGGGGAAACGTCCAGACCGGCTCCGCCGTTCAGGTTCGGCTTGGGCTGTTTGTTGCCGAAGACGTATTCCCAGTTATCGGTGCAGAACGGGCCGCAATCCTCCCATTGGGCGTAAACGACCTTGTTTCTGCAGCGGATCGCGACCCAGCGGTGCTGGCAGACGGATTTGCCCGGGCGCTCGAAGGTTTGCCTGAACCACGGGATGACATTGCAAGCCTCGGGCTTGGTGGTGTGCTCTGTGACATCGTTGTAGGGGAGGGCGATGTAAAACGGGTTCTTGCGCGGGACGAAAGCGACGGGCATATAATCGCGCCGGGCGCTGGAGGCGGGAGTGTCAAAGCCGCCGTAATTGGATTCCCAGGCGGGATCCCATGAGCTTTTGAAATTCGGCACGGGGTTGTTTCCGGCGGCGCGTTCGCCGACCCAGAAGACGGTGGTGACGATGTTCATCTTCCACGGGTACTGGCCGGAGGCCACGATGCAGCCCGAGGTGGGAATGACAACGCGGGGTCCGGCTGTGGGTGAGGCGCCGCCGTGCAGGCTCATCGCGTATTTTGCGAAGTCTTCGCTGCTTTGGTAGGGCGATTGGGAGAAGGCGGTGGCGGCAAGGACTGTAAAGCCAAGGAGAGCTGATATTGAGAGTGTTTTGATCACCACCATTGAATGCGCGACTGGGCGGAACCTTTCTTCAAGGAGACCGGGGCCTTCCGTTAAACATTCGATGGGACGCATGATAAATTATCAATTAGCTTAACCCGTGCCAAGGTACCGGTCTTCACCACCAAGGCACCAAGACACCAAGAGGGAAGGCTTAGGGTTCAGGGTTCAGGGTTCAGAAAAATCGTCCACAGATTGACGCAGATTTACGGGGACAGTTTTAAGCTTTAAGGGATGCGTAGCTCGGGCTTTAATTCCGTCGCGGCCTTGGGGCGCTGGATGAGGCGATGGGAATAAACCCATCAATCCAAACTATGAAGCAACGGTTGCCATTGCTGATCAGGTGTTCTTTTGACGAGAGCGACGCTTCCACAGATACGTCTTTTAAAAGAGAAGATGAGCTGCTGCCCGAATTCACGTCTTTTATATTGTTTTACAACGTTCTTTCCGTTCCTGTTTGATTTTACGTCGGCAGAGATTTTCTTGATATACGCCTGTGCCTGCGTCAAACCACACTCGGTGATCGAAATATAAATGTTGATGGCCTGGATTCTGTCACCCGCGAAAACAGCGTGTTTGATCCTTGCCAGATCATCTTCCGTAGGCGCGGGTGTCACCGGCTCTCTGAAGGATTCATCCAGCAGCATGAATCCATTCGAATTTGGCATCGATAATTCCATGGTCTCATTGTTCAGCATTACCTATGCCAAGCCATGGACGATGGGGGTTGAAATGGAGGGGGCGGGCGGGGCATACTCTGGCATGAATGTTCACCACCTGGAGTTGTTCTACCATGTCGCGAAGCATGGGGGGATCAGCGAAGCTGTGCGGAAAATGCCGTACGGCATCCAGCAGCCGGCGGTGAGCGGGCAGATCCTGCAACTGGAGGAGACGCTGGGGCTGAAGCTTTTCCAGCGGCGGCCTTTCCATCTCACGCCGGCGGGGCGGGAGTTGTTCGCGTTTGTGGAGCCGTTCTTCGGCAGGCTGGGGGAGACGGGGGAGCGCCTGCGCGGGGAAACGAGCCATCGGCTGCGCCTTGCGGCGCCGGCCACGATTTTGCGCGGGCATTTTCCAAACCTGCTGGAGCAGCACCGGCGTAAATTTCCGAACCTGAAACTGAACCTGCACGACGCGAACCAGGCGATGGCGGAGAGCCTGCTGCAAAAGCAGGAGATCGACCTGGCGATCACGGAAATGGAGGGGAAGCCGCCGACGGGGATCAAGTCGGCGGTGCTGATGAAGCTGCCGCTGGTGCTGCTGGTGCCGGCGAGCTACAAGCTCGCCTCGCCGCGTCAACTCTGGAAGGAGATCGAGCCGGAGGAGACACTGATCTCGCTGCCGCCGAACGAGGTGATATCGAAGCTGTTCCGGCAGGGGCTGGAGAAGCTGGGGGTCTCGTGGACGGCGAGCGTGGAGATCAGTTCGCTTGATCTGCTTGGCGCGTATGTGAGCGCCGGTTTCGGAATCGGGGTTTCGGTGCTTGCGCCGGGAGCGAAGCCGCCGGCCGGGGTGAAGGTGTTTCCGCTTACCAACTTCCCGCCATTGATCATAGCGGCGCTGTGGCAGGATCGGTTGCCGCCCGTTGCGGAATCATTCCTGAATGAGGCGAAACGACGGGCGGAGGAGATGCAGCGGGGTTAGTGTGCCGCGCTTTTCCGATCGAACATCGCCCATGGGTCGGCGTACAGGTCCGCTGCTTCCCTGGCGGTGAGTACGCGGTTGCTCCAGCCCCAAAAGGAGGAGAAATTTGCGTTGAACATCATGCCGCCGTTCCCCGTGGCGTTATACACGAGCTGGCCGGCCACAACCGCCACGGACTGGGCTAGGTTCACATGAGTATTGCGGGCCACTTCCACGCCGTTCACATACATCACCCCCAAGCCATCTTGAACCGTACACAGGACCAGAATCCATTTCCCCATGGTATATTGATAGATGGGGTTGATGGCGGTGTGGCCCGCGTCGCACCATGTGGCTGAAATTGTACGCGGGGGGAACTGGCCGCGATTGTGCAACATGTACATGACCATCGGGGCGTTTTTAGTGGTATCAAAGATGCGTCCCAGGATCGTCGTGTCGAGCGGCTGGAATAGCGCGGCATAGGAATAGCCGACCCCGACCTTGGAGGCATCAAGGATCTCGGTCGCCAGTTTTGTGCTCTGGATCGATTGGGCCATCGCGTTGTTGTTGCTGATCGCCGGCCCAACCCATGGGTAGTCCGGGCTCACCGGTGGAATAATCCACTCCGGCGGCCTGGCACCGGCGGGAGTACCGGACAAAGCCTTCGCGGAATAAGTCTGCCTGGTGACAGCGTCGTAAAAGGCGGTGCCGGAGCCCTCATTCAACGGCACTGCGGTGACCAGCCCTCTGGCCAGGGGATGCTTCCAGTTGATCTCGCTGCCTGCGGGAGACTTGCACACCACCGGCGGCGGTGGTGCCGCCGTGACCGATGTGCCGCTTGCGTAAAACAATCCCAGAACCAGGAATAGTAAAAATGGCCTCAACGGATTCAGGTCATTGATGGGCTGCGCAAGCACTCTCACGCATTTTGATCGAAACGTTTGTATTACGCCCACTTTTTGCCGAGGGCGTCGAGGCCGGCTTTTCCGAGATCCTCAGGACTCATGATTGCTTTCACTTCTACGTCGGCGTTGAAGGTGAGGAACCAGGGTTCTGCGAGCGAGGGTATTTTTGAGGCATCGGCCATATCTACTATGAGCAGGACGGAGCGTTTGCCATGCTGTTCCGTGAAATAGACGGCTTCCGGTTTGGTCTCGTCGAGGATGAGTTTCAGTTTTTTGCCGACGGAACCGTCCTTGGTGAGAGCGTTGAACTTATCGTGGGGGATGACGACGTTTAGTAAAAAGCGCATGGCTTGGAGTAACCGGATGTCGTGCGGAGTTCAAGCAGGATGTGGGAGTGTAATGGCAGCTTTCGATTCCGGGAAAATTCTCAAAAAATCATTAACGTGCAAGGGGTTGATATCCTTGTGGATGCGGGACGGGGCAGGTGGTGTGGGTATTCGGCCAGTGTACGGAAAATCAAAAGTTGTGGACATTTGGCCCGAAAAGTGGTTTAAAGTGGGGCGTTGTGGATTAAAATGGTCCAACACGCTTTCTCTGACCCATGGCTACCAAAACTACTACCAAGCCGATATTTTCGGGACGGTACGTTCACGCCCTGGACCCGAAGAACCGGATAACGATACCTGCTGACTGGAGGGAAACCGACCACGATCCCTACTATATCATACCGCGCGAGAAGACGGGCTGCCTGGTGGCGATGTCGCCCGGGGAGTTCCAGGCGATGCGGGCGAAGGCGGAGGCCAGGGAGGGGATGTCGCCGCAGAAACGGCGGATATTCATCCGGGAATTTTATTCGCGGGCGGAGCGGTGCGTGACGGACAAGCAGGGGAGGCTGCTGTTGCCGGTGGACCATTGCAAAAAGATCGGGCTGGAGGAGGGAGTGATCCTGCTGGGGACGGATACGAGTTTTGAGATATGGAATCCGAAACGGAGGGAGGAATCGCAGCCGGTGCATGATGCCGTATTCGATGAGATGGCTGACGAGATGGAGCTATGATCCGGCCCAATTATTTTGAAGACGAAACTATTTTTTCCGGATTTCGACACGGGAATATCATGACGCTTGAAAAAAAGAGTGGAAACGAGGGTTATCACGAATCCGTTTTGCTGGACGAAGCGGTGGAGTTCGTCGCGCCCGCGCCAGGCAAGCTGATCGTGGATGGGACGCTTGGAGGCGGGGGGCACAGCGAGGCTTTTTTGAAAGCGGGCGCACGGGTGATCGGGCTGGACCAGGACCCGGAGGCGCTGGCTTTTGCGATGCAGAGACTGGGCGATGGGGATGGGCGTTTCCGTGCGGTGCATGCAAATTTTTCGGAGCTCGACGCGGTGCTGGACCGGATGGGAATCGCGCAGATCGATGGGGGGTTCCTGGACCTGGGTGTTTCGTCGCGGCAGATCGACACGGCGGAGCGGGGGTTCAGTTTCATGCGGGAAGGGCCGCTGGATATGCGGATGAATTCGCTGGCGGTGACGACGGCGGCCGATCTCGTGAACAACGCAAGCGCGGAGCAGCTCGAGGGGATTTTCAGGAATTTCGGCGAGGAGCCGCAGGCGCGAAGGATCGCCGCAAAGATCACGGAAGAGCGGATGAGCCGGCCGTTTGAGACGACGCTGGACCTGGCGCGCGCGGTGGAGCGCGTGGTGCCGAGGCATGGCAAGACGCATCCGGCCACACGGGTATTCCAGGCGTTGCGCATGGCGGTGAACCGCGAGCTTGAGGCGCTGGGAATGGCGCTGGAGCAATTTGGCAGGAGGCTGGCACCGGGTGGGAGGTTCGGGGTGATCACATTCCATTCGCTCGAGGACCGCATGGTGAAAACATTTTTCAAGACGCACAGCGCCGAATGGATCGACCGGCCGGAATGGCCGGAGGCGAAGCCGAATCCTGTGAGGATTTTCAGGCTCGTGAAGAATAAACCCGTGGTCGCCGGTGACGGGGAACAACAAAGAAACCCGCGCTCACGCAGCGCGAAGTTTCGCATCGTGGAGAAAATCTAATGTCCGGAAATCGCAAAAAACATACGAATACAGTGCAGGTCGGCTCGCTTCTCAAATGGGTGGTGGCCGCATTTTTCATCATGGTGGTGGGATTGAGCTATGTCTATCTCAGCAACCAGATGCACACCCGTGGAAACGAGATCAGCAAGCTGGAGAAGGAATTGAGCGACATCAAAGTGCTGAACCAGGAGGAGGAGGCGAAGATCGCGCAGCTCTCCTCGCGCGCCGTGCTGCAACGCCGCCTGAACGAGGGATTCATCAAGATGGTGCCGATCACGGATGACCGCATCGTACGGATCAACACGCCCGCGCGCGCACCGGGGGATGAGATCCGGGCGGTGGTAAACGGGGGTATGGAAAAATGATGGCAAAAGCCAAGGTGCGGATGCTGCTCGCGTGCTTTGGTCTGTCCGTCTTCTTCACCATCTTCTCGTATCGCCTGATCTACCTGCAGGTCCTCAAGCATGACGAATACACCGCGCTGGCCGCGGAGAAGCATCTGGAGAAGACGACGATCTACTCGAACCGTGGCGAGATCAGGGACGTGAACGGAGAGGTGGTCGCCGCCAACCAGCCGATCAAGACGGTGATCGCGGACGGAACGGTGATCACTAATCCCGGCGCGCTGGCGGACCTGATGGCCGCGCCGCTGGAAATGGACCGCGCGAAACTCCTGGAGATGCTCTCCACGGGGAAGCCGTATATCGTGATTAAAAAACAGGTGCCCGAAAGCGTGGCGAACGATCTTGCCAGCAAGATGAACGGGAAGACACTGCGCGGCGTTTACTTTGAGCAGGATTCCTCGCGCATTTACCCGAACGGCACAATGCTTTGCCACGTGCTGGGGTTCGTGGACCATACGCACCACGGCGTGCGCGGCATCGAGAAATCGATGGACAACTACCTGAGCGGCTACGACGGATTCCGCTACACTGAGCATGACCGGACGGGGAAGGAAATCGAATTTTACCGCGGCCAGGAAAGGCCCGCGCGGGCAGGGTGCAATGTGCGGCTGACGGTCGACCTGGGATTGCAGAATATCGTCGAGACGGAACTCAGCGCGGCGGTGAAGCAATTCCGGCCGGCGTCGGCAATCGTGATCCTGATGAAGCCGCAGACCGGCGAGATTCTGGCGCTGGCGAACTGGCCGAATTACGACCTGAACGCGGTCGGGGATTACAAGGAAGACGACATGAAAGACCGGGCGATCGAGGACATGGTCGAGCCGGGATCGATCTTCAAGATCGTGACGGCATCCGCTGCCTTGAATGAGCGGGCCGTGCGCATGGACACGATGATTTTTTGCGAGAACGGGCACTTCAATTTCGCGGGCAAAGTTCTGAAAGACCATCACGGCTACGGCGACTTGAGCGTGATGGATATCCTGATGAAATCCAGCAACATCGGCGCTGCAAAGCTCGCGATGCTGCTGGGCGAGCAGAAATTTTACGATTACATCCGCAGCTTTGGCTTTGGCGAAAGGACAGGCATCGCGCTGCCGGGCGAGATCAACGGCCTGGTGCATCCGCCGCATTTGTGGAGCAAGATTTCGATCAGCCGCATACCGATGGGGCAGGGTGTGGGCGTGACGCCGTTGCAGACGGTCGCGGCGATGTCGGCCGTGGCAAATGGCGGGCACCTGATGATGCCACAGATCGTTCACGAAATCACGGATGAACATAACACCGCCGTGGCGAGCTTTCCGCCCGTGGAAATCCGCCAGGTGATGTCCGCCGAGGTATCGAAAGAAATGCGCGACGCGTTGAAAAGAGTAGTGAGCAAGGAAGGCACGGCTGTGCTTGCCGCGGTGGCCGGGTTCACCGTCGCGGGAAAAACCGGCACGGCGCAAATCCCGATCCCGGGGGGAGTGGGATATTACGACAATAAATACGTGGCCTCCTTCGAGGGGTTCATGCCTGCGGATAACCCGGCATTCGTCGCGCTGGTGATGATCAATGATCCAAAGACCGGGCCGGAGCAGTATTACGGCGGCCTGGTGGCTGCGCCCGTATTTTCGCGGATCGCGGAGAAGGCGGCGAGATATTTGAATCTCGAGCCGCACCCCGATGACACCAACACAAACAAAATGATATACACGAACGCAAGGGACTAGGAATGCTGCTGAAAACTTTGCTTTCAAAAATCGGGACGATCGAGGTGGAAGGGCCGCAGGATTGCGACATCACGTCGATCAGCTACGACTCGCGGCATGTGAAACCGGGCGGGCTTTTCGTGGCGCTGCGCGGCGAAAAGGTGGATGGCCACCAATACATCCTGCAGGCATTTGAAAAAGGTGCCGCGGCTGTCGTGGTGGAAGAGGCCCCGCACAAAGGGCGCACCGGCACGATCGTGATCGTGCAGGATACACGCAAGGCGCTCGCAGACCTGGCGGCGGCTTATTTCCAAAATCCGTCGCATGCATTGAAGATGGCTGGCATCACCGGCACGAAGGGAAAGACCACGGTGGCGTTTCTTTTAAAGCACATTTGCGAGCGGATGTTTCTGCAGTGCGGGCTGATCGGCACGGTACGCTATGAAATCGCGGGACGCATCCTGCCCGCGCCGCGCACTACGCCGCAGTCGCTCGATGCGGAGGATCTGCTTTACCAGATGCGCTCGGCGGGTTGCAAAGCGGCGGTGATGGAGGTCTCCTCCCATGCGTTGATGCAGGAGCGGGTGCGGGGCGTGGAATTCGACGTTGGGGTTTTCACGAACCTGAAGCAGGACCATCTCGACTACCATGTGACGATGGAAAATTATTTCGAGGCGAAGTCGCGGATGTTCAGCAACCTGGTCGCGCAGACAAAGAAGCGCGGCAAGGCGGTGATCAATATCGACGACCAGTACGGCTCGCGTCTCGTGGAAAAATTCGCGAAGCAACTGCCGGTAATCACCTACGGCGTAACCACACGCGCGGATTTTCGCGCCAGTGGATTCAAGACCGACCAGTCAGGCACGACGTTCCAGCTCGATGCGCTGGAGAAAAGCTTTCTCGTGCGGCTGCCGCTGATGGGACGCTTCAATATTTACAACGCGCTCGCGGCGTTGGCGGCCTCCACGGCGATGGGGCTCGATCTGCGCACGGCGGTGCTGAGCCTCGCGAATGCGCCGGCGGTGCCGGGCCGGCTGGAGCGGGTGGAGGCGAAGCGGCAGTTCCAGGTGTTCGTGGATTACGCGCACACGGAGGATTCGCTGCTGAACGTGATGAAAACATTGCGCGAACTTTCGCCAAACCGCCTGATAGTTGTGTTCGGCTGCGGTGGCAACCGCGATAAGGCGAAGCGTCCGCTCATGGGCGCGGCGGTGGAGCACAACGCGGATCTCGCGATCATCACTTCGGACAATCCACGCAAGGAGCAGCCGGAGGAGATCATCGAGGATATCAAGAAAGGGTTCCGCGGCACGAATTACGAAGTGGTTGTCGACCGCAAGGAGGCGATCTTCAAGGCGATAGGCCTCGCCCAATCGCGTGACATCGTATTGATCGCGGGCAAGGGCCACGAGACTTACCAGGAATTTGCGGACCACACCATCCCGTTTGATGATGTCGCCATTGCAAAAGCCGCCATTGAATCCAATCCCCTGAACTATCAAACATAATTTGGACCCGACCAACCTGAGCGCAATTGCGAAGTGGGCCGGCGGAGAACTCCTGCAAGGGGATCCCGCACGGAACATCACGCACATTTGCACCGATTCGCGCGCATTGAAGGCGGGGGATTTGTTTCTCGCGCTACGCGGGGAGAATTTCGATGGCCATGCGTTTGTGGAGACGGCAGCAAAGCTGGGCGCAGCGGGAGTGATCGTGGCCGAGGCGACCGCGGGACTCCCTGGGGATTTTGCGGTGATCAAGGTCGCGGATACGCTGGCCGCGCTGCAGCAGATCGCGGCTGGCTACCGGAAATCGCTGCCGCTGAAGGCGGTGGTGATCACTGGCAGCAACGGCAAGACCAGCACAAAGGACTTTGCGGCGGCGGTGCTGGAGGAACGTTTCCGGGTCATCAAAACGGAGGGCAATCTCAATAATCACATCGGGCTGCCGCTCACGATCCTGCGCGCACGCGGGAGCGACGAGATCGGTGTTTTCGAAATCGGCATGAACCATCCCGGCGAGATTGCGCCGCTCGCAAAAATCGCGAAGCCGGACGTGGGCATCATCACGAACGTGGGGGTGGCTCACATTGAATACATGGGGAGCCGCGACGCGATCGCGCAGGAAAAAGGGATGCTTGCGGAAGCGCTGCCGGAGGGAGGTTGCCTCGTGATGGATGCGGGCGATGAATACACTGGCTCGATTTCCAGGAGGACGAAGGCGCGCACGGTGTTATGCGGAATCGACGAGGGCGAGGTTCGTGCCACCGGCATCCGGATCGATGCGGCGGGAAGCCATTTTCAATTGTCCGCCGGAGGGGAAACAGTGCAGGCGCAGACCGCGGTCCCCGGCGAACACATGGTGCGCAATGCGCTGCTGGCAATCGCGGCGGGAATTATTTTCGGGCTTACACCTGCGGAGTGCGCGGCGGGGCTTGCCAGGGTGCACCTCACCAAGGGGCGGTTGGAGCAGAAAAATATCCGCGGCATCCTTGTGATCGACGACACTTACAACGCGAACCCGGATTCCATGGTCGCCGCGTTGCGCACACTGGCGCAGATGCCCGCAAGCGGACGGCGCATCGCGGTGCTCGGCCGGATGGGCGAGCTTGGCATCGAGTCGGAGCGCGGACACCGTCAGGTGGGCGAAGCCGCGGGAGTGCTGAAAATCAATTACGTGATCAGCGTGGGCGAAGAAGCGCGGTTTATTTCCGAAAGCGCACGGCAGCACGGCGCGGGGGAAGCGATTCACGCGGCCTCGACGGATGAAGCGACTGTTGTTTTAAATAATCTTGCCCGTGCCGGGGACGTGGTCCTCGTAAAGGGAAGCAGATCGGCAAAAATGGAAAAAATCGTGGAGGGGCTTGCAGCGGTATGATGTACTATCTTTCGAACTACAGTAAACATTTCGGAGCGCTCAACGTCTTTCACTACCAGACTTTTCGCGCGGTCGGCGCGGCGGTCACGTCGTTTTTGCTCTGCATCCTTTTCGGCAATTTCGTCATCAGGAAATTGATCTCGCTGAAGATTGGCCAGCCCATCCGGACCGCGGCGGAAGTACACAAGCTCGCCGAGTTGCACGGCGGGAAGCGCGGGACACCGACCATGGGCGGCGTGCTGCTGCTGGGCTCGGTGGTCATCGCCACGTTGCTCTGGGCAAAGCCGGACAACGCATCCGTGTGGCTCGCGATTTTCTCGATCGTCTATCTCGGTACAATCGGGTTCATCGACGATTATCTCAAGGTCACGAAAAAAAAATCCGATGGCCTGAGCGGACGGCTGAAACTCGTGGCGCAGTTTGCGCTGGCAGGAATAGTGACGGCGTTCTTTTTGCTCAATCCCTCCATCTCGATCCAGGCGCGCGCTCTTTATGTGCCGTTTTACAAGGAGCCGCTCATTCTGAACCTCGGCTGGCTGACGTTCCTGTTTTATTCCGGCATCATCGTCGGGACATCGAATGCGGTGAACCTCACCGATGGCCTCGACGGCCTCGCCACGGGATGCACGATCACCGCTGCATTTGCCTACGCCGTGCTCGCATACGCGGCGGGCAACGTGAAAATCGCGACGTATTTGCAGATCCCGTATTACGCGTTCAGCGGCGAACTCGCGGTGCTCTGCATGGCGCTGGTCGGTGCGGGTCTCGGCTTTCTCTGGTTCAACTGCCATCCGGCCAAGGTTTTCATGGGCGACACCGGCTCGCTCGCGATCGGCGGCGTGCTCGGTGTGATCGCGATCTGTTGCAAGCAGGAGCTGCTGCTGCTCATCGTCGGCGGCGTGTTTGTGATCGAGGCGCTGTCGGTGATTCTGCAGGTGCTCAGCTTCAAGCTCACCGGCAAGCGCATCTTTGCGATGTCGCCCATTCATCATCATTTCGAACTCAAAGGCTGGAAGGAAAATACCGTGATCGTCCGTTTCTGGATCATCTCGATCATTTTCGCATTCCTCGGCCTCGCAACCCTTAAGCTTCGATGAAATGTGGATTATAAAAATTAAAAAATTGCAGTGCTTGGCGCAGGGGAGAGTAGGGAGGCAGTGGCCATTTTACTCGCGGAGGAACATGCCATGGTGACATTGCTCGACGGTGCGGACAAAAAAAAATTGCAGGTGAAGATCGACCGCTTTCGGGATCTCGGCCTTCCCATTTCCGTGATCGCGGGGGAAGCCGCGTCGCGCGACACCGGGCATTACGACCGGGCGATCATCAGCCCCGGCATTGATCCGGCGGTGCCGCTCGTGCAGAATTTCATCCGGCGCAGGATCGACATGATCGGCGAACTCGAGCTCGTGTACGAACTTTGCAAGTGCCCCGTGGTCGCGATCACCGGCACGAACGGCAAGACCACGACCACGCAGCTGGTGGGGCGCATGTTCAACGGCTGCGGCGTGCGCACGCTTGCATGCGGAAACATCAGCCCGGCATTCGCGGCGACTGTACGCAAGAGTTCCGCGCTCGACATCATGACGCTGGAGGCAAGCTCCTTCCAACTCGAGCAGATCCGCACGTTCCGGCCGCGTATCGCCGTCTGGCTCAATCTTTCGGCAAACCACCTCTACCGCTACAATTCGATGGAGGAATATCGCGAGGCAAAGCTCAACATCTTCCAGAACCAGACGGAGGAGGATTTCGCGGTCGTCAATCTGCGCGACACGCTGCCGCCACTCAGGGCGCGGAAAATCACGTTCAGCGCGTATCAGCAGGGCGGCGATTTTGAATTGCGCGACGACGTGATCCTTCACCACGGCGAGCCCGTGTTGAAAATGTCGGAAACAAAACTGCGCGGCCTTCACAATGCGGAGAACCTCATGGCCGCCCTCGCCGTGGGTGCTGCGCATGGATTGGGCCACGCGCAGATGACAGAAACGTTGCGCACCTATACCGCGCTTCCTCATCGCTGCGAGTTTGTGCGGCGGTTTGAGGAGATCGATTACATCAACGATTCCAAATCCACAAACCTTGATTCCCTGGAAAAGGCACTCATGTCGGAAACGCGCCCGATTGTCCTGATCGCGGGTGGCAAGGACAAGGGTTTCGAATTCGATCCGTTGGCGGAGATTGTCGGCCGCAAGGTGTACCAAGCCATCCTCATCGGACAAATGGCCGGTCGCATCGCCGCCGGCTGGCAGGCCCACGTGCCTTGCGAAAAAGCGGACTCCCTTTCCCATGCGGTCCAGCTTGCGCGTGCACACGCAAAGGCGGGCGGCGTGGTTCTTTTTTCCCCGGGCACTTCATCCTTCGACATGTTTAAAAGCTACGAGGACCGCGGCAACCAGTACCGCGCGCTCGTCCTATCACTGATATAAAAAAATGAAAATGCGCAGATTCATACCAAAACGAAAACTCAGGACCACCGCACGGCGGATGCCCCAGCGTGCCATGGAGAATTTCGGCGACGAACCCAGCATGAGCTTTGGCAAGGCGCTCGTCATATTCATCGTGCTCCACGTCGTCGCGGTGAGCGGCATCTATATATTCAACAGCCTCAAGGCCCGCAATGTCGAACAGGCAGGCCCGGTAACGGCAACGGCGCATTCCGTAAAGCAAAGCATGCCCGCTCCTAACGATGCGGCCGGCGCCGGAGTCGCTGCCCGGAGCAATGCGGATGTCGTCAAGCCTGTCGCCAGGGCCACACCAAAGCCCGTGGCTGAAGTAGTGGCGAAACCGGCGGAGACGCCGCATAGGAAGCTTGCCGAGGACCCGGTCAAACCCCCGGTGAAGGAAACGGCGGTTGCCGTGAAGGATTCAGCCCGGTCTTATACCGTCGTGAAAGGCGATAAGCTCGTGACGATTGCGAAAAAATTCCATGTGAGTTACGACGAATTATCAAAAATCAATAAGATCGAAGACCCGAAAAAACTTAAAATCGGACAGAAATTACGCATCCCGGCCTCCAGCAAAAATAATGACTCCAATTAACACCCGGTTCGTTCAAGGCAGCTAGTCCATGTATCGCAAGAGTGTCTATTTTTTAGTGATCGCAGTGGCAACCATCCTGGTCATCGGGATTGTGATGCTTTTCAGCATCAGCGCGTACGCGCACGATGCGCACGGGGACCCGTTCAGCTTCGTAAAGCGTCAGGCGATGTGGCTCGGCCTGGGGGTGGTGGGTTGCATCGCCGGCTCGTTGGTCGATTATCATTTCTGGCGCAAGACGTGCTGGATATGGTTCGGTATTTCGGCCGTTTTGCTGGCGCTCTGCTTCGTGCCGCACATCGGCATGAGGATCAATGGCTCATACCGCTGGGTGGGCCACGGAGGGTTGCGTTTTCAACCGTCCGACCTTGCGAAACTCGCGACCGTTGCATTCCTGGCGTGGTGGTTTTCGAAATATGAGCAGGAGTCGGGGCAATTTGTAAAAGGCTTCATCTGCCCGATCCTGATCGTGAGTTTTCTGATGTGCCTTATCATGCGCGAAACGGATATGGGCACCACGGCGCTCCTCGGGGGCACCATGTTGATCGTCATGTTTGTGGCCGGCACCGGGTTGACCTATCTCGCGCCACTGCCTGTGGTGGGGATCATCGGCATCATTTACCTGGGCAGCCATATGAAGGGCCGCTCCGAGAGGATGCTCGCGTTCCTGGACCCGGAGAAATACAAGGATGGCGCCGGGCTCCAGCCCTGGAATGCGCTCATCGCATTCGGATCCGGCGGTGTCGAGGGCCTCGGCCTCGGCAACAGCCGCCAGAAGATGCAGTATCTGCCGTTTGCGCACACGGATTTTATTTTTCCTATGATCGGCGAGGAACTTGGCCTCCGTTTTACATTGTTGGTCGTGTTCTGCTATTTCATCATCATCGTCTGCGGCACCATGATCTCGATGCAGGCGCGTGACCGGTTCGGCATGTTGTTTGGGTTCGGCATCGTCTCCATGATCGCTTTGCAGGCCGCGTTGAATATCGGGGTCACCACCGCATTGCTGCCAAACAAGGGAATCGCGCTGCCATTTATCAGCTACGGCGGGTCAAACCTGGTTTTCTGCCTGGTTTGCATCGGCATTTTGATCAACATCTACCGGCAGGGCATCATGGAAAAACCCGCGGACAAAACCACGACCAGACTCCGCGCCCGTGTCACCCCCAGAATCTGATCGACCCATGAGAATCGTCATAGCGGGCGGAGGAACAGGAGGCCATTTATTTCCGGCATTGGCCGTTGCGGAAGTGCTGCGCGAGCGCGGGCACGAGTTGCTCATCTTTATTTCTGAAAAGGAAATCGACGCGCTTGCCACCAGGGATCGCGGCGAGTTCCGGTTCGAAAAATTGCCGGGCATCGGCATGCCGAAACTTTTCTCACCGGCCATATTTGGTTTTCTGAAGCGTTTTAACGAAGGTCTCGCGCCATGCCGCAGGATTTACAGGGAATTCAAGCCCGATGCCGTCCTCGGCATGGGGGGATTCACTTCCACGGCGCCGATCCTGGCGGGTAAACTCGCAAAAATTCCGACGTTTGTTCACGAATCCAACGCCATTCCGGGCAAGGCAAACCGGCTCAACGCGAAGATGGTGGATATCGTCCTGCTCGGTTTCGCCGAATGCGCGCAATTTTTCCCGAAGTCCCGCTGCGAAGTGACAGGCACGCCGATTCGCAAGACGCTCATGAATCGCGTGGACCGCGAAAAAGCGTTTGCCGCATTCGGTCTGCAACCGGGCAAAAAAACATTGCTCGTCATGGGTGGCAGCCAGGGCGCCCATGGGATTAACGAAGCGGTGATCAACGCATTGCCGGATCTCAAGAAAGCCGGGCTCCAGATCATTCATCTCTGCGGCAGGCAGGATGAGCAGGAGGTGATCGCCGGCTACCAGCGGGAAAATTTTCCCGCCTATGTGGCGGCGTTTCACCATCACATGGAAGAGGCGTACAGCATCGCCGATTGTGCGATCACGCGCTCGGGCGCGGCGAGCCTCGCGGAGCTGGCGCATTTTGCCATTCCCAGCGTCCTGATTCCCTATCCGCATGCGGCGGAAAATCATCAGGCTTTGAATGCGGAAATATTTGATCGGGCGGGGGCTGGTGTTGTATTAACTGAATCTGAAACAACCGGCGAAAACCTGGCGCGAAAAGTGTGCTGGATGCTTGAAGACCCGTCGAGGCTTCGGCAGATGTCTGAAAGCCTTCTGAAACTGGCGCCTCAGGACGCAGCTTCGCGTGTGGCCGGTGTGATCGTGAATTATAAAAAGTAGAATGGATACGGGGCGGAAACTTGCGGAAATTTTAGTCGGGGGTGAATTGAGAATTCACCTCATTGGTGTTGCCGGCTCGGGCATGAGCGGCATCGCCGGCCTTCTGCTGTCCCTGGGACACCATGTCAGCGGCTCGGACAAAGTCACCACCGTGGAGATCGAACGGCTGCAAAAGCTCGGCCTCGAGTTTTATTTGCAGCAGCAGGCAGCGGCTGTCACGAATAGGGATCTCGTCGTTTATTCCTCTGCGATCAAGCCTGGCAATGTCGAGTACGACGAGGCGGTCCGCACCAATAAAAACATGGTGCGGCGCGCCGATGCCCTCGCAGCCATCTTGAATTGCAAGAAAGGCATCATCGTGGCGGGCATGCACGGCAAGACGACGACCTCCTCCATGGCGGCCCATGTGCTGCGCGCGGGGGATCTCAAGCCTTCGCATTATGTCGGCGCTGAGATACCCATTCTCGGCACGAATGCGCATTGGGACGAGCAGGGCGAATACTTCGTGGCCGAGGGCGACGAGAGCGACGGGACGCTCGCTTTTTACCATTCCGAGCACGCGATCATCCTGAACATCGAGGAGGAGCATCTCGATTATTACAAGGATCTTGCGGCGATCGAGGTCGTGTTCAACCAGGTGCTGTACCAGACGCGCGGAAACATCTTTTATTGTGCCGACGATCCAAATGCATCGCGCCTCTGCGCATCCCGCCCGCGCGCCATTTCCTATGGTGAGGGCAGCACGGCCGATTACCGGTTCCAGACCATTTTATCGAAGGCGTTCCGGTCGCAATTCAAGGTTTTCAGGCATGGCACATGGCTCGGCGATTTCACATTGAACGTTCCCGGCAAACACAATGTGAGCAATGCCACCGCCGTGGTCGCGCTCGCCACGGAACTTGGGGTGGACGTGGAAAAAATCGCGGCCGCGTTCGAATCTTTTCGCGGGGCAAAACGGCGCTTCGAGGTCAAATACCGCAGCGACAATTACTTGGTCGTGGACGATTACGGGCACCATCCGAGTGAGATCCGCGCGACGCTCAACACCGCGCGCGCCATCGGCGCGAAACGGGTGCTGGTGATGTTTCAACCCCATCGTTATACACGCACGCTCGCGCTCAAGGATGAATTCGGCACCGCCTTCAAGGGTGCGGATGCCGTCTATGTCGCGGACGTCTATCCCGCGAGCGAGAAACCGATTCCCGGCGTGAGCGGCCAGACGATTGTCGATGCGATCGCCGCCACGGGCCAGCTCGGGGCGGTTTACCAGCCGGATCGCTCTCAAATTCCCATCGAGATCGGGCGCCAACTGTTGCCCGATGATCTCGTGCTGAGTCTGGGAGCCGGTCATATCCATGAACAGGGTACCGCCCTTGCTCACGATCTCGCCCGCCTGGAGGAATTGCAGGGCGTGATGGGGCCGGGTTTGATCAAACTCTACGAACCGCTCGCAAAGCATACAACATTGCGTGTCGGCGGTCCGGCGCAATTCTGGGTCGAACCGGAGACGGAGAACGGTCTCGCTGCGCTCGTGAAGCATGCAGCGAACAATAAAATCCCCCTCATGGTCATGGGTCGCGGCTCGAATTTGTTGATTCGCGACGGGGGAATCCGGGGCATCGTGGTGCATCTTGCGCGCGGCGAATTCAGAAAAATCGAGGTATCCGGTGGCCTGATCACGGCCGGAGTCGGCGTGAAATTAAAGGAACTCGCCTATGCGGCCCGCGACGCGGGGATAGGCGGTTTTGAATGGATGGAAGGCATCCCCGGGAATGTGGGCGGCGGCTTGCGCATGAATGCCGGCGCCATGGGGGCGGAGACATTCGGCAATGTCGTAAGCGTACGCTACCTGGACGAGCATTGTGGGATTCATACGAAGGCGACGTCGGAATTTGATGTCCACTACCGCGATATTCCGGCTCTTAAGACAAATTACGCGCTCTCTGCGACGTTTCGGGGTCACCCGAGCAGCGCGGAGAAAATCGAGGGCCTTCTCCAGGAATCGATGAACAAGCGCCGCTCCTCGCAGCCCAAGGAGTCGAGTGCCGGGTGCATTTTCAAGAATCCCGGCTCGTGCCCGGCCGGAAAACTGGTCGATGAACTCGGCTTGAAAAATCTTACCGTCGGCAAGGCCCGCGTTTCCGAAGTACATGGAAACTTTATTGTGAATGACGGGGGAGCATCCGCGTCTGATGTCTTGGCTTTGATCGATAAAATCAAAGCTGTGGCCCTGAAAGAGCGCGGGATTGAGCTCCACACGGAAGTCCAGATCGTGGGGGAACCGGGAGGATTGCATGAGTAAAATTCAACTCATAAAGAAATTCTCTCTGAGACTTTACATAAAACGAAAATTTATCTTGCTTTTTAATCGAAAAATGGTAGGTTGAATCAATGACAAAGCATATTTCTTTCTCATCCTTGGCGATCTCTGGGTCTTTGCGATTAATCTATGGAGAGGCTCTTCCAAAAACATGCTTTTTTTCCGAACGAACCCAATTTTACTCTGGAGTGCCCAAAAAACGAACCCAAACGAACCCAAATTACGCGCCGAAATCCAACTTCCTAAATTCACTTCAGGTGAATTTATCCGACCATATCCGGGTAAATCCGGGTAAAATTTCCTACGAAAAACAGCAAATGACAGGCTCTAATCAAAGAATCGCAGTATTAAAAGGCGGCCCCGGCTCCGAACGCGAGGTCTCCCTGGCTTCCGCTGCAGGCGTGGCGCGTGCTTTGCGTGAGCTTGGTGCAGATGTCACCGAGATCGACGTCACAAGCCCGGATTTCGATCTGCCTCAGGACACTTTCATAGCATTCAACCTGATTCACGGCACTTTTGGCGAGGACGGCGAATTGCAGAAAATCCTTGAGCGGAAAAAAGTGCCCTACACAGGCGAAGGAGTGGAGGGAAGCAGGCTCGCGTTCGATAAAATCGAATCAAAGCGCAAGTTCCTGGAGCATAATGTCCCGACTGCGGAGTTTGAAGTCATCACTGGCGGAGCAAAACCTTCGCTGCCGCTTCCATACGTCATCAAAGCGCCTCGCCAGGGGTCGAGCGTCGGAGTTTATATCATCAAGACAGCGGATCAACTCGAGCCGGCCCTGAAGGACGCCGCGCAATACGACGATGTCTTGCTCGTGGAAAAATTTGTCAAAGGCCGCGAGTTGACGGTCGGCATCCTGGGCAATCTGGCATTGCCCATCATCGAGATATGCCCGAAGCAGGGCTTCTACGATTTCAAAAACAAATATCCATTCCTGAACGCGCAGGGAAACAGCGGTGCGGAACACATCTGCCCGGCTCATCTCGACGAAGCACAGACGCGCCTCGTGCAACAGTCCGCTCTCAAGGCGGTCCAGGCGCTTGGCCTCAAAGTTTATTCGCGCGTGGACGTGCTGCTGTCGGACGATGGCCATGCCTCGGTGCTGGAGATCAACACGATCCCGGGCATGACACAGGCGAGCCTGCTTCCCGAGGCTGCGGGTGTCGCGGGCATCAGCTACGGCGCGCTTTGCGAACGAATCATCGAACTTTCCCTTGCGAGACGAAAATAAAGAATGAAGCGGGCGACGAACAGCATCCGGAATCAAAGGCTTTCGACATCGAGGCAGCGCAAGCAGCAGCATCTGCTCGATGTAAAGGTGCGTTCGTACAAATTCAAACAGCAGCGGAATCGCCAGGCCGTGCTTGGTCTTTGCAAAATCGTGTTGGTGTTGAGCGGCATTGCCGCGGTTTACTACGGTGGCCGCGAATGCCTGAACCGTTTCCTCTGGAAAAATCCCGACTACAACGTGACCAATGTCGAGATTCGTGACGATGGCACACTTTCCCGGGAGCAGGTGCTCGCGGCATCGGGTATTGCCGAGGGCAAAAACATCTTTCTCGTGAATCTTTCACAGGCGCGTGAAAATCTCAGCCAGCTCCCGCAGGTCGAGCATGCCGAGCTGGAGCGCCTTTTGCCCGGCAGGATATCGATCGTCATCACAGAGCGGAAACCCATTGCATGGCTGACTGCCAGGGATTCGGATGACCCAATCACTTCCAGTGAATCGTTCCTCATCGATGCAAAGGGCACACTGATTAAGACCAAAAAGCAGCTTCCGGAATATTACCACCTTCCGGTGATATACGGTTTTTCCACGGATAATCTCGAAGCCGGCCAGGTTTTAAGCGCCCCGGAGATAAAATCCGCTTTGAGACTGCTCGACGTCGGCTCGGACAGCACACGCTTCCAGATTCGCAGCATCGATCTTTCAAAAGGCTGGTGCATGGTCGTGAGCAACCAGAATCATATGCAGATCACCTTCGGCCTGGACCACGTGGAATCGCAATTCGAACGCCTTGGGTTGTTGCTTGATCACGTCGACGGATCGAATAGAATCATCCAGACCGCCAACCTCATGGTGGAACGCAATGTTCCCGTGACTTTTGCCCAGACGCCCGAGGAAGGCGCTGCCAGCGAAGTTCCTGAGGCTCCGCCGGCGGTGAAACCAAATGACAAAACGCCGGCTCCCGTGAAAAAAGCAGAGCCTTCACCTTCAATTACACACAACAAATTAAAAGCAACGCCGACGCCTGTGAAGAAAGCGTTGCCTGTAAAGGAACACGCATTCGGAAATGGGTAGAGACAACATCATCGTAGGATTGGAGATTGGCACGTCTAAGATTTGTGTCGTCGTCGGCGAATCGAAATCGGACGGGTCGATCAAGATCCTTGGCGTGGGCCAGACCCCTTCGCGGGGCGTTCGCAAAGGCGAGATCGTCGATTTTGAAACAGCGGGCAAGTGCGTCCGCGAGGCGATCGCGGATGCGGAGGAAAAAAGCGATGTGATGATCGAGAGTGTCTATGTAGGCATCACCGGCTCGCATATTTCCAGCTTCAACAACCGCGGGGTTGTCCAGCTTCCGGAGGACCAGGAGGAGATCGGCGAGGAGGACTGCGAAAACGTCCGCACCAATGCCAAGGAGGTCAGCATCCCCTCACAAAACTTTTTTCTGCACACGATCCTCCAGCATTATTATGTCGATGGTCAGGATGGCGTGCTGAATCCCATGGGGATGATGGGAAGCAAGCTTGAGGCCGACTTCCACATCATTCACGGCATTGGCACACGGGTGAAAAATGCCATCCGCTGTATCAAGGAGATCCCGCTGGAAGTGGAGGATGTGGTCTTCAATCCGCTTGCGGCCGCGCAGGTCGTGCTCACTCAGAACCAGAAAACCCAGGGCGCGCTCATGATCGATATCGGCGGCGGCACCACCGATTTCATCCTCTATGTCGATGGCGCGGTGAAGCAGACCGGCGTGCTTGCGGTGGGTGGCGATCACATCACGAACGATATCTCGATGGGCTTGCGCATCCCGATGGCAAAGGCGGAGAAGTTGAAGGTCGAGGAGGGGAGCGTGATCCTCGGGAACTGCCTTCCCGGCGAGACGGTGACTTTGAAGGATGAGAGCGGTTTTGCGGGCAAGGAGATCGAGCGCGAAACATTGAACACGATCATTCACATGCGCATGCGGGAGAGCCTCGAGTTGCTCAAGCGCGAACTGGATCGCGAGACGTATCTCGATTTCATCGGCGCCGGTATTTTCATTACGGGAGGCTGCAGTCTGCTCAAGGGCATCGACCACCTTGCCGGGGAGATTTTCGGCATGCCGGTGCATGTGGCCCACGCGCAATCGATGTCGGGGCTCACATCGGCATTTGAAAACCCCCAGCTCGCGACAGCGATCGGGCTTATCAAGTATGCCCAGGCGGTCGAGACGGACCGGCCCTCCGGGTGGTTCGGTAAAATCAAAAGAAAATTGCCGATGATTTTTGGCGGACAGCATTAACGACCCAAACAAACCAGCGAAAACAAATGATCGAACTCAACCGCAACTACAATCTGGGGCAAACGGCCAGGGAGTCGGTGAAAATCAAAATCGTGGGCATCGGCGGCGCGGGATCGAACGCGCTCGACCGCATCGTGCTCGACGGCATCGAGAGCGCCGAGATCGTCGCGATCAATACGGATGTCCAGTCGTTGACCAGTTCGGTGGCGACCCAGAAGGTGCAGCTTGGCCGCAGTGCCACGCGCGGCCTTGGCGCGGGCGGTGATCCCGAGGTCGGTCTCGCGGCCGGCGAGGAGGCTGTTGAGGAAATCCGCCAGGCGCTCGAGGGTGCGGAAATGATATTTATTTGCGTCGGCCTGGGCGGAGGCACGGGTTCCGGCTCCGCACCGCTGATTGCCGGCATTGCAAAGGAGCATGGCGCTCTTACCGTTGTCATCGCCACGATGCCTTTCGCCTTTGAAGGCAAGCGCCGCACAGCACAGGCCGAGGAGGCTCTTGTCGCTTTGCAGGAAGCGGCGGACGCGGTCATTTGTTTTGAAAACGACAAAATGGGCGACGCGGTTTCGCCTCATGCGGGTGTGCATCAGGCTTTCGCGGCCGCCGATCAGACGATCAGTCAGAGCGTGCGCGCGATCTACGAACTTTTCACCAGGCCGGGAATCATCAGCATCGGTTTCGATGATCTCGTGACCGCGCTGCGCAGCAAAAATGCCCGTTGTCTTTTCGGTTACGGCGAGGCGGGCGGGGATAATCGCTCGCACGAATCCCTCGAGCTCGCGCTGAAAAATCCTCTCATGAACAGGGGCCGCATGCTTTCCGAGACCCACAATCTCCTCGTGAATGTGGTCGGCGGCATCAGCATGACGTTGAACGAAGTGCAGATCCTCATGGAAGAGCTGGGGCGGCATGTCAGCGACGACACGCGCATCCTTTTCGGCACGGCGGTGGATGCGAAACTGGGCGATCACATGTGTGTCACCCTCATCAGTTCTGTCGCTGCGGAAGGAGCTTCCAATGGGAAGGAACAGCCCGCAAAGGTGAATTACGTCCGGCCCGCCGCAAAAGTACAGGTTTCACCGGTCGAAAAAATTTCCAAGCCAAAGCGCCCTCCCGAAAAAATCGAGGCTGACGACGAAAAACCGCTCCTCGCAGATGACGACGTGGAGGAGAAAACGGAAGTGGAGGTTGAGCCCGTGGTTGCTGTGACAAAACCCGCTCCCATTAAACCTGTTCAGATAAAGCCAATGCTGCCGGAATCTTCCCCGCCTGTCGTCGCAAAAGCCCAGCAGGAGCGCCAGGAATCACTCCCCTTCGAGCCTCTGAACCGCGGTCGTTTCGAAAAAAGCGAACCCACGATCGTGAACGGCCAGGATCTGGATGTGCCGACATTTATGCGGCGCAACATTAAGCTCAAGTAGGCCGTTCACCAGGTGTAATGGACTTTGTACGTGATCACCTGTTCCTCGTCCGGCTTGAGCTTGACCGGGAACTCGATGGTATGTGAATCGACCTTGGTGTACTCATCGGGTTTCTTGTCCACCTCCCAGTTGTCATACCGCGAGAGATGCTCGACGGCACGGATTTCCACCGGCTCTTTCTTGTGGTTGCGTAGTTTGATCTCAAAGGTCTCGTCCAACGTGTGGTTGCCCCTGTCCACATGGTATTCGGTGCGCTTGCGCTCTCCGGTGAGATCGAAGCTGCTGCCGACATAGACACGGATGGTTTCATCCTTCGGCGTGTGGTCGATCTCGTTTTCGCCAATGAACTCCAGTTGCTTGTCGTCATCCTGCTGGTAAAAACGCAGCCGCCCTTTTGGTAGCGGCATGCCGAGATGGTTCTCCTTCGAGTTTTTGAATTCACGCAACACCCACACCTTTTTATTGGTCGGGATGCCGTATTCTTCGTCGCCAGTCACGGGTTGGTATCCATTGTAGTTTTCCGATGCACCGTCATAAACGAAAATGCGCGGCGATTTCACTCCTTGTGCATGGACAAACTCGACCTGCTTGGTTTCCTGGTCGCGGAGCGTGGTGGGCCGGTCGATTGTGTAGAGATGGAACTCCGAGAAGGCTTTTTCGGTTACGGCCTGCGCTTCATCCGCTTGGGCGGCAGCCTGGGCCATCTGCACCCGGTCTTCCATCTCCACTTTCTCCAATCGGTTCACATCGCCGGCCATAAGCTTGATTTTTGCATCGCGAAAAGTCTTGCCGCTTTGGTTGTCAAAAGTCACCCATCCGACAATGTCGAGGGTGTCGCCGTTTTCAGGCGCCACGAGATTGTAGTCGGCATGCCACGAAAGGCCGTCGGTAATGTAGGCGATCTCGGCATCGAGCTTTGCGGCTTTGCTTGAGTCCAGCTTCCACGAAAGCGTGGGATTCAGGATTGTGTCGTCGCCGAGTGATGGGAAGATCGGTTCACCGGGCAGCGAGAACTGCAGCTTGCCATCCACCTCGATGATCGGGGTTGTCTGCGGCCGCTGGATCTGGATAAGGCGCCCGGAGGAATCGGAAACGGCCAGTTGGGCAACTTGGTTTCCTGAATGTCCTGCACGGATGATCTTTCCACTAACGACGCGGTCGGGCTTGCTGGCATCATGCACGACAAAATCGATCGTCTTGCCTTCGTTGAGCGTGAGTAGCAATTCCTGCGAGACAGGGTCATTCCGGTAGCTTTGGTCGAGCACCTGGAGTTTCACCTTGCCGGTAGGGTCGCGCAGGATAACGGAGTCGGTCTCAGCCGTGGCCGTCATGTCCGCAAAACGGACTTCATTGACGCCCTCCTTGAGATCGAGCGGCACCGTATCGCGGACCACGGCAAAGTTCTGGTTATAAATCGTGAGGGCGGGTTCCGCTGCGATGACATTGAGGGCGAGCAACACGAGGCCTGCAAACGCAAGGGAAGTTTTCATGGCGATTTTCCTGCATTACCACCAGTAATGCACGCTGTAAGTGACCGTTTTTTCCTCGTCTGGTTTGAGTTTGACGTGGAATTCAATGGTGTGTGAATCGGTCTGGGTAAACTCATCGGGCTTTCTGTCCAGTTTCCAGTTGTCGTAGCGGGAAAGATGTTCCACCGCGCGGATTTCCACGGCTTCCTTTTTATGGTTCCGCAGCTTGATCTCGAAGGTTTCGTCAACCGAATGGTTGGCCCTGTCCACATGGTAATCGGTGCGCTTGCGCTCACCTGCGAGGTCGAAACTGTTGCCCACATAGACGCGGATGGTTTCATCCTTCGGTGTGTGGTCGATCTCGTTCTCACCTATGAACTCCAGCTGTTTGTCATCATCCTGCTGGTAAAAACGCAGGCGTCCTTTTGGCAGCGGCATGCCCAGGTGGTTTTCTTCCGAGTTTTTGAACTCGCGCAACACCCACACTTTTTTATTCGTCGGGATGCCATAGTCATCCGGCCCCCGCATCATCTGGAAGTAGCCGTAGCTCTGCGCCGCCCCGTCATAGACAAAGATGCGGGCCGCGCTCACTCCTTGTGCGTGAACAAACTCGACTTGCTTCGTCTCATGGTCGCGCAGCGTGGTCGGGCGCGCAATCGTGTAGAGATGGAATTCCGAGAACGCTTTTTCCGTGACGGGTGCCGCAGGAGCCGCCATCGCGTCCATTGCTCCCGCCATCGCAAACGCCCGCCTCATTTGCTGCGGCTGCACCTTGTTCACATCGCCGGCCATCAGCTTGATCTTCGCATCGCGAAAAGTCTTCCCGCTCTGGTTGTCAAAGGTCACCCAGCCGACCAGGTCGATGATGTCGCTATTCTCCCCGGCGATAATGTTGTAGTCCGCGTGCCACGAAAGCCCCTCGGTCACATACGCAAGCTCAGCATCAAGTTTCCCGGCCTCGCTCGCATTCAGTTTCCACGCAAGCGTCGGGTTCAGAATCGTATCATCACCCAGCGCCGGAAAAAGCGGCTCCCCTGGCAGTGAGAATTGCAGCTTCCCGTCCACCTCGATGATCGGCTGCGTCTGGTTCTGCCCTCCGGCGCCATACCCGCTGCGGATGATCTTTCCTTCCACCGTCCGGTCGGCCTTGTTCGGCTCCCGGATGAAAAAGCTGATGGTCTTCCCTTCATTGAGGGAAAGCAGGAAATCCTGTGAGACCGGATCGTTGCGATAGCTCTGCTCCAGCACTTGCAGTTTCACCTTTCCGCTCGGGTCGCGCAGGATCACGGAGTCGGTTTCCGCCGTGGCAGTCATGTCGGAAAATCGGATTTCATTCACGCCTTCCTTCAGGTCGAGCGGCACGGTGTCGCGGACCACGGCAAAATTCTGGTTGTAAATGGTGAGGGCGGGTTCCGCAAAGCCGCTGGGCGTTAATAGCGCGACACCTGCCGTGAGCACGAGTAGGGTTTTCAAGTTCATGAGGGTTGGACGGAAATCATGCCCCTTTACTCCCGCACAAGCGACTTTTTTCAGGCCCCCTCCGTTTCCGCTTGCCGAAAGAGGCGTGCTCGTTTGATATATCACGCCTATGATAGTCACAACTGCCGATCTCTATAAGGTTGCCTACGGGAAGTTTGCGATAGGCGCGTACAATATCAACAACGCCGAGCAAACGATGGGCCTTTTCCGTGGTTGCATCGACAGCAAGGCGCCTTTCATCATCCAGATCTCCAAGGGTGCCCGTAAATACACCGATAAACGCATGATCGAGGCGATCATCCGCACCGCTGCCGAAATTTTCCCGGACGCGATCTTCGCTGTGCATCTCGACCATGGCGACGAGCAGACCTGTTACGATTGCATCGATTCCGGCTTTTATTCCTCGGTCATGATCGATGCCAGCCACGAGGACTTTGAGCAAAATATCGCGATCACCCGGCGCGTCGTCGATCGCGCACATGCAAAGGGCCTCAGTGTCGAGGCGGAACTCGGTATGCTCGGCGGCGTCGAGGAAGACATCCACGTGGAGGAAGGCAACGCCTGCCTCACAAATCCGGAGGAAGCTGTGGAATTCATTCAGCGCAGCGGGTGCGACGCCCTTGCCGCAGCCATCGGCACCAGCCATGGCGCCTACAAATTCAAAGGCCAGCAGTCCCTCCATTTCGAGGTGATCGAAGGCATCGAGGAAAAACTGAAGGCAGCTGGACTCCCTCCCACACCCATCGTTATGCACGGCAGCTCCAGTGTTCCTCATGATGAAGTCCTCCGCATCAACGCTGCCGGCGGCAAGCTCGACCCGAGCGCATGCGGCGTGAACCTCGACGAATATCTCCCCGCCGCAAAACTCGGCGTGACCAAGATCAACATCGATACCGATGGCCGCCTCGTCTGGACCCGCGTCCACCGCGAATTCTTCCGCGACAAACCGTCTGATTTCGATTTCCGTCCTCCTGGCCTCATCTTCCAGGACGAATACGCGAAATTCATCGCCAGCCGCAACGAGAAACTCGGTTCCGCCGGCCAGCTCGACGCAGTCCGCGCCTCGCTGAAAAAATAGCGGATGGGTTCATGACATTTCGGATTGCGCCCACCTACGATGAGGTGGGTTGCTTTCTCGACAGAAAATTCAATTACCCTGAGTTTTCGGCCAGTTTCACGGAGGAGGATTTTCGTCGTGAATACGATTCCGCATTCGATATTCTGGCGGAGGAGTTATGTTCTGTCGGGGCCGTTAGCACTGACGGTTTTGGCAATGGCGATTTTTCAATGTACCGTTATGTGGACCTTAATCGAAGTATCACTGTGGTCACGTACGGCGACATTGCGACTTCTCCGGGAGCCGTGAGCGCATCGTACGCTGTGCTCCAACGTTTGCCCGAAGAGTACGTTATATCTTTCGATGCCCATCCCACGTACGTGTGCGTTCGTCGTGACGGAACTGTGATCGGTCACGCTACCGATGGCTCAACTAAAACATTGCGCAAATTCGGATTCCCCGTTTGATTCCCGCCGAATTGCCGCGACGAACCGCCTTTAATTCAAAGTTGGAAGTTGGACGTTCAACGTTGGATGTTCAATTCCCTCTACCCGCCAATCTCCTCCGCAATCATCCGCGCCGCGTCCCTCGGGCTCGCATGCGCCGTGATCGGCCGCCCGATCACGAGATAATCCGCCCCGGCCGCGACCGCCGCATGCGGCGTCATCATCCGCTGCTGGTCATTCGCCGCCGCCCATTCCGGCCTCACGCCGGGCGTCACGATTTTCAACGCTTTGCCAAAAATCTGCCTTAGCAGCGTGATCTCCTGCGGGCTCGCCACCACTCCGCGGATTCCGTTTTCCGCCCCGAGCTTCGCCAGCCGCAGCACCTCATCCTCCACCGCGCCATGCACGCCCACTTCCTGTAACGTCTCGCGTGAGCTGCTCGTCAGCACCGTCACGCCCAGCAACAGCACCGGGTCCGCCCCAGCGCCGGCCACCGCCGCCGCGATCATCCTGCCGCCGCCGCAGAGGTGGATCGTCGTCATGTCCACCCCGATCTCGCACGCGGAGCGCACCGCATGCTGCACGGTATTCGGGATATCGTGAAACTTCAGGTCAAGAAACACCCGCGCCCCGGTCGCCTTCACCTTTTCCACGAGCGGGATGCCGTATTTTGTAAAAAGCTGGAGCCCGATCTTGTAAAAACGCACGGCGTCGCCGAGGTCGTCGATCAATTTGTACGCGGCATCGTCGGTCGGCACATCAACCGCCACGATGATTTTTTGGCTGGGATCATTTTGCGGAGGCACGCCGTATCATGGACACGGATTCCCCGGAAATTCAAGCCGCTTGCCGATGTTTACTATCCAACCCTTTTAACGATTTAACTCGCACCAATTTCGTCATTCGACATTTTCGCCATCTGTTGTTACCAAAAACAGCGTGCAACTCCTCGCCCCTGCAAAAATCAATCTCTCGCTCAAGGTCGTCGCAAAGCGCCCCGACGGCTTCCACGAAATCGAGACCCTCATGGTGCCGATCTCGCTGGCCGACACCCTCGACATTGAGCGCACCGATGCCTCCGGCATCACCTTCACATGCAGCGACGCCTCCCTGCCCGTGGATGACGACAACCTCGTCGTCCGCGCCGCGAAACTTTTCCTCGAGCGCACAAAAATATCCTTCGGCATCCGCATCCATCTGGAAAAACGCGTCCCTCACGGCGCGGGCCTCGGCGGCGGAAGCAGCGATGCCGCTACTGCCCTGATCGGCCTCAATGAACTATTCGATACAAAACTCGACACCCCCACGCTCTCCGCCATGGCCGCCGAACTCGGCTCCGACATCCCCTTCTTCGTGTACCGTTCCGCGGCCATGTGCCGCGGCCGCGGTGAACTCGTCGAGCCCGTCTCTTTCAACGAAAAACTCCCGCTCCTCCTCCTCAAGCCCGCCTTCGGTGTCCCAACCCCCTGGGCCTACAAATGTTGGGCTGGCTCCTTCGATTTGCCCGGCATCCCCTACGCCGCTCAATCATTCCCATGGGGAAAACTGGTTAACGACCTCGAGCGCCCCGTCTTTGAAAAATATATCTTCCTCGCCACCTTGAAACGCTGGCTCCTCGCCCAACCCGAAGCCTCCGGCGCATTAATGTCCGGCTCCGGCTCCACCACCATCGCCCTCCTGCGCGATGAATCGATGGGACCAGCCCTCATCGAAAAAGCGCATGCGGAATTCGGCCCCGACCTCTGGACCTGCGCCTGCACGACATCAACCTGATCAACTGGCGATCTGCCGCCCCGAAGCCGCCTGCACGTATTCGGCTTCCATCACCGCCTCGTTCAGCGAAGTCTCGAGATCAAACTTCTCTACCGCGCAAATTCCGCTCGGCACGAACTCCAGCGTAAAATCCACATTAAGCTGCGACAGGATCTTCTCCCAAGGCACCACCCCGGCGTGCAGCGTGCTGAAACTCCCGTCCGGATTCCGGTTTTGCAAATGCACGTGGCGGATCAGTTCCTTCTGCACGGCGAACTGCCTCAACGCCGCCTCCGCCTGGAAAACCGTCGGCTGAAAAAGCAACGCGACATTTGGGAGATTCATCCGCCGCACCAGGGCCGCGATAGCCTCCGCGTCATCTGCAATCGATCCGTCATGGGTCTCGAGCAAAATCTTGGTCTGCGGCAGCTCTTTCGCGATTTGCGAAACACGATCCGCCACAATTCCCGTAGCTGCCTCATCCGTCGGAGAAACTCCGGCCCCGGGAAAAAGCCGCACCTTCTTGAAACCAAACCGCTTCACACGCGCAACAAGCGTGCTTTTCTCCGACGCAAATTTTTCATCGTCTGTCTTGCCCGGTGCAACCTGCAGGTAGGAACTTAAAACCACAGCCTCCAGCGTATGGTCGGCAAGCAGCCCCTTGATCTCCTCCTCATCGCCCGCAGTCAGGTGGGGCTCATAAATCTCCAGCTTCTTGAACCCTTTGCCCGCGATCTTCGGGAGAAGGTCGGAAAGCTTTTGCGATACCCGCTGCGGAGTCCACCGCGCAGGTTCCACTGAGATGGTGTGAAATAAAATGTTCATGATCAGATTCCCGCACGTTCCAGCATGGAAGCGAGCACTTTCTCCGCCTCGAAATATTCGTGTGCCACTTCCCAGGCCGCCTGGCAATGCCCCGCGTAATCCGCATTGATCTCGCGCACGGCCTCCGCGATTTCATCCACGGTGTTGAATGCAAACAGCCCCCGCGACCCGCCGTAATTCCTCGTAAAGCCCGTCTCCTGCGTGATCGCCGGCCGCCCCGCCGCGAGGTAGCACGCCGTGCGGTCGCTGAACCATCCGGTATTCAGCCGCACATACTGGTCCTTTGCCGCCGTGAATTCCCCCTTGGAATCCTGCAGATAGCGTAGGTAATCGTTGTAGTCGATGCTCATTGCTTCGGGGCTGGTGAAACGCCAGCGGTTCTTTCGGAATAGATCGCGCGTCGCCTCCTCCTTGATCGTAGTCGCCAGTTCGAATTCTTCACCTGACCGCGCCGGCGCTTCCACAAATTTCAGGAATTCCAGCGATTTGCTCCACAGGTATTTGTCGCCGCGCCACTCGATGTCCTTGCGCCCGCTCGTATTCCAGTTCGCCACCGTGGTGAATACCGCTCCCTCCGGCGGAGGAGCCTTGGCCCGCCAGAGATCGGTCACCACCGGTTGCCGCGTCGGCAGCCACTTCATATTGTGGAGCGGCACCGGAAAATCCGGCGAGTTGATGTTCTCCCCGAAAGTAAAAAGCGCATGGTGCTTGTTGAGATAATCCACCGTGGACTGCTCCCCCTTGTCGATCCGGATCTGCTCCACGCCGGGATCGCTCTCGACGTAGAGAATGCGGTCGCTCTTCGACAAATCTTCGTTGAATTCCTGCGTCCCGCAGATGTTCAGGATCGCATCCGCCTCCTTGTAGAGTTCCACGATCCGCGATTTCGGCATCCCCGCGCACGGATGCTCGGGCAGATACCGCGCGCAATAGCTCCACCGCCCCTCAAAGCCGAATTGCGCCGCCAGCTTTTGCAAAATCCCCGCGGCGTAGCCATAGTCATCGTTCGTGTCGTAGGTCACTGGATTATAGGGAATCCGCGCCGAGTCCTCGATGTAGTAAACCTCATGCCCCAGCCGTTGCAGCCCCACGATATAGTGGACATGCTGCCAGATCACCCCCGCGATCGGCACCCCGGCCGTGAACCCCATCACGACGATCTTCTTCCGCTTCATTTCAATTCCTTCACGATCACCGCCGGGTTCCCCGCCACCACCACATTCGCCGGGATGCTTTTGGAAACCACCGACCCCGCCGCCACCACCGAGTTGTCCCCGATCGTCACCCCTTTTAAAATCACCGCGTTCATCCCGATCCACACGTTGTCGCCGATCTTTACCGGCTTCGTGCTGATCTCCGGCCGCTCGGGCCGCGGATTCGAGTAGGGCGAGATCGCCATCGCATCGATCCGCCGCAGCGCCGGCTCCAGCGGGTGAAAATCCGAGTCCGCGATCCCCACATTCCACGAGATCAGGCAATACGACCCGATCTCGATCGACTCCTCCGCCATCACCAGCGCCCCATTGAGCAGTGTATAGTCGCCGATCTTGCAATGCCCCTTCACGCCGATGGAAAATGACACCCCCGCGTAGCATGACACGCACTTGCCCATCTCCACCGCCGGGTTGCGCTTGCTTTTCAGGAAGCGGAAAATCTGCGTTGTCTCCAGGTAAAGCCCCTCGCCCCACACCACATTTTCCGGGATCGGATGCTGCCACCAGTCACCCTCCACGCGCCTGTCTGCTGTGATATTGCTCATAAATTTTTGGGAGATGTTGATCAGTTGCGCAGCGGTCAAAGCGGGTTGCTTCAACCGTTCCGTATGCATAGATGAAAACCCTCGCCCCCGCCAAGAGCGAAATGAGTTTAAACAGAGCATGGCATCAACTTCAGGGTGGCGCCCGCGGCTCGCGGGCTCTTTTCGGCGGCTCGCCGGAAAGATGGGAGGGCGCGCCATTTCTACAGGAATTACCGCATCAAACTTCGCTGCTTTCCACCAGTTGTAACCACCACCAATTTCTCATTGCGCCTCAACAAGTGATACTCTAGTATCACTCCATGGTGAAGACACAACTCGTCACAACCCTGAAACGCAACGCCACGAAAATCATTTCCGGCGTCCAGCGCGACCAGCAGCCCGTTTTGATCACGCAACACGGCCTTCCCGCCGCCTATCTCGTGGATGTCGGGTCATTCGAAGCGCTTCACTCGCGCCTGGAGGTTCTGGAAGGAATCGCGCGGGGCGAAATGGCCGTCCGCGACGGGCGTGTGCTCACCCATGAACAGGCCAGGAAGAAAATGAAACGGTGGCTCAAGTAGTCTGGACCGGCCCGGCATTGGCGGAGCTTGATGCCATCGCCGATTACATCGCACTCGACAAACCCTCTGCCGCAAAGCGCTTCGTGCAGCGCGTATTCTCCTCCGTGGAACAGCTTGCCGATTTTCCTGAATCAGGTTCCTGCGTCCCCGAACTCCCAAAATCTGTTTACCGTCAGCTGGTAGTCAGCCCCTGCCGCATTTTCTACCGTCACGAGGCCGGAACCATCTTCATCATCTTCGTCATGCGTGGGGAGCGAAAATTCAAAAAGAAATTTCTCAAGGAATCCGACATATAGGGATAGTGATCGTTGCCACGTCCCTTGTATGTAGGCCGTCCCTCACAGCGCGCTCTTGAATTTGCTCCGGCTTTCCGGGAGCAAATCCCCGTCATTCCCGTCAAACCCCATACCGCCATGAAAACGCCCTCTTTCCTCGCAACCGCCGCCCTCCTCCTCACGCTCGCGATTTCCCCCGCCTCCGCCACCGGGGACGCCCCCGCCCTCAGCGCCCTCGCAAAAATGCCCGTGCGCGAGGTCACCATCTTCAAGGATGGAAACGCCCTCGTCCTCCACCAGGGCGCCATGCCCACCGATGCCTCCGGAAATATCCTCATGGATCGCCTCCCGTCACCCGTCTTCGGCACATTCTGGCCGTTTGTTTCCACGAAGGATGTGAAACTCACCGCCGTCACCGCGGGCCAGCGCCGCGTCTCCGTGGAGCGCACCCCCTTGAGCATCCAGGAACTCATCGAGGCAAATCCCGGCGCTCAGGTCACCATTACGGAAACGCCCGCCTCCACTACGCAGACCCCGGTTTCCTACCAGGCCTCCATCATCGGCGTCACCGGGCGCAGTTCCGCGGAACTCGAGGCCGCCGCGCCTCCCGATACCGGCGACCTTCTGCCGGAGAAGGGGAGTGTCGTCCTCCTCCGCACGTCCGATGGCACCAAGGCCGTGAAACTGGAGCGCATTCAGGACGTCACATTCAAGGACGTCCCGAAAAACGCATTGGGCAACATCGAGTTCCGGAATCTCCTCACCGCGCACCTCGACTGGGCTGGACGCAAACCCGATCCCACCGTCGAGGCGGGCCTCATGTATCTGCAGCACGGCATCCGCTGGATTCCGGAGTACAAGGTCACCGTGGACGGCCAGGGAAAAGCGACAGTGAAACTGCAGGCCACCCTCATCAATGAACTCATGGATATGGACGACGTGACCTGCCACCTCGTCGTCGGCGTTCCCACCTTCCAGTTCAAGGACATGGTCGACCCCATGGCATTGCAGCAGGGCATGGTCAGGCTCTCGCAATATTTCCAGCGCCAGGGCGGGTCAAATATGAACATGCTTTCAAATTCCATGATGACCCAGGTCGCCGACGCCAAGAAGGACGAGTCACAGCAAGATGCCGACCTTGGCCCCGAGGTGGATGCTGGCTCCGTTCAGACCGAGGATCTTCACATTTTCACGGTTAAACATGTGAGCCTGAAAAAGGGCGAGCGCATGGTCGTCCCCATCGCGGAATACACCGTCCCGTACCACGACATCTTCGCGCTCGATATCCCGTGCGCCCCGCCCAAGGAAATCTGGCAGGATCTTGATCACGGACGCCGCGCCGATCTCGCCCGCTCGCTGGCGACGAAGGTCATGCACAAGATCAGGCTCGAGAACAAAAGCGAGGACCCCTTCACCACCGCTCCCGCCCTCATCATGAGCGGCAATCAGGTCCTCGCCCAGCGCCTCATGACCTACACGCCGAAAGGCGGCTCCATGGATCTGCCTGTCACAAACGCCGTCGATATCCAGGTCAAAAAATCCGAGACCGAAACCCAGCGTACCCCTAACGCCACCACATGGAACGGCAAGAGTTACACCCGCGTGGACCTCGCCGGCACCATCACGCTTGTCAATTACCGCACCCAGCCTGCGGAACTCGAAATCGTCCGCCACGTCCTCGGCAACATCACCGACGCCGGGCAGGACGGAAAGGCCGACAAGCTGAACGTCCTCGAGGATTCAGGCGACGACACCGGCGAAGGCGACGCCCATCCCTACTGGTGGGGCTGGCACGACTGGCCCACCGGCTGGAGCAACGTCAACGGCATCGGCAGCATCACATGGAAACAAACCCTCGACCCCGGCAAGAGCATCGACCTGAAATATGCCTGGAACTACTACTGGCGTTGACCAAATCACTCAGCGCGTGGCTTCAAGCTCCGGGTAGCGCCCGCGGCTCGCGGGCTCTTTTCGGCGGCTCGCCGAAAAGATGAGATGGCGCGCCATTTTCAAAAGAATGGTCATTCCTTCCGGCGTCCGTTTCGGCTTGTTCCCTCCGGATTTCTCCCGCATGGTTCCGCATAGTATGAAATGTTTTTATTCCAGTTCCGACGCAGTAGGCGTTTGTAGATCCTGCGGGCGCGGGCTTTCGAAGGAATATGCAACAGAGTTTCCCAAGGGTCTTGCTTGCAAAGACAAATGTGAAAAAGACGTTGAGCATCTCATCGCTTTGATCGAAAGGAACGTGCGCCTCTCAGGATCTGCGGCATCCATAATCAGGACCAGTTCAAGCAATATCGCAATGAGCGGCTTTTTCTTTCTCTTCATGGGAATTGTCTTTTTCTATTTTGGAATCAAGTCCAGAAGTTTTGATCTCGGCACGTACATCGGCTCGGGTTTCATTGTTTACGCTGGTTATATGCTCATACGGGCGGCACGGCTCAAAAAAACGAGCAAGTCAGCCAGCCTTCAATAATAAAAGACGGTTGTTAATTGCCCGTAAATGCCGGGCAACCCTTTCAAGGAACTTCCCTATCACCGCCTTGTCTGCCAGAGTGCCCCAATGACCTCCCTCCGGTTGTTTCCCGCCCTTCTCGTTGTCGCCCTTTTCTCAACCCCGCTTCAAGCTATGGACACCACCACCGCTGCAAACGCCATCAACTCCCTCGGCATCGACCTCCTCGCAAAAACCGGCAACCCCGATGAAAACGCCCTGCTTTCCCCATACTCTATCCAGACCGCGCTGGCGATGACCTATGCCGGGGCCGATGGAAAAACGCGCGACGAAATGGCGAAAGTGCTCTATTTTCCAAAGGACGACGCGCAATTAAACGGCTCATTCGCAGCGTTACAAAAAAAGCTGCTGGACATCGAGCAGAGCACGGCAAAGCTGATAGCGGATTCCAAACACGGCGGCCCGAGCGAGCCAATCACGATCGAAATCGCCGACCGCCTCTTCGGCCAGCAAGGCTGTGACTTCCGCAAGCCATTCCTCGATTTGATCAAGGACAACTACGGAGCCCCGCTCGAAGCACTCGATTTCGTAAAACAAGCGGATGCCGCAAGAACACACATCAACACCTGGGTGGCGGACCAGACACACCAGCGAATCATGGACTTGATTCCTCCCTACGCCATTACCCCCGACACGCGGCTGGTGCTCGTAAATGCGATTTATCTGAAAGCCCCGTGGGCGTCTGAATTCAAGAAAAACGACATTGAACCCAGGCCATTCCATGCCTCCGGCAACAAGACGAACGATGTGCCGACGATGTCCGCGCAGCACTCCTTCGGCTACCTCAAGAGTGACGGATACGCCGCCATCAGCCTCCCTTACATCGGTTCCGATCTGGAATTCCTGATCCTGCTCCCCGACGACGTGGACGGCCTCCCCGACCTGGAGAAAAAGCTGACCCCCACCATGCTTGCCGAATGCGCAAAGTTATATGAGAAGGACATCTTTCTCTATATGCCAAAATTCAAAATTGCAACGCCCACAATGGCCCTTGCAGACAAGTTGCAGGACTTGGGAATGAAGAGCGCATTCGACATCCCGAAAGGCAGCGCAAATTTCGACCGCATGGCTCCCCGCAAACTGGACGATTGCCTCTGCATCTCGCAAGTCTTTCACAAAACATTTCTCTCGCTGGATGAAAACGGCACCGAGGCGGCAGCCGCCACGGCAGTCGTGATGATGAAGACCTTGGCGATAGAGGGTAACGCATGGCCCCTTTATGTCCACATCGACCACCACTTCCTCTTCGCCATCCAGCACAAGCAGAGCGGCGCCTGCATCTTCCTCGGCAGGGTCACAAATCCTAATTAAAACAATGTGATGATCCCGTTCCGACCCAAAGCATTCCGGATTTTTCTTCGCGTCCTTCGCGTCCTTCGCGCCCTTTGCGTTAAGTAATCTTCAGCTTCGATGCCCACAATCCCCACCACAGTCTTCATCCTCTTCGGCCCCGCGCATCTCGCAACACTCGCGTTGATCGTCGCCCTTTCCATCGCGCTGATCCTCATCACCCGCCTGGCAAAAAGCGAGCGCACCGACCGCTGCATAGCCGTGTCCCTCGCCGTTGTGCTTCTGCTCAACAAAGTGGTCGTTTACCATACGATCTACGTCACCGGTGAATTCAATTTTCCAAACGCGCTCCCCATGCACCTGTGCGACTGGTCGGCCATCGCCGCGATCATCGCGCTCCTGTTTCGAAGACAGCTCCCGTACGAACTCGCCTATTTCTGGGGTCTCGGCGGCACATTGCAGGCCACCATCACCCCGGCCTTGCGATTCGATTTCCCGGATGTCCGCTTCATCACATTTTTCGTCTCCCACGGCGGAACGCTCGTCGCGATCCTCTTCCTCACCATCGGCCTGCGCATGCGCCCGTATCCGAAATCCCTCATCCGCATTTTCATCTGGAGCAACATCTACCTCGTCGCCGCGGGCGCCACCGATTTCCTTCTCTGCACAAACTACGGCTACCTCCGCCACAAACCCCTCAGCGCATCACTTCTAGACTACCTCGGCCCATGGCCCTTCTACATCCTCAGCCTGGAAGGCGTCGCACTCCTCTCCTACCTCGTTGATTACATCCCCTTTTTCCTCATCGACCTGAAACGCAAGCCCGCCACACCAGCAATGTCAGAGTAAATTAGTCAAATTGAAGGATTTGCAAATAAATTACAAAAAACTAAAATTCTTCTTGCGTTCTTTTCGTTATTTTGCTACATTTTAGAGAATGAAGAACGGCCATGTCTTCGCTCTCCAAAACCGCTTCGCGCTCTTAGCGTCCTTCGCGGTTCACATTTCTTCCAAAAACACATTTTCTGCCGAACAAAGCCAATTTTTACTCTGTAGGGGGCCCAAAAAACAAAGCCAAAACAAACCCAATTTTGACTGAAACAAAGCCAATAAAAGACCAAAATCAGCGTTTTTGCCCCCCTTGGTGTCTTGGTGCTTTGGTGGTGAATCCAAAGCCTCCAAACCCCAAAGCGTCCGGCCAGGTCCGAGCCAGTCCGCCCAAGTCCGGCATGACACCCCCCCACGATGTGACGCTTCCCTCCCCCTTTTTCGTTCCCGCAAGGCGGGATCATTCAGGCTTCGTCATTCAAAAGATTGATACCTCACTCCACCCCATATAACCTTTAGCCCCAATGTCCGACGCCCTTACACCGATGATGCAGCAGTATCAAAGCGTAAGGCGTACCCTGCCCGCGGAGACCATCCTCTTTTTCCGCCTCGGTGACTTTTACGAAATGTTCTTCGACGACGCAAAGGAAGCCTCTGGGATCCTCAACGTCGCGCTCACCAGGCGCGGGCAGACTCCCATGTGCGGCGTCCCGTTCCACGCCGCGGAAGCCTATATCGCAAAGCTCGTGAAAGCCGGCAAGCGCGTCGCCATCTGCGACCAGATCGGCGAGGTCGTGCCGGGCAAGATCGTCCAGCGCCAGCTCACGCACATCATCAGTCCCGGCACGATCAGCGACGTGAATCTCCTCGATTCCAAGCGCAACAATTACCTGGCCGCCGTCCATTTGAAAAACAACGTGTACGGCTTCGCGTTCGTCGATCTCAGCACTGGCGAATTCCGCCTCACCGAGCTTGCCGATGCCGCTGCGTTGCAGGACGAACTCGCCCGCGTGATGCCCGCCGAGATCCTCTTCAGCGACGAGCAGAAGGACGACTTCGCCGATTTTACAAACGCCCTTCCCTGCGACGGCTACACGTTCCTGCACGAGCAGGCTTACTTCACGCTCCGCGACCATTTCAAGGTCCAGTCGCTGGATGGTTTCGGCTGCGAGGAAATGAAGAGCGCCGTCTGCGCCGCGGGCGCGGTCCTCCATTATCTCAAACAGCAGTTGCGCCGGCAGACAAATCACATCACGCGCCTCGCCACCTACCGCGATTCCGGCTTCGTGATCCTCGACGCAGCGACGCAGGCGAATCTCGAGCTCACCGCATCGCGCGGCACGAAGGATACCAGCCTCCTCGGCGCGCTCGACCGCACCGTCACGCCAATGGGCGCGCGCAAACTCCGCGACTGGATTCTCCACCCGCTCCGCGAGCTGGCGCCGATCGTGCAGCGGCAGCAATTGATCGCCGGTTTCCTCGCCGAGTCGTTCCTCCTGAACAAATGCCGCGAATCGCTCAAATCGATTCGCGACATCGAGCGCACCGTGGGCAGGCTCAGCCAGGGCGGGGGAAACGCCCGCGACCTCGTCGCCCTGCGCAATTCGCTGGAGCAGATCCCCGAGATGAAAGCCCATCTCCGCGCCCTCGGCAAAACGCCCGCGGGCGCCGCCGAGGTGGACCCGGAAACTTTGCCCGAGACACTTTCTGCTGTGCTTCTCTCCGGGATGCAGGAATTTCCCGATCTCGTCTCCCTGCTCAACTCCGCCATCGTCGATGAGCCGCCGCATCCCATCAAGGAAGGCGGCATTTTCCGCGACGGCTACCACGCCCCGCTCGACGAACTCCGCGCCGCCGGTCACGAGGGAAAGAAGTGGATCGCCGAGCTTCAGCAGCGCGAGATCGAGACGACCGGCATCAAGTCGCTCAAAGTCCGTTTCACCTCGGTTTTCGGCTACTTCATCGAGATCACGAAGAGCAATCTCGCCAGCGTCCCTCAGCATTACACCCGCAAGCAGACCACTGTGAACGGCGAGCGCTTCATCACCGCCGAACTCAAGGACATGGAGGGCAAAATCCTTGGCGCCGACGAGCGTTCACGGAATCTGGAATACGAACTTTTCGTGCAACTGCGCGACGAGGTGCTCCAGCAACTCGACTCCTTGCAGCAAACCGCCGCAGCCATCGCCACGCTCGACGTGATTTGCTCGCTCGCGGAGGTCGCCCGGCTCTTCGGCTATTGCAGGCCGGAGCTCACCGAAACCTCGCGCATCGTGATCCGCGATGGTCGCCATCCCGTCCTGGACCAGGCGCTCGTGGAGGAAAAATTCGTGCCAAACGACACCGACCTCGATGGCGCCGGCTGTCGCATGGCGATCATCACCGGGCCGAACATGGCTGGAAAATCGACATTCATCCGGCAGGTCGCGCTCCTCGTGCTCATGGCGCAGACCGGCAGTTACGTCCCCGCGGCCAGCGCCGAGATCGGCCTCGCGGACCGCATTTTCACCCGCGTCGGCGCAAATGACGACCTCTCCCGCGGCCAATCGACCTTCATGGTCGAGATGAACGAGACCGCAAATATCCTGAACAACGCCACCGAGCGCAGCCTTGTCATCCTCGACGAGATCGGGCGCGGGACATCCACTTTCGACGGTCTCTCCATCGCCTGGAGCGTGGCCGAGTTCCTCCACGACAAGGTGAAATGCCGCACCCTTTTCGCCACGCACTACCACGAGCTGGTCGAGCTGGAAATGACCCGTTCCGGCGTGAAAAACTTCAACGTTGCCGTGCGCGAGTGGAACGACCAGATCATCTTCCTGCGCAAGATCATCCGCGGCGGCGCGGATAAAAGTTACGGCATCCAGGTCGCGCGTCTTGCCGGCCTCCCCGCTGAGGTCATTTCCCGCGCCAAGGAGATCCTCGGCAATCTTGAGCAGGCCGAACTCAACGCCGATGGCAAACCCGCCCTCGCCGAAACCCCTCCTCCGCCAAAACACGGCAAACCCCGCGGCAAAAAGAAAGCCGAGGAAGCCCTGGCCGCCATGAAACCCCAGATGTCGCTGTTTTAGAGTCCTTTCACCCCGCAATTTTCCTTTCCAATCCTCTCCCCCTTCGTGTTTTATGAAGCCGATGCCGAAAAAATCTCCCCGTTCCAAATCCAAGTCCGGACCGAAGTATAAACGGATCGTTCTTAAAATCAGCGGCGAAGCCCTTCGCGAATCCGGCAGCAAGGACAACATTTCGCCGCAGATCGTCCGCAGCATCGCCGAGCAGATCAAGGAAGTCGCCGAACTTGGCGTGGAGGTCGCGGTGGTCGTGGGTGGCGGCAACATCTGGCGCGGTCTTTCCGCGAGCAATCGCGGCATGGAGCGCTCGACAGCCGATTACATGGGCATGCTCGCGACGGTGATCAACGGCATGGCGTTGCAAAGCGGCCTGGAGGAGCTCGGCGTGATCACGCGCGTGCAGACCGCGATCCGCATGGAAAACGTGGCCGAACCTTTCATCCGCCGCCGCGCGATGCGGCACCTGGAGCAGGGACGTGTGGTTATTTTTGTTGCGGGCACGGGCAATCCTTTTTTCTCCACGGACACCACTGCCGCATTGCGCGCGAGCGAGATCGGGGCCGAGGTGATTTTGAAGGCGACGAAAGTGGACGGCATTTACAGCGCCGATCCGAACAAGGATCCCAAGGCGGTGAAATACGACCGGATTTCCTACGTGGAGGCGTTGACCAAGCGCCTGCAGGTGATGGATTCCACGGCGTTCAGCCTTTGCATGGACAACAAGGTGCCAATCATTGTTTTTGACATGCTGAATCGAAACAATATCAAGAACGCGGTGCTCGGTAAAAAAGTGGGCACGCTGGTCACCTCCGATTGATGCAATTTTCAACTTTGGGATCCGGCAGGGCTTGCAGCCCGCCGGGTCCAAAATTAAAATCCAAAACAACTTAAATTTATGAGTCCAGACGAAATCCTGTTTGAAGTCGAATCCACGATGGAAAAGGCAGTCGAATACATGACGCACGAGTTTTCCTCGGTACGCACCGGCAAGGCTTCGCCCGCTCTCGTGGAAAATATTGACGTGGTGGCTTACGGCTCAAACATGAAGCTCAAGCAGCTCGCCCTGATCACGACACCGGAGCCGCGCCTGCTGGTGATCCAGCCGTTCGACGCCAGCACGACGAAGGACATCGAAAAAGCGATCAAGGAATCGAAGATCGGGATCAATCCCGCGGTGGATGGCAAGATCATCCGCCTGCCCATTCCCGAGCTTTCCGAGGAACGCCGCAGGGACCTGGCGAAATCGATCAAGCAGATGGCCGAGGAGGCCCGTGTGCGTGTGCGCGGTCATCGCCGCGACGGCATTGAAGAGGCAAAGAAGGCCGAGAAAGCCGGCGATCTCACCGAGGATGCGCGGCGCGATCTCGAGGCGGAAATCCAGAAATTCACGGATAAGTTTGTAAAGCAAATCGATGGATCGGTGACCTCCAAGGAAGCCGAAATCATGAAGATCTAGCACTATGAAAAAGACCCTGACGATTTTGATTCTGACCCTGGTGGTGGCGGGCACGGGCTTTGCCGAAGTGGTCCGCCTTGCACCTGATTTTTCATGGGACGGGGTGGGCAGCAAGCGTGCAACACTCAGGAGCTTGAAGGGACAGCCTGTCGTGTTGATCGTCGCAAAATCGGCGAAGGAAAAAATCTTCCGCAAGCAGGCCGCGCGGCTTAAGGAAATCTACCAGGAGTTCGCGAGCAGGAATGTGGTTTTCGTCGCGGCGTTTGAGGAGGAAGGCGGCGTCGTTCCTTCCGACGTGCCGTTCGTGGTCGCCAGCAATGGCGCGAAGATCGCGGCGGATTACCAGATCGAAGGCAAGTTCGGGGTCGTCATCATTGGCACGGATGGCAATGTCGATATGCAGACTTCGAAACTGATTCCCGCCTCCCGCATCCGCGACGTGGTGATCAATTCGTATGCCAGCCAGTCCGCGGAGCGCGCGGTGAAAAAACAATAGCACTTGTAAAACAAACGGGAGCACGGCCATGCACGATTCCATGACGACCACGGCGTTTACCCTCGATGGGTATCGCATCGCAAAAAACATCGGGCTGGTGCGGGGCATCACGGTGCGGTCGCGCTCCATTGTCGGCAACTTCGGCGCATCGATCCAGAGCCTCTTCGGGGGCAACATCACGATCTACGAGACGTTGTGTGAACAGGCGCGGGAGCAGGCGCTGGAAAAGATGTTTGCGCATGCGCGGCAGCTTGGGGCGAATGCGGTGATCGGGGTGCGGTACGATGCCACGGAATTGATGCCGGGGATCACCGAGGTGCTTTGCTATGGTACGGCGGTGGTTGCGGAACCGGTGGCCTAGTTGGCAGGGATGCGATGAGGCGTGATGCCGATATGCGGCATAGCAGACGGTTGGTAAGGGTTGGCAAGGGTTGATTTGCCCTGGCGGAAGAGAAGTATAAAGGATGAAGTATAAAGGATAAAACAGGGGAGAAAATCAGCGGAAAAGACGCAAGGAAGGCGAAAGGGATACAGAAAATATAAGAGGGCGTCTAAAAAGTCCGATTTAAAGTAGCGCAAGCCTCCGGCTTGCCGTCGAACGCTCTCAAGCTGCAAGCTTGCACTCCTAATTTTCGGTAGTTTGCATCGATCAGCACACGCGCCACTTGGACTTTTTAGACGCCCTCTAAGGGAGTGCCGGAGGAGCTCAGGCGTCGATTGTTCGCAGGACGGCTTCGACGACCTCGCCGGTTTCGACGGATTTCATGCAGCGGAAGTCGATGGGGCAGTCGCGGAGGAAGCAGGGGCTGCATTCGACGTGGTGCCTCAGGACGCGATGGCCGGCGCCGAGCGGGCCGGTGAGGATGGGTTCAGTCGAGCCGAAGATGGAGACGGTGGGGACACCCAGGAACGCGGCGAGATGCATGGTGCCGGTGTCGTTCGTGACGAGCAGGCTGCACTGGGTGAGCGAGGCGATCAATTCCGCCAGCGTGGTCTTGCCGATGAGGTCGGTGAAACTCCCCTCGAGCAGTCCGGCAATCCCGTCCCCAACCGTCTTGTCGCGCTGTGTTCCGTAGAGGAACCATTCGCATTCGCGGCGCTGGGAGACTGTGTTTGCCACCTCGGCGAAACGCTCCGGCAGCCAGCGTTTTGCGGCGCCGTATTCCGCGCCGGGGCAGAGGCCGATTTTGATTTTCCGGTCGGTGGCGATTTTTGAATTCCGGTTCGAGGGGAAAAAACTCCCGGGGTTGAGCGCGGCATCATCGACCGTGGCTCCGGCAAATTTTGCCAGGTCGAGATAATGATAAACCTGGTGCCGGGGCCGTTCGGACCTTGGTTTCTCGTCGAGGATCTCGTTGAGCAGCCAGCGGCGTTTCTTTCCGAGGTAGCCGGCACGGCGCGGGATGCGGGCGAGATAGACCTCCAGCGCGGAACGGATGGAATTCGGCAGCAGCAATGCCATTTCAAACCCCTTGATTTTTCGCGCGACGGAAAACACGGTGTCGCTGTTTTTGATCTCGATGATTTCATCGACCTCGGGCACGGCCTTCCAGAAATCGGCCAGCTTGCCCTGGGTAAGGACCGCGACGTGCGGGGAAGGCTCGCTGCGCTTGATCGCGCGGATCGCCGGCACGGTCATCACCGCGTCGCCGAGCCAGTTGCTGGAGCGGATGAGGATGCGGGAAGGGAGCGCGGGCTTAACCGGCGCTGTCGTTGCTGCATCGGACTGTTCCAAGGCGGTATCCGTCATTTGTCCTTCCTGTACATAGCCTTCAATGGATGTTCGTCGAGGAGATTGGCCTGGATGCCGCCAAGTTTGGCCGGATCGTAAAGCTGGATGCCGACATAATAGTAGAGCGGGCAGATGGGAGCTTCGTCATGCACAAGGATTTTCTCAGCCTTTCTGAAAATGTCGAAGCGCTTTTGCGTGTCGGCCTCGCGCGCGGCGTCGTCGATGAGATGGTCGTAGGCGGGATCGCTCCATCCCGTGCGGTTGTTGCCGTCGCCGGTGACGAACATGTTGAGGAAGGTGTTCGCATCCGCATAATCGCCGACCCAGGAGGAGCGGCACATGTCGAAATCGAGCTGGCTCATGGAATTGAGGTACACCTTCCACTCCTGCTTGAGCAGCCCCACGTTGACGCCGAGTTCGCGCGAGAACATGCCCTGCAGCTCGATGGCGAGCTTTTCGTTCAGCTCCCGGTCGTCGTAGAGATAGGTGATGCGCGGGAAGTTTTTGCCATCCGGATAGCCGGCCTCGGCGAGCAGTTTTCTCGCAAGCTCCGGGTCGCGATCGAGCCCCGGCGGCGAGGTGTAGCCGGCGGTGCCGGGCGGCACGAAGCCCGATGCGGGCGGCTCCCCGGCGCGCGTGATTTTTTTCACCAGCAGGTTCTTGTCGATCACCAGCGCGAAGGCCTTGCGCACGCGCGGATCGTTGAAGGGAGGCCGCGTGCAGTTGAACCGCAGAAAATAAGTGCCGAGGAACGGCGCGGCGTGGAAGTCGGGCCGCTTCTGCAGGTCGGTCACGAGCGACACGGGCACAAGCCCCTTGTCCATCATCAGGTCGGCGAGGCCCATGACGTAGAAATTCAAGGCGGTGTTTGCATTGCTGGTGGGCAGCACATCCACCGTGTGGAGCAAGACGTGGGCCGCATCCCAGTAGCGGGGATTTTTCACGAGGCGGATGCGGTCGTTGATGCGCCATGCGTCGAGCGTGAACGGGCCGTTGCAGACGAGTTTGCCCGGCTTGATCCAGTCGTCGCCGTATTTCTGCACCGTCGGCATGTGGACCGGGTAGAGCGTCGGGAAGGCGCAGAGATCGAGGAAGAACGGGGTGGGGTTTGTGAGCGTGACCTCCAGGGTGAAATCATCGACCACCCGCACGCCCACCTGCGAGAAATCCTTGAGGGTGCCCTCGTTGTAGGCCTGGCCGTTTTTGATGAAGTAGAGCTGCGAGGCGTAATCGCTCGCCGTCTCCGGCTGCAGGGCGCGCTTCCACGAGGCGGCGAAATCGCGGGCGGTGACGGGGTCGCCGTTGCTCCAGAGCGCGTTGTGCCGGAGGTGGAATGTGTAAACGCGTTTGTCCGCGGAAATTTCCCATGTCTCGGCCACGCCGGGTTGCGGGTGCGCCGCGGAATCGAATGCCAGCAGCCCCTCGAAAAGCGAGGAGACCACGCGCTCCTCGGGCTGGCCGGTGATCAATGCGGGATCGAGCGACTCGGGTTCCGCGCCGTTCAGGAAAACGAGATCGGCGCGCTGCGCGGCGGGCTTGCAGCCGGAATCGAGAAACGCCGTCGCAAGCAGGAGGCAGACAATCAATCCACGGTCCAGGGCGGCTTTCATCCGCGAGTGGTATGTGGGCGGCCTACTGCTTTTTGTCGTCCTTGGCGGCGGTGGGCGATGGCTGTGCAGAAGCTTGGGGCTGAGGTGTGGCGCTGGCCTCCGGGAATGCTGATGGAGACGGTGCGGTCACGCCGGCGCCCAACGACACTGCGGCGCTTGGAGCCGGTGAAGCGACCGGCGAAGCCAGGGGCACCACGGTGCCGGGAGCGAAAGCGCCGGGAGCGGCGCTGGCATTCGGGATCACCTTGGGCAGCACGGGAGCCGGCACCGGCAGACTGCGCAATTGCCTCTGGATGTCGGTTTGGGAGCCGAGGCTCGCCTGTTTTGCGTAAAGCACGGAAAGGATGAGCGTGAGCGAAAAGAAAGTGCCGCCGAGCATGCGGGTGAATTTCTGGAGGACGTTCGTGGTCTGCGCCCCGAAGAGGTTGTCCGTCATGCCGCCACCGAATGCGGCGCCGAGGCCTTCATTCTTGGGCCTTTGCATCAGGACGACGAGGACGATTAAAAGTGACACCAACACGTGGAGCACCAGGAGTGAATTTATAGCTATCGTTAACATGCGGGCGGAGAATATGGTTCAAAGGCGGCTGGTTGTAAAGGAAAGGATAAAGGGTATTTCACCACCAAGGCACCAAGACACAAAGGGGAGAAAAGTTTTAAGCTTTAAGTTTTAAGGGGGAAGGAAGATTAAATCGTCCGCAGATTGCACAGATTGACGCAGATTTTGATTTTAAGGGTTCAGGATTCGGGTTTCAGGGTTCAGGAAAATCGTCCGCAGATTGCCGCCCTCGCCCCTCGGCCTCTCCCAGAGTCGAGTTCACGGATTTTCACAGATTAGCGAAGAACCGCAGATAAAACCGGGCAGTTCCTGAAACTTTGATATTTCAGGGTGAAAACCGGGAGCGAAGCATGCCGGATATTGCACGGATTGAACACATGCGGGGCGAGAAGGAGGCGCTTGAAAAGCAGATGGCAGTGTCCTAATTCGGGGAATTACATGCATTATTACCCCAAAGGGCGCTTGCCATGAATACGGGCAAGCGCATAATGCAGCCTGGCGGCTGATATTTTTCGCTGTCGTGCGGAATTGAAATTATCCTGCAATACCCGGTTTCATGTACCCGCCTATTCTATCAAGCCGCCTGATACTTCCGTCCATGAGTTTGGATGTAATGGATGCACTGCAGAACGGGGACAGGATCGGCGCCGGTCGTCTGATGGAATGCGACATTCCGACGGACGTTTCGTTGGATGATTTGCCGCTGGCAAGGCGGCTGGAACAACTTCGCGTCGATGCCTCCGAGCAGCCTTGGCTCCTGCGGGGAATGGTGGAGCGCAGGACGGGGACGATGGTCGGACATATCGGCTTTCATACGCCACCGTGTCCTGAATATCTCGCCGGCATCGCCCCTGATGGCGTTGAACTGGGCTACACCACTTTCCCCGACTTTCGACGCCAGGGATTCGCGACTGAAGCAAGCCTTGCACTCATGTTTTGGGCTTTTTCCCAACATGGCCAGCGTTGCTTTGTTCTCTCCGTTTCTCCACAGAACTTCGCTTCCACTGCCATGGCCGGGTCACTGGGATTTGTAACGTGCGGCTCACACGTTGATGATGAAGACGGCGTAGAAATTGAGTTCGTGAGGCGATTTGAGACCTGGCCAACCGATTGGAAAGCGAAGATGGCGGGATAACCAGCCGTTTGCCGCCCGCGTAAGTACACGCGTCCGTTCTTTTTGTGCGTAGAAGGAAACATTGTATATAAATCCCAAAATCAGGGCACTGCCAAGCAGATGCTTGAGTTGCGCAATGAAGCGGGGTTAGAGTGATTTTCTGGAAAGTTTCAAGAGTCAACGGACCGACCCCGTGAACACAGTTTCCGCACAACAGGAGAGTAAAGCGTATGAAGAAATGGCCGATCATTGTCGCTGGTCTTTATGGACTTACCTTACTGGTCCTGTTCGGCCCCCTTCTCTGGGTTGCTTTTCTTCCGGCGCGCCCCAAAAGTTCGGAGTGGTTGTTCACCCGGCAGGCATGGGTGATCGTTGGGGTGATGATGCTCATGCAATATGCGTTGCTCCGGATACCAGTCCAGACGGCTTCACAGCGTCCTGTAAAACAACGCTCCCTTTGGTCCACCGTGATTGCGGCGGCCTTGATGATGGCGGTGCTGGTGTTCGGGGCTGCGGTTTCCATTTACGAGTTCATCACCCAGCTCAAGGGGGACGCCGACCGTCTGTGGATTTGCGCGGGAGTTGGACTCGCCAGCTGGGTGTTCTGGACGCTGTATTTCCATCGCTCCACAAAACGCTTCCCCCCCGACCATGGCGTGAAGCGCATGCAGCGTTGTCTGTGGTCCGGAAGCATTCTTGAACTGCTGATCGCAATTCCAACGCACATCGTGGCCAGGCATCGAGGCTACTGTTGCGCGGGCCTCATGACGTTTGTCGGGCTCGCCTGCGGATTTTCTGTTGTGATTTTTGCATTCGGGCCTTCCCTGTTCTTCCTGTTTGCCGGGAGATGGCAGCGGCTTCATCCGACCTCAACCCAACAGGGGTGAAAGGTTGGGAAAGTTTTAAGTTTTAAGTGTTCAGTTTTAAGGGGAAGAGTAAGATTGAAGCGTCCGCAGATTGCGCAGATTGACGCAGATTATTAACGAAGAGTTTTAAGCTTTAAGTATTAAGTTTTAAGGGGTGTTTCACGGGAATCGGCGGTAAATGAATTCATGGTTCTCGGCCTTCGTCGACTTCGTAGAAGTCGAAAAATGTGAGCAGATCGGTGCGGTGGGCCAGTCCGCTGGTGGCCTTGTAGGTTTCCAGTTTTTGGGTCAGGCCCACGTCCTCGTCCCGCCAGCCGCGCTTGAGCGCGAACTTGTTCCAGATGAGAATCTGTTCGTCGTTCGGGTGCGATCCCGTGGCAAAACACCATGCGAGAATTTCATCGTCGGTACCGCCAGCCAGCACGCGCCCGCGGAGGGCGGCATAGTCGATGCCGAGGAAACGGCAGCAGTAGCCATCAAGCCCCAAGGCAAGACCGAGATTGGCGTGGAAATCCCCGCGTAAATTGCCCGCCGCGTGGAGCCGGATTTTGTCGAGCATTCGTGCGAAATAAACAAGGCCGCCGGTGCGGTCGTATGGGCTGCGTGGGACTTGGTTTGACATAAGGTTTACGAATCTAAATTCATGATTAGTCTGTTAGTCAATCCTGCCAGACAGCCCTCGTTTCCGCATTGGCATCGAGAATTGCCCGCCTGTAAGCGTCGTTCTTGCAATGCAGATAGAATTTGTTGTACGCAACGCGCCGCAGTGTAAGGCCGTCAATTTTTTTAAAGAAACGGGCCTTGTCGTAAATAGCGGCACCCTCTTCTGAAAGAAGAACGGGGAAGCGTTTTGTTTGCGTAATATGAAGCGGGCCGACGGCCGCTGTTGCGTGATATTCGACAAACCGTTCAATTGTAGCCGGAGTGCCACGGAAGGGGCAAACTTCGGGAATCCGATACTTCGTGATGTCGATGACAAGACGCGGTCCAAACCACCAGATTTGGATATGCTTCCAAAGCACTCTCAACATTGCTGTGTAGGCACCGGCGAAAGCAACCCAAAGCGGCCAGGGGATTCTGTCCGGAAACAAGATGCTGACGGTCAAAAGCAATGCCGTGAAAACGCCGCTGCCGAAGAAATAAAACAGGAAACTTGAAACAGGCATATATAGAATCCCAATAGAATAACACCAGCTATTGGGTAGGATCTGCAAGCTTTACAAGCATTGCATCCGATTCTTGAACTATGATATATAAAAATCCATTCCTCGCGCCCAAATTTCCTTTCCCCCTTCGGTAATGAGTGCTCCAAATGGCTTGAAGAACGGTCTCGGAGAAAACAGAATCGTGTTTTGGGCAAAGGCATGAACAAGCTCCTGCTGATCATTTCCATTTTTCTGTTCATCGGCATTTCCGCATGCTCCACCTTCGGGCCCGCGAAGGCCGGAAACGCTTTCGTAGGTACATTTTCGGGTGAAATCCCCCGAAGCGTTAAGGAGATCCGAGAAACTCACGATGAGGGTCTCGAAAATCATAGCTTGGTGGATGAACTCGTTGTCACGCGCGACGGCAGCCGCTACAAACTGGACTGCGAAATGGATGTGACGAACTAGGAGGAAGGCATGGATCATGTCTCGCATACTCATTCGCACTGGACAGGAATCGGCCAGTTTCAGGATGGGAAACTGCATTTCACCTATATTTATGCCGCCGATGCGCTTTTACCGAACGAACACGTTGATAAAGGCAATGGAACCATCACGCTGCACGGAAAGAACCTCGTTATGAATCTCGGAGGTGATAATTACGTTCTCTCGAAGCAGGGGGACCAATCACAATAAAACGCGCCGTCCGCACAGGTTTTCAATTCAATCATCCATTCGTTCTATCTTGATTGATAGGTCGCCGTGGAGGCCCAACTCGCCGAGCATTTCAGTGATGCTGTAATCCGTTGCGGCAGCCCACCGCTCTGCGCCGTTTATGCAGACACCCGTGTCGGCGGGGATTTCCTTGGCGAGGAGCATCGCGTATAGCGTGGAGAGAAGCACGGGGCCGCACTCCCTGCCCCGGCATTTGTAAACGACGGAAATCCCGTAGGCCGCGAGGTTTTCCAGATCGCGCATCTTCACAAGTTGCGATGAGTACATGCTGGATTCCAGTTGCCAGTATGGCCTCCATTCATTCTCTCCGCAAAGCTTCGCCCGTGTGTCGGGGCGGATTTTCCAGGCATCGATCATTTTCCGAATATCGAGCATGGGCACCGGGTCCCTTACTTCCCGTCTCTCATCGTCGTACCACCAGCATTTCCGGTTCATCTTCTTCTGTACATCCGTGAGCATCGAGATCCATGGCGGATGTTTCACCGGTTTGCGCGGGCTCTGGTACATGGCGCTTTGCAGGGTCGCATGGAAAAGCGGATTTTAACAGGAGGAAACAGAGGGGAGCGATACGGCGTCGCCGGGATGGGGAAGAGATGTCCGAAGAAGCTGTCGCGGACTGGGGAAGGTAGCACCTTCCCCTACAGGTTGACCCCAGCCGCTAGTTTCTCCCTGCTTCTTTCTCTCTTTTTTTAGTTGCTGCAGGAGGGCCAGGAGGTTTTCGTTATTGGGGCTGCCGGTGTTGGGGTAATGGAAGTTGAGGAAGATCCAATGGCCGTTTTCAAAGGCGAGCTCGGGGGTGACGTCGGGCTTTGGGCTCTCTTTTTTGTCCACGGTCACAATATTTCAGGCGAGTACGTCGTTCATTGCCGCTTTTGCAACATTCGCCGCATGTTATGCGGTGAATAGTGGGTTTATTCGCCGCAAAGGAGTGGGAAGTCTGAAGAAGCCGCGGACTGGGACACGACAGCGCGTGTCCGTCCATCGTCCAGATCGGGGTGACGTCGTGGTGAAATATGGAGGTGAATTGTTGCTTGAGCCGGCGAGGCTGGAGCCTCGAAGACAATTGCGTTACAAGGCTGGAGCCTCGTAACGAGGAAGGTCCGAAGAAGTCCCGACAAGGCGGGACGGACTGGGGAACGTAGCACGTTCCCCTACAGGTAAATCGCTTTCGCGATTTTGGGGCTGGTTAGAAGAGCTCCTCTTGCGCGGGGTTGGGGTGGGCGCGCGAACGATTTTTTGCTCTTTCGTTGCGGGGGCGGGACCAGTCGCGGATGAGGGTTTCGAGGGCTTGGAGGTGGCGCTCTTGGGCTGCCAATTCGGTTTCCAGTTTTTGGCGGTGGTGGAATTCCAGAGTTGTCCTGTCGCTGGAGCGGGAGAAGTTCCAGGCTTCGTCCTTGCGGGCGTGGCGGAGGCTTTTTTGGAGGGCTTTGAGGTTGCGGGCGAGTTCCTCGAGGACGGCGTACATCTGGGAGAGGCTGGTGTGGTCGCCGGCCTGGTTGGATTTGATGTCGGTGAGGGCGAGCAATGTTTCCAGGCGGTCGAGGTCGGCGGCGTTGTAGGCTTCCTGGACCTCGTGCCAGATGGACGAGACGGCGGCGTCGCCATCGGCGCGGAGGTCGGGGTGCAGGCGGCGGACGAGGATGCGGTAGATTTCCTTGATGCGGGCCTGAGTGGCGCGCTGCGACGGCGGGGTGCGGGAGGCGCGGGGCGGGGAATCGCCGTAGCGATCATCGCCTTGAAATGGCGGTGGGCCGGAGGGGCGGGGGCCGAATTTATCTTTGAATTCGCCGAAGAGTTGCTCGTAGGCGGAATTGCCCAAGCGGTCGGGGTTGATGCCGACGTTGCGGAGGAGTTCGTCGAACATCATCTCCAGCTCAAATTCATCGGGCGGGCCGCCATCGTCGAAGTCGGCATTGGGATCGCGGTCGTGGCCCGGGCCGCCGGGCGGGCGGTATTCGGGTTGCGGATGTTCGCGGCGGTGGATGACGCGCCGGTAGGCGAGGTGCGGGGGCGAGGCGGTGGCCCAGGATTCCTCCTCGACCTCGGCAACGAGATATTCCTTTTCGCGGATGAGATCGGAGAGTTCGCGCGAGCGGGTCATGAGCGGGCCGAAGAGCGCGGCTATCCAGCGGGCGAAAGCGGGGAGGTCCTTCTGCTCGAAATGCGTCCATTCCGCGCGGGCTTTTTCGACGCGGGCCATGAGGCGCATGCATTCGCGGGAGGTGTTGCGGCGGAGGGCGGTCTGGTCGATGAGGATGATGGCGCGGACGGGCGAGGGGCCGCGGGGAGCGGGGGCGTTGCGGCGTTTTTTGGATGCTCGCGGTGTGGGCATGGAGCGGGTAATTTACTCGGGGAATGGGGAGTGCAAAGTGCAAAGTTTTAAGTTTTAAGTTCGGGGGATAACCCGGCAATGTGGGTAATGACGAAGCTCGAATGACGAATGACGAAAGAATGACGAAGCCCGAATGACGAAAAGGAGCGGGATTGCGGACGCGCATTGTGCCGGCCATGCCGGCGAGGCCGGAGCCTCGGGGACAATTGCGTTACCAGGCTGGAGCCTGGTAACGAGGAGAACGACGGAGGGCGGAGGCGTTGCTGAGAGGTCCGAAGAAGCAGTCGCGGACCGGGGAAGGCAGCGCCTTCCCCTACAGGTAAAAATCGCTTCGCGATTTTTCGGGCGAAGATTATTGCAGGGCGAGCTGGGGGACGCTTTCGCCGGCGCGGAAGGCGATTTTGCTCTCGGTGGTCCTGCTCAGGCGGGCATCGAGGACGTTCGCGGCATCATGGGCGGCCTTGCCGATCTCGGTGAGCATGCCGAACTCGAGCTCAAGCTGGCGGAGGATGGTGACGGCCTCGGGACGCTGGGTTTCGGCGAGCGCCTGCACGGCTGATAAGCGGTAAACGGGATTCGTGTCGGCCTGGCGCACCCACATGGGGAGCATCTTCAACGCGACATCGGGATAAAAGCGGGCGATGCCGTAGAGGGCGTAGTGGCGTGTGCTTTCCTCGCCTTCGAGGAGGTGGTGCTTCCAGTAATCCCATTCCGTCGCCGATGTGATGCCGTAATAGCGCATCGCGAGGGCGTGAGCGAGAGGGTCGATCATCGCCTCGATCTTGAGTTGCGGGTCGATGGTGAGGGCGAGATGGTCGTCCGTGATGCCGATTTCGCGCAGAACCGAGAGGGCCAGGATGATGTCGCTGGTTTCAACCTTGAAAGCCGAGTTGTCGTATTGCGAAGGGGCTCCGCCGCCGGCCTGGGCGAATTTTGCAAATGCGCTGACCGGAAGGTTTTCCGTGAGGGCGAGCACCGCGGTCTGCACCGTGTTTTGAGGGATTTCCGGATGTTTATCCAGGTGATCGAGAAGCGGGAAGAGTTTGGGTTCGCTCAGGGCCGTGAGCGAAAACGGGGCATCCACCACCTGGTTCGAGGCGCTCGTCGCGGCGGCCTGGAGGTCGTCCTCCTTGAGCTCACCCGATTTCAGGTCAACGTCGCGGGCCTTTAAAAGCACCATGCTGCTGGTGCCGTTCTGGAAGATCAATCCCGCGGGAATATGCAGGCGGATATGCTGGGTGCCCTTGTTTGTGACGGCGAAATGCATTTTCTCGCGGCCGTTTCCCCTGAAATCAGCCTGGATCAATTCCTGGTCGATGGCGGCCGGGAGATCGAGGGTGATGGCGGGGGCGAATTGCACATTGGCGGGCAGGACGCCCGGAGCCGGCGCGGGCGCGGCTGGTTTAGCCACCGCTACATTTTGCAGAGAGCCCGTATGCACGAAAGCGATCACGGTGGGCCAATAAACATAAGCACCCGCAACCATCGCAGCCAGGGCGATGACACCAAGAGTTTTAAGAAGTGATTTGACCATACCCTTGAACTAGCAGCCTTCAGGCCAGCTAACAAAAAAACTTGCCGTCCAGACAAGCCAAATCCACCTTGTCAGGGTAATGAAACTCTATTCCGACCTCGTGGACAGTGTCTGGCGCGATGAAGATTTGCTGAAAGCCCTGCATCCCAGGGAAGTGTCGAACATCCCGAAAATGCTCAAGATCCGGGCCGCGGACGATGGGGAAATCAGCGGCGGGCAGGCGGTGGTGAATCCCGCGATTTTCCCGCTGGTGCGCGGGGCGTTGTTTTACGCGTGCGACGCCATCGATGAGAGCCACGGGATCGTGCAGAAGGTGGATGGCGATGAAGGCGCCTACTGGCATGGGATGCTGCACCGGAGGGAAGGGGATTTTGAAAACGCGCGGTATTGGTTTCGAAGGGCGGGAGTGCTGCCCGTGTTCGGCGAACTCCACCATGCGACGAGCTCAGTCTCGGCAATCGTCGCCGCGCAGTCGAACTGGGATCCGTATCTTTTCACCGGCCTCTGCGAGCAGAACAAATTTGGCGAAACGGAAACCACTGCGGAACTGGTGAAGCTCCAGCAGATCGAGTTCAGGACGGTTTTTGATTATACCTGGCGGCGAAGCTTTGCGCCCCGCAACCAGGGTGTTTGAAGGCCTGGGCCCGGCTTACTGGATTCCGTAATAAATAAACCCGCCGCTTGATTGAAAGGAACCTGTATCCAGGTTTCCATCATCCAGCAAACTGTCGATTTCCTGAAGCTGCTCGGTGGACAGGCCCGTATTGTAAAGGCATATGTAACCATTGTAGCCGGCGATGCTGGGATACTGGACGGTATTATTGAACCACCACCAGTAGCCGCCGCCATCAGGTGACGTGGTCCATGTGCTGTTTTTTGGCATGTAGGAAGCCATGCCTGCAGGAATCTGCTGGAACCCAGTGGGGGTCGGGGGGAGTGCGTTGAAATGATCGGTGGCGTAGGTCTGAAATGCGTCCGCGTTATTGCGGATTTCGTTGATGAGACCGGTTTTTTGGGCGCTCTCCCTGGCCCTCTCCCAGGCTGGAATGCCGATGCCCGCGATCACCACGACGATGGCGACGGCAATCATCAGCTCCACCATGGTGAAGCCGTTTTGTTTGAATGCTGGAGTTTTCATCTTGTTGGATTACATCAGGATGGTTGGTTGAACTGGCTGGTCAGAAATTTCGTCGCGTGATCGGCGGAGCGGTAAAGGTCGGTATCGGGACCAAATTCCTGCTCCATTTTTTGCAGGATCGGGATGGCCTCCTGACGATGCGTCATGGCCATGGCCCGCACAGCGGAGAGGCGGTAGATGGCCGGCAGGCGGGTCTCGCGGGCCCACTTTGGAAGCATCTGCAAGGCAACGTCCGGATAGTATTCCGCGATGCCATAGAGGGCATAGTGGCGCAGGCTCGGGTCGCCCTGGAGCAGTTCCTGTTTCCAGTAGGCCCACTCCATGTCGGGGCCGATCCCGTAGTAGCGCAGGGCGAGGTCGTGCGCTTTCGGATCGATCATTGCCTCAATGTTCAACTGGGGATCGGATGCGATCGCGCGATCCGTGATGCCCATGTCGGCGAGCAATTGCAACGCAGCGATGATGTCGGCGACGTCGACTTTGAAATCACCATTGATGGTGGCCGGCTCGTGGAGGCGCGGAAATTTCGCAAAAACATCGAGGGAGGGATTCTCCGCCAGAAGGAGGATGGCCGTCTGCACCGCACTGTGGGAGAGGTCGGGGTGGGTCTTGAGCTGCGTGAGCAACTCGTCGAGCCTGGGGATGGAGGTGGTCGATTTCTTGTAGGCGTCGTCGGTGGATGGAGCCGCCAGGTTAACCGGGGCGAAGCGCACATCGGCCTGGAGCAGACCGTGTGGAGGGATGTCACGGACACAGTCTTCGAGGAGCACGATCTTGTTCTGGTCGTTCTCGTAAATTTCGCCGGCGTGCAATGCGACCTGGGTCGGCTTGTCCCCGGTGTTCTGGGCGGAGATGTGGACCTGGCCGCGGCCATTGGAGGTGAACGTCAAAGGGCTGGTAAGGGGAGGCAGGACGCTCGCAGCCGGGGTGGCAGGCGCATTTGCACCGGCGACCGCAGGCGCGGCGGGTGCGCTTTTTGCAGTGGTGGCGACAGGTTTGCCACCGTTTTGTTGCTGCTTGAGGGCCGCCAGAAATTTTGCCGGCAATACCGACTCAACGCTCGGAGGCGGGGGTATGGGGCCACGCCTGACCTTGAAAAACCAGAAGGCGGTCGCGCCCAAGGCCAGGACCGCGACTACAATTAGGATTAGGGAGCGAGAAGATGTCATTGCAGGGGAATATATTAGCAAACTTCACGCCATACAAAAATTTTAATCAACCTTGGGAAAGTCCCTATGGTTGTTGATTTGTTTCATGGCTGTCGCCAACAGTGATTTTCCAGGTTCCATACGGTGCCAGGGGGAGGCTCCAGAGGGGTGAGGGAGGGGGATGAGGTCAAATTCATGCCCATGGCGGGTAATATGGATGGTTTTCCCGATAATGTCATTTAATTTATCAAATTTGATAAATTGCAGGATCGCCAGCTTGCCGACCGGGATCACCAGGGAGGGTTTCAGAATCTCGATTTCACGCTGCATCCATGTAGCGCAATTTCTTATTTCCGTGTCATTGGGTACGCGATCCCCGCCTGCCGAATTCTTGCCGGGGAAACAGCGGCAAACGGCCGCCATGTAGATGGAACTGCGGAACGCCTGTTCGTCGATGCCGCAGAATTCGTCGAACCAGCGGAAGAGGGTCTTCCCCGCCGTCCATGCAAACGGACGCCCCAGCACCGGCTCCTTCACGCCGGGAGCCTGCCCCACGAGCAGCACCTTGCTCACCACCGGGCCGCCGGAGACCACCGGTTTGTGCATGAGGGGGCAGCGGTTGCAGGCGAGCAATTCCGCCACATGCGCATCGAGAAGCACCTGGACCATCGGTGAGGGTTTGGAGCGGCTCATAGGGCGGCACCGAGGATGGTGCCGGGCGGGATCACGTTGCCGGAGAGGAAATCGCGCGCGGGCATGCGCTTTTTGCCCTCGAGTTGCACTTCCCTTAGTAAAATGCCGCCTGTTCCCGCTGCCACGAGGATGCCGTTTTTACCGGTATGCAACACCTCGCCGGGCACGCTGGAACATTTGCGATGGGGGATGACGGTGAAAATCTTCAGCTTTTGAGGGCGGCCATCCCTGCCGGGGAGTGTGGTGCAGGCTGCCGGCCAGGGATTCATCGCGCGGATTTTGCGGTCGATCTGCAGGTGAGGGGCCGACCAGTCAATGATGCCGCTTTCGCGGGTGAGCTTGGGGGCGTAAGTCGCCAGTGCGGAATCCTGTGGAGTGCGCGGAGCGGCGCTCCGGGCCAGCAGCGGGAGGGCTTCCGCCAATGCGGCGGGCGAGATCGCGGCGAGGCGGTCGTGCAGTGTTCCGCCGGTTTCGCGACGGCGGATCGGGAGGCGTTTTTCCAAAAGGATGTCGCCGGTATCGAGCCCGACATCCATATACATGACTGTGATACCTGTTTCGGCATCGCCCGCTTCCATGGCGGCCTGGATGGGGGCTGCGCCGCGATATTTTGGGAGGAGCGAGGCATGGAGGTTGAGGCAGGCGATGGAGGGGGCGTCGAGCACTTCCTTGGGAAGGATCTGCCCGTAGGCCATCACCACGATTACTTCCGGGGCGAGTGCCTGGATGGAAGCGACGGCCTCTGGGGAGCGCATCCGCACCGGCTGCAGCACCGGCACACCAAGGAGCAGCGCGACCTGCTTGATGGGCGGGGCTTGCAGCTCCTGCTTGCGGCCCGCCGGTTTATCCGGCTGCGTCACCACGGCGATGACTTGATGCTCCGCGTTGTCGAAAAGTGATTGCAACACGGGAACGCCAATGCCGCCCGTGCCGATGAAAAGAATCCGCATGGGAGTTAAAGTCTAGTTTGGATGTTCAAAGTTCAAGGAGAAGAGGTGAAAAGACGCCATTCGGAAACATGTAAAAATTGCCGCCAGCCTGTTTAAGGTTGAGCGGGCTCAGTTCCCCTGAGTTTTCAACGAAGAGGCCGACCGGGGAAAAATCGCGCTCATACATCCCGGCATTCATGGCAAATGTGAGCTTGTGCCCATGGCTTCGGAGCGAGTGTTCCAGGTTATCAAATGATTTGAACGGCGTGCCCGCGTCATCGCGCAAGAACAAGTGTAGATGTTGTTTTGTGAGGTCAACGCGACAGACTGTGAATCGATTTTGCGCGAAAGTAACGGTGCTGATCTGCTGGGCGCCAAGATTTGCCGCCGGGATTAGAAACAACAGCAATATCCGAATGGCCAAGGGGGGCATGCGGTCATTTTACAAGCGCGCAGGTGTTGATCAATGTTTCAATTCAAAGGGCTGTATTCAAAGTGAATTCATCGGTGTATGCAGCAACCGTGTGTTTCAACCATTCATCTGCCTCGAAAGTGCGACCATGTTCCTCTCTTCCATAAATTTCCCCCGATGGGCGCTTGCGGGCCGTGCGCTGATGATTTTGCGACGTCCCGCTTTGATTTTTTGTGCCGCGCTGGCATTGCCGTGCTGCACGATGATTCCCAAATACGAGCGGCCGGATGCGCCCGTGGACGCGCGGTATCCCGGAACAACCGGCAACGACACCGGGCCGGCCGCCGGGGATATAGCGTGGCGGGATTTCTTCCGCGAGGCGCGCTTGAAAAAGCTCATCGAACTGGCGCTGGTGAACAATCGCGACCTGCGCGTGGCCGTCCTGAATGTGGAGCAGAGCCGCGCGCAGTATCGCATCACACGGGCGGCCTCGTTTCCCATGATCCAGGGCGCAGGCTCCTTCACCCGCCAGCGCGCGCCCAGTGATGTGGTCACCAGCGGCGACACCGTCACCCCCGTGGGCGTCACTTACAACCAGTGGAACGCCAGCCTTGGCAATACGGCGTTTGAGCTCGATCTGTTCGGCCGGGTGCGGAGCTTGAACAGGCAGGCTTTGGAGAAATATTTCGCCACCGTGGAAGCGCAGCGGAGCGCGCAAATCTCGCTGGTCTCCCAGGTTGCCACGGAATATTTCACGGAGCGCCAGGCGGAGGAACAACTCAAGGTCGCGCGGGACACGCTCACGGCGGTGCAGGGATCCTACGATCTCAACAAGGCCACTTTTAACGCCGGGGCCAGCAACGAACTGGATATGCGCACGGCGGAAGGAGAGGTGGAAACCGCGAGGGTGAATGAGCTGACATACGAACGCGAGGTGGCGCAGGCGAAGAATGACCTGGCGTTGCTGGTCGGCGGCCCGCTTCCGGCGGGGTTGCCCGCTGCGCGGCCTTTCAACGATGGCGACTTGCTGGCCCGGATTCCGGCGGGACTGCCTTCCGATCTCCTGCAGCGGCGCCCGGATATTCTGGAAGCGGAGCACACGTTGAAGGCTGCGAATGCCAACATCGGGGCGGCCCGCGCCGCGTTCTTTCCCACCATCACGCTCACCAGTTCCATCGGCGCCACGAGCGCCCAGCTTGCGCAGCTTTTCGCCAAGGGGGGTGGAGTCTGGAGCTTTGCGCCGGAGATCACGGTGCCGATTTTCACGGGCGGGCAGAACACCGCGGACCTTGATTCCGCAAAGGTGGGCAAGCGGATCGAAGTGGCCAATTACGAAAAGGCGATCCAGACGGCGTTTCGGGAGGTGTCGGATGCGCTGGTCGCCGGCAGCAGTTACGCCAGCCAGGTCGAGGCGTTGGTGAGGGGGATCAATGCGGAGCAAAGACGTCTGGAATTGGCTGACGTCCGCTACCGGCAGGGGGAGGATTCCTATTTGAATGTGCTCTCCGCGCAGCAGGATCTCTACACCGCGCAGCAGAACCGGATCGAAACCCAATACAACAAACTCGCCAGCCGGATTTCGCTCTACGAGGCGCTGGGCGGCGGCTGGAAATGATGGTCTGCAGAAATTTATAAAACCATGAAACCGCATATTAAATTCTCCCGGATGACGGCGGCAACCCTCGTGGCGTTCGCCTTGATGATGTGCCATGGCTGCAAGCGGTCGCCGGGAGTTTTTAAATACGAAACTGCACACATCGCGAGGGGAAATATCCTGGAGTATGTTACGGCCAGCGGCTCGCTCAGCGCATTGGTCAGCGTCGATGTGGGGAGCCAGGTTTCCGGAAAAATCTCTGCGCTGTACGCCGACTTCAACACGCCGGTGAAAAAGGGTGAACTGGTCGCTGAGATCGATCCCGCCGTGTATGAAGCCACCTTGCGGCAGGCCGAAGGCGACCTGGCGAGTTCGAATGCGGACGTCACGCTCAAGCGGCAGAACCTGGAGAGGAAGAAGGCGTTGTTCCCATTGCATGCCGCATCACAACTTGACCTCGATCAAGCCACCGCCGAACTGGCGCAGGCAGTGGCCTCAGTGACGATCAAGCAGGCGGCAGTGGACAGCGCCCGTGCAAATCTCGGCTACTGCAAGATCACCGCGCCGGTCGATGGCATCGTGATCTCGCGGAAGGTGGATGTCGGCCAGACCGTGATCGCCGCCATGAATACGCCGGTGCTTTTCACGATCGCCCAGGACATCACCAAAATGAACATCAGCGCCAGCGTGGACGAGGCGGATATCGGGCAGGTGAAGAGCGGGCAGGCGGTGGATTTCACCGTGGACGCCTTCCCTGATGAAACTTTCCACGGCCAGGTCAAGCAAGTGCGCAAGGCACCCACCACCACGCAGAATGTCGTCACTTACGAAACGATCATCACACTGGACAACCCGGAGCAGAAATTGTTTCCGGGCATGACGGCGGATGTTTCCATTCTTGTCGCCGAACGCAAAAATGTCCTGAGAATCCCCAACACCGCCCTGCGCTATACGCCGCCCGACGGAGCGCAATTTGAGCAGGTCCCGCCGGCGTCCATGGAGCACAAGCAGCGTCTCGTTTATTTACCGGGAAGTGATGGCCGGAAACTCAGGCCGGTCCTTGTGAAAACAGGCATCACTGACGGCACGAACACGGAGGTTCTCGAAGGCATCACCGATGGTGCTGCGGTAGTGACTTCCACTCTTTCGTCCGGTGCGGAGGGAGGCTTCCCTGAATTTTTCTAATATGCGCCCCGTGAATGCATCTCCACAAAACAGCAGCGACGCGCCAGTCATCCGGCTTCGCGATCTCGCCAAGACGTATCACACGGGCGAGGTCGAAGTGAAGGCGGTGCGCGGCGTGACGCTGGACATTCAGCGAGGAGAGTTTGTGGCCGTGATGGGTGCGAGCGGGTCGGGCAAATCGACGCTGATGAATATTCTCGGTTGCCTGGACCGGCCCTCGGCCGGCAGCTACGCCCTCGATGACGTTAATGTGGCGGGGTTCAATCGCAAGGAACTGGCCAAGCTGCGCAACAAGAAGCTCGGGTTTGTATTCCAGAGCTTTAATCTTCTTTCCCGCACGACCACGCTTGAAAACGTGGAGTTGCCGATGTTTTACAGCCACCCGCTCATTTCGCTCCGCACCCGGCATCAGCGCGCCGTGCAGGCATTGGAGCAGGTGGGGCTGGGCAACCGCATGGGGCACCATCCGAGCCAGTTGTCCGGCGGCCAGCAGCAGCGGGTGGCCATCGCCCGCGCGCTGGTGAACAAGCCGGAACTCGTCCTTGCAGACGAACCGACCGGCAATCTTGATTCCCGTACGAGCATCGAGATCATGGGATTGTTCCAGGATCTCAATGATTCCGGCATCACCATCGTGATGGTCACCCACGAGCTCGACATCGCGGCTTACTGCAAGCGCATCGTCATCATGCGGGATGGCGCGGTGATCAGCGACAACCGGAATGAAAATCGCCGGCTTGCTGTCCACGAACACAGCCGTCTTGACGATGAAGAGCAAAAAGCCAGCCTCGCCTGATTCATGGTCCTGCTAGATTACATCCAGACATTTTTCCTGCGGTCATTGCTCACGGCGATGATCGCCCTGCGCGCGTTGCGCCGGAACAAGATGCGTTCCATCCTTACGGCGCTCGGCATCATCATCGGGGTGGCCTCGGTGGTGGCCATGGTTTCCGTGATCAACGGAGCGCAGGCGCGCATCGAAACCCAGGTCTCAGCCCTCGGCCGGAACCTGCTCAGCATCTTCTCCGGCAGCAGGCATTACAGCGGGGTGAACTCTGGGCTCGGCAGCGCCAGCGCAATGACGCTCGCCGACGCCGATGCCATCCGCCGGGAAGTGACGGACGTCGTCGCGATCAGCCCCGAGGTTTCCACCTCCGGCCAGGTCATCGCCAATGGACGCAACTGGTCCACGAGGATTGTGGGGGAATCGCCGGACTGCCTGAAAATTTTCAACTGGGAACTGGCTTCAGGTTCCGCGTTCACCGACCGCGACGTTCGCAGCGCGGCGAAGGTCGCCATCATCGGTTCAAAAACCGCATACGAACTCTTTGGCCCGATAAATCCCGTGGGCCAGACTGTGCGGGTGAAAAACATTCCATTTGTCATCATCGGCCTGCTCGAAAGCAAGGGCGCGGGCGGTGACGAGGACAAGGACGACCGCATCATCATTCCCTACTCCACGGCAATGAAGCGGGTCACCGGCAACAAATACCTCCGCTCCGTCAACGTCCAGATCGGCAGCACATCACGCATGGAAATCGCGCAGCAGGAAATCACCAGCCTGATCCGGCAGCGGCATCGCCTGGCGGCGGATCGCGCGGACGACTTCAACATCTTCAACCAAAAGGAAATTGCCGACACGGTAAGTTCCATTTCCCACGTCATAGCCATGTTGCTTGCCGCTGTCGCCGGGATATCGCTGGTGGTGGGCGGCATCGGCATCATGAACATCATGCTGGTAAGTGTCACCGAGCGCACCCGCGAGATCGGCATCCGCATCGCTGTGGGCGCTCAACCCGGTGACATCAAGCTGCAATTCCTGATTGAGGCGATCACCCTCAGCCTGCTCGGCGGTCTTATCGGTCTGCTGGTCGGTGTGGGTGTTTCAAAGCTGGTCGGCAGCATCGCGCACTTCGCGGTAGCGGTTTCCACAGGTTCGATCATCCTTGCATTCAGCGTCAGTTTCATCATTGGCGTTTGCTTCGGTTTTTTTCCCGCGTGCAAAGCTGCGGCCCTCGATCCCATTGACGCCCTGCGTTACGAATAAAATTTTGCTTGCCTAGCGCTTGCGCTGGAGGTCGTAGTTTGCCTGTTTGGGAGCGGTCAGGGGAGGAACAGGAGCGGCTTTTCCGCGGATTGAGTACCGCGGGAGGGAACCTTGTCGGCGAGGGTGACTTCGCGCTGGCCCACGGAATTTGCGCAGCCGGTGCAGAGGTAATCGTAGATTTCCCTGTCGGCGAGGACGAGGAGGAGCCGCTCGCGCACGGGCATGGGGGCCTTGCACTGGTTGCACCAGAGCGAGGAGGCGCGGAGATTTTCAAATTGCGGTCTGGCCATTGGATTTTTTCTTCAGGATGGTTTGAACGACTTTGTGGAGAACCTCCACCGGACTCGCCATGGCGTCAATCTCGGTGATGAGATCCTTCCCGTAGTGGTCGATGACTGGCCTGGATTCCTCGTCATAGACGGCGAGGTGCCTGCGGATGACCTCTTCGTTGGCGTCGTCGATGCGGTTGTCCTTGAGCGCGCGTTTCTTGAGGCGCTCGACGATTTTTGAGCGGTCGGGGCAGGAGAGATGGAAAACGCCCTTCACAGTGATCATCTCCTCCATGAGAACCGCCTGACCGACGTTGCGGGGGATGCCGTCGAGCACCAGGGCGTCGATGTCGGGCTTGAATGTGTGGGAGCGGACGCAGGCGGAGATGCGCGCCTGCCAGAGCTGGACAGTGATCTCATCGGGGACGAGATGGCCCTTGCTGGAATAGTCGAGGAAAGCCTGGCCGAGCTTGGTGCGGGTATCGAGGGAGCGGAAGACATCGCCGCAGGCGCAATGGAAAAAGCGCGGGATGGAGCCGAGGATCTTGCCCTGGGTGCCTTTGCCGCTGCCGGGAGCGCCGATGATGAGGTAAGTGTCGTATTTCATGGTGGGGGGAGGGTGGGATTCAGGTTTTGCAAGAGCTGGGTGACTTGTTCGCGGACTTCGTAGATGGGAAGGTTTGCCATGGCGGACCCCGGTGCGGCGAGCCATTTCACGCCGGGATTTGCGGGCGCCCAGACCTCGGGGTCGGTGGGGCCGAACATGAGAAGGCACGGGATGCCCGTGGCAGCGGCGATGTGGGAGACGCCGCTATCGTGCCCGATGAAGAGGTGGCAACGCTCCAGCAATGCCGCGAGCCGGGGGAGAGGAAGGTCCTCCGCAAAATAGACCTGGTAGTTTTTCCATGCGGTGGAGAGAGCGATGTGGCTGGCGCGGTCGGCCTCGCCGCCGATGAGCAGGATGGCGGGAGCCGGCTGGAGGGAGAAGAGCCAGTCGCCGAGGGCGCGCCAGTTTTTTACGGGCCAGTTCTTGGTCTCGCTGCCGCTGCCGGGGTGAATGGCGATGACCCTGGACTCCAGGCCGCCGAAAAAGCGGGAGGCAAATTCCCGGTCGTCCGGGCCCGGGTAGATCGTGGCGGCGGGATCCTCGAGAAAGAGGGCGAGATCCTCCAGGGGGCGCGCAAGCTGGCTGGCGGCGTGCCCGGAGTCGTCGAGCTTCGGCGAGATGTGGATGAAATTTTTCACGCCGCAACGGCGCATGTTGCCCTCGAATATGCCGTCGGGATCGAAGAGGTAGCTGACGATCTGGTGGAAGCCGGCGAAGTATTCGATGAGATCGGGGGCGAGCTTTGCGTCAGGGATGAAAAAGCCGGCCATGGCGGCGTACTCGATGGAGCGCGTGGCGTGGGCGTAGAAGCGGCCCTCGGCGAGCGCGATGATGTGCTTGTAGCCGAGTATCTCGAGGTGCGCATCGGGAAAATTATCCCGCAGCAACTTGATGGCAGGAAGAGTGAGGACGAAATCGCCGATCGCACCGCCACGGATGACAAGGATACGGGGAGTCATGCCCGCGGGGGGTGTGTTACTGGGTGCCGATCATGCCACCGGGGAGGCTGCTGCCGTTTTCCCATTTTTCCTGGCGATTCCACGGGATGGAGCTTTCGTTCTGGTTATCGTCGGCCTTCGTGGTCGAAGTATCCGCGCAGGAAGGAAGAAACGGGACGGAGCCGGCGATGAAAAGTAAAATGCAAACCTTGCGTAGCATAGGCGCTACTAATACCCGATTTTCGGAATCCCGCAACTATTGAACCGGAAAAATTACGCGGTCGCCGGGCATTACGCGCTGACCTTTTGGCACGGAATCAGGGATGATGTCCGCGATGGAGGTGGAGGGCTCCACGGAAGTGATCTTGACCTTGCCGATCATGGTGTCGCCGCGCTTCACGATGAGCTCGGAATTAGCCTCCGCGCCTTGGCGGTCGCCGATGCTCACTACCACAAAATTCCAGCCTTGGTTGACGGCCATGATTTCGCCTTCGAGGCCGGGGCGCGCCTTCTTAATGGCTACACCGGCTGCCTGTTTGCTGAGAGTTTCGATCTTGGCCTCGTCGTCTTTCTGCTTCGACTGGAGGGTGTCGTTGAGGGCCTTGGCTTCGGCCAATTGGGCCTTGAGGTCGGCTAGTTCCTTGTCATTGGCGCCTGGAACTGGAGGTGTTGTCGGACCACCGCCCTTGGCTATCTGATCTTTCTGGTCGGCGATGGTTTTGTTCAAATCAGCGATCTGAGAATCGGTGCTTGTTTTGAGGGCGGTGAGATCGGCAGCGGCCTTGCTGGCAGCGTCCTTGTCCACGGCGTCTGCGGCAACGGCGGCGCTGGCTTTGTCATTGGCTGCCGCTGCATCCTTTTTTGCGGCAGTCGCCTCATCCTTGGCCTTCTGCAAGTTTGCCACTGCACTGGCTGTATCACCATTGGCCTTAGTAATGGTCTCCTGCACTCCGCCGAGCTTGGTATAGGTCGTATACCCGAAAAACGCAGCAGCGCCGGTCAGAATGATTGTCAATACGAGAAGGATTTTAGCCATAAACTAGTCTGGGAATATAAAATATTACTTAGGGAGGAGCACCCTGTCAAAGAGCGCAGATTTTCATAACCGCTTTCTTTTATGCTTTGGGCTCGGGCAAAAGCAAGCGGTTTAATGAATAAAATATTGTCGTGAGCAAAATATGAGGCATATTGGAATCTCCGTCAGGGACTATGAATTAGAGGCAGACAAACCCCGCCAGGGCAGGAATGCAGCAACGGTAGTTTGACCTCTCTTGTCGTGGTTCTCTGGCGGTTTTTTTTACGGAGGACGGTTTTTCACGTGTCCGGAACGCCATGCAGGAGTTCACCGGGGAGAGGTCAGGGTGTTGTGCCCATGTAAAATTGTTGTGACAAGCCATTCTTTCCTTGCAAGCTGCGTGTTCCGGGCCGATAAAAATGCTATCTCTATTAATATATTGGTTACCACAGGATGTCCTACATCACACTGAACAAAAAAGAAGTCGCTTTGCTGAAGGGCGCATTACGCCGCGGGGACGCGAACCCTGATTTTCAGAATTTTTTGAGCAGCTTGGACCGTCAGCTCAAGGAGTGGACGGGTCAGATCCATATCACGGAAAACATGCGGGAACTTATCCAGTATTACGCCAATTACCCGGGCCACCCGAACTGGAAAGGCGTATTGCACTCGGTCTTCGGCAGGACGATGGGGGAAAATTTTGGAAAGGCCGCCGATCCTGCCACGAATCTCATCATCACGCATTCGACCACGCGGGACGTGGAGGAGGACCATAAAAATCGCCGAGTCGTGTGAAATGTGGACCCGTGGGGCGGGTAATGACGAAGCTCGAATGACGAAAGAATGACGAAGCAGGAAGTCTGAATAAGATTCCGCGTTGCTTTCTTCAGTCGCCGAGTTTGTCCGCCAGGTAGAGGCGGGTCATGGCGTGCAACTCCGACAGCGCGCCGGAAAGGGCGTTGCCCTGCAATTCCCGGTTAAGCACGCCGACGGCCTTCATGTTTTGCAAAATGACGACGGCCATGTCGCCCGCGGTTTTGGAATTGAGCCCCGGGCACCGGAGCGTGAGTGTGGTTGCGACATGCCGGCGGATGGCGCGCCGGAATTCCGCGCGTTTTGCCGACCAGCCGGGATGTGCTTCCAGCAAAGCCCGGATCGCCGGCTTTTCCCCGTGAAGATCGACCAGTATTTTCAGAAAGGCCTCGGTGAGGGCGGACGGGGACAATGATTTGACCCGGCTGTTGACTTCCCCGAACGCCGCGTTGATGAGTTCGCCGAATCTCTGCACGAGGGCGTCGGCCAGGATCTCCTTGCCGGGAAAAAACCGGTAAAGCGAACCGATGGGCGCGCCGGCGCGGGCGGCGATCTCCGCCATGGTCGCGGCTTGGAAGCCTTTTTCGGCGATCACGGCAGCGCCGGCATCGAGCAGGGCGGCGACTCGCAATCTGCCATGGCTGCGCTGCGGGACAAGCGCGACGCGTTTTTTTCCAGGTTTGCTTTTTTTCGGCGTTGACTTATTTGAGTCCATCCTCAACTATCTTCTTATATGAGCGTATCCTCAACTATGGGGCGATTTTTCACCAGAAAAAAAGAGGATGGGGTGAGGGTACCCCTTTAAAAACCAACAACCGCACACAACACCAACAATACCAGAGGGAGAACACCATGGCAGCAACCACACTTGACCCGAAGACCGCCCTTATCATCGTCGATTTGCAGCGCGGCATTGTCACATTTCCCACCGCGCACCCGGTCGAAGGGGTGGTGAAGAACGCCAGCGCGCTGGCCGACGCATTCCGGGGAAGCGTCCTGCCGGTTGTGCTTGTCAACGTATCGGGCGGGGCGCCCGGCCGGGCGGAGCAGTCGCGAAATATCGCAGCGTTTCCCGCCGGATGGGCGGACCTGCTGCCCGAACTGAACCAGCAGCCGGGGGACCATCTGGTGACAAAGCAGACGTGGGGGGCTTTTACGAACACCGGCCTTGAGAAGTATTTGAAGGACCAGGGGGTCACGCAGGTGGTGCTTGCCGGCATTTCCACGAGCGCCGGGGTCGAGTCCACCGCGCGATTTGCGTACGAGCTCGGGTTCAACGTCACCCTCGCCGTCGATGCCATGACGGACATGAACATCGAGACCCACACGAACAGCGTCACGCGGATCTTTCCAAGGCTGGGGGAAACCGGCACGACGCAGGAGATCATCGATCTGCTCGGGAAAGGGAGGGCCTGATTATGGAATGGACCCACATTGCAGCCTATTTTTTTGGCGGGGCTTTCCTCACAAACGCGGTTCCGCATTTTGTCAGCGGCGTGATGGGGCGGCCATTTCAAAGTCCGTTTGCCAAACCGCCGGGGCAGGGGCTTTCCACCTCGACGGTGAATGTGCTTTGGGGATTTTTCAACATTGCGACCGGCTATCTGCTGGTATGCCGCGTAGGAAGCTTTGATTTGCGCTCCACTGGTGACGTGGTTGCGCTGGGGACCGGCTCCCTCCTGATGGGCATAATGTCGGCGCGCGCATTCGGCAGGTTTCACGGAGGCAATACGCCCGGCGGCTCGTGAGAGATCCAGGAAAAGGCACGCGGGTGCCACGATTTTTGGGTCTGGATTCGCGCTGGCCGCGATGATGCCGAACTACCGGCACTTGCGTGTGAGCGTTGATGGTGGGCGGCTTTGTTGCAGTTTTGAAGAAGTCTCCGTTGCAAATGAGGCTTAGGAAAAACAGAGGAAACGGAGCGGAGGACTCGCGTGCAGGCGCCGAGACCACAAAAATCGACGCGTGGTGAAGCTGAGCCGCGTGGCTCGCGGGATCATCGCGCGAGCGCGAAATTAACCGGCACCTCCACCGCCGTCGCAATCGCGATTCCATCAACCCGTGCAGGCACAAATTGCCAGTTGCGCACGGCTTGCAGCGCGGCCTCGTCGAGAAGAGGGAAGCCCGAGCTGTGCCTTACCGCCGCCCGCGCCGCGTTTCCAGCGGCATCCACCCAGACAACCACGATCACGGTGCCCTCCTGTTTTTTTGTTCGGGCTGCATCGGGGTAATGAGGATGTGGGGCATGGAGATAGCGGGGTGGCGTGCGATTGATTGATCCAGCGAGTCCGTTTCGCGAACCTTCGCCGCCCTTTGCCGGGGAATTCGATCGACGTGATTGCTTTACGGTTTTGTGCGCGGGGGATGAACCGGGCGATGGCATGGAGATGCCGAGGTCTGAACACGCGAAAATGGTAGATGGGGTGACTGACTGAGCCAGCGGTTGCATTTCCGGCATTGGGAGAGGCGGCGGAGCGGGCTCCATCGAAACGGCTGATGGCCGGTAAGGGTTGGATATCCTTGGGTCATCGGGGGAGGAAAGCGATACGGAACTCATGGCCATCCCGCTTTCCCGTTGAGGGTCATCTGCCGGAAATGTCCAGAGGGCCATTATGCATATCGCAACCGCGTGGATTGCGATCGCTGATGCGAGGGCTTTCAATGTCCGTTCAACGAAGCCGGCACGTATCCTTCCTTGCTGCTTTTGCCGGGGCCGAAATCGAGTCCGAAAATGACAAACGCCTCGATGCGCGGTGAATCATTCGTGCATCCGAAGAGTGGCACGATGTCCATGTGGGACCATGAGGTGGGACGCCATTGAACGCTCGGCCCGATGTTCACTTCCACGCTCGGATTTCCGCGTGAGCCGTGCCGGGTGGTATCGATGAATTCGGTTTCAAAACCGACACCGAGCTTTTGATCAATGAGCGTATAGCTGATGCCCTGGGCGGCGAGCAACTCGGTGGAGTGCGCTCCGCTCACCTGCTGTTCGCAGGAAAAATTCAGACCGTAATGCCAGCGCGGAGCGAGATCCTGGCCAAGGAGCAATTTTACCTCTATGGTGTCGGGGTCATTAACCGGATCAGTCCCAACTGCGTATTCCGCATAAATGGTCGGGTTAAGTGGAATTTTGCCCCAATCCGCAAGCGCGTACCTTAGTTCAAAGGAAACTGAATCCTGCGAGGAATGGCGGTTCTCATCGGTCACCCAGTTTTCGTATATATCGAGCTGGAAGCGATACGGAAGCCCGATCTCCACCTCAGACATGAACTTGCTCTCCGCGGTACCGTCCCGGTAAAAACGGCTCCGCCACCATTGCTCGAAGCCCACTTCGCCGGGGCCCTGCTGCAGATAGACACGGGTTGTGGAGAACCTGCGGTCACCCGTCCATTCCGGCGCGCCATAGGCGCCCGTCGGAGCTTCTTCATTCAATTGATCGGAAACATTTACCGTGGGCAGCCGGGTGGCATCTGTCTGCGCCTGCTGCCCATCCGCGACGCGGCACAGGACGCAAAAAGTCAGCATGCATGCGATGGATAAAAAGGTTCTGGTTCTGGAGGAAATATCAGGGTGGATCATAGGCGTTGCGCCTTAGCAGACCCCATGCCCATGCGTATTTCAAAAATGTGTTACAGAGGAAACCCGTGATTTGCCGCGCACAACGGAGCCGGAAGTGGAATAGAAAATAACCCCGCAAAGGGACGAAAAGTATAAATATTATTCCTTTCCAAAACCAAATCACCGCCTTCCGTTTTGCAGTTAATGGGGCAGCAAATGGCTTGATGGCACAACGTGAGGGTTATACTCATGCTTATCCGTTTTGCTGACAAAAGCGGAGATGCTGGATGCTGGATAAAAGGCATCTTTATGTCGTGCGGCGCCAGGCATGCGATTTCCTTTGTTGTCAATAAACCGGATAAGCATCGTTATACTTTTGACCTTTCATTTCCATCATGAGCCAGCTTCCTGAATTTCTCGTTACGCCTCATAATCATTTTGACCCGACCTGGAGGCGGTGTTTCGACCGGCCGGCGGATTACAAGGGGGTGCGGCTGCGGAGCTATGCGGAGATCGAGGATATGGTGCTGACGCGGTCCTTTGAGATGTCCGGCAAGGGCTACACGCAGAGCGAGGGGCAGGCGGCGGTGTGGCGCAAATATTTGGAGCGGCGACCCGAAATGCTCGACAAGATCCGCGAGGAAGTCCGTGCGGGACGCCTTTGCGTGATGATGGCTGGGGAGACGGTGCAGGACTCCGTGATGCCCACGGCAGAGGGGTTGGTGCGCAATTTTCTCGTGTCGATGCCTGATTACCGGGCGTGGTGCGGGGAGGACCATGCGGGGCTGAAAATCGGCTGGCTGGAGGACACGTTTGGCTCCGGGCCGAATTATCCGCAGATTTTGAAAGGCGTCGGCGTGGAGACGGTTTGGGGCACGCGGTACCGGGCCTGCCCGGAGGAAGTATTCATCGGCATCGACGGCACGAAGATCACGTGCATGGACCATGTTCCGCACGGGGGTATTTTTCCCATTCTCAAATATCCGCCCTGCGTGCATTGCAAGGGATACGGGTGCGCGGTGTGCAACAACACGGGCATGAATCTGATCCCCGTGGTCACCAGGGAATTGATCACGGAAAAGCTGGAGGGCTTGATCCTGCAATATCTCGCGCCCAACGAAGCCCAAAGAGTTGGGACAGCGAATGAGGACCGGCCCGACACCAAGGTGCAGGATCTGCCGTATATTCCCGATGTAAAACGGGAAGCTCCCAAGCCGTTTTTGATCGGGGGCGAGGAGGTCGTAGCGGCCCCCGATGTGGTGGATGCCGTGAATGCGCTTGCGGAAAAATACAAGGCGCGCGCGATTGTACGATTTGCCACCAGCAACGATGTCTATCTGCGGGAGCGGGAGCGGCTTAACGGCCTGTTGCGCGATTATACGTCGGACACGCCGCAGGACCTCAATCCCGCCATGCCGGGTTGCTACGTCACGCGCATCAAGGCGAAGCAACGGACGCGCGCGGCGGCGTATTTGCTCACCACTGTCGAATCGCAACTCGCCAATGAAGCGTGGGAGGCAGGCCGCCCGGTGGCCCAGCCGGCCGATCTCAATATCGCGTGGCAGCGGGTCGCATTCTGCCAGTTCCACGATGCAATCACGGGCACGCTCATCGATTCCGGCTATACGGAGATCATGGACATGCTGGACGAGGCGGAGGAGATTGCGGAACGCTATCTGCCCGAGCCGGAGACGGCTGCGATGCCTGTTTTCAAAGCAATTGCCGATGCGTCAGAGCCGCGCGAAGTCACGTGGGGGGCGTTTCAGATCCGGTTCGATTTGAAAGGGATTGTGCAAATCCTGATGGGTGGGCGCGATCTCTTCCAGCCCTTTGCGCCGATGGAGACTGTCGATAAGCTGCGCATTGGTGAGCTTGCGCTGGAGGCCGATTTCGGGGATGCGTGGGGGCAGCGCATCGGGCCGCTGGGCGGGATCATCTTCAATTGCTCGCGGCGCGGACTGGGTGAATACCACGATCGCGTGGAAGCTTCCGGGAATGGCATCCGCTGGCACGGCGTCTATACGGGCGGGCACAAAAAGGTGAAACAACTCGAATGGACCACGTGTGTGGAATTATCCGGGGACGGGCAGCGGCTGGATTTCGCGACAGAAGTCGATTGGGACACCGAGAGCAAGCGGCTGCGGGTGCTCTTCCCCGTGGCAAGCGAGGAGCCGACCGCGACGTACGAAGTCCCGTTCGGCTTTATTGACCGGGAATACGACAAGGCAAAACTCGATTACTCCCAGTGGAAGGCGGATGCGCGGGAATTTGCGATCCAGAACTGGATCCACAAAAAGATCGATGCCGGCGCGGGGGTCGCGCTGCTGGTGAAGGGAACTCCGTGCGCGCGGTGGGCACCGCGGTTGCTCGATCTCTCGCTGCTGCGCTCGCCGGAGTGGGAGTTCTCAATCGTAGAAGCAGCGCACTATGAATTCTGGGACACGGACGGGCAGCGCGACACGGGGCATCACCGGTTTGAATACAGCCTGTGGCCGCATGTGGAGGAGATCACCACCACGCAATTGACCCGGGCGGGGCTGCATTACAACCAGCCGGGGTTCCAGCAGCCGGCATTCAAGATCGAAGGAGAGGTTGTCGTGACGGCGTGGAAGCCGGCGGAGGATGGCGAGGGGTGGATTTTGCGGCTGCAGGAGACGGCGGGGAAAGGGACGTATGTAGGGCTGGTGTTTGACCAGACGGTGGAAGTGACGCGATGCGATTTATTGGAGAGGAAACAGGAGGAAGGGGAGCGGACGATGCGGTGGGGTGGAAGTTTGCACCGGCATGGGATACTGACGTCGAGGCTGAAGAAAGTATAAAGGGGAGAAGAAAGGGCGGAGGGCGCAAAAAAGAGTGGCGTTGCGCGCGTTTGGTCGAAGAGCACGACGGAGCGATCTCCCTAGAAGTCCCGGATGAGCACGGCTGGTCTTTTTAATTACGAGACCGAAAAGCGCTGTGGGCGTGACGGAGGGCCACAGCCACATTTTGCGGACTGGCGCCTACTGCCGGAAGATGGCGAGTGAGGCGTCTTCGCCTACGTTTACGTTGAAGCCGTACTGGATGGCGAAGTTGTTTACCTGCATAACCTGCTCGATCGCGGGCGATTCCTCGTTGCAAACGATTGCCAGATCGTCCTTGAAAACTATGTGGACGCCCTTGTCTTGAAGTTCTGATTTTATGCGTTCCGCCAGCGCGGTTACGGTCTCTTCTTGTGCCATTTCCCTGAAGATACCCTACCGTTTTGTAATGTCCAGCTTTATAGGTGATTTCACTAAATATCATAAGTCTTTAATGTGCTTTAATGAATTTTCTTAAAAAAAAGCAGGTAAATGTTAGCTTTGCTTTCGGCAAATGGCGGTGAGAGGGCCTGTGCGCGTCCACCTTGATGCGGGATTGCGATCCTTGAAGGGATGACATAAAACAGACTTATGAGCGCGACCACAACGTCCGACAGGAAACTCAAGGCGCAGTGCTGTATTGCCGGGGGAGGTCCCGCGGGGATGATGCTCGGCTTCCTGCTGGCGCGTGCGGGGGTGGAGGTGGTGGTGCTGGAGAAACATGCGGATTTCCTGCGCGATTTCCGGGGGGACACGATCCACCCTTCCACGCTGGAGGTGATGTATGAGCTGGGGCTGCTGGAGGATTTTTTGAAGCGGCCCCACCAGGAGCTGGACCATATTGATGCCCAATTTGGCGACCACCGGGTGACGATCGGCGATTTCACTCACCTGCCCACGCAGTGCAAATTCATCGCGCTGATGCCGCAGTGGGATTTTTTGAATTTTCTTGTCGAGCACGCGAAGCGCTACCCGGGATTCCGCGTGGAAATGCAGGCAGAGGTGACGAAGCTGACCGAGACGGATGGGCGCGTGACCGGGGTGGAGGCGAAAACACCGAAGGGCGTGCTGCGGCTCGAGGCCGACCTGACGGTTGGTGCGGATGGGCGCAGCTCGACCGTGCGCGAACATGCGGGGATGAAGGTGATCGATCTCGGCGCGGCGATGGATGTTTTCTGGATGCGGATTTCCAAGGGCGCGGACGATCCCGGCCAGACGCTTGGGCGGGTGGATCCCGGCAGCATCCTGGTGATGCTGGACCGTGGGGATTACTGGCAGTGCGCCTTCGTGATTCCGAAGGGGACGGCGGACGATGTGCGCGAGAAGGGGCTGGCGGCATTCCGCGAGCGGATCGTGGAACTCGCGCCGCATCTGCGCGACCGGGTCGATGAATTGAAGAGCTGGGAGGACATCAAGCTGCTGACGGTGAAGGTGGACCGGCTGAAGCGGTGGGACCGGCCGGGGCTGCTGTGCATAGGCGATGCGGCGCATGCGATGTCGCCGATCGGCGGGGTGGGGATCAATCTTGCGATCCAGGATGCGATCGCGGCGGCGAATATCCTGGCGACGCCGCTGAGGCGGGGGACGGTGACGCAGGAGGATTTGAAGACGGTGCAGAAGCGGCGGGAGTTTCCCACGCGTGTGATCCAGCGGGTGCAGATATTCATCCAGAATAACGGGATTTTGAATGTGTTGGGGAGCAAAGGCGGCCCGATGGAGTTGCCGCTGCCATTCCGGCTGCTGGGGGAGTTTCCGTGGCTGCGGAGGATCCCGGCGCGGCTTGTGGGCATGGGGCCGCGGCCGGAGCATGTGGAGACGCCGGATCTCGCGGCGGAGAAACGGGCAGACAGCGGTGTATAACATTATGTTTAACAAATCCGCGCGCGCTTCCCGGTTCAATTTCTAATGGAAAAATCGCGCAACGCATTACCGCCGGGGCCTGGGTTTTTGTCGGGGAAGGTTCCTTTCTTCCGCATGCCGGAGGACCGGGTCGGGTTCATGGAGGGACTTGTGCGGGAATATGGGAATATCGTTTATTTCCGGATCGGGTTTGAGCGGGTGTATTTGATCAATGAGCCAGATTTGATCCGCGAGGTGCTGGTGACGGATCACAAGAATTTCCGCAAGGGGCGCGGGCTGGAGCGGGTGAAGCGCGTGCTGGGGGAGGGGCTGCTGACGAGCGAGGGGCAGCATCATTTGCTCCAACGGAGGATGATCCAGCCTTCGTTTCACCGGGAGCGGATCGCGACGTTTGCGCAGCAGATGAGCGCGGAGGCGGAGCGCCTGATGGCGGGCTGGCGCGACGGGCAGGAGGTGGATATAGCGAAGGAGATGGGGCGGTTGACGCTGCGGATCGTGGGGCGGACGCTTTTTGGCTCCGACGTGGAGGAAACGGCAGACGAGGTGAGCCGGTCGCTGTCGGCGATGATGGAGTCGTTTTACCTGCTGATGCTGCCGTTTCCGGCGTTGATCGAGCGGCTGCCGCTGCCGCGCGTGCGGCGGATGATGGCGGGGCGCAGGCGGCTGAACGAGATCATTTACGGCTTGATCGATGCACGGCGGAAATCCGGGGCTTACGGGGATGATCTGCTCTCGATGCTGCTCGAGGCGCAGGACACCGAAGGGGACGGGCATCGGATGACCGACGAGCAGGTGCGCGACGAGGCGATGACGATTTTCCTGGCGGGGCATGAGACGACGGCAAACGCGATGGCGTGGACATGGTATCTGCTTACGCAAAACCCGGCAGTGGAAAGCAAGCTGCATGAGGAGGTGGACCGTGTGTTGCAGGGGCGGTTGCCTGTGGCGGCGGATTATCCGGCGCTCAACTATGTGGAGAAAGTGGTGTCGGAATCGATGCGGGTGTATCCGCCGGCGTGGCTGGTGGCGCGCCGGTCGATTGCGGAGCAGAAGCTGGGCGGCTATACGCTGCCGCCGAGGTCGCTCGTGATGGCGAGCCAGTGGGTGACGCACCGGGATGCGCGTTATTTCACGGACCCGCTGCGGTTTGACCCGGAGCGGTGGACGCCGGAGTTCAAGGCGGCGCTGCCGAAGTTTGCGTATTACCCATTCGGAGGTGGGCCGCGTCAGTGCATCGGGGAGGGGTTTGCGTGGATGGAGACGGTGCTACTGGTGGCGGCGATCTCGCAGCGGTGGCGGATGAAGCTTTTGCCGGGGCAGAATATCGTGCCGGAGCCGGTGGTGACGCTGAGGCCGAAGAACGGAATTCGGGTGAGGCTGGCGGAGAGGAAATGACGATAGACCGGAAGCGTAATAAAAATTTATAACGGACGCTGTCCTCAATATTCAATATGACTCCAGAAGATGTGAACAATTGCCTCGACAAGGTTCTAGCTCTACCTGTCCGGAAACGCGCGTATTGTCTTCTACTTGCAGCGGAGAAGGTGCAGCATTTGTGGAACGAGAATTGTTCCACTGGGGGATTAACTGATCATTCCACAGATTTGATCGATGCTTTTAAAAGTTGGTATTCGGAACCAAAAAGCCCCGAAGATCTTAAAAGGATTTCTGATTTGTTTTCAGATTGATCCCATAGCACGCGGGCATGAGTTGTCGAGCCGCTGATTTACAGGGCCGAGACATGGCAGGATAAGAATCGAGATTTAGGATTTTTGTGGCGTCTTCTGGCGCGATAAGGAATGTGG
>Ga0302319_10000618_pt1 | contig 79837 bp, 83 predicted proteins | sample Bog_T0_2_FD_203319 | JGI IMG/M metagenome (GOLD analysis project Ga0302319, IMG submission 203319) | Peat permafrost microbial communities from Stordalen Mire near Abisko, Sweden - Bog_T0_2 | ecosystem: Environmental > Terrestrial > Soil > Wetlands > Peat | place: Sweden: Abisko, Stordalen Mire...
TTTCCCGGTCCGTATCGCTAAAGACATACGTGCTACCCGTAAAAGCGTCTTGGATGCACGCAAAGTCGACATTTTGATTCCGGGCAAGCAGATTTACCCGAACTATCCTTTTTTCAAGTCGCCGGCTGTAGATACTGCTACTGACAAGGTCAAGAAAAAGATGACGGCGCTTTTCCCTGAATATGAAACAAAAGGCCGCGTAGGTAAAAAGATAAGCACGGATGAGGCTAAGAAACTCATAGCACTCGTGCGCACCGAGGGTACAAATGTTTGGAGCGATAAAAAGATTCCTACCATTCTTTCTTATTTGGCGCAGCAATTCAAGAATGGTGTAGTCCTGAAGTACAGAACAGCAAAGCGTACCGCTGGTGATTCACGAGGTCTCCTTGAACAGGGTATCCTCACTGGTTCTGATGTGACCGCCGATAGTGCTGGCGACAATCCTGTGTTGTGGATAATCGAAACGACATTTACTGATCGAGATAAACCAGCGGATTGGGCTGGCGGTGCATTCATTTACCCAACACTGATCCTGCCGGATAAAGCCGAGCTCGTTGTTTTCAACAAGAGCTAGCCCCTCGAGTTTTTTCTCGATTTGTTTTATACTTACTGGTATGAAGACTGCCAACGTTCTTAATTTGCGAAATATAAAAGTTGTCGATCTATTTTGTGGCGTAGGTGGCTTGACCCACGGTCTTAAGCTCGAGGGGTTTAACGTTACCGCTGGTGTCGATAACGACGAATCTTGCAGATACGCTTTTGAAAAAAATAATGAGTCTACCTTCATTCATAGGGATATTGCCAAGTTTTCCTCAAAAGAATTGCAGGATTTGTATGTCGGATCACCGATAAGGGTTTTGATCGGTTGCGCACCGTGTCAGCCCTTTTCGTCTCTAAACAAAAATAAATCTGCATACAAGGTTAGAGATGATAGGTGGGAGCCATTATACAAATTTATGAAGCTCATAAAAGAGGTCAGGCCAGAAGTCGTTTCGATGGAAAATGTTGCTGATCTCTCAAACGATAAAAAATATCCTGTTTTCACCAAATTCATTCAGACCCTCAAAAAAGAGGGCTACCACATATCCTATAGAGTTGTTGACGCTTCCCGCTACGGTGTTCCACAGAGGCGTAAAAGACTGGTCTTGCTTGCCTCATTACTCGGTGATATTTCTCTGGTCCCCGAAACCCACAATGAAGACAATCTTGTTACAGTCCGTGATGTTATTGGTAAGCTGCCTCGATTAGAGGATGGTCAAATCAATCACAAGGACCCCATGCACCGCGCTAGCAGGTTAAGTGATTTGAATAAAAAGAGAATAAAAGCTACTCCCAAAAATGGTGGCAGCGTAAAAGACTGGCCTACAAATCTTGTCCCAGATTGTTATAAGCGTGGGAGTGGTCAAAGCTTCATGTCCTCAGTTTACGGAAGAATGAGATGGAACGAACCAGCTCCAACGATGACCACTCATTGTGTTACTTTAGGAACCGGGCGTTACGGTCATCCGACACAGAATCGGGCTATCTCACTTCGAGAGGCGGCTCTTTTTCAGGGATTTCCTGATTACTATCAATTTGAAGAGCCTCACAAGATTTCTACAACAAAAATTGCTAAGCAGATAGGTAATGCCGTACCAGTACTCCTTGGACAGGTGATCGCCAGAAGCATAAAGAAGCATCTCAAAGAACACTTAGCATAGTGAATTGCCTAGTGGGGTAAATCGATCCATGAGCTCGTTTACGGTAAAACCTTGCAGCCTGATAACTCCTGATAAGCACCTGTTTCTCCTACCCGTATTAGCGGTGAATTAGCGGGCACTCACCTGATAGAACAGGAGAATAACAGGTGAGGTGGTCCGGTCCCAAATTACGGTGATTACGGTCATCGGTGAGGTTGCGTGAAATAGTGAATGAGACTGTGGGGTAAGCCTCTCCAAGTTCCCGTAATAACGGGAAATTAACGGGAACGTCTTTTTGAGCGATATAGTGAGTGAGACTGTGGGGTAAAGCGTCAATTACCAAATTGAGCTGGCTGTTAATGCAGCGTAAATACAGCCAGATGGTAGCCGTTAAAAAACGGTGAAAAAACGGTTGAGCCCACCATTTAAAAATGGTGAAAAATGGGCAGACGGGTCCATGACAGAATTTAGGACATCATTTCAAGATACAGAGAGTGAGTGTGGGGTAGAGACTGCAAATGCAGTTGGAATGCAGTCTCGTCCGCCGTTGTTAATACAACGCGAGAACAACGTGTGGCCACCTGCAAATGCAGGTATAATGCAGGAGTAATTATTTTTTAGATACAGTGAGGGCGGGTGTGGGGTAACAATTTTTGAAGCTCGGAATGTAAATTGTTGCGTCATCAATCCGTTCGAATATTTTGTGAACACGAGCGACCACGCGACCCCATTGACAGAAGTCTAAATATGTGACCTAGTAGGTCGATTTAAGTTCAAGACTGATGTGCTTTAAAATCAAAAAAGACCATTAAAGTATGACTAAAATTTATAAAAAAATAAATTCCACTCCCCAAGTTGGACGTATTCAGAACCAGTTCAGAGACGTTGATTGGAAGGAATTGGAAAGAGAATTGCAGTATTTGGCTGTTGTAATGCCTCGATTAAAAATTAGTGCTACCATATAGCTTATAACAAATTTGTCTATAATCGCTTTAAGGGTATTATTAATATATCTAACCAGACATTGTTTGATCAACATGAAAATATCAATAAAAAGCAAAAAAGGATTTACTCTCATCGAACTTCTTGTGGTCATTTCGATAATTGGCCTTCTCTCTTCAGTTATTTTAGCTTTCCTTGTTACCGCACGAATCAGCGGACAAAATAGCAGTATAACCCTAGAAGCCCTTCAAATACGTAATCAACTTGAAATTGATAAATCCTCCGATGGAAGCTACGGAGCTGATCTCACCTCTGGTCCGAATGGTTTATGTAATGCGGTTTCAAGCAACGCTAACGTGATAAAAATGATAAACAATATAACAAACACAAACGGCGGAACCTTGGAGAATGTTGGCTCGGTCGCACCTGGTGTAAGTATGCTCGTAACCGTAAACCCATCGGTCTGTTTTAGTAGCGGTTCCATTACTTCCTACGCCATTTATTCTGAACTCGTCCCTTCTGGACCGTCACTTTCTTTTACGTGGCCTTCTGGATATTTCTGTGTCGATTCAACTGGAAAATCTACATCTTCAAAATCTTCAGTGAACTACACCACATTCGGAGATAACGGAACTTGTATCTAAAATTTAATTATAAAATGTCTGCAGATTGTACTGCGACGAATTCCCCATAACTCTATAGAGAAATCAACATATTGCAAATTGATCAAATTCAGTATATATGAACATTTGGATTGCTGTTATCGCCGTAGTAATCATCATCGCTTTTTTCTTCGCCGAGGCATGGCTTGAAAAACGACGGCGCAGACACGAATATGAGTATAGGAAAAAAGGATGCGTGATGACACAATCCGAAAAAATATGTTTCGATGCTCTCGTCAAGGCAGTCGGCGATAAATATGATATTTTTCCGCAGATTCATCTACCGTCCATCCTCGACCATAAGGTTGTCGGTCAGAACTGGTACGGGGCATTAGGCACATTGACGAGAAGTCGGTTGATTTCGTTCTATGTGATAAGACAACCTTGTCGCCTATACTGGCCATTGAGCTGGATGGCATGTCCCATGAGCGATCCGACAGACAGGAAAGGGGTCCAGTACACGAGCCAGCTTTTTTCTAACGTATACTTAAACGAGCTCGATCAATATGTAAAGCGGGAGATGAAAGCCGTATGTTATGTCCGATACTGCGAAGACTTTGGCATTATCGCCGAATCGAGGGAATATCTTGGGGGTTGCGTGGAAAATATGCGCCAGTTTTGCAAGGAAAATCTTCTTCTTGAAATCCATCCGCGCAAGATTATACTCCGCAAGATGTCCCAAGGTGTTGATTTTCTCGGATATATTATTCTACCTCATCCGTATGATATACTAGACATTATGCAAACCGAAACTTTCGTAGCACCAGTTAGTATCGAAAGTACCTTCGCTACTATAGCTGAAATCCGACAACGTATTGCGGCGATGGGTGCCAATGACAGCGAATTTTTCTTACTTGATCAGATAGTAGATAAGCTTACGAAAGGAGATATGAATGGAGCAGAGGCAGTTCAAGAAGCTCGATCTATTTTGGATGGTAAGCAGGATTATCATTGATAGTCAAAGGTTTTCTTAGTTCGAACTTTGTATACTTTGGGTATGGAAAATCAACAAAAGGGTTCTGTCACTATGATTGTTCTCGTTTTTTTATTTAAAAAATGAACCGAGTTTGAAAGAGGGGAAGCGACATGGCGGAATGACACCGCAATTATTAAAGCGTACTGGTGTTGCAATTACTTATTGAATTCAGCAAATTGCACACTGATGGAAATCGAACTTTCTGATATACTTCTTCATATGCAATTCATCACGGTACCTGATCACAAAGAGGGGACACAAGCATTGGCTGAAAAAGTCATTTCCTTTTTAAATAAAGGTAATAAAGTTCTATGGCTTGTCCCTGGTGGGTCAAATATTCCCATTACGGCTGAAGCAATAAATATTATCCGTGGTACTGTTCCAGCGACTTCGTTGGGAAATCTGACAATTACTCTTACCGATGAGCGTTATGGTCCTGTTGGCCATCCCGATTCAAACTGGAAACAGCTCCATGATACAGGTGTCAATTTTGCGGGTATCAAAGCGTATCCTATTCTCGATGGTTCATCACTCACAGAAACGGTCGTCAGATTTGGCGAGACCATACGAAAGATACTGACATATACTGATGTCATCATCGGTCAATTCGGCATGGGTGCCGATGGTCATATCGCTGGTATATTGCCGCACTCACCAGCGGTCGCTGAGGAGACGTTGTTGACGGCTGGATACGAAAGTAAGCTCTTCACTCGGATCTCCCTTACGTTTCCCGTCTTGAGACAGATCGACATTGCCTATATGTTTGTGTCCAATGTTACGAAAAAGACTGCTATTGATCGTCTCCACGAAAATAATGTGTCACTCGGTGAAGAACCGGCCCAAATCTTGAAGGAGATACCGGAGGTGTATATATATGTTGATTAATGGCATATAACAACTCCATATATTCCCGATCTTCGAGGATACTTATAATAAAATTTGGATACTGACCCTTATGGGAATTATTATACAAATATCTTTTGTTTAAGCTGTTAAATCAGTTCGAACGTGGTAGACTTTTAGTGTGGAATATTCTCATAAACAAGACTCAGAAAGAAGAATCTACTGGTTTTTCCGCATCGGCGTTTTTCTTAAAGGCGCAGTCTCACTTATCGAGACGATCAGCGGAATTTTAGTGCTCACCATTCCGACATTTCTCATCGGTACCGTTGTTTCAATGTCACGGGACGAACTTTTGGAAGAACCGGGAGATTTTATTGCCACCCATTCGTTGCAATTGGCCCAGCAGTTTTCTGTCAGTGCTACAGCGATTATCGGTTTGTATCTCCTCACGCGCGGTATCATCAAGCTCGGACTTGTGATAGCACTGTGGAAGAACCAACTGTGGGCATATCCTGCATCATTGGTGGTAATGGGTTTATTTATTGTCTATCAAATTTATGAGATTATCGTTGGGCATTCTATGCTCATTGTAATTATAACTATCCTCGATCTCATCGTGGTGTACTTAATATGGATAGAGTATACAATCGTACGAAGACGTATGCATCATATTCAATCCTAAACGACTGATAGATGATACTAAACTAAGGTTTTGCTATAGAGAATCCATTTATATTTTGACCTTTAGTATCACCCGGTTTTTATTAAAGCGGATTTTTCCCTTGGATAATTCTTATCAATACTAAGATTATCGCTACGACGAGTAGAATGTAAATAAAGCCACCTATTGTATAGGAAGTGACCAAACCAAGCGCCCACAAAATCAAAAGAATTACTGCAATAGTTATAAGCATGATAAGTAAATTAAAATTAAACAAACATAATAAGTCAACTATGTAAAGACGGAAGACAAGCCAAATAGTTACACTGGCTATAATTAAACTGGTATACGTAGAATATGAAAATACAATATTTTATTGTAAGATAAGGACAAAAAATGATAAAAAACAAAAGACAATTGGAGTGGGCTATTAGTTTTTGGGTAGGAATTGGTTTAATGAGCATAATAAATGTCTGGAAGATTGTTCAAAAGCAACATGCAATTTCATACTCTTGGATTATGTTTGGAATCTCTATTGTTGCCATAATCATATGTTTGATTTTAATAAAAATTAAAAAATAGAATAAATTTACCTACTACAAACAAAAAAGCCCCCATGCTCTCAATAAGAGAAACATGCGAAGCTTGTGATTCATAAAATGAAACCTCTTTGGGGTCGAAGCAATTGGTTAACAAGTCAACCGGCGCCGAACACCGATGAGCGCACAGGAACTAAAGCCGAGGAGCACCAATGTTGCCCGATGTTTCCGGAACAGCTGTCAAGGTCGCATTCCCGTTCGCATTCGGCACGTAATATCCGGAGGTACCGAAACCGCCGAGGTTGTAGGTAGTTCCGGAATCAAGCGAGAAGTCGATGCCCTCAGTATTGCCGGGCGATGTAAACGCCAATCCATATATGTCGAGGAAAGGATTTCCCCCGACGGTGACGGCGTTGTCAACAATCAAGTCCGTGCCACCAGTAACCCGAACACTGGAGATGCCTCCTCCGGCCCACGTATACAGAGAATATGTTCCCTGAGCAGCTCCTGCCGTAACATCAAGGTAGCCAGCGACAGCATGGTCACCGACGATGTCGAGCTGTCCGTTGGCCGCACTGTTTCCGTTTCCATCCGTTTCCGTGAACTTGAGGTCATAGTTATACGTGTTTGCCTTGACGAGTGAGGGAGAAAGTGCCGACAGCGCTAACGCCGCCAGCATTCCTGAGCCGATTAACTTTTTCATATGTTATGATGTACAGTCTTTGGTTTTTCTTGGTCTTTCATAATCGCCGACGGCGACCATCTGAAATCCCATTCTACTCGAAATTTTACACCTTATTCAGTAAAGTCAATACCATGAGATTATCAGTGGCAAACAGGACTATCATTAAATAGTATCGTATACTTATGCTATGTTATATACTCGAAAAGGCGATACTGGCACCACTAAAGATTTCAAATCAGCTCCCGATGAGCGTAAATCAAAAAGCTCAAGCCAGACTGAATCACTCGGAGCTTTAGACGAACTCAATTCTTTTCTTGGTTTGGTTAAGATCAAGTCGGCCGATGTTACATGGATGATCAAAGCGGAATTGCCAAAGGATATTATTCATTGGATACAAAATTGCTTGTTTTTGGTTCAGGCTGAAGTGGCCGGAGCAGATAAGAAAATTAGTCATGACAAAGTGACCGAAATGGAAGCTATGATTGATGCTATGGAAAAGGATATGCCACGTATCAAGACTTTTTTCATTTCAGGTGGCACCGAGCTTGCCGCGTTGTTCGATATTTCTCGTACACTTGCCCGTACAGCCGAACGTCGCCTTATAGCCGCTGTCGAAGCAAAGGAAATCACTCTTGCACCGATGACTATGGCTTTTATGAACCGTTTATCGTCGCTCATGTACGCTTTAGCAAGGTACAATAACCATATATTTGGTATAGTTGAGCAACCGCCGAGTTATCAGTGAGCGAGACTGATACCGTACACATTTCTCAATCCGGCGTGGTAAAGACAGTCAATAGCCGCCTGCATGGTGCTACCAGTGGTGATGACATCGTCGAGAACAAAGATTAACTTAGTCTTCATTTCGTGTAGTGTGGCAGGCGAAATAGTTACTTCAAATACTCCTTCCTTAGGAGCAAGTCTTTCTTGACGATTCTTGAATGTCTGTTTTTTGATGTTCTTTTTCTTACCAAGAATATCACTTCTCATCCGCAGATTTTTTCCGGTATCGTACTGCAATAGAGCTTTGATCATAAGCTCACATTGATTATAACCACGTTCGTGTCGGCGAGCGCGAGATATCGGCATGGGAATAATAATGAATGGCGGCATATTTATCGTTTCGCTTGTCTTTTCGGTAATCATTTCTATAAGGACATGATAGAGAATATAACCGGCGCAGATGAGTGCATGTCGGTCTCTTTTGTATTTTATATTCCAAATAAGCAATCGAGTTATTCTATTTTTGTACGATAGAACGGCATATATTTTTTGTCTATCAGTCAAAGCGGTGGCGCCGGAGAGGTTTTTTGATCTCGGCAGGCTTTTGAAAAGTTCCTCAGGCCTTATTTCTCTGAAATTAAAACGATTCCGTATAGGAAAAAGCATATGCGAAATGCCACGTAAAAATTTTCCTATATGAGTGACGTATGTTCGTTTGTAATCCATTGCCTTCTATTATACTCATCTTTGGTGGTATAATGACGTTATGTCATTTCTAGATTCTCTGGGTTCTATATTCAGCAAGAAAGCTCAAAGCGTCTTGGGTATAGATATTGGTGCGTCTGCCATCAAAGTGGTGGAAATAAAGAAAAAACATGGTCGAGCAGTACTCAAGACGTACGGAGAGCTTGCTTTAGGGCCCTATGCAGGGACCGAAATTGGCCGAGCTACCAATCTTCCTCCGGAGAAATTGGCCGAGGCTTTGAAAGACATTCTCCGCGAAGCTAAGACCACGAGCACTCTCTGTGGTTCAGCTTTGCCATTATCCTCAAGTCTTATTTCCTTCATCACTATTCCGCCGGTTGCCGAGAAGCAGATGGCCGAAGTGGTTTCTCTCGAAGCGCGTAAATATATTCCTGTGCCCATGAATGAAGTTCTTCTTGATTGGTCGCCTATACCACGCGAGGATAATTATCCATCCGAAGGGGATGGCACTGAAGATAAAAAAACTGCCACAGCCGGCAGTGCGGATGTCAGTCAAAAGAGAAACGTCGGTGGTCAGGATATTCTTGTAGTAGCTATTCACAATGAATACATTGCTAAGTATCAGGAAATCATGTCCGAATCAGGTTTATCGCCTGCATTCTATGAAATAGAAGTTTTTGGTGCTATCCGTGCCTCGATTGAGCAAGGTATTCAGACCATAATGATTCTCGATATGGGTGCTCAAGCCACCAAGCTCTATATCATTGAGCGCGGTATCTTACGGGCATCGCATATCATTAACAAAGGTTCGCAGGATATCACTCTGGCTATTTCAAAATCCTTGAGTACAACCGTCGAATCAGCGGAAAATATGAAACGAGTCTACGGCTTGTCGAGTGGCTCGGAACACAAGGATCTCCATGAGATTATTACGGTTAATCTCGATTATATCTTTTACGAGGCCAATACCGTTCTGTCGAATTATCAGAAAAAGTCCAACAGAAATGTAGCTAAGATCATTCTGACCGGCGGCGGAGTCTTGCTCAAAGGCTTTACCGATCTGGCTAAAATCAGTTTTCAAACTGAAATTGTCTACGCCAACCCCTTCGACAAGATGGAAACGCCGGCTATTTTTAATGAACAGCTCAAATTGGCAGGACCTGAGTTTGCTGTAGCTATTGGTATTGCTTTACGCCGCTTGTCGGAATTGCACTAGAGATATATAATAAAGGGGAATAAAACTTCATTTTCATTATTTTGTTCATTATATTATGGAGACTAAATTTCAAACATCGTTCATTCCCAAGAGACCTATCACTGCCGGTACGACCAGTCGAGTCCATTCCTCGTCTGGTTCCGGGGGGTTGTTTAGCCTCTTTGCTATTATCGTCTTTATTATTTCGGTGGCGGGAGCAATTTTTTCCTACATCTGGATGGGTGTTTTGGTCAATACCGGTAAACAGTATCAGGCTACCCTTACGACCAACGAAAATGAATTCAATCCTGCTCTCATCAGTACGCTTGATCGGGCCAGTATGAAAATAAATTTTGCTAAAAGTCTCCTGGCCAATCATCTTGCTCCTGATGCTATCTTTGGCATCATTGGTGGCTTGACTGCACAGGATGTCAGCTTCAGCAGTTTGTCGTACACTGCACCGACAGCTTCAAACAATTACATTAATCTGACGATGTCTGGTGTTGGTACAAGCTACAGTGCTATCGCTTTTCAGTCTGATGTCTTTGGCTCATCAGTGCAGTATGGCGAGAATATCTCGGTGAAGAATCCAGTGCTCTCGGGACTTGGTCTCAATGAGAACGGCAATGTTAATTTTTCTTTTAGCGCAGAGCTTGACCCTTCCAATATTATCTATAGTAAGGTCTTGGCCGCCGCACTCGGTGGAAGTTCAAATATTTCCAATTCCGCCAGCCAGTAATTTTCCATACATTATCACTCTATGAAAAACATTACCTCACTCATCCTCATCATCCTCGCTGTTGGTCTTTTTTTCACCTATACCAATAGTGAAATTCAGGGTATGAAGTCTATTCAAGTAAGCAATGCCAGTTATTTAATGGCTATCCAAAATTCCCAACAGCTTATTGCTGAGCGCGATAAGGTCTTGGCTACCTACAATACGCTGACCGATCAAGAAAAGGCTAATCTCAATAAAATCCTTCCTGACAATATTGATAATGTTCGTTTGATCATTGATATGAATAATATTGCTTCCCGTCACGGTATTATTCTTCAAGGTCTTTCAACGAGTGCTGACGGCAGTGGTAGTGCTGGTGGAGGCGGTAGCGGAGCTAGCTCTAACGCCAATTCCGTAATCAATCCTTCCTCTGATACCGTCAATTCCGTTTCCGTATCGTTCGGTTTCAGTTCATCGTATGCCAATTTCCTCTCCTTTATGAAGGATGTAGAGTCGAGCATGCGTGTTCTCGATATTTCCAGTATGAGTGTTACAGCCAACCCGACCGGTACGTACAATTATTCCATGCAGTTGCAGACCTATTGGCTTAGTCAATAAATATATGCAATCATCATCAAAAATGCCCGCTATCATCGGTATCCTCATCGTCGTTTGCGCCGTCGGTTATTATTTCTATAACGCGAGCAATACTGCACCGGCTAGTCCTGATTCTTCGTTGACCTTGACTACTGCCGGAGCTAATGGTGACGGTTCAGTCGGTTCCAATGTCCTTTCTCTCCTTTCCGAAATCAAGGGCTTGAATATAGACACATCGTTTTTCCAAACATCGGTCTATGAGTCTCTCACTGATTTCAGCGTTACTATTCCTTCCGAACCTGTCGGTAAGAGCAATCCTTTCTTACCGCTTAACGGTTCAGTCATTTCGGTTCCGGCTCCTACCACTTTGACTGCCACCTCCACTGCGAAGCATTAATATAGTTTTTCTATGACCATTCTTGACATTCTCATCAAAAAGAAACTCATCAAAGAAGATGATGTAGCCGAATTGAAACGGATGACGAATAGCGGTGGTGTTTCTATGGATCAGGCTCTGACCGCTCGTGGAGTCGAACCGGAGGATATCCTTGAAGCTCGCGGAGAATTGCTTAATATTCCTACAAGACATCTTGGTGATACAAGCGTGCCGTTTGATGTTCTTGATTATATTCGTGAGGATGTGGCGGCTCAGTATAAATTCGCCCCCATCGGCTTCAAGGACGGTACGCTCGAGGTCGGCATTGTTGATCCGGATAATATTGAGGCTCGCGATGCATTGAACTTTGTAGCTTCGAAGAACAATATTCCTTACAAGATTTTTCTCATTACCCAAGAAGATTTTAATAAGGTTCTCGAAGCATACAAAGGCATATCGGGGGAAGTATCGAAAGCTCTGAATGAGCTCGAGAGTGTCCTATCAGTTGATGTTGATTCCGGTGTTGATCTCAAACAGAAAAAAACCGATGAAAAAAGCAATGCCTTCATCATCGAAGACGCTCCAGTGGTTAAGATTGTAGCAACTATCGTTCGTTATGCTACCGAAGGCAATGCTTCCGACGTCCACATCGAGTGTATGCGCGATAAAGTTCGCGTCCGTTTCCGTGTGGACGGTATTCTCAACACCAGCCTCATTTTGCCGCCGCAGGTGCATGATGCTGTTGTCGCTCGCATCAAAGTACTCTCGAATATGAAGCTCGATGAGAAAAGAAAGCCTCAAGATGGGCGATTTTCGGCGCGTATTGACGGCAGAAAGATAGACTTTCGTGTTTCGACATTTCCCGCTTTTTATGGAGAAAAAGTCGAAATGCGTATTCTTGATCAGGAAAAAGGGGTGAAAAAAATCGAAGAGCTTGGTTTTTCCAAGAGAAGTTATCAGTATATTATTGAAGCTATTGACAGACCGTACGGTCTTATTCTCATCACTGGCCCGACTGGTTCCGGAAAATCGACGACGCTGTATTCTATGCTCAATGCCACTGACCGTGAGAGTTACAACGTTCTTTCCCTTGAAGATCCAATCGAATACAACATGGACGGCGTGACCCAGTCGCAAGTCCATCCCGAAATCGGCTATACCTTTGCTTCGGGCCTTCGTACTACTTTGCGTCAAGACCCTGATATTATCATGGTCGGTGAGATCCGTGATAAAGAGACGGCCCAGCTCGCTGTCCAGGCGGCGCTCACTGGTCACTTGGTTTTTTCTACGCTCCACACTAACAATGCCGCTGGTGTTATTCCTCGTCTCATTGATATGGGTGTTGATCCGTACCTTATTGCGCCAACTCTTATTTGTGCTATTGCTCAACGCCTCGTGGTGACTCTTTGTCCCGGCTCTGGCAAGCCTATTCCCATCGAAGGTAGTATCCGGGCTATGGTTGACAAACAGTTTGCCGATCTGCCGGCACAGTATAAAAGCGAAATTCCTTTTTCTGATGTGGTCTACGAAGCTACTCCGACGCCTGATTGTCCAAAAGGTGTGCGTGGTCGCATGGCTGTTTGGGAAGTCTTCAAAATGGATAAGGACATCGAAACTGCCATTTTGAAAAATCCGACTGAACTGGAAATTTCTCGCATTCTTCGACAGAAAGGTATGATTACTATGAAAGAAGATGCTCTGATCAAGGCGTTTCAGAAGATTATTCCGTTTGAGGAAGTGAACAAACTTTAGTATACTTAACATGTCTAGCTTTATTATCAAATATGAACCCTGAAAAAAAGAAATTGAATGTTTTCATCATTGATGATGATAAGTTTCTCCTTGATACGTACGCTTTGAAATTTACCAAGTGCGGTTATACGGTGAGCTATGCTTTTTCTGGTGACGAAGCTTTGAAGAAACTGCATGACGGCTTTGTTCCGGATATTCTTCTCGTTGACAATATCATGCCGGGGCTGACTGGCCTTGATCTTATCGGCGTTATCCGCAAGGAAAATATCGTGCCAAATGCTACAATAATCATGTTGACCAACCAGAATGCTCTGAGTGACGTTGATACAGCCAGAAGTCTCAAGGTTGACGGCTATATCGTCAAAGCCATGGCGGTGCCATCAGAAGTCGTGATCGAGGTCGAGAAAATTTACGCCGAACGTACAGCACAATCTCATACATAAAATTTTAAATACTATGGATACACCTACAACTGTTGCAAATAATAGTCAATACGATAAGGAACTTGAGGATCTCCTATCAACGGTCCTCAAGGAAGGGGCTTCGGATTTGCATCTTTCTGAAGGCAGGCATCCGTTCGTTCGGGTGGCAGGGAGCCTCATTCCTCTGGCCAAGAAATCTGTCCTGACAGCGGAGTATATGAAGAGTTTTGTTAATGAATTTCTCACTCCTGAAAATAGGGCCCGTCTCGATCGGGATAAGCAGGCTGATTTCTCCTACAGTTTTACCGATGTTCGCTTCCGTGGCAACATTTTCTACAAGCAGGGTATGCTCTCCATTGCCTTGCGTCTCATTCCCAAGAAAATTTTTAGTCTGGCTGAGCTCAACTTGCCGCCTATTCTTGAGACCTTCACCCGTAAACGCCAAGGATTTTTCTTAGCTGTCGGTCCTATCGGTCAAGGCAAGACCACCACGCTTGCCTCTATGATTGAAATTATCAACCAGACCCGAGCCGAGCATATTCTGACCATTGAAGATCCGATTGAATTCATGTATGAATCTAAGCTTTCTATCATTGATCAGCGTGAGGTTCTGACCGATACGCCGACGTTTAATAGTGCTATGGTAAGCATGTTTCGTGAAGATATCAATGTCTGCCTCGTCGGCGAAATGCGCGATAATGAGACTATGTCCACTGCAGTGACGGCGGCGGAGACGGGTCACCTTATCTTCTCCACTCTCCATACCAACAATGCTGCTCAGACCATCAACAGAATCATTGATGCTTTTCCTCCCAACCAGCAAGACCAGATTCGTGTCCAGTTGGCCGGCTCGCTGACCGGTATATTTTCCCAACGGCTCATTCCGCGTATTTCCGGCGGCCTCATACCGGCATACGAGCTTCTTATCAACAATAACGCCGTAGCCAATCTTATCCGTGAGCGACGTACTCATGAAGTAGATACTGTCATCGAGACATCATCGGGCGAAGGTATGATCGATATGAACCGTTCATTAGCCGAGCTTGTCCGTCGCGGCGACATCAGCGTCGAGAATGCGTATTTGAATTCGCTCAATCCGAAGAATCTAGAGCGGATGATGTAAAGATACTCACAATACAAAAAAATGCTATTTAATTACAAAACAGTCGACGAAAAAGGTCAGGAAGTGGCGGGAGCCATAGATGCAGTCAATGTGGACAGCGCCATTTCCGGTCTTCAGCGTCGTGGGCTGACCATAGTATCCATTCATGAAGCGGGGAAGGGCGGCGGCGTTCTCAATATGAATATCAAGTGGCTCGAGCATGTTTCCAACAAGGACATTGTTATTCTCTCGCGACAGCTCTCGACCCTTTTCGGTGCTCAAGTTTCCGCCATGCGCATATTCCGGCTCTTGGGTGCCGAAGCGGACAACAAAGTCCTCGGTCGTCATCTTCTCGAGCTCGCTGACGATGTCCAAAGCGGTTCGTCTATTTCCGACGCCATGAAGAAACATCCGAAAGTCTTCAGCGATTTTTATATCAGCATGATCAAAGCCGGCGAGGAGTCGGGCAAGCTTGATGAAACTTTTGCTTTCTTGGCGGATTATCTCGACCGCACGTATGCTCTTGTTTCCAAGGCTCGCAGTGCCCTCATTTATCCGGCTTTCGTGGTGGTGACCATGTTTACGGTTATGATCCTCATGTTTACCATCGTCATTCCAAAAATCGCCGCCATTTTAACTGATAGTGGGGAGGCTCTGCCTATTTATACGTCCATTATTCTCGGTATATCGAATTTTATCGTCCATTATGGCGTTGTTTTGGCTGTTGTCCTCGTCATTGTCGGTTATTTCACCTATCGCTATATTCACACACCGGCAGGAAGTATGGCTTTTGATCGCTTCAAATTATCCATTCCCTATATCAGCACTCTCTACCGTAAGCTCTATCTCTCCCGCTTGTCTGACAATATGAATACTATGCTTGTGTCCGGTATTCCTATGATCAGAGCCATTGAGCTGACGTCGTCGGTCATTGATAACCAGATTTATAAGAAAATTCTTGCTGATGCGGTGGAGTCCGTCAAAGGCGGCAAAGCTGTTTCCGAAGCTCTTTCTGGCAATAAAGAAATTCCGGGCATTATGATCCAAATGATGAAAGTCGGCGAGGAATCCGGCGATCTTGGAGCTATTTTGAAGACTTTGGCCGCTTTTTATTCACGGGAAGTCATCACTGCAGTGGATAACTTGGTGGATCTCATTGAGCCGGCCATGATTGTTCTTCTTGGTCTTGGTGTCGGAATTTTGGTGGCTTCGGTCCTCGTCCCTATCTACAATATCGCTTCAGCCCAGTAGTTATCCACAGATAGGGCTTTACACATGGATTTGCATTCTTTGCTATAATGGTCGCCAAGAGGTTAAGTATTATCGGTTATTATTAGTTTATTATTAGTTATTACAATATGAAGAAATTCACAAAATATTCACGAGGTTTTACACTTATCGAATTGCTCGTCGTCATCGCTATTATTGGTATCTTGTCAGCCATCGTTCTTGCCAGCTTGAGCACAGCTCGTAGCAAGGGTAAGGATGCGGCTGTTGAAGAACAGATGTCTGGTACAAGAGCACAAGCTGAAATATATGCCGCTTCTAGCTCAAATAGCTACGCTAATGTTTGTAGTTATCCTACCAATCAGGGAGGTATTCAAACAATACTTCTTGGTGCAGCAAGTTCCAGTGGTATTGCAACTGTTAGTTGGACTGGAGCAGCTCCTTCTGCTACAGCTGGTTCTTGTTATGCTGCTGCAACCTATTGGCTCGCTCAAATGCCTTTGAGCACACCGGGGCAATATTGGTGTGCTGACAACAGTGGAGATTCAAAATTGGAGACTCTTGCTACTCCTTTAGCTCTGAGTGGTCTTACTGCTTGTCAATAATAATTTCGAAGTTATTTTTTGACTATACAAAGAACCGAGTTCATCTCGGTTTTTTGTATGGTATAATCTAAGACATGAAAAATGATATAAAAATTTCTAATAAAGGCTTCACCCTCATTGAACTCATGGTGGTTATCGCCATTATCGGTATCTTGTCAGCTGTTATGTTGGAAAGTTTTTCAGCAGCGAAGTCCCAGTCACGCGATGTTAAGAGGATTTCCGATTTGTCAAATATCCAGTTAGCTTTGGCAGGATATTTTAATCGGTGTGGTGATTATCCTGCGACGGCTTCCACCTCGGCGACCGACTCTGGTTGTCCAAGTGGTATAACCCTAGGAACCTATATTTCATCAATACCGAGTGATCCTACAAATACAGGTCTATATGTATACAGTTATCAGGTAGATAGCACTCATCAATATGATGATTATTTCCTCCATGCGACATTGGAAAATCCAAACAAAGCTTCAAATAACAGCCTTCCTAGTCATCCTTCTTCTTGGTACACACCGGGATTTGAATGCGGTCCTACCGATACTCCTCCTGGCACTGTATATGATTATTGTGTCGGACCGAAATAGTCATGGACCCCTACTTTCTTTTACTCGCCTTCATCCTCGGCACGATTATCGGCAGTTTTTTGAACGTGGTGACGTACCGCTACAACACGGGCATGGGTATCGGTGGCCGATCGAAGTGCATGACCTGCGCTCGCACGCTGACGTGGATTGAGCTCGTGCCGATTTTTAGTTTTCTTGCTCAGAAAGGCGCTTGTCGTAAATGCAAAAGCAAAATCTCCTGGCAATATCCGCTCGTTGAATTCTTGGCTGGTGCCCTTTTTGTGCTCATTTTTATGAAATTTCCGCCGCTTTCATTTACGGCAGGTATAATAACGTTCGTGCAACTCGTCATAGCGTCGCTTCTTATCGTCATCGTGGTTTATGACATTAAGCATAAGGTCATTCCAAATGCACTTGTGTATATTTTTGCAATTATCGCCTTTGTAAGTATTTTTCTGAGTCCTGCAGGTGCTTTCGCTACATCGTTTTTCCATATGCCAGTTCTTGGTGATCTCCTCGCTGGGCCATTATTGTCTCTACCATTTGCTTTGCTCTGGCTTGTTTCGAAAGGTCGCTGGATGGGTTTGGGCGATGCAAAAATCATGCTCGGTATCGGCTGGGTACTTGGTCTCAATGCCGGTCTTTCCGCTATTTTCTTGGCCTTTTGGATTGGCGCGGCCATCTCCATAGTCTGGGTACTCATAGCCTATCACCGCATCGAAGGTCGCCGAGAGATTCCTTTTGCTCCCTATCTTGTTCTCGGCATGTACCTCGTTCTTCTATTTGGCATTTCCGTCATCGATATTAACCCATTTCTTGGTATACTTAACAGATAAGGAGTAGTACATAAGCATAGGTGAATTGAAATTATAAGTTCAAGTAATATGAGTTTTCCAACAAAACGAACAGCACATGCATTTTCAGAGACTTGTGAGCGCGACGGCGTGAGCACGAGGAATTTTTTAGCAAAAAAATATCCGTGCTCTGAAAGTGCATGTGCTGTTCGTTTTGTTGGGGGCTTCACCCTACTTGAACTGATAATCTCCCTCGCCATCTTCGCTTTCATGACCGCTTTCCTCCTTGCCAAATACGGAACCTTCAACCAAGGTGTTATCATGACTGATCTTGCTTATGATACCGCTCTCGCTATTCAAAATGCCCAAGCTTCAGCTCTCGATGTGCAAGGCGCTGCAACTTCTGGCGCTCCCAATACGGTGTTGTATAACAATGTCTATGGTATACATTTTACTGCTCCGTCAAATAGTTTTATCTATTTTGTCAACCCAGCAAATTCAACGACTACCGCGTCTAAAGTGTATGTAAGCGTTGGCCCTAACGTAAGCGGTAATCTCGGCACGTATACTATGAAAGCGGGGGATACAGTGAGCCAGATGTGCGTTATCAGTTCATGTGCGAGTGGTGGCAAGCCTGCTTCCGCTCTTGATGTCTCTTTCCAACGTCCCAATCCTGATGCTACTATTACAGCATCTACCAGTGGTGGAACAGTCTCTACCGTGTATGCCGATATTACCATATCGGGGAGCGATGGTTCGACGAGAGATGTTATTATCCAAGGCACCGGAGAGATAAGCGTGTCGAATTAAAATGCAAAAAATAACAGCATGAAAAAAACCAACGGTTTTACCTTAATTGAAATCATCGTCTCTCTGGCTCTCTTTGCTGTCGTAGCGGTGGTGGCTGTTGGTGCTTTTTTGAAAATTATTGATGCCAACCGGCGATCGGAAGCTATCGAGACTGCCGTCAACGATACCAGCTTTGCTTTGGAATCAATATCCCGCGATCTAAGAGTCGGCAGTGATTATGAATGTCTTGTCGTCGGCAGTCCGCAAAACCCTCCGCCGACATCCATCCCTCAGACCTCGGCAGGTTTTCAAAATACCCACTGTCTTTCTCTCAGTTCTGGTTTGATGATTGCTTTTAATTCTTCTACCATGGATCCGACCAACACATGTCATCTCATCCATGCCTATGAATTGTCCAGCGGTATTATCCAAAAAGCCGAACAATCGACATGTAATGCAGCCTTTTCTTTTATTCCATTAACCTCAACCTCATCGGATTTAACTATTCAAACCTTCAATATGAAGATTGACGGAGCATGGCCGAATGGGTCAATTCCGGGTATTCAACCAAAAGTTTTTATTTTGATCAGTGGCACAGCTGGCATAAGTCAAGAAGATCAGACGGCATTTACGGTTCAGATGACGGCATCGCAGAGAGTTATGGAATATTGATGATAATGATATATATGCTATGAAAATTATGAAAATAATTTCAACAAAAATTGCAAAAATATCTCGCCCAAGCCGAGGCTTTACTATTCTAGAAACGCTTGTGGCTATCGCTATTCTCCTTATTTCAATTGCTGGGCCTTTGACTATCGCTGAAAAAAGTTTAGTCACCGCGGCCAATTCTGAGAATCAGATGATAGCATCATATTTGGCCGAAGATCTCATGGAATATATCGAGAATATCCGCGATAATAATCTGATGATGAATAGTAGCGGAACGTCATGGTTGGCGACGGGCGGGGGAGGGAATATGCTTCTATGTACGGCAGGACATAGTAATGCGTGCGATTTTGATACCACACTATCAGCGGTATCACCATCGCTTAGTTGTAATACACCTTCTTCGATAAATATAAACGGACAATATCAAAATTTATGTCAGCTCTATCTTCTTACAACATATTATTCTCCCGCAGGCGCTCTAGGCACCAATCCTATAACAAAATTCTGGCGGGCATTCACGGTTACTCCTATGGGTAGTGGTGCCACATCCACCCTCGTTACGGTAACGGTAGAATGGAAAACCGGCGGTATTGTGGAAGATGTCGTCCTTCAGAATATGTTGTTCAATACGACACGGTAAAATAATGTTACACATATGAAAAACATACAGCAATCATCTCTATCATCGAAAATAGCACGTCTGAAAAGCCACAAAGGTTACACCCTTTTATTTGCCGTTCTGGTATCGGCTTTGGTTCTTGCCGTCGGTATATCGCTTCTCAATACGACTCGCAAAGAGCTCACTTTGACTTCCGGCGCCCGCGAATCGGACTATGCTTTCTATGCGGCTGATGCCGGCTATGAATGTGCTCTCTATTATGATTATCAAGGTGCCACCGGCAATGGGGCGACATTCTTTTCCACAACTACATTTATTGTTAATGGTTCGATAATGCCGCTTGCGTGCGGCACTGCGACAAATAGTAGTCAAGTCAGTTCGGCAGTTACCATGGCCAGCAGTGCTTTTGGGATGGGCACTCAATATGATTTTACTTTCAGCGTGCCGATTGAAGGAAACGCTTGTGCCTACGTTGATGTCAATAAAGTCTATAATTCCTCGGGTATTTCTACTACGACGGTCTATTCATTTGGCTATAATATGGGTTCGGAGGGGACCATGCCCAACTTCGATTGCCTCGGCAAAAATAATAATACGGAAAAGGTTGACAGGGAATTGGTCACGACATATTCTTGGCAATAAGAAATGGTAAAAATGGAAACGAGTGCACCACAAACAGTCATAGACCGGCTGGAGAAGCTCAAAAAGGCGATTGAAAAGTATCGCTATGAATATCACGTGCTCGACGAAACGCCTATTTCCGAGGCCGCTCTCGACTCTCTTAAGCATGAGCTCGTCGAGATAGAAGCGAAATATCCCGAGCTTGTGACGTCTGATTCACCATCGCAAAGAGTAGCGGGCAAACCTCTGCCCGAATTTAAGAAAGTAGAACATCAAGTACCGCAATGGTCATTCAATGATGCTTTTTCGGAAGAGGAAATTCGTGAATTTGATGCCAGGACGAAACGGTTTTTAAAAAATGAGACAGGCAGTGATGGTAGGCTAACCTATACCGTTGAGCATAAAATAGACGGACTGAAAATTGTTTTGACATACGAAAAAGGTCTTTTGAAATTGGCGGCTACGCGCGGCGATGGGACAGTGGGTGAAGATGTGACGGAAAATGTCAAAACTATCGAGTCGGTACCACTGCGTCTGTCTCGGCCAGTTGATATTATTGTTGAAGGTGAAGTGTGGATGAGCAAAAGCCAGCTGGCTATTTTGAATAAGAAGCGGGTAAAGGATGATCTCGAGCCTTTTGCTAATCCGCGAAATCTGGCCGCCGGCTCCATCCGTCAGCTCGATCCGAAGATTGTAGCTGAGCGGAAATTGAAGACATTTATCTATTATATTGCGCGTTTTAATAATCAAAAGGTTAGGTCGAAAGGGGAGTCAGTCACTCTCGCCCGCATGCCCGCTACCCAGCATGGTTCACTCGAATTTCTCCGTGAGCTCGGTTTTAAGGTCAATCCATACTGGAAGCATGTGAAAACGATCGATGAAATCATCGCCTATTGGAAAGAATGGCACAAGAAAATGCCACGACAAGACTATAATGCTGATGGTATTGTGGTCAAAGTTGATGAATTGCCTTTGCAGGCTATGCTCGGCTATACCGGCAAGGCTCCGCGTTGGGGTATTGCTTTCAAATTCCCGGCCGAGCAAGTGACGACCGTGCTTGAGGATATCGTTTTCCAAGTCGGTCGGACGGGTGTGGTGACGCCGGTAGCTCATCTGAGGCCTGTTTCCGTTGCAGGATCAACTGTTTCGCGGGCGACTTTGCATAATGAAGATGAAATCAAGAGACTCGATGTGCGTATTGGCGATACGGTCATTCTGCAGAAAGCGGGTGATGTTATTCCTGATATCGTTTCGGTGGTGCGTGAACTGCGGACGAAAGACTCCAAGCCGTATATCTGGCCGACTCATGTGGCGGCATGTGGCAAGATAGAACGTATTCCCGGCCAAGCGGCATGGCGATGTGTGGCTCATGATTCGTACGCCCAGGTCAAGCGTCGTTTTTATCATTTTGTCTCAAAGCATTGTTTCAATATTGATGGTCTCGGGCCAAAGATAATTGACGTTTTGCTTGAACATAATTTGATTGCCAGCTTCGATGATATTTTTACTTTGAAGCGCGGTGATTTGCTCGCTTTGCCGCGTTTTGCCGAGCAATCTGTGGACAACTTGCTTGCCGCTATTGAGGCGGCGCGGAAAGTGACTTTACCACGATTTCTAGCTGGACTTTCTATTCCGCAAGTGGGCGAAGAGACGGCGTATGATGTGACCAAACATTTCGGTACGATTGACCGCGTGGCGTCAGCTGATTTTGAAGAGATTGAATCCATATATGGCGTTGGTCCGGTCGTAGCTCAAGCTGTATATGATTGGTTCCGGATCGGCGAAAATAAAAAACTTGTTGCAAATCTACTGAAACAAGTCAAGATAGAAAAAATGATGACGAATGACGCTGTATCAAAGATTGCCGGCAAGACATTCGTCTTTACCGGTACAATGCCTTCTCTTGATCGAACGGTAGCCGAAGAAATGGTGCGCGACCACGGCGGTCATGCCGGCAGTTCGGTCTCGCAGAAGACTGATTATATCGTGGTTGGTAAAAATGCCGGTTCAAAATTGGCGATGGCACGCGAGCTTGGGGTGGAAATCATTTCGGAGGAGGACTTTTTGAAAATGTTTTAATCTAGTATTAGCATATGTTACCATCTTTCTATTTATTTTTTTCATTTCTACTTTATCTCGTAATCTTCTACAGATTCTCCTTTTTCATCACTTTTTCTAAATGAGAATAAGTGGTTTATCATCAGGGAATTTTCTCTTTTTTTTAATCAGAATTGTATGCTACAATCTCTCCATACAATCTCAATATATTCATGATCACCATACATGACATAGAAAATATGGCTAATTTAGCCCGAATTAAGGTAGATGAAAATGAAAAGACTCAACTTGTCAAGGAAATTGATGCTATTCTTGTCTATGTGGATCAGATCAAAAAAGCACCTATGGCCGATGCCGATCTTGATACTGAAGGTCGCGTTGGGGCGGTAAAAAATATCATGAGACCTGATGAGCCGAGAACACTTTCATCTCACGATCGTGAATACATTCTTTCTGAAGTACCCGACAGGGAAGGTGATTTTGTTGCAGTCAAGAAAATCTTGTAAAAAATTCTATGAAGAAGATAGACTTGAAAAATCTGACGATAACCAAAGCCCATGAAAGCATGAAGTATGGCGAATTTTCAGCGGTCGAATTGGCCCAGGCTTATCTCGATGTCATCGTAACAAAAAATAAAGATATCAATGCATATCTCGAAGTTTTTAGCGATGTCATTGAACAGGCGAAGATGGCAGACAAACTTTTCGCTGAAGAAAAATCTGGCGATGGCGCACAAACATCATTTCTGACGGGTATTCCATTCGCCGTCAAAGACAACATTCTCATTCAAGGTCACATTGCTAGTGCCGCTTCGAAAATGCTCGAGCATTATCATGCAGTCTATGATGCCACCGTTATCACTAAACTGAAGAAAGCCGGGGCAGTTTTCCTTGGTCGGACAAACATGGATGAATTTGCCATGGGCGGTTCGACAGAAAATTCCGCTTTCGGTGTGACCAAGAATCCTCACGATCTCTCGCGTGTAGCTGGCGGCTCATCCGGCGGTTCGGCGGCGGCATTGGCCTCGGATATGGCTCTGGCAGGGCTTGGTTCTGATACTGGTGGATCTATCCGTCAGCCAGCGAGCTTTTGTGGTGTGGTCGGTCTCAAACCTACCTACGGCGCAGTTTCGCGTTACGGGGTCATGGCTATGGGTTCTTCGCTTGATCAGATTGGTCCATTTGCAAAGACTGTGGCTGATGCGGAAATTATTTTCGACGCTATCAGCGGGCGAGATCCTTTGGATAGCACGACTATTTCCACCATTGCAAAAGATTCACTCCAGCCGACATATTCACCAAAACGTATCGGCAAGAAAAAGCCAGTCATCGGTTATCTCGACTACAAAGACGGCGCTGGCATTGACCGCCAAGTCTACGCCATTTTCAATGAATCAAAAGCTCGTTTTGAAAAGCTCGGCTATGAGATCAAACTCGTGACTATACCGAATATTGATTATTCTTTGGCAGCTTATTACATCGTCATGCCAGCCGAAGTTTCGGCCAACTTGGCGCGCTTTGATGGGGTAAGGTATGGTCTCCATAAAGATAGCAAGGGTACCTCCGACCGTCCAGCGGGCGTAGGTGATTATTTTGAGACTCGTGGAACAGGCTTTGGTAAAGAAGTTCGCCGTCGTATTCTTCTTGGTACGTACGTCCTCTCGTCAGGCTATTATGACGCTTATTACAACCATGCCAATGCTGTCCGTCGCGTTATTGCCGCCGGTTTTGATCGAGCTTTCGACACGGTAGATGTCATTATGACTCCGACTGCTCCATCGCCTGCTTTTAGGATTGGTGAAAAGATTTCCGACCCTATCGCCATGTATCTCGAAGATATTTTCACTGTGCCCGCCAATCTGACCGGTCTGCCGGCCATGTCGGTACCGGTGGGCTTTGCGGGCAATCTACCCGTCGGCATTCAGCTCACTGCCCGGCACGGCGACGAGAAAACCCTTTTTGAAGCGGGTAAAGATTTGCTCGGAGAAAAATAAGAAAGCAACGTACATAAAAAAGCAACATCAATAAAAAATAAAATGGACAAAGATAAGAAAAAATCTGGATTGGAAATTGAAGCATTACTTATTATCATTATTTTTATCGTCGTTGCTCTATCCGGCAGCATACTTTATTATCTCAATCCATTCGTTCATTTCTTCGCAAGGTATTCGTCGTCATCTGCAAGCGCTATTCGAAGTATCTTTGATTTTTTTATCGTCATCTCATTTCCCGTCTCACTTATTTTTCTCATCGGTATTGTTGTTTCCATTGAGCGGCTGAAATTGATTCGTAAAAAAGAAAGAGCTATTTATGGTATTTCTGAACCGACGATCCAAGCTGGGGCACAAGAAATGGTAGACATTTTACCCAAAGCCGGTGCTAAAGGCTCGCCCGAAACGACGAACCGCTGGAGGAAAATTGTGGTTCTGGCTGATTCGGACAACGAAAACGATTGGAAACAGGCTATCATTGATGCTGACAGTATTCTCGATGAAATGTTAGCCGTGATGAATTATCACGGTGATGATCTCGGCTCGAAACTGCGCGGTGCAACCAAAGCCGATTTCAAAACTCTCGACCAAGCCTGGTCAGCCCATAAAGTCAGGAACGATATTGCCCATGGAGGTTCCAATTTTATGTTGAGCAAGCACGAAGCCAAACGAGTTGTCAATTTATACAAGCAGGTCTTTGAGGAATTTTTCTATATTTAGTCACCATAGCGGTGGAAAACTGACCTTGCGCTTTTTTTCTCGTATGGTATGCTATCAGTTCACAGCGGGGTAGAGCATTGGTAGCTCGTCAGGCTCATAACCTGAAGGTAGCCGGTTCGATTCCGGCCTCCGCAACAAGCAAGATAATAGATACAGCAAACTCACGGTATATCTATATTACCGCACGACGTGGAAGTACCACTTCCCATAGCTTCTTCGATGTTTATCGTCAGAGGAAGCTGTTGTCCTAAAAGTTCAGACAAAGAGACATCTATGGTCGTTGTTGATATGCCGTGGATAAGATTATTCAAAGGATAGACGTTTCCACCGAGGAGATCGCAAGAGCCAGTGTATATACTCATAGGTTCATCGGCAGTGCTCGGCTCTCGGGCCACATTAACGACTACTTGCGAAGTATCATCCTTACTATTTTTATTATTGCTTGTTATGATGGCTGTGCCGTTCTGTTCTGAGTAATTTTGAGCCGTCATGATTATGGTTGTACTGGCTATATTATTTACAATAGTTACGTTTGTAGTATTTGATTGGCTTTTTTCTTCACTGCCAGGCGTGGCGCATGCGGTGATATCTTTCAAAGTCAATGAAGTGCTGGTAGCCGTATGATCATTCAACATGGTCGAACAGGGAAGTGTCAAAGCTTCTGGCCTCATGCCTGCGGCGAATTGATCCGTGGTCAATCCGCCTCTTTCTTCAAAGTGAGGTAGGTCGCCGACGCCGCCAGACTCCAAGCCACAGAAACCTCCGATTTCTACCAGTCTTGTCCAATCAATGTCGTATCCTTTATAACGATCGACAATATCTACGGCATATCCATAATTATGGAGACTGTGGCCCGGTGGAGCTTCGGAAACTATATGGCCATCCACCGTACGCCCTTGGTCATACATTGCGGCTTGATCTGCTATAGAGCGGAAGGCGGCTGTGATGCGTAGAGTATATCCATAGATAAATGCGGTCGGAATAAGACAATCGTCAACTTGGGTGAGGAAATTAGGATTCTCTCCTTTCGGCAATTGTACTGTTGAAGTCGTGTGCCGTAGAAAAAAATAACCACACACAGATGCAATCAAAATCAATATGACAAGTGTCGTCTTTCTCATAATGACATTATAATATAAGTCAGTTTATTATGATTCAAGGTAAAAAGTAGCGTGAGGCATCATTTTCTGTTATATTCTCGGTACAGTTTCAATCAGATGTCGTTTGACAATGTCGTTTTAAATGTCGGGGTAGCTCAGTTGGTAGAGCGTCGGACTCATAAGCCGAAGGTCGCCGGATCGTTCCCGGCCCCCGACACCATTTGATAAAATCTTTGTTTATGTTACATTTTTATATATGCGGCTGTAGCTCAGCTGGTTAGAGCATCGGATTGTCAATCCGAGGGTCGTGGGTTCAAGTCCCATCAGCCGCGCAATGATCTGTACCCCATAAAGTGGACACTGCGTTCAGTGCCATCGCTTCCTTTCGTCCTTGTGGGGCCTGCGTATTTCCCAGTTCAAACGCTTTATACGGGTAAAGGCAAGGATGCACATGAAGGAGAGTGGAATAATTGGATGCAGTTGGATCTATAATTTCTATTATCATTACCATAGTGAAAAAACCTCATTTTAAGTCATAAAATACTACCTATTGACATATAAACTCAATAGTAGTATAATAGAGAACGAATAAGATCTTTGATAGATTACTTGCAAGTAGCCATAGCCACAAGGCTCTGATTTTATCGGTGCTTTCTGGCTATGGCTACCAACGTGGTAGTCCGTGCATCAATGTCGCGTATGCGACCCCTCAACTCACGGGCAGTGAGATACCTCTCGGCTATGAGCCGATGAAAGGATAGTATGAAATACAATGAACTTAACCTCGGTCAAATTGAAGCCCTTGTAAACAAACTTGGTGGCATGGATGGCGTGCACCGCTTTCTGTCTGGTGAACTCATCGTCTCTACAGCCGCAAAGGTTTGGAAGACATGGCGCACCCTCAAGCTCGGCACCGGCCTCAAAACTGCCGCCGACTTCCGCAAGGCTCTCAAAACTGCTGATTGCAACATCGGCGAGTGGGGTAACAATATCCTTGGTCAGCCAGCCTTCACGGTAGCGGACAAGGAAACCGAAGTCGAACTCGTCATTGCCTCTGGCACTGATCTCGGCTTCAAGGGAAGTGCAACCCGCGCGGACATCTACAAGCGGGCACAAGAACTCGGTCTTGACCTCTGCCCGAACGAAGTCGGCCCTCAACTGCGTCTGCAGTACACGGACCAACCCAACGGTGAATGGCTCCTCATTGCGATGGAACCTATTACCGGCTCGGATGGCGACCTCGTCGTGTTCCGTGTGTCGCGCGACGACGATGGCGAGCAGTGGCTGCTTGGCCGCTACGGTCGTCCTGACATCGTCTGGCTTGCTGGCAACCGTTGGGTGTTCCTCCGTCGCAAGTAGTCCTTGGTACTTTGGTCACTGTGCTCTCTTAGACACTTTGACCTTAGTCCTTCGGATTAAAAAGTTAAGGCAAAGTATAACTTCAAACTTTCCAACCTCGTACATTCGGTACGGGGTTTTATTATTTTATATTTCTACATATGCTAAAATAAAAATGGCAGTAGGTGAATATGCGGGAGATTACGGTTCCCCGCTACCGAACCCAGTATCCATGCGTCGAGCGTATATCCGACTAAGGTTTGATATAGAGTGGCGCATGTAGACACTTCATAAAAAATATTTGATGATATTTCACCGGAACAAGCGTTAAGATATTGGAGACGAGAATTGAAAATAAAAAAGAGCCAATTTTATAAGACGATCATTTCTCAGGTAAGAGGTAAGGGGACATATAAATATAGATCCCAATACGGAGTCATCATACTTTATTTCAATAATATAAAACTCAAGAGGATACTCTGTAGCATGATTGAAAATATTTCTTAAATAGACTATCCTTAGCAATTGTAGTCGTTAAGTAGTAAGCCGTTGTAGCTCAGTTGGTAGAGCACGTCATTGGTTAATAAATAGCCCGCCATTTTGGAAACGAAACGGTGATGCCCGAATTACGGTTAAAGTCCACACGTGCATTCATTAAAGTGCGCAAGTGCGGGTAAGACCGTGGCGAGCATAAACATCATTGCTGGTGCTTATGCCCACCCGAACGACTGACAAGGGACGCTAACTTTCGTCATAGCGAAATATGCGCAAGATACAGTCTAACCCTTCTATAAACCATAAGCTTTTATTTTGTGGTGAAATTGAGGTATATGTGAATGACGAGGTCTCCGGTTCAATCCCGGACAACGGCTCCATGGAAATCAAAATCATCGGCATCACCGGCACATTGGGCTCTGGCAAAGGCGAAGTCAGCGCTTTTTTGCGAAGCAAAGGTCTTGCTTATTTTTCGGTGCGGGATTTTATGACAAAAGAGCTCAAGCGGCGGGGTTTGCCGATAATCAGGAGTTCTATGACCGATCTCGCCGACGAGTTGCGTAAGACGCATGGGCCGAGTTATATTATTGAAACCTTGTACGCAGAGGCTCTCCGCGGTGGCAAGCCTGCGATCATAGAATCCGTACGCGTCAAAGGCGAAGCTGATTTCTTGAAATCTCACGGCGCTTTTCTCATCGCAGTAGATGCTGACCCGAAGATCCGGTACGAGCGTATTCGTGCCCGAAAGAGTGACCTTGACCATGTTACGTACGAGACATTCCTTTCGGATGAACAGCGTGAAATGGATTCTGTCGAGCCGAATCGTGGCAATATCCGCGATTGCATGCGACGGGCGGATGTTGTTCTGAAAAATAGCGGCACGCTGGAGGAATTACATAGGCAGGTCGAGAAGGTGTTGCCAAAGTAGCTCAGTTGGTAGAGCACCGCTTTCGTAAAGCGGGGGTCGTCGGTTCAATCCCGACCTTTGGCTCCAAGACATCATAAAGAAAAAATAAAGGCATAATGAAAAAAGAAGAATTGGAAAAGCGCATTGCCGAAATCGAAGCCGCCATGCAATCGGCTGATTTTTGGACTGACCGTGCTAAAGCGCAGGTGATGGTGAAAGAACTCCAAGACTTTAAATCCGAACTTGAAAATCCTGGCTCAAATGACCCGAGTGTACGCTACGACAAAGGCAATACCATTATGACTATTTTCTCAGGCGCAGGCGGTGATGATGCCGAAGATTTCTCGGCCATGCTCTATCGGATGTATCAGAAATATGCCGCCAAGTGCGGCTGGAATTGGGATCTTATTCATGCTAATGAAAATAATCACGGCGGCTATCGTAATATCACCGTAGAAATCACCGGGCCGAAAGGCAAAAATGGTAGTGAAGGAGTAGTTGCGACGAAGGGTGTTTACGGCATATTGAAAGGCGAGTCCGGCGTCCATCGGCTGGTGCGCATTTCTCCGTTTAATGCCAAACAGTTGCGTCACACCTCTTTTTCCATGGTTGAAGTCATTCCGAAATTTGAGAGAACTGGCGGCGCGAGCGGTTTAGGCGGCAAAGCCGATGGCAGTGATATTGAAATTCCCGACAAAGACCTCGAAATTTCCATCGCCAAGTCCGGCGGTCCCGGCGGTCAGAACGTCAATAAAAGAGAAACTGCCGTGCGTATCGTCCATATTCCGACCAGGCTTTCCGTCCATGTCACGTCAGAACGCTCGCAAGCCCAGAACAAAGAGAAAGCCCTCGACATTCTTCGAGGCAAACTTTTCAAGCTTCGCGAGGATGAACGTATAGCCCGTGAGAAGGGTATGTATGTTTCGAAAACTACGAGCATTGATTGGGGCAATCAGATTCGTTCATACGTCACTCATCCCTATAAAATGGTCAAAGATCACCGTACTGGTGTCGAAACGTCGCAGGTGGATAAAGTGTTCGACGGCGATATTGACTTGTTTTTAGGTAACTAAATTTAATAAGCAAACAAGTAATTGTAATGGTTAATGGCACCTGGATGTATTGATTTTATGCACTTTTTCTAAATGAGAATAGGCGGCTTTTGATTGACGAAAGTTAGCCATATTTTGGCTAGAAAATGATTTTCATTCTCATTTAGAAAAAAGTGGTCGAAAGGGTAGCAGGTGTAGCAGATAGACTAGTCAAAAAATTGAAGAAAAGCCAAAAAAGTCCTTTTGAAATATGTGCTAGAATATACTTTCAAATGATCTACTACGACAAAGTCTCGAAAATTTACGCCGATAAATCTGTCGCTCTCGACAAAGTCTCTTTCACCATTGAGCCGAAGGAGTTTGTCTCCATCGTCGGGCATAGCGGCGCCGGCAAAACGACCCTCGTCAAAATGCTCATCGCCGAAGAGCGTCCCACCAAAGGCGCCGTCTTTTTCGAGTCGAAAAACATCCACAAAATGCGCAAGAAAGACATGGCCAAACTCCGACAGAAGATCGGCACCATTTTTCAGGATTTTCGGCTCATTCCGAACAAGACTGCATACGAGAACATCGCTTTTGCCATGGAAGCTGGCGGTCGGACCGACAAAGAAATTGCCGCCGACGTGCCACATGTTCTCGAGCTTGTTGACCTTGGTAATAAAATGTGGAGCTTTCCGCATCAGCTTTCCGGTGGCGAGAAACAGCGCGTTGCTATCGCCCGGGCCATCGTCAACCAGCCGCTCATCATCATTGCCGACGAGCCGACCGGCAATCTCGATCCTGTCAATACCTACGAAGTAATCAAAATTTTAAAAAAAATCAACGAGCTCGGCACGACCGTCATCTTGACGACGCATAATAAGGGCGTGGTGGATCATGTTGGCGGGAGGGTCATTACCATGGAGGCGGGGAAGATTGTCAGGGATGATAAGGAGGGGAAGTATGTGTTGTGATTTCATAGTGTATATCAGTTGCAGAGCAAAAATACATAAACTCTATTTTTTGGACACGGATATTTTTCTGCTGAAAAATTCCTAGTGGTCTCGCCGTCGCTCGACCAATGTCTTCATAAATGGACACGAGTACTTTTGGTGCCTATGATACAATATAAAGTATGAAAATCACCAAACTTGGCCATTGTTGTATGCTCATCGAACAGAATGGGGTGAGAATTCTTACTGATCCGGGAAATTATTCGACGGCACAAGATAGCGTGACGGGGATTGATTTTGTCGTTATTACTCACGAGCATACCGATCATCTTCATATTGAATCAGTGAAAGCGATTATTAAAAATAATCGAGAAGTTAAAATTATTACTAACAGCGCCGTATCAAAAATCTTAGCAAAAGAAAATATTTCTTCTATTGTTGTCGAACATAATCAAGCTGTTGATCTGAAAGGCATATCTATCAAAGGATGGGGAAGTCAGCATGCGCCGATATATAAAACTGTTGAAAATGTTGAGAATACCGGATATATCATTGCCGACCGTCTATTGTATCCCGGCGACGCATTTACACTTCTTGACCGTTCTATTGATATTCTGGCATTACCTATCGCCGGTCCTTGGATGAAGATTTCTGAAGCTATGGATTATGTTCTCGCAATCAAACCAAAAAAATGTTTCCCGGTACATGATGGCAATTTACGAAAATACGGCGTCAGCCATCGATTGCCAAAGGATGAGCTTTCAAAAATTGGCATCGAATTCATAGCTCTCGAAGAAGGTCAATCTGCCGATTTTTAAGAATGTTTTTTTATAAAGTAAATTACCTCCGTGAAAGCATAAGAACTACATATTTCAGACATTGGTCGAGCGACGGCGAGACCACTAGGAAAATTTCAGCAGAAATTTATCCGTGTCTGAAATATGTAGTTCTTATGCTTTTGCTTATGTGCTATAATTAAAAAATGTTTTTCACCACCTTCAAACGCATCGTCCGCGCTGGTTTCGTCAATTTTTGGCGCAGTGGCTTCTTGTCGTTTGCGGCCGTGGTGGTTATGACTTTGTCGCTTACCACTTTCGGAGCCATTCTTTTTGCCAATGTTTTTGGTCAGGCTATGGTCGCTCAGGTCAAAAGCAAAGTTGACATCAATGTCTATTTTACCTTGACAGCGCAAGAATCGGACATTCTCGCTCTCCAGAAAACCATCAACAAACTACCCGAAGTGGCGAACACCCAGTACATTTCGAGTACCACCGAGCTAGCGAACTTTCAGACCAAGTGGCAAAACAACAGCCTTATTCTCCAAAGCCTTTCGGAGATCGGCTATAATCCTCTGCCCGCTGTTCTCAACATCACTGCCAAAGATCCGTCGCAATACGCGAGCATCGCCGATTTTTTAAATAGCAATTCGGCTTTGTCCGCTAGCGGCACATCCATTGTCAACGATGTCAATTACAATGAAAACGAGCTCGTCATCAACCGTCTTTCCGCAATCATTTCTGCTGTCGAGAAAGCCGGCTCGGTCGCGGCCATTATTTTCGTCTTGGTGGCGGTGGTTATCATTTTCAACACTATCCGCATCATTATTTACAATGCCCGCGATGAAATCGTGGTCATGAAGCTCGTCGGTGCTTCGAACACCTACGTCAAAGGACCGTTCGTCGTCTCTGGCATCATCTACGGCGTCATATCGGGCATCATCACCCTCATTATTTTGGCGGTGGCGGCATACTACGGCGATGCGGCCATCGTGAAGCTCGCCGGCATTGACGGCGTTTCCGGCTGGCCGGGTATCGTTGATATTTTCTCCAGCTATTTCATGTCGAATTTCGGTCAGATTTTCAGTATCATTATCGGGTCGGGTATCGTTCTTGGGGGATTATCAAGCTATGTGGCGGTGAGGAAGTATTTGAGGGTTTGATCTCTATTTTTAATGAATCTTTTATTGACTTTTGTAAAGTAGACGCCGACGGCGGCCATTTGGTATATTGTCGACATGAAAAAGCCGGACAAGAAGACAGAAAAGAAAGCAAAAACTGTGAAGATAACGAAGATAGTGAAGACGACCGCAGAAATTTCTACCAAGATCTCCCCAAATCGTCACAAATACATCTTCGTGGTCGGTGGGGTGATGTCGGGCGTGGGTAAAGGCATTGCTACGTCATCTATCGGCACCCTCCTTCAAGCAAAAGGTTTCGTTGTCAATCTAGCCAAGGTTGATCCGTATCTAAATGTTGACGCCGGCACCATGAATCCGACTGAGCATGGTGAAGTTTTCGTTCTCGACTCTGGACTCGAGACTGATCAGGATATGGGTAATTATGAGCGCTTCTTGAATCGCGATCTCTCGAGTGCCGACTATATGACATCCGGCATGATTTACAAAGCGGTCATTGAGCGTGAGCGTAACTTGGGCTATAAAGGTAAATGCATCGAAGCAATTCCTCATATTCGGGATGAAATTGTCGCTCGTTTCGAACGGGCGGCCAAGGTCAACAAATCGGAGATTTCTGTCATTGAAATCGGGGGCACCGTCGGCGATTATCAGAACATCATGTTCATCGAAGCGGCTCGAGTTTTGAAGATTCGCCATCCCGAAGATGTCATCTTTATCATGGTCAGCTATTTGCCGATACCAAGCACGCTTGGTGAAATGAAATCTCGGCCGACTCAGAATGCCGTCAATCAGCTTGCTGGTTACGGTGTCTACACCGACATCATTATTGCCCGCAGTGAAATGCCCGTGGATGACAAGCGTAAAGAAAAAATCGCTATCGCCTGCAATATCCGTGCTGATCATGTTATCTCTGCGCCGAATATCGAAAGCGTTTATGACATTCCGCTCAACTTTGAGCGTGACAAGATCGGCGATATCATCATGCGATCGCTTCATCTTGAGCCACGCACAAATGAGGTTACCGCGCGGGGCTTACGCGACTGGCGAGCCTTTGCCGAACATGTCAAAAACGGCAAGAATGACACAACGAGAAAAGTCCATATTGCTATTGTCGGCAAGTATTTCAATACCGGCGATTTTGTTTTGACTGATGCATATCTGTCTGTATTGGAAGCGATAAAATATTCTGCATACAAGCTCGGGGTCAAGCCGGTCATTCATACGGTCAATGCACGGGATTTTGAACATGAAAAATCGGCACATGACAAAAATAACAACAAAGATGAAATTGACTTCAGCGTCCTCGATCAGTATGACGGTATTCTCGTGCCCGGCGGCTTCGGCGAAAGCGGTATTGAAGGCAAGCTCGCGGTCATCCATTATGCCCGCGAGAAGGGTATTCCATTCTTCGGTCTCTGCTACGGTATGCAACTTATGGTCATTGAGTACGCACGACATGTTCTCGGTTTTGTCGACGCTACGACCTCTGAGATAGATCCAAAATCTGCACATCCCGTCATTGATATCATGCCCGACCAAAAGGCTAAGCTTGCTCGAGGTGAATACGGAGCCAGTATGCGTCTGGGAGCATACAAAGCCAAGCTCAAGGCTGGTACTATCGCCCACGAAGCATACGGTACAGCGATCATCTCGGAGCGCCACCGTCATCGTTATGAGGTTAACCCGGCGTATATTAAGCGACTAGAAAAAGGTAAGGAAGGTTCAGCAGGCATCATTTTTTCCGGCACGTCACCTGATGGAACGCTCATGGAAATTGTGGAGTTACCGAAAGGTGATGGTGTTTCATCCGGCGTACGATTTGGCACGCACCCCTTTTTCCTTGGTACCCAATTCCATCCCGAATTTCTTGCCCGACCGCTTCGACCACATCCGCTTTTTACCGCTTTCATCCAAGCGGCAATAGAAAAATAAGAACTATTTCTCTGTTACTGCAGTCCAAAAAGTGCAAAAAACTTCATTGGGTCAATCGAAACGCCGCCGATCTTGATGCTCAAATGTAAATGTGGACCGACGGCATAGCCCGTCTCGCCGCTGTAGCCGATGAGCTGGCCTCTCTTGATCACTTCGCCGGGCGTTGCCACGATACGCGAAAGGTGCATGTAAAGCGATTCAATACCGAGACCGTGGTCAATGATGATGGTATTGCCGTAGACCACGAACGTGCTCGTCAACCGCACCAGGCCGTCGTTAATGGCATATACCGGCGTGCCGATCGCCGCTTTGAAGTCAGTGCCTTTATGAGGAATGGTGATTTCACCGGTGTCACGGTTGTAGCCGTAGGGGTCGGTCACTTTGAGACCGGTACCGTCATTGCCGATACTGTCGTTGCTCACCCTGTCGTTATTTCCGTTTGTAGGATTAGCAAGAGGGAAGGTGAACGCTCCCGTCCAAAACGCCCCCTTTTTATATGAAGGTACCGCGGCGATTTCGGTATTTTCTTTGTCGAGTGTATTCTCCACCACGATTTGATTGGCTGGACTGTTGCCACCGATTTGCATCGGTATCGGCAAAGGTTCTTCCGGTCGTATTCGCGGTTTGATGAAGAAAGTTGCCGAAAGCTTTTGGCTACTGGTTTGACTTGTGCTTCCGCTGGCGGTATCGGTAGTCTTTTTAAAGACTACCGTAACCGTTGTCGAACCGGTTTTTTGATTGATGCCCGTACCATAGAAAGAGGTCGGTGTGTTCTGATATATCATAAACGAAAGAGCTGTGGCACCGACACCGCCTATACCGATTACACTGCCGCTTTTTATATCTGCTATAGTTGTCGTACCGTTGAGAGTAATCATGACCGGATCGCCTTGGATAATAGTCTGGGGAGTAACGATAAGGGTGAGCGGTCGAGGAGATATTTTTTTAAGGTTCCGATTACCCGCATACCAATCAATACTAATGAGGATAGAAATAAAAATCGCCGCGAGCAAGAGGGTATTCTTACGCATGTCCATGTTCGTTGTATCAGAAATAGTCTGATGTGTATGGTGTTTGTGATTTTTACGGCCGCTCACAGGAATAGTATAACACTACACGTCCCAGCCCTGTCGCCTTGAATAATTTACCTTTTTCAAGTATCGTAGAGGAACTTCCCGAATCAATTCCCGATTTTAATCACATTTACACACAATCATCACATTGCCGGATCGTCTAACGGTAGGACGTCGCTCTCTGAAAGCGAAAATTTTGGTTCGATTCCAAGTCCGGCAGCCAACCAGAGCATAGTTCGAGCGCTCGAGTCGCTCTAAAGATAAAATATTTTTAGTTTTGAACTATAATAAGTATCCACTAGATAAATATTATAAAAACTGGAAAAAATGTCATAAATTGGCTATACTATTTAACATATGAGTAGTCAAGATGAACTTATTGTTAACGCTTCATATAAGGATTTCTTCCTTACCCCTCAATGAGTCCGGAAAAGAATTTGAAGAGAAATACAAAATATCTCTTAATTTAGCTTCTCAGTTCAGCTCAAACGTACGATTGTTTATGGAAACAAAGCAAAACGCAGAAATTACAAAAAGCTTATATGCTTCTGCCAAGCTCGTGGATTAACGGATAGATCAAGACGTCTTTGGATAATTGTTAATTCTGTTCGTACAACATCCCACACGGCCAGCAAAACATGCCAAAATTGGCAAGACAGCACACCTTGTAAAAGAATAGTCATTATCACTCGTATTGGTCCTTCCAAGCGGCAGAACGAGAACGCCGCCGGCATTGTGCAGGTCAAACACCGAATTGGTGCCGGTGCCTGTGCCGGGAATCGGTTGGAAGAACGGCAGGGTGCCGTGTGCCAAGAGTCCACCCGAGCCATCGGTTACAGTGTATCCGACATCCGTTGTTGTTTGGTCGAACACACTGATGGTCAGAAGTCCGGTAGATGGATCATACGACCATCCCCAGCCATTGACGCCGGTCAAATTGACGGCGATAGTGTTCGGGTCAAGCCCTTGTTGGAGCTGGATTGCCGTCGGTGGGAATTGCGGTGCCATGCTGATACTAACGATCGAGCCTTGGGCCAGATAGTTCGTGATGAGCTGTCCGGTCGAAGCTATGTTCCCGTATTTATCAACAGCCGTGATCTGGATCTGCACATTCTGATACCCCGAGGCAGGGACGGGAATGCCGCCGAGCGGTTGGGGTAACGGGATGTTCGTCGAGTTGACGGTCATATTGGTGATGAACAGATTGTTGTCCAAGACCATGCTGATAGAATACGACGTGCCACTGCTTTGGTTATACGACCACAACGAGGCGATGTAGTGATCGGTGTTGTGCAACAAGAATGCCTGCGCCAACGTTTCCGCGTCTTCATAATTTTGCCCCAACGTTGTCGTAGGCACCGCGGCGATTTGCGCCGGGGACATGATAGACGAAGCAGTGATGATGAGTGAGGTGAGCGTGAGTAATGCGATTTTTTTCATAATTCAGTCTTTCCGTTTCTGTTTTTTTTGTTGAATGTTTGTTTACCGTTACTGTTTTTTGGGAAGGATCACCGGTGGTAGCGAACGAGCCACAACCGACAATTTGATGCCGTTTTTTGCCGATAGGCCGAACTGCGCGAGTGCCGCTTCCGTTTCCGGAGCGACATCGCTCGTAGGCTCGACTTGCGGCACATACGCGATCTTCTGCACATGTTGAACCGGCGTTCCTGCCGGCTTTTGCATGGAGATTTGAGTTTGCGAATCAACTGACTTCACTGGCCACTTGTGGCCAAATGAGATCAACAAACCCACAATAATGAGTGGTATGACTATGATCGCCAACACCACTCGTGGTCTGGCGCTTTGCACCTGAGTCTTCTTTTTCATAAGCAGTTAGAGACTTTGTCCTTTCGCAATCACACGCTTCTCACCCCAGTGAAAAGCTAGTTTAAGCTGATATACGATTGTAAAAGAACAAAAATTGAGGCTTAATAGGGGCGGCCTCGTATGGCACATATCCTAGCATTTAATTTGTATCCTGTCAAGTGACGCTTACGCTGGTGTCGATTCACATTGACGCTTGCCATATCCTGCTATAACCACGAACCATAGGTTTGGCGTTTGACATATACCACCGGAAGACAATTCTATCGGTGGTATTTTATTAGATTTGCAGTGGGTCAATGCGGGGCATATCAGTAAAAATCCAGAAGTTTCAGCTTATTTGATTAAGGCTAATAAACGATTTTTTGTTTAGTAATTCCGTTCGAATACTATCCCACACAGCCAACAGCCTCGTTGAGTATTGAATGACCAAAAGTATGATATACTCGATTCAAATATGAACATTGACTCTCTAGCCGTCGGCCTCGCCAGCGAGGCGAAAGTCCAAACAGCATTGGCAATTCTCCAAAAGGAACCACAAAGATATGGATTGACATCAATGATCAGATGGTTTGTTCGGGCAAAAAGACATTCCCGTCTGGATAGACGTCACATTGATTTTCTTGTTATTTTAGAAGAGGGCATGAATGTGCCGTTGCAAGTCAAAAGTTCGGAACGCGGAAAGAGGAAATTCGAGAGATCCTGCAAGCAGTATGGAATTTCCATCCCTGTCATCGTCGTTCATTTTGGTGAAACAATAAGATCAGTCATCAAACAGATCGTCGAGAAAATTAAGCTGGTCAGCAGTTCCGTTGAGCGCAGTATCAATCGGATTGTTTTTCTCAATAAGGTGCGTGAAGAGAAGCGTCGGCGGAAAGAACAGCAAAGAGAGCGACAGCAAGAATGCTATCGCTTTCACACTCCATGCATGTTCCACTGATGCTGTAGATTCTGTATGGCCTCAGTACACATTTCAAGTCAAGTTTCAGCGCGATCTCCGATGGTCGTGCTTTTTATATTAGTTATGCTATACTCAAGTAGTATCAATAAGGTCAATCGACCAAATAAATATATGGATCAAAACACCAATACTCCCAAAATATGCTCGTGTGGTCATCATAAGGTTGTGCCGCTACTCGTTATCATTGTCGGTGTCGCTTTTCTCCTTTCGTATAGTGGCATTCTGACATGGGGAGCGACAAATATTATTTGGCCTATCGCTCTTATTATCTTTGGTTGTATGAAATTAGCCAAAGGTAAGTGCACGTGTTGCCAAAAATAGCACAACCAAACATCTTTGATGTCATTGTCATCGGCGGAGGATCTTCAGGACTCATGGCCGCGGGGCGCGCAGCTGAAAAGGGTGCACGGGTTCTTGTCGTAGAGAAAAATAGCAACATGGGTGAAAAGCTTAAGATCACCGGCGGTGGTCGTTGCAATATCACTAATGCTGAATACGATACGCGAGAATTGCTCACCCACTATGGTTCAGCTGGCAAATTTCTTTTTTCGTCTTTTGCCCAGTTCGGAGTGGTCGATACTTTTTCTTTTTTCACTTCGAGAGGCCTGCCACTTGTGGTAGAAGATCATAAGCGGGCATTTCCGAAAAGCCATAAAGCTTTGGATGTTTATAATGTCTTGGAAAAGTATGTCAGGGAAGGTAAGGTGACGGTGAAAGTCAATTCGCCCGTGACGAAAGTTAATGTTGAAAAATCGCCTGAAAACCAAAAAAGCCACATTACTTCAGTCGTCTGTTGTGACGGTGAAAGTGGTGACCATGAATATTTTTCCAAGAATTTTATCTTTGCTACAGGTGGCGCTTCTCATCAAGAAACCGGCTCTACCGGCGATGGCTTCAATTGGCTGAAAGATATCGGTCACACTGTTGTTCCTCCGACTCCTTCGATTGTGCCGCTTGCGGTCGCCGATCTCTGGGTAAAAAATTTGGCCGGCATCACTCTCGAAGAAATGAAGATAACTTTTGCGATTGATGGGGTCAAAACTTTTTCAAAAAAGGGCAGACTACTCTTTACTCATTTTGGCTTGTCGGGGCCGCTTATATTGAATAGTGCCAAAGAAGTTTCTGATTTGCTTCGTTCGGGCACGGTCACTGCCACTATTGATATTTTTCCCAATGAAGATCTTGGCATATTGGAACGTCGGATAATCACTATTTTTGATAGCAATAAAAATAAGATGTTCAAGAACGTCATCACTGAAATAGTGCCTGCCGGTATGGCCAAAGGTATCGAGCTTATTATCGGTACTGTTATTAATAGTGACACTCGTCAGGTCGCTTTACTCGATACAAAAGTTCATAGCATTACCACGGAAGATCGTAAAACCATTGTTCGTCTGCTCAAATCATTACCGATCACTATTACGAGTCTCATGGGTGATGATCGAGCGGTCGTTTCTGATGGTGGTGTTTCTCTGGAAGAAATCGATATGAGAACTATGAAGTCGAAGATTGTTGATAATCTGTATGTTACCGGCGATCTCCTTCATATCAATAGGCCATCGGGAGGCTATTCGCTCCAGTTATGCTGGACAACGGGATATGTGGCGGGGAGTAGTAGTGTGTAAATCTTTTCGATGGTCGGGATCTCCCCAATAAACCAAAAGCGCCGAGAGGCGCTTTTTTGTCTATTTTCTATTGTTACTATTGTTGTGCACTGCCACTTTTTCCTTTACCGAGCCATCCCCACAATACGAGGATCAAACCAATAATAGCAACAACCCACATCCAAGTGACGGCATAGTTTGCGAAAACGCCGATCAACCCGATGATCAATAAAATAATACCAATCGTCAAAAGTGTATTTTTACTCATATTTTTTTAAACTAATTTGGCTAATAAATGATAAAACAACCACAAGCTTAATTGTATGTCATTCGGGATAATAGTCAATCACTATTTATCACCCATATTATGCCCATTTTAGGCTCCTATAATGATGTGTAATAATATATGAGCCAGCGCGGCTGTTATATATTATAGCTTCAGCTGAAGCTATTGCTAAATCAAATGAGCAAGAATAAATTCAGTTTTTTTTGGATTTTAATTACCGTCATTTTACTGATTGTAATCGGTGGAGTATATGTCTATTCAAACAAGACTGCGACGACTACAACCACAACCACCACAACCACCGCTTCGACCATCGCTACGACGCCTCGTTTGGTGGTAGCTGGTATGCAAGAATATACAGATGCACATTTTGGATTCTCATTCTGGTATCCGGATGGCTGGCAAGTGACAACAGTGACCAATCCGCCATTTGGTGCTCAGATACAGAATGGAACAATCGTAAAAAAAATGAGTGTAGGTAACGCCAGTGATACCTGGGCTATAGTGATCGAAGAAGTCAATTCTCCGACGATGACCATTACCGACACGGGCGGTGCTGGGCCTTTTGGTCCTGTTACATATTATTTTGATACATCAAATAAATCATGGATGAAGGTAACAGGCGAGGAGTCAGCAGGCGTCCCCGTCGCTACAACTACTGCCAATGTTTCAGTCAGCACCATGGACGGATTATCTATGTTTTCGGGAACATCACGTTTTGATACAACTATTATCCCCATAAGCACCAGCACAAGCTCGAGTGGTGTAAATTTTCTCGTCATCAGTGATGGTGGAACGGTCAATGCCACCACTCTTGCCAAGACGGTTACAGCTACAAATCCATCCGCGATCATATCTGTTGACACTCCAGTTTCTGTGGCAGAACAGACGCAGATCATCCAAGCAGAGGAAAATGCCTTCGCTGTAGTCAATGCTGACAGTAAACCTTCCATTGCGGATCCTGCTATCACTTCTCTCCAACCGAGACAAGGTCAGGTAGGGAATACGGTGACGGTGAAGGGTACGGGATTTTTATCAACAAACACGGTTCTTTTTGGCGGGGGACCAATAAACAATGTTTTATCCACAGATGGTGGAACCTTATTGAATTTTATAGTACCGAATTCAGTGGGAGCGGATTGTAAGCCTGGAATGCCTTGTCCAATGTATGAGCGTCTTATTACGCCGGGTAACTACGCTGTCACCGTGCGGAATACAAACGGTATGAGCAATTCTATTTCATTCACCGTCAACCCTCAATAGGAATCCGTAAAAGTTTAGATTACGTACTATGGAAGAAAGTAAAATTAAAAAAAGAAATCGCATCGCGTGGCCCCAAGAGAGAGTATTGGGTTTCACCGATGGAGTTTTTGCATTCGCAATTACATTATTGGTTTTAAACCTGATCAATGTATCTACTCCGATTAGCAATCAATCATTACTCCCTTTACTCCTTAAAAATGCCTCGACATTTATAAGCTTTGTCGTAACTTTTTTTATCATAGCTCGTTTTTGGATGTCGCATACCCGTCTATTTGCAATTATAAAAAGTTATGACGGTACTATAGTGAGATTGAATAATACACTGCTGTTCTTTATTACCACATTTCCTTTCATCGCTTCGGTGCTCGGAACCCATATCGGCGATAGAGATGCCGTGATTATGTATGCTGGCTGTTTCGCAACAATTGGTATTATTCAATATTTAATTGGCAGGCATGCGTATAACAAGCAATTATTCATAAGCGATAATTTTAATGAAAATTTCCTGAAAATATTTACCTTTTTTAGCTTAAGTACTCCTATAGTATTTATTATCTCTATTGCCGTTGCTTTTATTTCACCGTTATATGCAGAAATTATTTGGGCCCTATTGCTCTTCTTAAGGATCGGATTCAGATCCTATTACAAAAAGAATCCTTCAGATGAAATAGAAATAGATGAGTTGTAATTCCGTTGTGATTTAGTCATAGTTTCTTATATTTTATAGGGTATAATAGTCAGGTATGTGGCTACAAGTGACAGACCCATTGCATAATGTTCTTCTTTCCGCAACAGGAGCGGTGGTGCCGATTATTTTCTTGTTCATTCTGCTTCTTTCGCGCAAAGTGGCCGGTCATATTGCCACGCTGTTGACACTGCTCTTCGGATTGATAATCGCAGTCACGGTCTATACCATGCCGGTTGAGCTCGCGGGAATGGCGGGACTGTACGGAGTCTTGAATGGTCTTTTTCCTATCGGCTGGATTGTGCTCAATGCAGTCTTTCTCTATAACATTAGTGTCAGGAGCGGCAGTTTCGCCATTGTGCGCGACAGTATAGAATCGGTCACCGCCGACCGGCGTATTCAGGCCCTTCTCATCGCTTTTTGCTTCGGGGCTTTCCTCGAAGGGGCGGCGGGTTTTGGTGCACCAGTAGCTATTACCGCCGGTATGCTCGTCGGACTCGGCTTCGAGGCTTTCTATGCGGCGGGCGTCTGCCTTATTGCCAATACCGCTCCGGTGGCTTTCGGCGGCATCGGTATCGCTGTCATCACGGCGGGTCATTTGACCAATATAGATCCAGCCATTTTGAGCACTATGATCGCTCATCAACTACCGCTCATTGCCCTTATCATTCCGCTCTGGCTCGTACTCATCGTGGCTGGCTGGAAAGGAGCCAAAGCCGTCTGGCCGGCCATTCTCATTGTCGGCGGCTCATATGCCGTCACTATGTTCTTGACGGCGAGCTATCTCGGGCCGACTTTACCCGATGTTCTTTCGGCTATTGTCTCCATTCTTTGTCTCATCGGACTCCTACGTTTCTGGCAACCGGCGGAAGTTTGGCGTTTTCCCAATGAGCGATCAGAAGCCGTTGAAGTCGCCATACATCCGGTTCGACCACATCATAGCTGGCGTGAATTAATCCGCGCGTGGATACCTTTTATTCTACTCGTTATTTTTGTCGGCAATTGGGGAATTCCTGCCATCCAGACTATTCTCAACAAAGTCACTTTGATCATTCCTTTCGGTATTCTTAATCATGCGATCATAAGTAACGGAGTTCCACTTTCGATCAGCTATTCATTCGCATGGCTCGAAGCCGCCGGCACAGCTATTCTTTTTGCCGCCATTCTTTCGGCTATCCTTCTTCGCCTGTCATGGAAAGTATTTTGGCAAACAGTGTGGCAGACGCTGAAAGAATTGTACAAGCCGCTCGTCACTATCGGATCAATCGTCGGTTTCGCGTATGTGGCCAATTATTCCGGCATGTCCATCGCCATTGGCGATGCTCTCACAGCCACTGGTCGATTCTTCCCATTTCTGGCGCCGCTTCTCGGTTGGTTCGGTGTCTTCATTACCGGCAGTGATACATCTTCAAATGCTTTGTTCAGCACCATCCAAGCCCGGACTGCCCATGCTCTCGGTATTTCTCCAGTCCTAACGGTGGCGGCCAACTCTACCGGCGGTGTAGCCGCTAAAATGATTTCGCCGCAAAGCATCGCTGTAGCCACGGCTTCCACCAAGCTGACCGGCCAAGAAGGAAGGTTGTTCAGATTCACTATATTGCACAGCATCGGCTTGGTGCTTATTATCTGTGTCATTACGTATCTGCAGGCTTATTATTTCCAATGGATGATTCCGGTTTTGAAATAAAATTCTTTTAATCGCATGACCCCCGCCCATATATCACAGCTCATTATAGAATATCGCTATTGGATACTTATTCCGCTTGCCATTATCGAAGGACCGATCGTAGCTTTCATCGCCGGAACGTTGGCTTCGCTTAATTATTTCAATATTTATATTCTTGTTCTCATTATGTTTGTGCGCGACCTCGGTCTTGATGCCATCTGGTATGGTCTCGGTTATTGGGGTAGTGCCACAAAATTTGCCAAACGTATGCTTGACCGAATGAAGGTCACCGAAGTGCACATCAATGATATTCGTCTGCTTTGGGAGAAAAAACCGATTCGGACGATGTTTATCGGTAAATTATCTTATGGTATATCAGGTGCTTTCGTCGTGGCGGCTGGCACGGTCAAGATGCCGCTCAAGAAATTCTTTGCGTGCGGTGCTATTGTCACGGTGTGCCAATATGGCGGTTTGCTTGCCCTTGGTTACTTCTTTGGTCAGATCTACGGGGCAAGCTTGACGGGCATTGTCCAAAATATTCAATATATTATTGCTGGTATTACCCTTGTTATTTCTATTTTCTACGGCATGAGCTGGTATATGCGTGGGAAATTTATACGGGAAGAGAAAGGTGTAGTGAAAGATGAGGTAAGAAATGTGACGAAGACTGAAATAAAAAATTAAAATGACTGCTGAACACAGACCACCAAAATCTCGCGAAGCTCGAAAATCGCGCAAAATTCCTCATCCTATCATTATAGGCATTTTGATATGTATCATTGCGGCCTCCGCCGCTTTTTGTGCTCTGGTTATTGGCTATAGAATAGCGCCGGATGGATTGATGGTGGGGAAATATAATGTCTATAATGCTATTACTTTTAATGCGAGTTCTTCGCCAGCTGGATCTCAGTCGTTTCCATCACTCCCGCCGCCAGTTCTCGATAAAGTCCTGTATGATAAAAAAATGGAGGAATTGGCGCACCCGCTTTCTTTTAGTTTAGCTACGACAACTATCGCCACGTCAACAGTTGCTTCCAGTACCGCTTCAACAACCTCTCGTATACGTGTCGCTTCTTCCACCCCGAGCTTGTGGCCAGTCAAAACTGCGCCATATCCTAACTATGGTGCTTTATTGCCGTTTAATCGCATTGTGGCGTACTATGGCAACTTCTACAGTAAAGACCTTGGCGTTCTCGGTCAGTACCCGCCCCAGCAAATGCTTACCATGCTTATGGGGGAAGTAGCCAAATGGCAAGCGGCCGATCCGACTACGCTGGTTATTCCGTCACTCGATTATATTGCTGTCACAGCCCAAGGTTCGCCCGGTGCCGACGACAAATACCGTTTGCGTATGCCGGCCGATCAGATAGAAGAGGCTATTGCTCTAGCCAATCAAATCCATGGTATTGTCTTTCTTGATGTTCAAGTCGGTTTAAGTAACGTGGAGACGGAAGTGCCGCTTCTTGCCCCGTATCTGGCGGAGCCGAATGTCGAGCTGGCTCTTGACCCAGAGTTCGACATGCCAAACGGCGCCCGACCTGATAGTGTCATTGGTACTATGAGTGCGGTTGATATTAATTTTGCGGCGCGGTATCTCGCAAATATCGTCCGACAGGATAATCTACCGCCCAAGATTCTCGTTGTTCATCGATTCACTGAAAGTATGGTCACCAATTCACAAAATATTACTCCTCTGCCTGAAGTTGAAGTTGTCATAGACATGGACGGTTGGGGTACGCCAGCTCAAAAGGTCAAAATTTATAAAGAGGTCATTACCGGCTATCCAGTCCAGTTTACCGGTCTAAAGCTTTTCTATAAGAATGATCTCAATCTGCCAAGCACCCGTCTTTTAACACCCAAAGAAATTCTCAATTTAGTTCCTCAACCTAGCTACATCCAGTATCAGTAGGGTAGAGCCTCATTAAACCTTGAATTATAGTATTTGAAGAGACTTGTGAGCGCGACGGCGCGAGCACGAGGAAAATTTCACCAGAAATTTATCCGTGCTCTTCAAATACTATAGTTTAACGTTTATTTCCGAGTTATCCACACGGAATAAAATTTTGATAAAGTTTTTGTAAATAAGGCTATTGAGCTAGTGGTGTGAGGTGTTATAATCATGCTATGAGAACAAAAACCATCACATTGGAAAAAACTAGAATAGACAGTATAAATAGCTTGGAAAATCTTGGTATTTTATCGCCGTATATCATTAGTGATACGGATTTGCTTCTTGATGTACCAGCGAGCGAGAGGCGCTATATTCTCAAAGTTCGCGATATGCCCGAAGAAGCTGATGCCAGGCCTCGGGAGAAGCTTATCAAGCAAGGGCCAGAAACGTTGTCTATTCACGAGCTTTTAGCTCTCGTCATGATTACCGGCTCGACCAAGGAAGATGTTTTAGCTATGTCTCATCGAATCTTGCGTGAATATGGCGAGAAAATTATAATTACTGAGCGTAGTCCACAGAAGATGTCCGATGAGCTTAGTATTCCTATAGCCAAAGCTTGCCAGATTGTGGCCGTTGGAGAGCTTGGTCGGCGCTTCTACGAGAAGAATGCCTCCGGTTTCACCATCATTCGCACCGCCAAGGATGTCTACGATCATGTTCGAGACATGTACCATCTGCCGAAAGAACATTTGCGCGGACTCTATCTCAATGGTCACAATCAAATCATCCATGACGAAGTCATTTCTATCGGCACGATCAATTCCAATATTGTCCATCCCCGTGAGGTCTTTCGTCCCGCCGTCGAGTACAATGCCGTTGCTGTTGTCCTCGTTCACAATCATCCCTCGGGTATCGTCACACCGTCGCCGCAAGACATTGAGATCACTACACAGCTTATCGCCGCCGGTAAAATCATGGGCATTCATCTGCTCGATCATGTCATCATTACGGAGAAGACGTTTTTGAGCGTTGAGGCGGTGTATTGAGTAGATAGCGGGGAACTGTCGATTTCATTATTAATTTTTTAATATTTCTCATTATATGTCTATACTGGCATTTACTAAGGGAGTTGTTCTTGGGGAAGAACCGACATTTGAAGGGATTATCCGGCCGGCAACCATTCTTGTCATGGGTGAAAACGCCGCCAAAAGTCCGGAAGACATGGCTGTTCTTGAGCGTTATTTTAACGATATTGCAAATCTTTTCCAGAAGAAGCTCTCGGTTTTCTCAAGCGAAGGTGATACATCGAAATCAGGTGAAGATCCTGCCAAGCTTCGTTCATTACTCGACGAGATGATTAAAGTAAAAATGCTTATTGTAAAGGCGGGGAATTAAATTTATATCACCATACAAAACTCAAAAGCATATTTGAGTTTTGTATGGTGATTTCTGTATCTTTAATGCCTCGTCAGCACCTTCAACACTTTTGAAAGCTTGACTGTCGCCCCACATGTCACCGAATCGGCCGCCCCGTAATATATATAAATGGTGTCCTTGCGCAAAACTGCGCCGCACGGGAAGACGACATTTGTCACCTGTCCGGCTTTTTCATACGGCATTTCTGGCCAGAGGATGGCATCAGTGACGCGGCTTATGACTTCAGTCGGGTTTTTGAGATCAAGCAGAGCTACGCCAAGCCGATAGATGTTACGTTCGGATATGCCGTGGTAGAAGAGCAACCAGCCTTTCTTGGTCTTGATGGGCGGGGCGGCAATGCCGATCTTCCGGCCGTCCCACATGCCGGGCCGTGGCTTCATGATTTCTATGCATTTGTTGATTTTTTCATTGGCGAAGTCGAGAGTCTTGACATAATCAGCACAGATGACCGTGCCGACGCGGTGAAAGATGACATAATGGTCGTCGATTTTCTCCGGTAAAATACAGCTATCCTTGTCATCTATCTCTATCGGGCTTATGAGGTAGGGCTTGTCCCAATTCCATTTTTTTTTCAAGAAATCACCGACAGCGATGGAGGTTACAGCCACCGCTGGAGTCTGGACGCCATTGTAGGCTGTGTACGTCATGTAAATTCTTTGGCCGATTTTCATTACCCGAGGATCTTCACAACCGCTATTGCCGCCGGGCACCCGCTTCATTTCAAAAGCCTCACGCGGTGTATAGATCGGCTCCGACATACGCAGGTCAATGTGAACGCCGTCGGCACTTTCGGCATAACCGACGGTCGAAGTATTATCATCCGACATGGCACGATAGAGGATATGCACTTTGCCGCCAAGGTCAATAGCCGCCGGGTTGAAGACGGCTTTGGCTTGCCAATTTTCAGGAGTTGAATTTGTGCCGGTATTTTTTTCTGGCTCCAGAATCGGATTATTTTCAAAGCGGACAACATCGGTAGGCAGAGTCAAACTATCGAGGAGGTCATCGAGATCCACTTCAGCCCGGGCGGAAGTGGTGTCGGCGGCACCATAATAAATGACGAGTTTTTGTGAGGATTTTTTCTTTGTAGATTTTTTTGTTTGATTTTTCGTCGTGCCTTCGATGAGTGCTCCTGAAGGGAAGGTGATGCCTGAGACCAAACCGTACTGTTCGTAGATTTCTTCCGGTACGATGAGCGGGCCTTTGGTTTGGGCGATTATTTTTCTCGGGTTGTTGGTGTCGAGAAGCAGAGCTTCAATGCCGAAGACTTTTTGACCCTCGAAATAATGCTGGATATGTGAATAAATAAGAAGCCAGCCACGGTCGGTCTTCAATGGCGGCGCACCGACCTCGATATGGTCGGTTGGCTCACGGCGCAAGTCGATGATATGTTTGTCAAGATTTTTATACCAAGCTTGCCAGAAATTTTCATTCCAAAGATCCTCTATCCTATCAAGCTCGGCGAAAGCGGTTTTGGCTGGCGGTTGGTCGCTGTTGACGGTGAACATGACCACGATTTTGCCGTTTATACGCTCGGGAAACATGGTCATGGCTTTGGCATTGAACGGCGTGACGAGATGTTTTTCTTCTATTTTTTCGAAATTATCAGTCACAGCGACGGCCACCTTGATACCTTGGGCATTGAAGGGATATGTCGAAAGGGCAGTATAAAAAATATAATATTTTCCTTCAAAGAAAGTCACCCGCGGATCTTCACAACCGTATTTTTCCCAGTCAAATTCTGGTTTGATGAGCTGGTGACGATTTTCAAAATGGAAGCTGTCATAACTGGTCGTATGACCGACAGTAGAAATAACTGACGGACCTTGGTCGGATGAAATAAAATCCGGCGTGCCCATAGCTCGATAGACACAGTGGATAATAGAATTCTTATTGCCCGTGCCGCCATTTTTACTTCCCCGTATTGGACACCAGTTAAAAGCGGCAACGGATTCCCACAAGTTGTCTTTGAGGGGAATAAGGAGTGGATTGTGATGTGAGCGCTTGACGACAAACATGTTTTCTTATTTTGATTATTTTTGAAAAATTATTTTAAATGAAGATCTTCTTACGTCGAGCAGGAACGAGCTCGGGAACCAGCCCTAATGAGTCACTTATTGATTCATCCGAAACATCAACGCCAAGCAGTTTGAATTTTGGATCACGATCCTTCAATAGATGCCAAACCATTTCTTCAGTACCGATGGTGGCTACGCATGACACCAAGTCACCACCGCCGTAGTAGACATGGAGGGTGCCGTCAAGGTCAATCGCTCCCCCCGGATAAGCGATGCCTGGTTTGCCATTGTTCTCGTACCATTCGTCGGGGGAGAGGATGGGTTTACGCGAACGAGAGATGACTTTTGTTGGATCCTTGAGATCAAGGAGCATAGCGCCGATTTTATATTTCGACGAATCGCGTTTATCGACGGCATTATAAATAGCCAGCCAGCCTTTGTCGGTCTTTATCGGTGCGGCGCCCATGCTCATTTTACGGCTATCCCAATACGATGAGCGCGGACGGATGGCATGTTGACCGACAAGCCATCGGGCGGTCTTGCCGCCTTTACCATCATCTATTTTATCTTCGCCAAATTCAAGCTCTGGCACCAAGTCCACCATAATACTTGGCCACATCCGGTGGAACAGGACGAATTTCCCGTCAATTTTTTCTGGCAAAATGACGGAGCTTTTACTGCCGACACCCGGTGCCGACATGAGCATTGATTTCGACCATTTCCATTTTTTCTTAAGGAAATCGTCAACGCTAATAGATGTCAGGGCCGAACGCTGTGGCCATGAGCCATTGTGAGCGACGTAGGTCATATAAATGCGATCACCAATAAGCGTGGCTTTCGGGTCCTCACAGCCACCCCATGAACCGCCCGAAGCAAAGAGGGTATGATCGTGTTCGGCTTGAATGATGTCGGTTTGTGTGGCAGATTCTCCTTTTTTCTTATCTGTTTCCTGATCCGCCGGACTCTCGAACCATTCATGTGGTGAATAGACCGGTCGCGGTGATCGTTCATCAAAGTTCACCCCGTCTTTGCTCGAGGCATGACCTATTCGTGACCAGCTATCATTGCCGACCGCTCGATAGAGGAGGTGGACTTTGTCACCGACTTTGACGGCGGCGGGATTGAAGGTGCCACCCGATTCCCACGAGCGTGCAGTCGGCTCGATGATGGGATTTTCGGCGGATTTTTTTAAACTGGCGGGAATACGTCGGCGATGGTCGTGAAGGATGTCGGCAGGGAATTCAAAGAAAGCGACTTTGGTTTCATCTTTTTCATGTTCTATAGTTGAAGCAGTATGTGTAGCCACATAAAATCGCATAGTCGGCTCTTTTTCAAGACTCTGACCTATTGTCGAAGAAGGTATCACACCGAGAAAGGAAAAAGAATCGCTCCATGGCAATTCGGCGAGCGGCAATTCTGTTTGCCAGATGAGCTTAGTTGGGTTGTCTTTGGAAAAGAGAGCCGCGCCAATTTTAGCAAATCGTTCCTCGCCTATTTTATGATCTTGGAAACCGACATCCTTGACGATATCTACCTTGATGGTTGACTCAAAGAACACTGCGATACCGTCTTCTATACTCAGTGCTCCCATAATATGAAATGGTTGTCCTTCAAAGAAATGCCAATGAGGAACGCGTGGAGGCAGGACTTTTTTCCATGTCTTGAGATTTTTTGAAACGGCGGCTTTCAAGAGGTCGGAGCTTTCATAATAGACGACATCTCCAGCGTCATCTCCATCGCTGTCTTCTATATTGGGAATAAGAATGCCGGGGGCGCTTACTTCTTTGATCGTACCGCCGACTATCCATGTCTTGCGATCTTTGGTGCCGGCGTAGACAAGTGTCTTGCTGTGAGAAGTTGTATCATGAGAAGTCTTGCTGTCACGAATGTACGTCAATGTCACATCGCCTTCGTTGCAGAAGAATTTGAAATGGTGGCATTTGCGTATATCTTCTTCTGTTCCATCGGCTAGTTTGAGTCGGACCTTGTATGGTTTGCCTGAAAAGGTCGTATCACCAGTACCGGCAATACAGCACAATTCTTCTTGACCATCATGATGAATGACTCGGGACAAGAGAAAGACATCGCGCTTATGATAGCCAACGGCGAGTGGCTCTCGAGAAAAAGAAACATGTTTCGCTAATGCGGGCATTGTGAGGATATACGCAATACGTTACAATTATATAATAACTTATATTTCAATGCTACCAGCGGAAAAAATGAAAAAGGGGACAAGTGGAGTAAGACTGGTCATGTTTGATCTTGATGGCACTTTAGCCGAGAGTAAAGCTCCTCTTGATGCTGAAATGGCGGATATTTTGTGTCAATTGATGGAGAAAACTAAGGTGGCAGTTATTTCAGGAGCTTCATTTACTCAATTTCAGTCGCAATTTTTGAATTTTCTTCACTGCGACGAAGCATCACGCTTGACCAACTTGCTTATTTTGCCGACGGTTGGGGCAAGTTTTTACCGCTACGAAACTCAGAGCGGTCATGAGAAAGGCGAATGGAAGCTTGTCTATGAGAAAAAACTGACGTCAGAAGAAGAAAGACTTATCGAAGACGATCTCAAAAAAGCTCTCGATACAGCCGCTCTTGATGGTGTCGTTATACCCGAAAAGTCCTACGGTGAGCGTATAGAAAATCGCGGCACTCAAGTGACTTTTTCTGCTCTTGGCCAGACAGCGCCTCTTGCCGAGAAGGCCGTTTGGGATCCAGATCATACGAAACGAGAGGAAATTGTTCGTAATTTGAAACCGTTCCTGCCGGATTTTGAAATAGAAATCGGCGGTATGACTTCAATCGACATCACCAAGAAAGGCATCAACAAAAAATACGGTATTCTGGCCGCTCTGACATATCTCGGCATTTCCAAAGATGAAGTGATATACGTCGGTGATGCCCTTTTTCCCGGCGGCAATGATTATGGAGCGGTTGAGTCGGGGGTGAGGACACTCGCTGTCAAGGATATTACTGAAACAAAAAAATTCATACGAGAATATCTCACACAATCGGAAAAGTAATATATAAGAAAATAAAGTTGCAATGGTAAGAGCACGGATATTTTTCTGGTGAAAAATTCCTCGTGCTCGCGCCGTCGCGCTCGCAAGTCTCTTACAATTGCAACTTTATTTTCTTATTTCTCAATTTATATTTGTGCGGTATAATAACTGTATGAATAATAATGATGTCAGCAATAACAATAATAAGTCAAATGAGCTAAATGAGCCGAAAAAAGATTTGAAGCCGTACACCGAGACGCGGCCGTGGGGGAATTTTGAGCGGTTTACTCAGAATGAACTTTCGACAGTCAAAATCATCACGGTGAATCCGCATGAAGAATTGAGCCTGCAATATCACCTCAAACGCAGTGAATTCTGGAAAATCCTGTCGGGTGATCCGCACATTACCGTCGGTGATAACGTCATTGACGCCCATCCCGGCGGTGAATTTTTCGAACTGGCTAAAGAAAAGCATCGCATCCAAGCCGGTGACATCCCGGCAGTCATTCTCGAAATAGCCTTCGGCGACTTCGAAGAAGGTGATATTGTCAGACTCGAGGATAAGTATGGGAGGGCTTAAAATAAGGGGATTTTATCCTATTGACTTTGTATTTAATTAATGCTATAATGGAAACAGAAAGATAAACGTGGTTCTGTCGGGCTTTGTCCGGCGGAGTTAAACTACAGAGATCTTTTACAACATCCAAAGGGCATAGCCCAAGGAGGTTCTTATAAAAAATACATTCGATATCGGCGTTGGAAATGGCATCAAAACCATCATTGTCAAGTTCCTTTTCACCAATCCCACCCACATTCCGTTAGGGATTCCCCATGTTGAACGGCCGGACAATGCAGTTGTTGACGGTCATCACGCGGCGCAAGCTTATCAAGCTGGCCAAGGCCAATTGGGTCAGGTCGGCAGGGTACGCGAAAACCGGACTGACACAGGTGAGCACGTGGTGGACAACCTGCAATTGGTGCAGGTTGCAACACTTCGGCGCGGTTTTTCCAACATTGGAATGCCGCTCAAAGACATCCATTGGTTCACCCTCAAAGGGCGCCCCGCTCAAACCGGTCCGAGGGGTTTCGAGAAAGCGGTGATGGACAAATTTGTTGTCGTCGCTACTTTCAGCACTGATGCCGATGCGAGTGTCAAACTCGCACCGGAAGTCGTCGAGGCCTTACGGGCTTTGGCGAACGTCACGTGGCAGTGGAACCACACCTGGAAGAATAGCAATGGCGTCGCCACGATCAACCTCGGCGGACGCATGCCGGATGGACGGGCTCGGAACGCGGTGGTGGTCAGACATCGTCAACTGACCATTGAGCCGATCACCGAAAATGTCGGTGAAGAGCAGGAGTAAGATCATTCGTGAGTTTGACGAAAAAAGGCCGGGTTTGCACATACAAACCCGGCCAATTCATTTATCTTTTTTACTCATCTTCTTTATTCTTCCTCCTGATTTTTATTGATTTGTTTGGCGAAAAAGTCGAGTGTCTTTTGCATATTTTTTCCTTCGAGGATATTTTTGCAGTCAATGATATTTACATGGCGGTTTTTATTATTTGAATTTTTATCTTCTTGGTTTCCTGCTGTCAGATTAAAAATATGTGAGAGGAACGTTGTAGCATATTCTCCTTTGCCTAAAGAAAATGAAATGAGCATGCCCTCTGGTACGATGTCAGTCGCGTGGAATTCGACTGGTTCAAGAGTCGGCACATTTCGATGACGGATATAAATATTCTTGAATGGTCTCAAATAATTAAATCTCAGAGGATACAGATCGAGCGCTTGTAATTGTTCACGATACAGCTCGGTATCAGCAGGATTTTCACTCAAGACAAGCGGTAAGGAAGCGGGGACTGATTTACCACATTCAAGCAACGCGGCAATTTTTTCATTGAAAAGAAGCGATGGCACCGCATAGACCCACAACAATACTTGATCGGGAACAGCAAGAAGAGCACCAAGATAGTCGGCGGGATGAGCGCGGAGATGATTCACCATCCGGCTTTCATTGAGAAAAATAAGCGGGAACGGTTCGAGAATTTTCGCAATTTCATCCCATTTTCCCATACCCATTAAACTACCGATTTTCCTACGTATGCCACGGAAATATTCAAGCTCCCGCGGAGCGGCATACGAGAGGTAGTGCTCGACTGCCTGGCGATATTCACCTTTTATAATATGGACGCCCCAGACAAAATTGATCAATCGTGGATTGCCGAAACGTTGGAGATAATAGTAATTATAAAACCCACATTCTTTGATTTGCCTAATTTGATTGGTAACTATTGTCGCTGTTTTTTCCGTATCAAGTTCGTTGGTGCGAACAAGGATAGTGAATTTATTTTTTTGTAAATCGCCTTTGGCTATCATGCCTTTACCACGTAGGACGTCTTTGAGAAAATATTCATCAGAAGAAATTTTTGTCAGAGCGTCGGCTGGCACATTTCGGAAGGATATTTCTTGAGCGGTGATGGCTTCTTTATCTTTTATACCAGCGTAACCGATCGCATCGTGTCTATGAGGATCAAGTTCGAGTTTTTTTGTTATATCATCAATAGCATCGATGGTGGAAATGCCGCATTTGACCAATGTGGCATAGGTAGGGCTATTCAGACCGTTTGTTTGATTTTGTCCGTCTGTATTATTTTCTTTCCCTTTTTCCTTGTCGTCAGAAAAATCTATTGTGCAAAGATTACCAGAAGAAGTTGTCTCTTCAACGATAAAATCACTCGGGAGTACCTTGACGCGGCCTTTGGGGAAGTGATCTTTACCGGGAATATATATACCATAATCACGGAGAAATTCTTGATTATCAACAGTCTCAAGCCTCTCGAACAGCTCCGGATATTTTTCCTTTTCTGTAGTGAGAAATTCTTGCTCACGTTTCTTCAGTTCAGCTCGTTCCATTCCATTAGTATATCGTGTGCGGTATACTATAGCCAACAGCATCTACACATCACCATGACCTCCAAAGAATTCTTCAGAACTAAAAAAATCGCGGTTGTCGGGCTTGGGCCGCGATTTGAAATGATGGCGGATATTAAATTCCTGATAAAGTCCGACGCGGATGTTACGGTCTATGATATGCGGAGCGAGCCATCATGCAAACATGTCTTGGCTGAGCTTATTGAGGCAGGGCTGACAAAATACGCTTTTGGTATCACCAGCGTGGTCAGTACCAAAGTCAATGAAAAACTTGCTAATGAGAAGCTCGCCCTTGATCTCGCCGCCACTGATCTCATCATCCTCTCGCCGGACATGCCAGCTTCTGCGTCGTTTCTAGCCAAAGCCCGCGAGACCTCAGCCCGTACGGACAAGCCGCAGATCGAATATCCCCAAACCCTTTTTCTCAAACTTTCGCCGCCAATTACTCTGATCGGTGTGCTCGGCACCTGCGGCAAGACGACCGTTGCACATATGATTCACAGTATTCTGAAGAAAGCTTTTGAAGAATACAAAGACCAAGGCATTTTTTATATCGATCCCGAAGCGGCAGGGGCACTGGTACATCTGAAAAAGGTTCGTAAAGGTGATCTCGTGGTGGCTCGTATTACGAGGACACTTATTCCGGCTTTTGAACATGCTCGGGTCAGTCCGCATATTGCTGTCTTTACCACCCTTTCTTCAAGTAGAAATAGCTTGATGATAGCGGGGGACAACAGTGTGTCTCTCACTGCGACAGATAGTACGGTGAGCGCAGTCAGTCGATCGCACGGTCACCCTTCTGATCATCCCTCTTCCACCATTTTCAATATTCTCGAATTCCAGACGTATAACAATTTTATCATCGGCAGTGATGCGGTCATTGATGAGATTAGGGAAAATCCGGTCATCGAGCCGAAAGCTAAAATGCTTCGTACTGGTGCGGGCATCGTGCCAACCGACTGGCAGGTACGCTATCGAGGGTCATACGATCGTGACAATGTCGCTCTAGCCATGCGTACCGCCGAACTTTTCAAAATATCTCTGGAGACCGTGCGGGCGGCTATCGAAGGGTGGAAAGGTCTCAAAGGTCGGCTCGAATTGGTAAAAAAGGTAGCGGGCATAGAATTTTACAATAACACCGCCGCGAGCACCGCCCCTGCTACGTTCGCGGCTCTACGAACTATTTCGGACAATAAGAATGTAGTGCTTATTATGGGCGGGGCAATGACGAGCCAAAGCGGTGGCACGAGTGGCGGAGCATCGCCCGAAACTCTCATTCTTGGCGAGTCATACATCGAGCTGATCGAACATATTCCGCAATACGTCTCGTCGGTCATTCTCATCCCCGGTTCGGGCACTATGAGCTTGCGGCGGCTTATCCAGAATACTTCAGCAAACGAACGTCTGCCGTTTCGTTATGCTCCCACCATCGAGGATGCTGTCAGGATGGCTCGCGAAAGCGCTCGCCGCGGCGATAAAGTCCTTTTCAGTCCGACCTTCGATGCATATGGCGTGGAGAAATCTCGGGCGGAACGGGGGGAGAAGTTCGTGAAAGCGGTGAGGGAACTTTAATTTTAGTTCCCGCAAATCATGCAGACAACAGTACCGTTCCATGTTCGACCAGTATAGACAGCATTCATTAAGCCAGCTACAGAAAGGGCACTATTCGCCGATATAACGAGCCCGCCAGCATACTTTTTTACTATTTCTTGAGCGATTTTAATGGATTCATTGTTGGCAATCCAGCCAGCGCCGCCGGTTTTTTCTATGAGCGGCATGAGAACATTGGCGCGGGAGGCAATGCGATCAACGATAGCGTCAGCGATGGAAATTTCGTCTGTGGTAGCGGTAACGTCGGTAGCATCTTTATTCGTCATCGTGACCATCGGGTGACAGGAAGGGGTTTGGACGATGTGGATTTCGACACTTTTTTCATCGCCATTTTTTTTATTTTTACCATGCCCATTTTTTAAAAAATACTGTGCCAGCGTCTGCGCCGTTGTACCCGATGATGTACCGATAAAAATAGCCTCAAGATCAGGAATCTCGGCAAGCTCTTCGGCGAGACTTGCATAACCTTCGAGAGCAATCGGGTCGGTGGATTGTCGCAGACTGCGCACATCGGGGGTTTTGTTTTTGGTCTTTTGAAAAAGCATTTGGAGCGGCCGGTCTTGGACGGAGACGAGAATATGTTCGTCTTTCAATGCCTGGAGTTTGGCCAGCTTTTTTGGGTTTATATTTTTACCGGCGAGGATTTCGAGAGTAATGAAATCTTTTTTCATCGATCGTGCATTTAGATTTTTCACATACAGCCCTGCCGCCAGCGCGGCATTGCCGGAAGAAGAAATAACGAAATGTCTGACACCATCGGCTATCCCCACGTCTATCATGTGCGGAATAGAGCGACCTTTATGCGAGCCCAAGGGATGGAGGTCTTCGCGCTTGAAATAGAGACTTGTGATCCCGATTTCGTGTGCTAGGTTGGGGTACGATTCAAGAGGGGTGATAGGTCGTAATAAAGGCTGTGGATAACGTGTGGAAGGCATGTTGATAAGTACGTATGCAGTGGCTAGTATTGGTATACTACACTTTTTTGGTTATAATATACAGTATGAACTGTATATGTCCCGAATGTAAAAATGATGTGAACTTGGCTCGCTATCCCAAGGTGGATGTCGGTATAGTCATTGAATGTGATATCTGCGGCATCACCCTCGTCGTCAAAGGCATCGAGGGTAATGAAGTTTACACCGAGGTGGCCGATGAAGGGAAGTAGCTTATTTCTTAAGCTTATCTATCGTCCCTTCGATCATGCCGCGAAAACCGTGCGAGCCGAGAAAGACGATGATGTCGCCGCTTTTTGCCGTCTCGACTATTTTTCTTACCAAAGCTGTATCGTCCTCGATATATGTCGCTGATGGATGTGTTTTCGAAATATAAGCTGCAAGATCATCGCCCTCAAGCGGCACCGTCAGATCTATTTTTACTTTCGTAAAACGGGGGATAAAAAGCCAGTCGGCATTTTTGAAGACATTGTCGTACATATTGATCGAGCTTCTCTGCCGTCCACCGATATTCGGCTCAAAGACAGCCAGGATTTTTTTATCATAGACCTCACGAATACTCTCAAGCACTGATGCCGCTTTTTCCGCAGTCGGCGCATGGCAGTCAAGCACAGTAATGGTTCCTTCATAACGTTTTTCTAGACGGCGTTTGATGCCTTTGAAATTTCGTATGGCGGCGATAGTGACCTGCGGATTAATACCGCTTTCACACGCCATAGCGAAACATCCGGTGATATTTTCGGCATTGAAGCGGCCGAGCATGGGTGATACGACGGTAAAGTCTTTCTGTCCATAGGTAATGGTAAAAACAATGCCTTCTTTTGTGTGATGAACGGCATGATAATGATATGCCGCTGATTTTTCTTTGCCATAAGATACTGTTCTTGTACATACGGCTTGTGTAATAACTTTCTGTACCCCTTTGTCGTCATCGCAGTAGACAATGAGACCGAGAGCAGGATGAGCGGGAATGTTGGCAACAAGTTTTTCGAATGTTTCAAAATACGCTTGTTCGGTCGGATACAGGTCAGCATGATCCCATGACACCGATGTCAGAAGAAGATGTGTTGGCGAATAATAGGCGAACTTGGGCTGTTTATCCCAAATGGCGGCTTGATATTCATCGCCTTCGACGATGCTCCAGTCGGAGTCAGCAAGGGCGCCTGTGTCATGGGATAGCGATAGGCCGCCGGTAAAGTAGCTCGGGTTCATGCCGGCTTTGAGCATGATAAATGAAAGGATAGCGGAGGTCGTCGTTTTGCCCCAGGTGCCGGCGGTGACGATGGAGTTTTTTTTGATGAAAAATTTTCCGAGGGCTTGAGCGAAAGAAAGGACGGGGATGTTATGCTCTTTGGCGAAGACGATTTCCGGATTCGACAGGCTGGTGCCGGAACCGCCGGCGACGACAAAATCGGGTACGGTCAGTTTACCATCCGAGTCTATCGGCGCCATTTTCTCCGGATGCCAACCTGCATAGAAGGGAATGCTAGCCTGCTCAAGCGCCATCGAGACCGGCGGATAAAAACCTTTGTCACTGCCAGTGACGAACCAACCTTTCTTGTGGAAAGCGACAGCAAGGGCACTCGTAGCTACACCACAAATACCGATGATGTGAATACGCTTGTTCAGAGCTTGGCTTTTTGGGTTTATGTTTTTATTTTCTGTTTTTTTCATGAAATTTTTTTTAGAATTTCTTTAGCAACTTCGATATCGGTTTGCCATGTTCCTTTTTTTTCTGGACCACCATCGAACCATTCGATGCCGGAAAATTGAAGTTTGTAAACATCGCTTGGCCGCTGAAGCGAGCCGAGATACACATATAAACTACCCGTGTTTTTTTCTAAAGAAATAGCCATGGTCATCATACCCAGTCCCATATCTTTTGGTGATCTCTCAAGATCATAAAAAGGATATGCATAATGAAGCATCGAAGAAGTCCGATATGAAATAGTCCAGCCAATTTCACTCACATTCTTTGTGTTTTCTTTACTAATGTATCGTATAAGACAATTGAAATTACTTCGTGCCGGTTCGGTCAGTAATTCTTTTATCTTATTGGCAGTCATGACGTTCGGGCCAAACTTTTTTTCATAAAAATCTTTAGCTTTTTTGCTTATGTGCCAAGTATAATTTGAAAAGGGTAATGTGGTTGTTTCTATAAAACCAACGACTTCAGGATTATTGATTTTTTTCAAAATTCGGCGGTTTTCGCTCGACAGCTCAAATTTTGATAAATCTATGCGCACGCTTCTCGTTTGATGCATGATACCTTTGCCGAGCCTGGTGAAAACATAACCGTGATCATAAAGGTCAGCGACAGCATCAGGCGAGAAATCGGTGATCGTCTTTTCATTCCAATGAAGGTATTGATTATGTTGTTTAGGTTTGTGATCTGGTAGTTTGTTTGGCGTTTCTGTCATGTCTATACTGTAGCGCAAAAAGGGAATTTTCTCAAAGAAAATAAAAGAAAAACCGCCGTGAGGCGATTTTTCTTCTCTATCTCTTGTTTGATACCTGTGTGACATAATCACACAGAAAAGACTCGGTACAAGGATAAGTATAGCAGATCAATATAGGCTGTCAAATAAATTTAAGCTAGTAAAGAATTAATTAATGTAGTGCCACCCACACCCCGAATATAACAAACGCCAAATGTATAATCCAGAACCGCATAATCGTTTTTTCTTCGCTCCAGCCTTTGAGCTCGAAGTGATGGTGTAGCGGCGCCATACGAAAAATGCGGCGGCCGAGGAGGTAACGGCCAGTCACTTGTATGACGACGGTAATGGCTTCGATATAGAACATGAAGCCGAGAAAGAATAGGGAACCGAGCGAGCCGATAGCTAGGGCATTCATGGCCATGAGAGCGCCAAGACCGAGTGAGCCAACGTCGCCCATGTGGAAACGGGCAGGTTTGATATTGAAATAGGTATAAGCGATCAAAGCACCCATGGTCACGGCATTGAGTACAGCGAGTTCGGCAAAACCTAGAATCCATGAGAGTAGAGTCAGTGCCCCGAAAGTAATGATGAGCATGCCGCTGGCGAGTCCATCCATACCGTCGGCGATGTTGACGGCGTTGGCGGTAAACATGACGATGAAAATAAAAAGAGGAATAATCAGCCAGCCGAAGTGGACGACGCCGATGAACGGCACCATGATGTAATGCCACTCGACACCAAGTTTCCAATATATCCACCATGCAGCCACAGCGCCAGCGATGAATTGGAGGAGCAGTTTCTCATGGACTTGGATACCTTTACCCGGTCGGGAACCGATCCAGAGTGATGTACGCTTGAAAATCGTCCACGGTAAAGTGACGATATACCACAAGCGCATTTTCCAGTCGCGATGGACGCGGATGAGGTTGATGACATGACCGATCTTTCGCGAACGACGCTCATGGCCAAAAATATTCAAGAGGTCATCGAGACCGCCCAAAAGCGCTGAGAAAAGCATCACCCCGATTGGCACCCAAGTATATTGTCGGTCCCAATTCCAGCCGATGGTGAGCACCGCTACGGTGAAGATGACGAGAAGACCGCCCATGGTGGGTGTGCCGGCTTTGTGCGCCGCGTCCGATCGACCGTTGCCATTATGGACACGGGTAAGCTCGACTTTTTGACCTTTGACGATCTTATATTTATAAAGGAAATAGGAAAGCAGTGGTGCCAAAAGGAAGGTTACTACTGCGGCAATGATAGTCCAGTGGAGAAAATGGGAAAGACCGCCTTGGGCATAGGCAAGAAGGCTTAACGGGGTCGTAGTGCCGATTGGCATCATAGAATTATAACGATAACATACGGCGGATTTCGGTGCGAGCTTTGAGAGCGTGAGTGAAGGTGTAATTTTCGCTTACCGCAGGACTAGCAGAGCCGTCCTCTGCCGTGTTGACCATGCCGATTTTTTCATTTTCAATCCACTTTTGTTCGACGAGCGGCTTATGGATATCAAGAATTTCAATTTTTCCCTGCCGCACGCCGTGACCATACATACCGTCAGATGGCCACGCCACTGAATGACTGTAATAGAGCGCAATGGGTACGAAATTCTGATAATCCACTTGATGGATAAAGAGGATATGGTCGCGATTATTGCGGTCTAAGATTTTCTTTTGCTCATCATCTATTATGACAATAATGTCCCCCGATTTTGTCTCCGTCAGAGTGATGAGTCGGCTATTTTTAGTATGAGCAAATGTTGCCACATCAGCATTCTCGGCGGGGCGCATTTTGGCTCGAAGCTTGCCGAATATACTTGTGGCATAAGGGAACGCAAGATGTCGGTCGAGCGAGCCTTTGTTTTCGGCGGCAAATTCTGCGCTTAAAATATAATAAACAAAACCGGAGCAATCGATACCGATGTTGTTGTTAACGAGGAAATGTTTCAAAGCTTCATCGGAAAGCTTGTTGGGTATGAACGAGCCGCCTTGAATACTCCCCGAGGACACTTTTTTAGTGGATATTCTTTCACGCGCCATAGCTATATCCGTCTCGTCAAAAATATCCCTTGGACTGCCTTTGCCAAGCGCCCCGCGCAGTCCGGCCCTGACAGCCTTGTGGCTGTTGTTGTAATAGGGAACATTGGTTGTCGCTCCGTCATAGCGAAAATGAAGATACTGGTCAATGACGGAGAGGGTTTTTTTGGAGGCAACGCGAGTATTCATATTTATTACTATATCATAACAGCAGCCAGTATTTCTTTGCCTCGGCTATTGAACGCATTGTGTGCCGACATAATACCGCGATCGCTTTGAATGCGAATATTATCAGCGCCGGGTTTTTTATTTTCGTACTCGATGACGGTGTATTTTTTGTGGCGAAGATTTTTAATGATTTCTATGACGTTCTCTGATGAATGGGCTGAATTTGTTTTGATCCGATCAATAATTTGTGCACCATCATTTATGTCAATGAGTGATGTAAGAGATGTAGGTTTTTGTCCTGTCAATGCCGCCATATGGACTTCGAATATCGTCATACCCGCGCCTATACCTGTATCGTCCGCCGTAGTGTCGCGGACTTTTTCTTGAAGTTCCGACTCATACATGGTACTTGCCGGCTGACGAGCATTGATTTCAATGAGATGAAGGTTATCGCGCTCCTCGTCATATATGCAATCAATACCGAAAAGGCCGCGCCAGCCGGCGGAGAACATTTTTTGGCCGACATCTGTGGCGATTTTCTTGAATTCAGCAAGCTTATTTTCGCTCAAAAGGCTGTGAGGTAAGCTCCAGTCATTACCCACAGTGGCAAAAGGATTGTCGGTGAAGGGCAGTATGCCAGTGATTTGGTAACTGACATTGCCGATGAGGATTTTTTGTGAGCCGCTACCTACGACGCAAATATTCGCTGTAAACATCGGTCCTTTGATATATTCGGTACAGCGGCATTCGCGGTCGGGAAATTTTTTCTTGAGCTCGGCTATGATTGTATCGCCCTGTTTGCCGCTTGGAATAAGTATGGTGCCAGCACCGGTATGGCTGTGTGCCCATTGGAGGATGAATGGTTTTTTTACACTCGTATCTGAAATATCCGAAACTTTGCTGATTTCATGGGGTGGTAGATAGTCAGCCGCAGTTCCGAGCCATTGTACTTGGCTGATTTTATTTTCGATTTTTTCGGCGAGAGCGGCAGGAGAATTCAAGAGTTTCCATTTTTTTTCTGTACAAAATGTCTCAATGCGGGAAGTACTTTTGAAGACGATGATGGAAGGCTCGACTGACGTATCAATGTTAATAATTTTTTCCGTTTCCGGGTGGATAAGCAACGCATACGTGTCGAGCGGCTCGTCGCCAGATTTTCTGTCAATCAAGAAAACATAATGAGGGTATTTCTTACGCCATATTTCGGCATACGTGCCGGTGTTGGTGATGATGCGATAATGCCCGCAGGGCTCTATACCGAGAGCCCGCTCAATGTCGCGTGTCACATAATATATCGGATGGAGTGGCATATATATGCCCAGTGTAGTATATTTTGCTCATGCAAACAACTTTTTCTGTCGTGGCGACACCCATCGGCAATCTCGAAGATATCACTCTACGAGCCATCCGCACGCTCAAAGAAGCTGACCTCGTCCTCTGCGAAGACACTCGCGTTACCCGCACCCTTTTTCACAAATACGGCATTACTACGCCGACCGAAAGCTACCATGCTCGCAGTTCGCTCTCGAAAGTCGAAACTATTCTCGATATGCTGGCGTCCTCTGATCTGACGGCCGAAAATGGGGGAAAGATAAAAAAGATTGCCCTTGTTTCCGATGCCGGTACGCCCGGCATTTCTGACCCGGGTGCGCTTCTTGTGGCCAAGATTCGTGAACGTTTCGTCGCAGAGATTGCTTCGGGTGAATTTAAAATAGAAGCCATTCCTGGTCCATCTGCTTTTGTCGCCGCTTTGTCTATCGCCGGGGTGCCGTGTGCTCATTTTACTTTTCTTGGTTTTCTGCCGCATAAGAAAGGCCGCGAGACACTGTTTAAGGAGATGGTTGCTTCCGATCGGACGACAGTCTTTTATGAATCGCCTCACCGTATTTTGAATACACTTACATCACTCGACAAAGAAATGGAAGCGCTGAAAAAAGCATTGCCAGAAGTCAAGAAAGTAAGTCAGAAGAAGCTTGTCGTAGGCCGCGAGTTGACGAAAGTCTTCGAAGAAATAATCCGCGGCACGCCCGCTGAGCTTGCCATCTTTTTTAAAAATAACCCTGACAAAGTGCGCGGGGAATTTGTGGTTATATGTTATAGCTGTTAGGAGAAATCCCGTATAGAGAATAAAAATCCTCCTTGTTTAAGGGAGGACAGGATCAATTGTATTACTTAAGTTCATCCATGACTGCTCGAACGACACTGCTTACCGTCGGAGGTAGAGTCCCATCAGCATCCATTTGGGCGTATTGCCTATGTCTCAAATCCTCTCCGTATTTTTCGACAGCCGCAGGAGTTTGCTCACCAAAGAAGAACTCACTTTCGTACGGTATATGAAGTCGGTGTTTAATCTGTTCTTTTAACTTTATCCAATACCCGTGGATGACGGATATTGAACTATGTCGCTTTGCATCGATGCAGGTTATTGACCCGCAATCGGGGCAGTGGCAACAGATTACTTTAAACACATCATATATACGTGCCCGAAAACGCAGTTTACCTTCGGAATGAACAAAAAAAGAAACTCTTTCACCGATGGGGAGAAGTGTTGTGTAACGCCTTCTCACGCGAAGACAACAACAGCGTTTGACCAGTCTTTTATCCACTGACCCTTTTTTGAAGCGGCTCAAGGGAATTTTCTTGCCCTTTTCCATCACAATTTCGACGAAACATCGCCGAATGATTCTTTTGCGCAACCGACTGACGAAGATCCACAATAGGATCAGGAGACCGATTACCATAGTAGTAAAATCTGTTATTTTCATAGTACATAATAATCTGTCGGCACTATATACTAAAAATGTCCAAAATGCTATACTGTAGCTATGTCACGTCAACAATGGCTGTCAATCCTCGGTGTTTGGGTTATGATATTTTCTTTTCTCGGCTTTAGCCAGACGTGGAAAGAAATTATCGGTATTATTACTGGACTTTTGATAATTTTTATCTCATTTAAGATACGTTCAATAAACAAAATGCATCTTTCAAGAAATGATAGTAATAATGTCTATGTTGAGAATGGTAATGATTGAAAACTCCAATGAATGAAGAAACCATCACCTATTTTGCCCAAACGGATGCGCGCAGTAAACGGGTCAATTTCGGCATCAAGGCTAAAGACCGAACCAAGCACGTTTATGTCATCGGTAAGACCGGTATGGGTAAGTCCACCCTCCTCGAGAACATGGCTGTGCAGGATATCAAGAACGGGGAAGGCATGGCTTTCATAGACCCGCACGGCAAATCCGCCGACCTGCTCCTCGAGTACGTGCCGCCAGAGCGTATCAAGGATGTTATTTATTTCGCCCCGTTTGATACTGATTACCCCATTTCTTTCAATGTTCTCGAGTCTGTGGATCCCGACAAGCGGCATCTCGTCGTTTCCGGCCTCATGTCTACCTTCAAGAAAATTTGGCTTGACGCGTGGTCCGCTCGCATGGAATATATTCTGACGAACACTCTGCTTGCTCTTCTCGAATATCCCGGTGCCACCCTTCTTGGTGTCAACAGAATGCTGGCAGAAAAAGATTTTCGCAAAGATGTGGTAGATCATGTCACCGATATTTCAGTGAAGAATTTCTGGGTTAAGGAATTTGCCAACTATACCGAAAGAATGGCCGCGGAGGCGGTGCCAGCCATCCAGAACAAGATCGGACAATTTACCGCTAATGCTCTCATCAGGAATATGATCGGCCAGCCGAAGTCGTCGTTCGACATTCGTGAAATGATGGACGATAGAAAAATCATCATCATCAACTTGTCGAAAGGGAGAATCGGTGAGTCGAATGCGAACCTTCTCGGTGGTATGCTTATTACCAAAATTTACCTTGCCGCGCTATCGCGGGCTGATGTACCTGAACGTGTGCTCCGCACTTTGCCTAACTTTTATCTTTATGTGGACGAGTTCCAGTCGTTTGCCAATGAATCCTTCGCTGACATCCTCTCCGAAGCCCGTAAGTACAAGCTCAACCTGACTATTGCTCACCAATACATCGAGCAGATGGAGGAGGAAGTGCGTGCCGCCGTCTTCGGCAACGTCGGCACCATGATTATTTTTCGTGTGGGTGCCTATGATGCCGAGATTCTGGAAAAAGAATTCGCCCCCGTTTTCACTATGGAGGATATCGTCAACCTTGGCTTTGCCCAAATTTACCTTAAGCTCATGATTGATGGTATCAGTTCGTCACCTTTTTCTGCCACTACCTTGCCGCCGATTGCCGTGCCGGAAGTGTCGAACGCCGCCGCCGTCATCGCTTCCTCGCGGGCGCAGTATGCTACGAGCCGCGCCGCGGTGGAGGAGACCATTGTCAAGTGGCATGAGCCGATGGGGAGGAAGGTGGCGGCGTCTGTAACTCAATCGCCAGCACCATTTCTAGCAAAAACTTCTGTTATGACGCCTTCATCTATCCGCCAATCGCCTCGTGAGATATCTTCACAAAAATCACCTCCTATTTCTTATCGTCAACCTGTGCAACCTTTCAAAGAAGCTATGCAAAAATCAAATTCGCCTGAGATGGTGGTTACATTGCCGGTTGCGTCATTTCAAGCTGCATCAGTTCCACCAGTGAAGCCACCGGTTACACCAATTTCACTTTCTGCTTTATCGAAGGATAATTCTCATGTTCAGGTACGAAATACCCCGACAAACAGTCAGAAGATTCCCACACCAAAAAATGTCGATGACTTGAAAAGTGCTCTCAAAGCTATCATGGGCAAGCAGAAAGAAAAGTCTGGCCAAGATCAAACACAAAATCAAAAAATGGAAGAAAAAAAGAAGATTGTACCGCCCGCGGAAGTGCCAAAAGATGTCCTTGAGGGTATTTTAAAAATATAAAGATAGTCTGGTATATTTGTTCCGATTAAGGTGCCTATCCTTTAATATACAAATAATCAGCATTGTTGCGCGATACCAATGTAAATGAACACGCAATAAGAATCATTTTTGTCTCTTCTGTCTTGTTTCCGCTGATCTCGATCATAATGTAACTTCCATCGTGCATCTTTTCTAATATAGGTCGCATTCCACTCAATACCGCATATTCGAAACCTTCCACATCTATTTTTATAAAATCAACATCTTCGCCATCAATACGGTGTGCATCAAATACCGTCGAAGCTTTTTTTGCGGTGATCTCTATAATTTTGTTTTTATTTTGTACACTCACGACATGTGCTCCCCCAGAATTATATTCGTCGCTCTCGAACAGAACCGAACCATCGTGATCGCTCAATGCCACTTGGACAAGGATTGTCGTTGCGTCGAGATTATTGAGAACGACATTTTTTTGCAAGGCGGAGAAAGTGATTGGATTGGCTTCGATTGCCATGACTTTTTTGTAATGGAATTTTTTCTGTGCTATGACAGTATATTTGCCGATATTCGCTCCAATATCGATAAATAATTTTTTCCGTTCAGGTTTACCGATCCAATACAGTAACTGTCTTTCGAAATAATCAGCAGAGATAGTCATAGAATCATTGAAAGGCCTTATCTCAAAAATACCACTATCATTTTTTATGATAAAGACGTGCTTTGAGTGGAGTATTTTTCTGAGGAAATATGTACAGGATGGAGAAATTCTATTAATGCTATTTACTGCATGAGTACCCAAGAAATAAATGACAAAAGAAAAACGCCCACCTCTTACGACTTTTGTCATCTGTATTGTTCTGAATAAGATTTTTATTTTTTTAGTCATGCTTGATTTTGAATACTATTTCCGAACACTATATTAAAGATAAGACAATAAAAGTCTAATTATGCCCTTTATTTTTGCTCTAAAATATTCAGGATAATCATAACGATATTTTTTAATGATAGATAGATGAAGCTGTGCGGCCAGGAGCTTTTTTCGACGGATGATGCTTCCCGTGTGAACACGATAACCTGTAGTGAAGTCGGAAAGATTGGCAAATTTATATATTTTGCCAATAGCGAGCCATAGATCATAATCCTCGTCGACAAGGAGCGCCAGGTCATAGAGCCCGGCTTTTTCGGCCACTTTTTTGACGAAAAGCACGCTTGACTGGACAAATTGATTCCGGCAGAGCATAGCTTGGCGGATAGCCCTATCATCTGTGGCGAATGTCATTTCTCCAATCGACGCACCGTTTTGATCAATCTTTCGCACCCATGTACCTACGAGCGCGTAGTCTGTATTTTTTTCGAGAAAGGAAACCTGTTTCACCAGTTTCTCTTTGTCGAGCCAGATGTCGTCACTGTCGAGCATAGCGATGTATTGTCCGCGGGCTTTTGAAACGGCGATATTTCGACTAGCGGCAATGCCTAGATTTTTCTCATTTTTAACGTACAGGATGTGCGGAGAAATGAAATCCTTTATGACATCATACGTATCATCGGTTGACGCATCGTCAATGATGATGAGTTCCCAATCTGGATACGTCTGCACCAAAACGCTCCGTATAGTGTCGCCTATGAATGAAGCGCGGTTGTAGGTAGGCATTATAATGGATACTTTAGGTTTTATATTCGTATCCATGATGGAGGGGTTATATCTTTATAATTATGTCTACCGCGAACAACCCACTGTCGCGGGGCAATGACTATTTTATTGCTGTTACGATTAAGCCATGCTCCCCACCAGCTAAAGCTCGAGTTGGCAATGATGGCATGCGTACATGAACTCATGAGTATAAGTTCTTCATAATCGGCAATTTCAGGATTGGAAACATAGGTCGTTGGATAGGGAATAGTCATGGCGGTTTTAACCCATTCAATGTCGTCGGAGAATACGAAGACATGAAAGTTGGGTACTTTTTTACCAATGCAGGCCAATGCCGCATCATAGTATTCTTTTGTGCATGTGCCATGAGCTTTATTGGTCTTCATATCCTGGACGTAATCCGCGCGTCGGACATGGAGGGATACACTGATCAGCTTGGCGGCGATGGATGCGGCCATTTTTCCGGCATCCCGACCATATGGCTGGCGCAAGGTTATTTCCGTGCGGATTGTTTCCGCGACATCTGTGAAATAATTCTCGCTTTGCCAGTATCCGTCGAGGTACATGTCTCCTTTCAGCGAGAGTATCCGAGGATAAAATCCGACATTAAATTGACGCAGTAATTTTTGTTGTATAAAACGCTTACCCTTCGATATCGCACCGAATGGATATTTCAATTTTAATATTTCTGCATCAGATGCGATATTTTCCATGATGTTGAAATGTTCGAGACTGTATGTCCGTACTGTGTCTCCCCGCGCCTGCGATTGATAGCCTGAAATATCCAGTTTCAAAACATCGTCATTTCGAATGGAAATGGCTCGTCCGCAGGCATATTGGAAAAGTTGATTACCTAGACCCCCTTGAAGTCGTACAATGATCATATGGATTTGATTTTATTGATTAGTCTTTCAAGAATAGTAGGTACTAAGTTTGAATTATAGAACCTATCGGCTTCTCTGCATATTTCAATATTTGACGGATGTATTATGACATCGATTTTATTTTTCGGTATGTTGCTGAATTTATCAGTTGTTTTTGTATGAGTGGCTTCTTTTGTATAGCCGATATTTGTCACCAGATTCTTATTTGGAATTATGCACAGGCCATCATAGTCGAATATGGCGTAAACCAATTGTCCGTCCCATGTGTCAACTTGATTCTTGTACAGTCGGTCGAAAATTTTCAACCAGTGTCTCTGATCGCTTTTTTTTTCGACCACATTGCATATCCGGTTTTTCTCTTTGAAATCAGGATATGTCTTCATGGTTATATCGTATTCTTCCCATGCTCTTTTCCATGTTGCCCAACCCCATATTTGCGGATGACGGGAGAAATAATAGCTTGCCGGTCCGTATATCCTGCCAAATTGAAAATTATCTCCCGAAATCATTTTTATTCTCGTATCTTCTTTATAATATATCAACAATTCTTGACAGAAAGTGAAAAAAGATAAATCCGGCAGGCAATCATCTTCAAGAATTATTCCTTCAGAGACACTATCGAAGAACCAGTTTATCGCCGAAGAGACGCCAATCTTACAACCCATATTTTTCTCTGAATATTTTTTGTTGACTTCACATGGCCAGTCTATCTTTTCTATTATTTTTCTTGTTTGATCGCATTTTTCTTTCTCATCTACCACACTCGCTCGTGGACCGTCGGCACTCACGAATAGCTGTGCAGGTCTGATTTCTCGAATCGCATTAAAAACCCGTTTGGTGACATCGGGACGATTGAAAATAATGAACAGAATCGGAGTTGTAAATAGATTGTTTTCAGACATGCTTTTTGTATATTTTCATTATATGCGACGCTCTTCATCCGCTATGAAAGATCGGGCTATATCACTATCGGATCGATGAAACACCACTATATCATAATACGCGAATGCGCCATTTCTTTCATCAATATATCGGTCTAATTGGCGCATCAATTTTTCATCGTTTATTGTGGTTGAAAGAAGAAAACGGCCGTAATTATCGAAGAAGATGACGTCCGTATAATCATGTTTTTTCAAAAAAGCAAAAATATCCATTCCATTTTCTCCGTTTGCAGAGAGGAATGTCTTGTCATATTCGAAATAAATAACTGGTTTTGCTTCGGCGAGATAGGCTTCGCCGCCGCGGATTATTTGATTATCATAACCGTCGGTATCTATTTTGAGTAATTTGACGCTTTTATAATCAGGATGCCCGGTTATGAACTCATCTAGGGTGGTAAATTCGGTTGTTTTTTTATTTGAAGTATCTCCATTTTTAAGTCTCAATGTGCCGCCCATTCTTTTTGTTTCTTTATATGATATACCGTGTGTATCTCCTAGAAATTTTTTATGCAGTATGACGTTAGGATGTTCACCGACATTTTTCGATAAGAGTTTAAAGTAATGATCATCACCCTCTATACCTATTATCATATAATCGGGATTGTCGCTTAAAAGCATGGCGATGGTATCGCCGATATTCGCTCCGACATCGAATATCTTTAGATTCTTATATTTCGTGGAAATTTTTCTTGCGAGCCGTATGAGATTTGCACCATAATCGGGATATGCATCGAGTATGTAAGGTAAATTATGAGTTTGGTCAATAATCAGTTCGAAATCCCCGACGCGCATTTTTCCGCCTTTGATTTTTCTCATTATCTTATTGTAAATTTTTTTTGTATTCATATTCGTATCCATGAGGGAGGAACAGTGTCTTTGTGGCGATAGTGCGCTTTGGTGATCCATTCCTTCGGTGCTAAAATTATTTTTTGAGGATTCTTGTTGAGCCACGCTCCCCACCAACTGAAACTTGAGTTTGCAATGATGGCATGGTTGCACATGCTCATGAGGATGAGTTCCTCACAATCGGTCATTTTCCCAGAGATATATGTCACCGGTTGATTAATCAGCATATTTTCCTTAACCCAATCAATATCGTCGGAAAAAATGAAGACGCGAAAATTTCCCAGTCTTTTAGCCATATATGCCAAGGCATTCGCATAATATTCAGTAGTGCATATTCCGTAATAAAGATTCTTTTTTGCATCACGTGCCACGTCGCCTCTTCTGATATGGATTGCCACCGAAGGTGATAAAGGTGATACTCTGTCAGTGCCGACTTTACCAGCTATCACTCGTGCCTCTGATCCAAGAGGATTCTTCAAAGTAAATTCTTGGCGGATAGTATTTTTGCAATCAGAAAAGTATTTTTCGGTCTGCCAAAAACCATCCAAATACACAGTGCCCGTCTTGGAAAAAATATGTTTGTTCCAACCAATGTTACCCTCTCTGGAAATCTTGGCTTTGATAAAACGCCAACCTTTTGAAATGATGCTGTATGGATATTTTAGTTTTTGTATTTCCTTTTCGGAAGCTATAGTGTTCGATGCAATGTTGAACTCTGAGAGGGAATACACTCGCGGAGTGTCGGAAGTACTCGTCCTCGCAAATCCCGATATGTCCATCTTTAGTATTTCTCCATTGCGTAAAGACAAAGCCCGTCCACAAGCATATTGAAACATTTGATTACCAAGACCGCCTTTGAGATTGATGATAATCATGCGGTATAATGTATCATATAATCAATCTCTTTTTTTGCATCCTCGACCGTTATATTCCGTATTGACGGATGGATCTCGCCGGATTTCAACAAATGGGCACCCGTCCAGCGCCCGGTAACATATTTTTTTGTCCTATCAAATACAGCTCTATTCTTCGCAAGATCTCCATATGGGAAAAATCGATTCAGAGCTCCTACACCGATAATGCCTACGGTTGGCGTTCCGACGGCGACAGAAAGGTGAAGAATACCGGTATCAGTGCCGAAATAGAAACGTGCATTGCCGAGAATATGAGCGAGGGTGGTAAGGTCAGTCTGTCCGGTAAGGTTAACAATTAAATTCTGGCGTTGAGCGTTACCATTCATCCGCGATATGATATCTTCTATCAGTGCTTTCTCTTTCCAACTTCCACAAAAGACGACACGAATTCCTTGCATTACGATATGGTCTACAGCCATAGCAAAACGTTCGTGTTGCCAGATGCGATAATCTAAACCTGCGCTCGTACCCGCACCAGGGAAAATTACAACATAGTTTCTTTTTGTAAGCCGATGAGTATGCATAAGTTTGGTCGCTTCGAGATCACTCAATTTTCTCAGATCAATAGTCGGAAACGTTATGGACATTTTTCGTCCGCTTATCGTTTCGATAAAGAAAACATCACGATCGATTTCTAAGTTTATACGTGGTGGTACATCTATCAGTCTCGTATAGGCAAGTGTGCCACGTTGTTCTGATCTTTTACCATGTTCCGATATATCTCCATTGAAGCCGATTCGTTCGCTGGCTCCGGTCATCTTCATCATGAAGAATCCGATTGTTTCCCGCGTATAGACTGGATATAGGACAATATCATAACCAGCTCGTTTAAGGTTGATCATGAATCTTCGTCGGTAGAAGAAATTTGATCCGAATGCCTTATGGTCGAACCATATCACTGTATCAATGAGATCTTTACCAAGAAGACTGGCAAGTGATTTAAAATGTGAAGGAAACATGAGAGTAATTTCTTCTCCATCATAAAAATCTCGGTATGACGTGAGTGTTGGGTAAAAGATAATACAATCACCGAGTCCATCTTTGCGCATAATAAGAATACGTTTTTTTTGCTTTCCATTGATGAATTCGGGTTTTTTCCGAGCATAGAAAAATGACTCGGCATATATGATGCTGTCAATTGAAAGACGTACAATATTTCGTAACACTGGCATTGTCTTTTTCACGGTGTCGATTTTATAGTTCTCGTATCACAAGCATATCATAATCTTTTATCGTTTTACTTTCTAATAATTTTCTTATAGGTATGTCCATTTGTAGTTTTGTCAGCATATTGACGATGTTAAGTATATTTTTAATATGCGGCTTTTTACTGAAAAGATGAAGATTGTTACCGTCGGTATAATATCCGATATTGTATTTTTTCGCTATCGTTTCCATGGTTTTTTTAGAATAGAACGAAACATGCTGGCCATGATTGAAGCCGTAATATTCCCAGTTTTCTTTTGGTACAATACCGACTGGCTTCAATTGCGTTGAAAAAAATATTGTGTTGCTTATGGTAAGTAGCTTTGATACCTCCATCATTGGCTGGACGAAGTGTTCAAAACATTCGAAACATGTTATGGCATCTATGTGTGTTCCTTGCACGAATTTAAATCCCTGGGCGAACAGATTTTCCGTAAACGGATCATCCCATACGAAATCAAGCCCGTAATCGCGCATGATTCGGACAAGCATGCCGTATCCTGCGGCATAATCGAGAAAAATCTTTTGACGTATCTCACTCATATGAAACAATATCGAGAAAAGAATTAATGTTTTTTTTGAGAGGAAAATATTACGCATGACGTAGCCTGTATCAGTGGTGTCGATAGGTTCGGTGTACGCTTCCGCAAGCCAAGATGGATTTGCTACGAACATATAATCGCAGGACGCACAAAGGATATAGTCAGCGGTATATCTGTCTCTGATTTTATGGCTGAAGGCTAAAGGCGCATCTTTATCACAAATTGGGCATCTTATAATTTTAGACATCTTATTTTTTGATAAACCAGAAACAACCGCAGGCATAGGATTGGTCTTCGACTATGTCTTTGTTGGCATTTCGTATGAGGCCGTACTTTTTAAAATCATCAGGTATGAGCGAAAATTCTCGAAGTTCTAATCCCTTGAATAATTTTATCACTTGTTCATACGAATAGATACGATGAGCATTAAATTGTATCCTTGGTTTGCCGACCGGAGCCACGTATATAAACGATCCTCCTGGTCGCATCACTCGAACAAGTTCTCGTGCCGCTTTTATATCCCCGTTGGGATCAATAGGGTCACCGTATCGGCCGAGCCCTACATGTTCTATCGTATGCATGCATGAAATGCATTCAACACTATTGTCAGCAAAGGGAAGCCTTGTCAGGTCAACTCTTTTACAGATCAAATTATCGATCCGCACTTCGGCAGGGCGATAGTCATAAAATTCAACGGGTACGAAGGCTGAAACGAGCGTGCTAAAATGAAGTATTGAAGAGATATCTATATGTTTTGAAGGTTTGATATTGGCTATGATCCTGGCGGCCCACGCCGGATGGTAAATATAGTGTGGATCAAAATGGGTAGTTACTGTATCATCAAAAAGTTGCGGAAGCAGGTCAGTAATCTTCATTGAAAATCGTTTTTCTTTTCCCGATTGTCTCTTAAACACAATGTATGTACGGACGAAACGGGGAAGCTTATATACCCATAGCAGGAAAAAATACAATTCTCGTATCGGATCAAACTGAGCAAGACACCTTTTTATTTTTGATAATTTATCTTTCATGAATTGAAATGAATTTATGCATGGTCGTTTATTCTTTTTCCGATGATTTTTCTGAATATTTTCTTGACTCCGGGAGAAATTGATCGAAATAATCGGCTTTTGAAGAATGCGCCCTGAATGCGATATATCGTGACCATGATGAATATCATAGACCATACCTTAACGTATCGAAAAGAGGTCTTGTAGCATAATATTGAGGAATAGACATCTCCCTTGAGGGAATATTTCCTTATGAAATCAACATATTTTTTTTTGTTATAGGTGGTTGATGAATCAAAATATGACAGCGTCTCGTTGTTTGCTTTTCTGTCGTTGCGGATCGCCTCTATTTGTGCTGGCCATGCGTTGTACATTCTTTGACAGAAGACTCTGCCTATGCCACTCAGAAAATACTCGAATAGGCCCCATCCTTTATTGGGATAGTCACGGATCGCCGAACGTGCTTCTGAATTGAGGAAAACATCTCCGTCAAAACAGATGAGATCTATTCCACCATATATGCGACCGCCAATTTTTTTCTTCTTATAATCTTCAATGTTTCTGTATACTATATGTGGCAGGGAAGTACAACAGGAAAATGGCGTCATGGTGTTTACAATTCTTTCAAAGAAACGGTCTTCTAATAAATCGTCGCAGGTAGTCCAAATAATAATGTAAGATTTCGACTTGTCTATCAGAGAGATTCCATTCTCCATAACTTGTGTAGAAGAGAAACGATATTCTCCTGCATCACCAGCGAAGATGACATGGGGGACTTTTTCTTCTCGCAAAGCCGATTCGACATTTTTCTCTCCGAATGTGGTTGCGACGACCAAATAATTCTGATACGTTTGTCGTTTCAAGGTTGACAAAAATAACCTTTGGATCTTATCGTTTGAATTTCCGTTAAATTCGCGAAAGGTTGTACAGATGAGGATTTTTCTGCCGGCCATGCCGCTTTTCGTATCGCTCTCAGTGCGCATTTTTGTATTAAGCATGGAAATGTTTTTTGTAAGTTTCGTAAAAGATACGGGTTTGTTCCGGCAGGTATTTTTCGTAATTATCGAGGTCTCGAATAAGCTTAAGTGTGGTTCGATATCCTGTTATTTCTTTCTCAAGATTAGTGACGAGATCCTGAGCATTGCGTTCTTGATAAACTGTGGCTTTGTTATATACCAGCCGATGGGGGAAATATTTTTGAAGAATATAGCTTCCCCAAATATCATCCATTCTGCCGATATGAGGTAATACGGCATATCGCGGCAGGACTTCCCGGGCAAAAAAAGTGTTTTGCGAATTGAATGGAGAAATAGTCTCCGAAGCATACGGTTTGGTGATTTCGTCATATCTAACAATAGGTTTGAAAGTCAGTCGGGCTATGGCATCTATATCAGGATCACCATCCCACAGATCAGCCTGAATGAGGACGCTGATTTTTTTCTTGCCTTTATATTCGACCTGATGGCGTGTTTGAAGCAGATCTATCGGATAGCCCCGATGCCAGAGATGATTGTTTCTAGTAATAGAGAGAGGATCAAAAACATCGGTTTCTGGTTTATACATATCAACTTCGATTTCCTTGCCAACGAGTAAATCCTTTCCCCAAGAATCATAGGGTATGTTGTCATCATCAACGCTTGCCACTATGTCTGCTCCCGAAGCATATGCTTCCACAAATCCGATATTTCTGCGCTGGATTGATTTCCAGCCGATCAAATCGCTTAGTTTCTTGTATTTTTTTTCCTGGGTTTCGGGGTCGAGATACGTCACGTTCGGGTATTTTTTCTCAAGCTTGCGATAAGAAGCATGCGGCGTTTTTGTATCGCCGACGATGATAAATGTCCAGTCCTTCTTTTCACAATACTTAAGTGTCGCTTCTGTGGGTTCGTTGATTGTTGTCGTCACTATGATTTTGTGGGGTGTTTTTTTCATAAATTTTGTGGGACTTATATAGAACGTTACCCTAATGAATAAAATGATTGATAACTGCGTTTGTCAGTATGCCAAGAATATATAGGATTGCCCCGCCAATCAGCAAACCCCATTTCTTGAAAATTGAGAATACCGCATTTCTGTCTGTCGTTTGCATCCTTTTAGCTACCGCCGTTTTTACACTTTCGTCTTTGTCCATCATATCGCAAAAAAGTTTCGAGAAAAGTTTATCCATTTTCTTTGAATCATCACATGCATTCTCAAGAGTGAGTGCAAGGTTAGCAGGCTTTAGATTTTCTTCTATCGCTGTAACTCTATTTGTGAGATCAGAAATATCTTTCCCGTGCTGTTCGGTTGCCTTTGTTAGCTCTTCGGGTTTGAAATCTTTATTTCCGTCCATGATTTTAAAAGCTAACGAGCGGTGGCGGGTGGTGGTGTAATCGGTCTCAAAAGATCAACCGAAGGCGTCAGACTTATTTTTTGTCCATTTGGATCGGTAATGGTGATAGAACGGGTAGCGGATTTTGAAACAACCGCAAGCATAAAACGTAACATGCTTTCCTCGTTAACAAAACCAAGACGAGTAGCAGTATCCCGTAACGCCTCGAAATCGCCATTGTTTATGGTGAGAGATAATTCTGTCGCCGATGGTGTAGATAATGGTGTTCGGATAATAGCCATACCTTGTATATTACATACATTGTATACCCCTTGCAAGCCGTCGGCAAGAATGGGGAATGTGTGGATAAGCATTTTAGGCATTATTTGACAATATACCATATTTTGTTGTTGAATATAAATAGTAGTTGACAACCCTCTCGTGATCCTATAAGCTATAGGTATGGAAAAGCAATACAAAACATTGACCGACTTCCTCGACCATTTTAAGGACGAGGAAACATGCCTCAAATACTTCGAGAAAATCCGCTTTGCAAAGGGCGAGTACTGCCCTCACTGTGGACACAGCAAGATAAACCGCTTCTTGGACGGTAAACGCTTTCGCTGTGCGAAATGCAAAAAGGATTTTCGCATTATCACTAACACGATTTTTAGCGAGACGAAAGCACCGCTTCGTAAATGGTTTACCGCTATCTATCTTTTGTCGGTCAACAAGAAAGGCATAAGCTCAATCAATCTCGCCAACCAAGTCGGTGTAACGCAACCAACGGCGTGGTTCATGGATCATCGTCTCCGACGTTCAATGAAACAAGGCAAAGGGCAACTGTTCGGCACAGTAGAAGCCGACGAGACATATATCGGCGGCAAGGAGAAAAACAAACATGCCAACAAGCGGACGCCTCACACACAGGGACGCAACACGCTTACGAAAACTCCCGTCTTCGGCCTCATTCAGCGAGGGGGTGCAATAAAGGCGGAAGTAGTGGATAATGTAACCATGCGAACGCTCGAACAGCAGATAGTAGAGCATGTGAAAATGGGTACACAGCTTTATACCGACGAGCTTCTATCCTACTCGAAAATCGGCCGCCTCTATCCACATGACGCCGTAAGTCATGGCAAAGGTCAGTACGTCAAAGGCCGTGTTCATTCCAACAGCATTGAAAGTTTTTGGGCATTGTTCAAGCGTGGCTATCATGGAACGTACCACAATATGAGCAAGAAGCATTTGCAGAAATATGTGGACGAGTTTGTATTCCGTTTCAACAATCGGGCTATGGAGTTTTCCGACGTATTCGCCGATGTCGTGGCGAGAGTGTCGGGTAGCGAGAAACTGCCTTATAAGAAACTAATCGCATAAACATGGGACGAAATCCAAAATATCATGAGCCGTTAGACGAGAGCTTTGACAATGTTTTGACCGCCATAGCAAACGAGCAACGACCTGCCGACACGAGCTTTACGGCTCGGCCGTTCATCAAATGGGTGGGGGGTAAACGCTCGATACTTCCCGAACTTACTAAACGTCTACCCGATAACTATGACGCATACCATGAGCCGTTTCTCGGCGGTGGTGCATTGTACTTTTCCGTTCAGCCTAAAGAAGCGTTTTTGTCGGACGTAAACTTTCACCTTGTACTTACATTCAAAACGGTACGAGACGACGTGGAGGGCTTAATCAGCGAGCTTAAAGAGCATGTCGCACAGCACAACAAAAAATACTTTTTGAAAGCTCGAAAAAGTCTCTTTAAGGAAAAGAACGCCACGAAAATAGCGGGACTGTTCATCTATCTCAACAAGACATGCTTTAACGGCCTGTATCGTGTGAACGCAAGCGGAGGTTTCAACGTGCCAATGGGCGATTATAAAATACCTGCCATTCTCGACGAAGAAAATCTGCGTAACGCCTCAAAGGTTTTGCAGGGTGCGGACATCGAACAGC
>Ga0302319_10000619_pt1 | contig 79773 bp, 52 predicted proteins | sample Bog_T0_2_FD_203319 | JGI IMG/M metagenome (GOLD analysis project Ga0302319, IMG submission 203319) | Peat permafrost microbial communities from Stordalen Mire near Abisko, Sweden - Bog_T0_2 | ecosystem: Environmental > Terrestrial > Soil > Wetlands > Peat | place: Sweden: Abisko, Stordalen Mire...
ATTGATGTACTTCCGCCATCGCCGATGGACGACCAAATTCGGATCGCGTTATTCCGCGCCATTTACGGCTTTCCATCTCTAGAAAAGTACTCGCTCGGCGTACAGAAGCCGATTCGCATTATTGTCAAAAACGGACACGCTGAATTGGATGGGGTAGTTGACAGCGAGGCGGATAAAGACACAGCCGGTATCCGAGCGAATGGAGTCTCGGGCGTTTTTTCGGTGGCCAACAATCTTCGAGTTGTTCCGAGCTAACGGGGTCGGAAACGCGTGTAGAAAGTCAATTCGGCCGACTTAGGAATCGGGGTTCGGGTTCGAGCGTCGAACCCCGATTCCGGGCTGTTCGTTTTAAAGCTCAGGCGGAACATTAACAAGCTGCCCTGAAGGGAGATGCGAAGCGGACTCCCCCACGAGAGAAGCGCCCTTGATTCGACGGAAGGCGGCCCTAGACCACCTCCTTTAATCGCGTCCATTGAATTGCTAATGAGATGGTCAAGTGTCTGGCGCAACTCGTCTTTCATGCAACGGAGCCTGTCCTGGGTTAAATACTCCCTCTTAACCTGGATTGCATTCGAACTGAGCCGATTTCCATAGAGCGCCAGGGCGGAGTCCATGATTTCACTCAAACCTACAAGTGAAGGGGCAGTCGACTGTCTATGGAAGCGAAGCATCCGAGTAGCAACTTGAACCGAACGCGAAAGTTCTTGATCTGCCAGTTTGAGAAGTCCGCGCGTGCCCTCGCTCAAAGTTTGGTCCAGCATTGCCAGGTATCCGGATCTCATCCTCTAGCTGCCCTTTGGCGGAAAAATACGCAGCTTCGATTCGAAGCCTTGCATGCTCATTCACGCGCTCTCGGAATACGTATGCCTTTGTTGCAATCTGCAACGCTCTCTCCGGGAGGCGCAGATTCCCGCTTCTCTCTGCTCAAGGCATTACCCATGCCAACAGAGGCTAATTGCCTCCGTCAGTGCCTATGTCCCAGCCCATCAGAGTGGCCGGTTTTGAACTGATCATAAGTGGCCGCTTTTGGATGATCGCCGAGGAAACAACGACACTTTCCGTCGTTCACAGTGCTACGGAATGGCACGGTTACGCGGTCGAGGGCTTCGCCCCGCCCTCGCGCGCCGCTCGCCAGCTTGGCGAGGAGGGCATTGAATCAAGAACTCTGCTAGGGTTTCTTGCCCATGTTCCAAACGCCGCCACTCAAGAGCAGCGGCATTTCTATTTTGTCGATGAATCCATCCAACATAACGCTCTCCGCAAGAGTCTCGATCGAGCTAGAGGCGGGGCGGTTACGGCGTACCGGTGGGCTGGGGTTGAAAGCTCGCTCCGCGTTCTCGCTGCCTTCGAAGCGCAGTGGTGCGTTGCTCATCCACCAAAGTGCGGGTCAATTGTGCCTCTTGTGCAGCTTGGGAGTTAAGGCCCAGACGCGCGTAGACGCGGCTCAACTGGTAGTGCGCGGGCTGAAATTGAGGATTCAACTCGATGACGTGTTCGAGAGCCTCGCGCGCTCGAGACCAATCCTGCTGCGTCACGTAGATTTTGCCCAGTTCAAAGAACGGATCGAGGGATTTGGGCTCCAGTTGCGCGGCGTCCTTCAGCGCAGCCACAGCTTCCTGCTCGCGGCCAAGACGGCTGGCTAACATGCCAAAGTAATACTCGAGCATGTAATGGCCGGGCAGCTTCGCGCGCGCCGCCTCCAGGACGTGAATTGCTTCAACGTCGTTGCCTTCGCGCGCATAGGTCTGTGCCAGGCCGACATACGCTGCATCGAGGTCCGGACTGGCGGCGAGCACAGTCTGAAAGGCATCGCGCGCGGCAGAATAATTGCCCTTGATCATCTCCACCGCGCCCAGGCGCAAATTGAGTGGAGAGGTCGCGGCGGTCTCCGCCATACCGGTCTGGATGAACTCGATGGCCTCGTCATACCGGTCCATGTCCATCAGCAGGCGTGTGTAGTCCAGCGTTCGATCCGGGTTGGAAGGGTCGGCTGCGGCGGCGCCGCGATAGGCCTCCAGCGCCTCGGGGATCTTCTGTTGCATCTCGTAAGTCGAACCGAGAAACGTAAGTGTATCCGCATTTTCAGGCCGCTCGTTGTGCAGTGTGACTAGCAGCTTGGATGCCGCAGTGAATTGGTCATCGTAAAGCATCGCCAGCGCCAGGTTATAACGGCTCTCCCAGGACGGATCGAGGGAAGCGATTTGCTGAAAGCAATGGACTGCCTGGTCGTAATACATATGCTGCGTCAAGAGGACAGCAATCGGATACTCGCGTGCGGCAGAAAGCTGGTTGGTTGCTTCCATGCTCGCGATGCGGCTCATCGCAGCATCGGCACGGCCCAGGCGGATCTCGGCATCAACCAGTCCTGAATTGGCGTCTGGATCGTTGTCAATGAGCGGGCCTGCGTGTGATGCCTGCAACAGCGCTTCGGCGTCGCGGCCAGTGGCGAGCGCCAGCAATACCAGATAGTAATGGACAAAGGTATCCCGCGGATCCAAGCGCAAAGCTTCTCGCAATTCAGGTTCCGCATGAGAAAAATCCTTGGCCATGAGGAGATTAAAGCCAAGGTTTTTGTGCGCAGCAGCGAGCGATGGCTCGATGCGAATGGCGTTTCGGTAGTCGCGATTGCCCGCATCGATGTGGCCGAGTTTGGTTTCGGCAATGCCGAGAAGATTCTCGATGGTCGCATTGCCGGGCGCAAGGCGATGCGCCTCTTCAAGCTTGACTCGGGCCTGATCGAACCGGCCTTCGCGGATCATCTTCACGCCTTCGTCAAAAGCCCCGCTTTGCGCGCCTAATGAGGATGCCAGCACCAACAAGGCAGCGGGACTGGCAAATTGCCGGCGCCTCCTCATGGGGTCGCCCCCTGGCTTGCAGTGTCGCTGGCGGGTGCGGCGGCCATGTTCTCATTCTTGATGGCGCGGACCTCGGCAAAAACCTGAGCTGCTTCCGAGGTCTTACCTTCAGCGCGCAAGATCATCGCGAGCTGATAATGCGTAGCTGCGTCCCGATCGTGCGCCAGGCCCCGCTTCAGCACTTCTTCGGCGCGCGCGTAATTCTTCTCCATTGCGTAGGCCCTGCCCAGTTGCGCATAAGCAGGCCAAAGATCGGGCTTGGTGCGAATGGCCAACTCGAGGTGCGGAATTGCCTCCGCCGCGCGATCTTCGGCCACCAGCACCGCACCCAGTTCGCCGTTGGCCTCGGGATGTCCTGGATCGAGCTCAAGCTGCCGTGTGAGCTCCGCAAACGCATGATCGGCATCCCCATGCTTCCAATAAAGATGGCCGAGCCAAAAGTGCACGTCGGGCAGGTTCGGCCTCGCCGCAGCCACTGCAAGATATTCAGCGAGTGCTTTTTCGTCTTCCTCCCGATCGACAAAAAGCTGACCGAGAAGTTGATGTACATGATAGGAATCTGGCGCGACAGCAAGCAGCCTGGCAATCTGCGCCTTGGCAACTTGCCGACGCACGACAACCAACTCATAGCGCGCGGAAAGATCGCCTGGATGAAGTGCCAACCAGCGGCGAAGATCTGCCTCGGCCGCGTCATCGTGGTGCCGATGCATCGCATCCATCGCCTGGGCGAGAATACTCTCAACCGGTCTCGCGATTTGCGGAGCAGGGGCGAGCCGCTGGTAGGCTCGCTCAGCGGCGGCGTCATCTTCCGATAGTGCATATAAGCCCGCCAATGCAACATCTCTCGCGACGCTTGACGATTGCATCGCCTCCAACTTCTCCTTTGCTGCATCGCAGAGCGCGAGAAGGTCGGCGCTCGCCTCGTTGGCAGAGATGCGGCCTTCCACAGGAAGCCCCAATGCGTCGAGAGCTTCGCTTTCGTCAATTTTGATGGCTTGCTCAACACGGGAAAGTCCCTCTGCAATTTGCCCGGAGAGAATCAGCAACTCGCCGCTTTTTGCCAGCACGGTTGCCGAATTTGGAGACAGCGCGCCCGCCTGCTCAAGCTGCTCCAGCGCGGCCTGCAGTTGAGCCTGATTGAGAAAGACCTCGACAAGATCGAGGTGCGCATCGACCGAATGCGGATCGCGCTGGATGGCGCGGCGCAGATGGCCCTCGGCCTTGGTCCAGTCGCGGTCACCGGCATACGTGCTCGCGTAGATTCGATCCGAGATGGCGGTTCCAGCGGAGTCCTCCAGCAGCTGCGCCGATTGCTGCTTGGCGGCTTTGCCGTATGCTTCACCGAGGGAGAAGAGCAAATCAGGATCGTCTGGAAACTGCGCGGCGGCTTTTCGCAATTGAAGCAAAGCCGCGTCCATTTGTCCTGCGTCCCAGAGCGCTGTTCCCAACCAGCTCTCGGCCTGTTTTTCCTGTGGGTCCTGTCGGACGGCCTCGCGCAAGAGCGGCACTCCCTGTGCCGGACGATTCAGCCGAACTTCATCGATCCCCAGCCAGAGGCTAACGCCGCGCATACCGGGCCTCAGCTTGCCGGCCGTCGACAGCGCCCGCGCGGAATCGTCGAATTTTGACTGGGCATAATAGACCAGGCCAAGATTTACGTATGCCTCGGGCAATCCAGGCGCAAGCTTCAAGACAGCCAGATACTCATGGACTGCATCGTCAAGCCGGCCCTGCTGCTGTGCCTGTTGAGCAGCGAGAAAGTGTTCCTGGACTTGATCCTGGATTTGTGAACTGACAACCTGAGCGGCACCGGCTAATGAGAGCACGCATGCAATCTGAATCGCTGCAGCAAGGAACAGAAATCGTCGGCTGCGAATGCGGAACATGGATTGATAGTAGTTTATCTTCATGTCACTGAATGCCATTGCGTGATCCCGTACGGCGTTTTTGCTAACGGACCGATCGTTCGGCCTTCCAAATCCTCTAAGGAACCTCCGATTAAGTCGCTGTTTTGAAAGGGCACGACTTTAGTCGTGTCGTAAGTGCCGCAAAATGACCCTGGGCTTTAGCCCTTGAGGGAATGCCGGTGGCTTATTCAGAGCTTCCCTAATGTGCGAAAGTACAATTCTCCCGGACCTGATTGAAGAGGTCCGGGAGAATTGGGTTGTTTTAGAACTTCAGAAGTGACATGGCTGATTTGCCCGGTGGCATCAGAAGGTGACCCGCAAAGAGCCCTGGATGTTTCTCGGACCATAGGCAAGGCCCGATGCGTTGCCAAAGTTTGAATTGGTGTTGACCAGCGGGTCGCAGGATTGCGTCGCCGAGGTGCTGCAGCTCACCGACGTGTCAAAGCCGGTGAATTGGTGCCGGTTGAAGAGGTCGAAGAACTCCACGCGGAAATCGGTGTGGACTCGTTCGGTGAACATGGGGATGGCCTTGGTGACGTTGAAGTCCTCTGACTTGTTGAAGAGTTCGCGGATTCCGAGGGCTTTGGGCGCATCGCCAAACGTGAAGTTGGCGGCTGGAGCGAAGGCGGCCTGGTTCAGGATGCGGCTCTGGCTCCAGACATACTTGCCGTGCAGAGCGCCAATGCTTTGTCCGGAAACGACGTTGGGACGGCCGTATGAATTGCCGGTTGCGCCCTGGGGACCCGCAAAGATCCCCGAGGTCCAACCCGACGAGGATACGCTGAGTGGGGTGCCGCTTTGATACTTCTGGACGGCGGCAATCTTCCATCCTCCCGCCAGCACATTGACGGGTCCGCCCCGATTGGCAAACGGCCTGCCCTTGCCGAAGGGCAGATCGTAAGTCCATGCCAGGACGACGCGTTGCGGGATGTCAAACGAACTGAGAGCCTTCTCGGCCTTCAGATTGTAGACATTCAGCGCGCCGGCATTTCCATTCCCTTCCCAGCCGGCCTCGCTCGGATACTCCGAGTCGGCATTGGTAATATTCTTTGACCAGCTGTAGTTGGCCAACACTGTCAGTCCGCTGCTGATCCGCTTGGTTGCCTGAACCTGAAAGGCATTGTAGGTGTAATCGCCGAAGGGATCGTCCATGGTTGCTGAATCCACCGAGACGGTTCCATACTGCGGGAAGGGACGCAGGGCCTGAGAAACGCTGCCGCTGAATCCGGCATAGGGTGCCGCTACCACGCTCTGACCCGCGCAAGCCGGGTTGCCAACCTGGGCCGCGATGTCCACTTGCAAGCATGCACCTAGAGCCATATTCGCAGGGTTTCCCTGGTTGGGGTCATGCAGGAATGACTGCAGGTGATCGCCATGAGCGCCGACGTAGGCCACGTCGACAATGGTCTGGAAGGGCAGCTGGCGTTGCACATCGAGGGTCCAGTTTTGGATGGTGCCGGGGCGGTCTACCTTCGACTCGATGAAGAGGGCGTTGCCCTGCCCGTTCATCACCGTCGGGTCGATGAAGGGTGGCAGTTTGCCTGGATAGCCGGTGATCTGCGAGAGCACAGCTACCGGGGCCTGGTTGCTGGCCGAGTTGGGGAATGTGTAGCTGGAGAAGAAGCCCTGGCTGTCGTTCTCGGCGAAGCCACCGACACGCTGGGTGGAGAAGTAAATGCCGTAGCCGGCGCGGATGACGGTGTTCGGATCGACCGAATAGGAGAGACCCAGGCGAGGACCGAAGGCCTTTTTGAAGATCGACTGCGGGGAGTTGCCGCCGAGGCGACCAGCGCCGCTGCCTTCGAAGACGTAAGCGCCGGGAAGGCCGCCCGCCCCCGAATTCGCTAGGGTTGGGTCCACATAGGACATACGGTCCTGCGCTTCGGTCACCGGGATTGGCATGTCATAACGCAGGCCCAGGTTGACGGTGAGCTTGTTGTCGACCTTCCAGTCGTCGGCGGCAAAAATGGCAACATATTTGGCGCGCCATCCGTTGATCTGGGGAATGTCAATAAACGCATTTGAGGCGGCGCCGAGATAGAAGCTGGCGAAGCCAAAGCCGGAGTTGGTGTCAGACGGAGTGCTGGTAGGGCCCTGGGTGAAGTTGAACTGGCCGGCACTGCCGGTCAGAATATTCAGGTTGAATTGCGCGGCGCGAAATTCGCCGCCGAACCGGAAGCTGTGGCGGCCCTTTTGCCACGAGACCGCGTCGTCATATTGAAAGACGTTGTCGTCAAAGGCGCTGGCGCCATCGCTGGGGGTGTTGATGCCACTTTGCGGATAGTTGTAGCTGAAACGAGGGAAGACCTGGTCGCCTACGCCCTTGAGGCCGAACTTGCTTGCCCAGTTGCCGCCATATCCGCCCTCTCCCGAGCCCTCGACGCGATGGCGGCGAGTGAAGCCGGCGTTGAAGTGGTTAAGCATGGTGGGCGAGATGAAATAGTCATAGCCCAGACGCAGATACTTGTTGCCCTGGGTGTTGCCGCCGGTGTAAAGCGGCCCCAGGTTGGAGGTGCTCACGTAAGGCATGTTGCCGGTGAAGTAACTGGCGGAGATCTTGTTTTTCGCGTTGATGTTCTCGTCCATGCGAATGGACCACATGTCAGCCTGCTCGTGGTTCGAACTGGTGACATTGATGTTGTCGTACGGGCTGGTCGCGCTGGAGGGGGCGGAGGGCATGACCTTGGAAGCGGCGACAAAAACCGGATCGGGAGCCTCGGTGATCTTGTTGTTCGCATAAGCCTGGCAGGGTTTTCCCTGGTTGGCGCCAGTGCAGGTCGTGTAATCGTAAAGTTGTATGGGCTGGATGGTCTGGCCGTCGATGTTGATAGGGGAAAGAAGGGCCGAGAAGTCCCCGCCGAGCATGGCCTGGGTGGGCGCCGACAGCAGCGAAGTGCCGCCATTGACTTGCCGGAAGCCCTCGTAATTGAAGAAGAAGAAGGTCTTGTCTTTGCCGTTGTAAAGCCAGGGAACCCGCACCGGCCCTCCGACGCTTGCGCCAAAGTCGTTCTGGGTGTCGATCGGCTTCGTTGTAGTCTTGGGCCCGAAGACGGCATTTTGGTAGTTGTTGAGCCAGCTGTCGGCGTCCAGAACGCGGTTCTTGAGCAAGTCGTAAGCCGAGCCGTGAAGGGTGTTCGTTCCTTGCTTGGAGGAGAGATTGACCACGCCGCCGCTTGCGCTTCCAAACTGGGCGTCGAACGTGTTGGTCATGACCTTGAACTCGGAGACGGCCTCGACGCTGAAGCCATAGGTCACCTGCATGTTGGCCGATGCCAACTCGGTGGTAGCGCCGTCCAGCAAAATGTCGCCGCCGCCCTGTTGTCCGCCGCTGAGCTTGAAGGCTCCGGCCGGTGGCGAGGAGGGGTTGTTACTCATGGTGCCGGCGAATCCGGGCGAGAGCGCCGCGAATTCCAGCGGGTTGCGGATTTCACCGCCGAAGGGCAGTGGAAGAGATTCCAATACCTGAGGCGACATGGAGAAGCCGACGTCTGAGGATTCGGTCTCCAGGTGCGAAGCGTCGCTGTTCACGGTCACCGAAGCCTGTGTGGAACCGACCTTCAACTGAGCATTGACGGTGGAAGTGCTGGCGACCTGCACGACGATGCCGACCTGACGGTATGTCTCAAAGCCGGTGGCGCTAACTTCCAGTGCGTAGATTCCCGGCGGAAGCTCGGGAAACGTGAACAGACCCTCAGGGCCGGACTTGCTGTCGAAGGAGCTTCCCGTCTGAGTCTCCCTGAGCGCGATGGCTGCACCTGGAATTACGGCGCCATTTGTATCTTGTATGGTGCCGGTTAAGGTTCCTCTGCCCGATTGGGCAACGACGGGGACGCCTGCCACCAAGCCAAACGCCACCAACAGCGGTATCAATAGGCGCCAGCTTCTGTGCGCCGTCGGTCGAGTGTGATTCATTGTGACTCCTCTATACGGTTGCATTGTTTTCAGGCCTCCATTTTGCTTGCGATCAAGCTTGCGGCGGGGGAGTTGCCGTTTCCCGCCGCGATCAGATCCCGATTGATCTGGCCGGCCACCCGGATGGATAGCAACTGCAGTAAAGCGATTACGGGCAGGGCATATTTGAGCGCTGCGATTCCCGATCCCCAGAAAGCGATGCCCAGAAAAAGGCAACAGCCCAGGGCTCGTCCCAGAAACAGCCCGAACTCGTGGTTGAAGATATAGGCGTACTCATTGCGGCCCTCGATATGCGAAACCACGTCGACCACCTGAAGCTGGATCGGATAATAGGCAAGATCGAGCAGAGGCTTGGCCAGCAGAAGACACCCGATGAAGATGAGCACGCCCACGGCATTGAAGAGCAAGGTGTTGGTGACTGCTCCCAGAAGGAACAGGAGAAGTCCGACAGAGAAGACGAGAATGCGATGTTTGGGCGCGGTCAACCGGCCGGCCATGTATATCATGAATGCGGAAAAAATGCCTCCGATGGCTTGCGTAGTGCCCAGGGTTCCTTCCTGGCCTACCAGCAGCATGATGAGCATGGCAGGTGCGGTAACAATGTATCCCTGGGCCAGCCCTTTAAGCAGAGCCAGTTGCAGCATCTTCCACCACAGCGGATGAAAATGGAAAAACACGAATCGAGTTCGATTCGGATTACGGAAGGTGCCGCGTTCCAGGATGCCCGCTGAGAGTACCGTCAAAGCGAATACAACCATGGCGATGATGTGGTATGCGCGGTTGGCAACTCCGCCCAGCCAGCCGTAAAGTGCAGTGCCGCTGATGAAGAACCCGATCAGCGCCGGAACTGCAACCGCCGCGAGCGAAGCGACAAAATTCTCCAGGCCGTAGTAGTAGTTCCGGTTGCTGTCGTTGGTTGCGGTCAGCGCCAGGTATCCGCGATTGGCCCAGAAGATTCCGGTAGCCAATCCCATGGTGAAACCTGACGTCGCGACGCCGATCGGTGAAAGGATGCTCAACTGCATCATCAGCATCATTGCCACTCCCGAGAGCAGCATTCCCGCAGCGTACAAATGTTTGGCGCCCACTCGGCCCAGCAGCTTGCCGTTGAGATAGAACGCCAACGGAGTGGCTGCGTAGATCGATAGCTGATAGGTGACTACCTTTGAAACTGCGTGCGAGTTCCGCATGACGTAGGCAGCCACGAAGACCTCGATCACCGGCAGCACCAGGGCGTAAATCATGTTCGACACCATCAATACCTGCATGGAGTGAGAGCAGCGAAGGAAGACTTCGAATTCCTTGCGCAGATGATTCATGCCTTCGCCCCCAGCTGCGACACAAGGCTTTCCAAGATGCTTGAAACGGAGAGATGCGCAGCGCAAATCACGCTGTCCGCCGCGCCGTAGTACATCGTGACGCGATCCCCATCGATCACATGGCCATTCGTGAAGATGACCTGGCCGAAGAACCCCTCTAACTCATAGGGAGACGTCGGCTCCATGATTGGCGTCTCTGAGCGGGCCAGCACCCGCCAGGGTTCGTTCAGGTCAAGCAGCAGCGCGCCAAGGCAATAGCGATTCTGTTTGGTCGCGCCGTGATATATCTCCAGCCAGCCCTCTGCGGTTCGGATCGGTGCGGCCCCGGCTCCGACTCGTGCGCCGTCCCAATAGCCTTCGCGACTGTGCGCAAGGCAACGATGCCGGCCCCAATGAACAAGATCGGGCGACTCAGCCAACCAGATGTAGTTGCCCCCCAATTCAGGACTGCTGGGCCGGTGCAAAGCATAGTATTTGCCGCCGATCTGCTCGTCGAAAATGGCGCAGTCCTTGTTGTGTGGAGCAAAGATCATGCCGACATGGTCAAAGTCCAACCAGTTGCGCGTCGTCCTCAACCCCACACCGACGCCGTTGCTCGAGACCTGCGTGTACGTCAGGTAGTACGTATCGCCGATCTGCGCCACGCGGCAGTCTTCAATGCCGTAGGTCTCCAACTCTCCGCTTCCCATCAACGGCCGGCCGTTCCGCGGCTCGGCAAAATGAATGCCGTCTTCACTCGAAAGCAGACGGAGATGGGACATCGTCGTCAGGTAGTCCTGTCCGTCGAAGCTGATCACGCGAGGATCGCTTAAATCGAGTCTGGGATCGCTCGAATCGAATTCAAGCACTTCCAGCTTGCCTTCGGCACTCAGGATCGGAAAGGAGGTTTTGCCGGAACTCTGCACCGGCCGCTCCGCGACCCGCACTAAAAGCCAAATCTTGCCCTGATACCGGAACACGCCCGGATTCAGCAGGCATGTAATTTCCATCCCTTCCACGCTGGGACGAATGTCCGCCGGCTTGAGGATCGGGTTTTCTCGGAAGCGTTGCGCCAAGTCATTCATCGGTGGACCTTCACAGATTTTTGGGTTCAAGCATTCGCGCCGCTGACCCGCGACGAACTAAGAATGAAGTTTCGAAGGCAACAGTAACCCTCAATGACCAATGCCACCGCTGAAAAGGGACTTACTGCGGAAATCATTGAGAATCAATGCGAATAACATGTAATTCGCAAATACGAACATGAAATGGCGGGCGTAGCCGAGGCCGGCGAGCCACTGAAGATGGATTCTTTCGGGGAAATAAATTGAACAAGATCCGATCGCACAAACCCTAACAATGAACCCCAGCGATTATCTGCCAATCAACGCAGGCAAGCAGTTTCAATTTGGGTTTTCCGTTGCGTATTCGATGTGCTACGATGCGTCGAGTAATCGGTTTTTCACATTGTGTATAAAACTGCTCATAACCATGTTGAATCAATTGTTGACGGGAATCGACCGGGAGTGATGGAAGTTGATCCGGCACTGCGCACAGATGCCCGCTGGCAATTGATCGAGAGGATCGTCGCCAGCCCACCCTTCCAGAAGTCTGGACGACTAAGGGATCTTCTGTCTTTCCTCGCCGAGAGAACTCTTCACGGTCAAACTCAGGATTTGAGCGAGCACCGCATCGGAAGCGCTGTCTTCGGCAAAGCTGAGGATTACAGCGTTGTCGAGGACAGTTCAGTCCGTGTCCACGTCCGTCAATTGCGGCTGAAACTGCATGAGTACTTCGACGGGGTTGGCCGTGGCGAATCTGTCATCGTTGAAATCCCCAAGGGCGCCTACACTACCCTCTTTCGGACCTCCGAACATGAAGCTCAAGCCGAACCGGCAGTCGCTGGCCCCGCTGTGCGGTCGCGTGCGCAACTGCTGCCTTGGGCATTGGCCGCGTTCTTTCTTGTAACCACTTTTGCGGCCTGGTTTCGCCATCCAGCGGTGGCCGCCGCGCCTCCGCCGCCATGGCCGCTGGCTGCGCTTTTCGATTCCGGCAACAACCCGGTCCAGGTGGTGCTTGCCGACATCAACTACGGCATGATGCGGCTCGTCGATGAGCAGTCGGTGACACTCGAGCAGTATTTGAGCCCCGCCTACAGGAGCGGCGCCGTGTTCTCAAGTCCGCACCCTACCGCTCGCGATGTGCGCGTGAACAAGTATCTTTCCGGTTCTCTGTTAACCTCATACGCGGACGTGGTCGTGGTCGATACGCTGATGCGCCTGAGCAGCAACTCGCGCGACAGGCTCGCCGTTCGCTCAGCTCGCGAGCTGCGGCCGCGCGATCTTGAACAAGGCGCATTCGTCTTTGTCGGCAGTCCCAGTTCCAACCCCTGGGTCTCCTACTTTCAGGATAAGCTCAACTTCCAGGAGCGAGAGGGCGTCGTAGGCGAGAGTCTCAAGTTCTTCCAGAATCAGCATCCCAAACCAGGAGAACAGGCGACGTACCATGGCTTGGCATTCACCGGAAGTTCCGGCGAAGATTACGCGACCATCTCACTGTTGCCGCTTGCCAACGGCCGCGGCAGTGTTCTCATCCTGCAAGGGCTGCAACAGGAGGGCACCGAGGCCGCCGGGCTTTTCCTCGCCGACGCCGGCAACCGGCAAAAGCTCCAGGAAGCACTCGGATTCTCCGGCTCTCCAACCCAGCCTGTTTACTTCGAAGCCCTCATCCGCACGCAAGCGGTGGCCGGCGCTCCCAATGCTACCTCCATTGTTGCGACGCGCGTGATTCGCCCCTGAGCCGGGAATCGATTTATTTTCGAAACTCGATAACCTGCCACTCGAACGGACCTAACCTCAACTCGACACCTCCCGCACCTGGCTGCAGCCGCTTCTTCCGCAGCAGATCGTAAACGTGGGTTACTTCGCTCGGCGTCACCACCGTGATGCGCTTCTCTTCCGGCCACGGATTGTAGTAGAGGAATGCCGGCGCCAGGTCCGGCTCCATGAAGTCGGTCTTGCCCAGATCCCAGCGCAGCAGCCACGGATCTCCCTGCGCCTGAATCATCTTGTCCAGCCACATAACGTAGGCGCCACCATAAATGGAGCGGTGCCCGGCAAAGTCGCCGGTCGCATAGGGGCTGTGCCCTTTTTCGTCCCGGCTCAACCGCTCATATGGAAACATCTGCGGCAGATCTGGACGGCTTTGATCTTCGCGCGGTAAATGCTCCGGGTAGAACCAGCGCATGTTCGCCGCCACGTTCAATGCAAGCCGCGCAATCTCTCCACCCAACTCCGGACGGAATCGAACCGCAGGCAACAGGTACGGCAGAGTCACCATCGACTCCATACTGTAGGTCTGTCCGGCGGGCTCAGTCGAGAACCCCGCCATCAGTCCATTCACTTCATGTCCACCCCATCGGCCAGTCGCCATCGGCCCGGCCTTCGCGTCGAGCACAAATCCGAGCGCCTTTCTCGCGTTCGTTGGGTAACCCATCGCCTCCAGGCGCGCGGCCGCCAGCACCGCCATGGCTCCGCTTGGAACCTCGTACCAGGGGTTCTTTGCAAAGTCCAAATAGCGATCGATCCCGATCTTGGCTTCCGCCAGAAAGATATCTTTCCCGGTCAACTTCCACGCCAGGAGCATCACATAGCTGTATCCACCCACCGCGTCGGGTTGCCGGTAAATGTCATGGTTGGTGAATGCCGCGCCCTTGGCAAAGTCGTAGCCCTGACTGTTGAGGTCGTAGTGCAACTGCTGCGCCATATCCTTCAGCCGCATCGCGCTTTTTTCCGCACGTGCCAGCCATTCAGCATCCTGTGCAAAGCGCAGCCGAATAAGTCCGTAGGCCATCGCAGTCACATTCATCAGGTACCAGTATTCGCAGAGTGTTGCTCCCGCTCCATCCAGAAAAAGCCCGTACGGCTCGCTGAAGTAGCCCTTCAATGAGGTCGCCATGCCTGCCAGCCCCTCCCCGCGCAGTTCTTTCCCGAGGGCCATCGGGGCGTACGTTGTCAGACCGCCGTCCTGCTCGCCTTCCAGCGCCGACGGAAACACCTGCCGACCATCCTTCGCGATCGTGTATAACCCGTGCGCCGAGTCCATCACCCAGGCATCGAACGCATTGGCCAAAGCACGAAAGTCCAGCGGCTTTTCTTCTGGCCGAGCCGGCAGTCCGCTCCAGCCTGGCGTTGTTTCAGGGCTCGCGAATCCCGGCTCCGCTCTGGCTGCCAGCCCCAAAGCGGCCATTCCCGCCAGAAATTCTCTGCGGCTTGGCAACCGGTCTGCAATGCCGGCCAACAAGGTCTTCACCTTATCCGTCTCTTCTGCTTGCATTCATTCCCTCTTCAATTTTGGAGTTTCTGTGCGTCGCCTGGTCTTGCGCCCGTCTGTTCGCAACATCCGGAAAAGACAAATCTCATTCTCGATATCGGACGCGAATGCGCCAAGGGACTTACATGGATATCAAGTCCAGGAACAATGAATTCACATGTGAATCTCTTCGAATGCCGGGCCCGCCGCATAGCCCGGACGCCCGGATTACGCAATGTGTAGCTGATTACAGGCAAAGAATTATGCAGACAAACAGTTCGAATCCGTTGACGGAAACGGGGAAGACGAGAAGAATCAACCGAGTCTCAATTACGCCAAGCGCGCTTGTCAAGCACGGCTGAGAATTCCACACGTGGATAAGGGGCGTTGCTCCCATCGCAGCACGTTCTGCTGAAGTCAAGGGGGCGCGCTAATTGGCGCTCTCACTTCTCCTTCCGAGGAGTTTGGCCTGAGGGCAGTGCGGAGCCGCTACCTTCCACCAAAGACACAAATCGATCGCCAGGGCCTCCGGGGAATTGTTCGAGCAAGCCGCTGGGCCAAACCACCTCGATGCGGTCGAAGGATGCAGCCGAGCCGAGTCCAAAGTGGAGGCGCGGGTCGCTGGTGGAGAGATAGCTTCCACCCGCGCGCACTTCATCCACTCGGCTGATGTTGCCCGCGGTGAAGGACACTCGGGCGCCGATCGCCATCCGGTTACTCTTCGTTCCCACCAGATGCAGCGTGATCCAGTGGTTGTCATTCGTGGTTTCGTTGAGAAAAAGCGACGGTGGAGCGCCGACATTAAAGACCAGGATGTCGAGTCTTCCGTCATTATTGACATCTCCCAAGGCTGTTCCCCGCCGGGATTTCAACGGGCCTGCATTTAAGCCTGCAGCGGCAGCAACCTCGCGGAATGTGCCGTTCATCCCATTGAGGAAAAGCTCTATCGGCTCGACAAAAGGTGGTTCATTGGGCGCCCCATCGAGCAAGGTCGAGAAGTTACCTGAGGCCATGAAAATATCCTGCCAGCCGCTGTTGTCGAAGTCTGCGAAGTTCGCTCCCCACTTGACGAGCGGTGAAGTGGGAGCGGCGATTCCGGCGCGATCGGCAACATCGTGAAATTCGTTGTGGCCGTCGTTGATGTAGAGGCTGGCCGGCTGGCCGGCAAAACGGGTCACGAACAGGTCGAACCTGCCGTTGTGGTCGAGGTCGGCAAAATCGCATGCCATGTTGCCGTAGGTTTGCCCCATTTCCCCGTAGGCGGTGCCTGAATAGACGCCGATATCCTCAAAGGTTCCATCCCTTTTGTTGTGAAACAGAAAATTGCTGTATGCATCGTTGGTGACAAAGAGATCGGGCCATCCATCGCCGTCGAAATCTCCCCAACAGATTCCCATGCCGTGCGCCTTCTGTGTGTTCTGAACAGCGGCTTTGGCCGCGACCTCTTCGAAGGTTCCGTCGCCCCGATTGCGGTAGAGGAGATTGGTTTCGCCGGGCATCTTACCAGGTAGTTCGGTGAGTGCGTTCTTGTAGACCGTCCTTTGCGGGTCGGGAAGATGCCGGGGATCGGTGGAAACATAGCGGGCGACGTAAAGATCCACAAATCCGTCACGGTCGTAGTCAGCCCAGGCGGCTCCGGCGCTGAAGCCTCCGCCGCCAACGCCCGCGTTTGCCGTGACGTCGGCGAATTTGCAGCCGCCTAGATTGTGATAGAGCACATTGTGGCCGTAGCCGGTGACATAAATATCAGGAAGGCCGTCGTTGTCGTAATCGGCAATGGCAATCCCGGTTGCCCAGCCCTTGGTTGTCAACCCCGCTGCTGCGGTAACGTCAGTGAAGTGCAGTGTCTTCCCGTCGCCGTCCTGCCGGTAGAGCGTGATCATGGGATCGCCGCCGGCAAGGTAGCGGTCGATTGAGGAATCGTTCGCTACGGCGATGTCCAATTTGCCGTTGTTCTCGCAATCCAGAAAGGCAACTCCTCCGCCGCTCATCGTTTCGATGACGTAGCGCCTGTCGAGATTCGTGTGAGGAAGAGTGCGAAGTCCGACCTCCGGCGAAACGTCTCGAAAGTGCGGCACAGAGGGTTGCGCGAGCGGCTTCGGCACGGCCACTGAGGGACTTTGTGCGCTTAGAGTGATAGCGGAGAAGAGCAGTACGATGCCCGCTGACGTTCGATTCCTCATCTTGCCCGGAATTCTAGCACTGCACTGTGCCAGCCAGTTATAGTACCAATGCCTGAAAGCTCGCCGATCCGAGGGCTTGCAAATCTCAATTGGTTCGTTCATTGGTTCCAACTTATACCGAGTAGTCTGGATCCATGCCCGGCTCCCGCATCTTCGCAAATTCCAGAGCCTGCAGCACGAATGAGTTCCATGCAAACACGCGGTGATATCCGAAGAATCGATTTCTCCGCTCTGTCGGCAAATACTCCTGACTTGTTGGGAAGTCCTCATCCGCATGAATCTCGGCCCAGAGCCGGTTCGCAATCGCATGTTCCGCCTTATGCCATCCATGTAGCTTGCCCGCGACATACCCACAGATTTCAATCCTCATCCAACTGCCGCCGTTGTAGTAAATGCCGTCGGCCGCGTTGTCGGCATAGCCTGCCGCATAGGAATCGCTGACCATCGGGTGCCACTTCTCGGTAAAGTAACTCCAGGCTTTCCCGGCTGGCAGGCCGATAAAGATGGGTCTCACCGTGCCGCCTTCGCCGGGGAAAGGGCATTCATCCCTCGGTAACATAACCGGGATGTGGTTTAGATGGCTGACAACTATCTCATCGGTGAGGATTGCTCGATTGAAAAGCCACAGCGACAGGAACTCGGGGAAAACATCGGAGAATCCTATTGCATCTGGAATGTTGCGGGCGGGGCGCAGAAAGCCGCGGCTTGCATCGTAGTAGCTGCGATATCCTTCTTCTGCCTTTGCAATGTAACTCTCCGAGATAGATGCGCTGACTTCCGGGATTCTGAGTTCGCGAATCGCTCTCAGAAGTATCGCAAGCATTCCCTGATTTTCGCAAACAATGCTGGTGCCTTCCGGATACTGAATCACATCTAGCTGGCCCATGACAAAATGAGCTGTGCAAACGGCCTCCTGCACAGGATCGTAAGCTGCGAGGCAATATTCCGCGGCCTTGCGCACTTTGTCCATCGGCAGCGCAGAACCGAATCGACGGCGATTGAGAAGAGCCCAAATGAGCCAAAGCGGGGTTGAGTCGTTTGACTTGCGTTCCAGGTTGGCAATGTTCGGCTCGATGAGAGTGTTGATAGCCCCATCTTCTCCCTGATTGTCGGCCCATGAATTAAAGACCGTTTCGTTCAGCCCACGGTTATGGATCCCGTTGAGGGAGTAAAAGCTGTCGCGTAAATACATTTCGCCGGCTGCCGAATACCAGATGCTGGGAGCCAACATCGGACGAGACTCTTCCATCTGAGAGTCCCAGCACAGCATCGTGACATCTGCGTAAAGCACCTTTTCGGTTTCGCTGCCTTTGAATTTGAGGCCATCGGCCAATTGCATCTGGCTCGCGAGCCGATATCCGCGAACCGTGTCTGGAATCGCATCGCTCGCATAGATGAAGACGGTCTTGGATTGCGAATGTCCCATTTCCAGTCTATTGCAGGGCTCGCATCGCGTAGAAACACGGGAGAGATGGACATCTTGCACTTCGAATGAGGGCATGCTTACGCCGCCGTCCTTTTTCGTAACTTCCACCACAGAATCCCCGAAGGACAGCACCAGTGCGGCGCTTGCGCCCAGCAGCATGGGCACAACAAAGGATTGGTCGAATTCTGTGAAGGTTGATGGCGAGGCCGGCGCGGTGTCGTTATACAAAGTCAGATCGCCGAGTTTGTTGAATTGTGCATCGATATCCCAGGCGCGCACCGATATCGGCGCCGGGGAGCGGTATTTGAGATGCACGGCATAGACGTCGCCACCCTTTGCCGGAAACTGCATGAGTACCATGTCCTTCCTTGCGCTTGGAGACAGTTTGATGACAGCGCCAGCCGTCTCGATCTCGATCTCTCCAGTTCTCTTCCAACTGGAAGCGGGCGGGAGATCGACTGGTGTGTGAGAACCCTCTCCCGACAACTGGACCGTGGCTTCGCCGAAAGTTTGCTGGATGTATGTGCCTTGCTGTCGACGCTCGGCAATCGTGGGAAGGCAGTAGAGATTCAGATCGGGAATAATGAGTGGCGTCGGCTTCACGGGCGTTCCATCTCTGCGAATGATGCGGCTCCATCGATTGCGATAACCTGAATCGGTGAGCAGCCCCACGGTTACTCCGCTTTGCGTGCGGAATCCTGCCGCAGGAAAATACTCATGCAACGGACCGCCCTTGCACTCCGACTGGTCGAAACTCCACAGCTTCGCAGGCGCAGTATTAGGCTCGAGTCGATTGGTCAGTTGATAAAGCAGCGTGTACATATCTGCCTGGCGAAACTCAATCGTCTTCTTCACCGCCTGTGCGGTCATAACTTCGTAAGTGACGTCGACAAAGACTGTGGAACGCAGGTTGACGAGTTTCAATTCTCCGGTGAGCTTTACTTGCGATCGATTTCCGCTCCACGAATCGGCTCTCCAGTCGTCGGCCCTGTCTTCGAGGCTGCGATCGGTATTTTGAAAGATTGCAGAGAATTCTCCGCCGCGATGGTGTCGTGCTATCGCTTGACCACGATACAGGATCTCCACGCCATACCCATTCTGGGCGTCTCCTGCTACCTCAAGAGAAACCAGGCCGGGAACCAATGGTTGATTGGTACGCAGCGATTCCGGCATCAGGGTTGCGCCCGTCGTAAGCGCCGATAGGACGAGAAATTCACGGCGGCTCGTCAAGCATTCCACTCCTCTTATCCTGCAATTGTCGCCTTTCATCTTCTCCTCCAATGTTCGCGAGAGATTGCACGCGGAAAATCCGAGAGTCTGGTTCCACGCCTCGTCCGTCAGTTGCCGGTGTTGCGCATGCGTCTTTTCATCGCTAGCCAGAATAGACCGAAACCTTCAGGCTGGGCCGATGACTGAAGTGCCGGGAGAAGCGGCTGGCCAAACAGCGACATGCCCCTGAGCCAAACATTTTGAACGTGCCAAACATCGGACAGCGGACCGTCGGGTCGGCAATAACAAGAGGAAAACCTGCAACTAGAAAACGGCTTGGGCAGGTAATGAAGAGTTGGCATCACGTCCAGGCTCCGACCGGGTCCTGCCGGTCCCGATTGTCTGGCGCAAATGATTCCTATTCCTCACCCGCGAGTTTGCGCAGGCGCGAACTCACATTCCAAAACGCCCGGCCGTCGTGGTATCCGCCCTTCCAAATGGAGCCCTTTTCCTGTGTGATTGGCGTGCCGTCCGCCTTTGTCAGGTTATACAAACCGTGGTATCGGCGATCGATTGTGTGGTTCTTCATGAAGTCCCACTGCTGCACGAACCTTTGGAAGTAAATGGGATCCTGCTTTCCGTATCGGTCGTGCATCATAAGCAAAGCATTCAGCCCTTCTGCCTGTACCCACCATTCTTTGAGCGGACTCTCCGACCTGCCCATGGTTGTGCCATCCTGGAAAAAGCCTCCGTTACTTGCATCCCAACCGTAGGCAAGAGCGTGATCGACCAGCTTTCTCGCCATGCGTTCCGTTGTCTCGCTCGCCTGGTGATGAAGGAGTTCGTCAGCTTCCAGCAATAAATAGGCGGTCTCAAGATCGTGGCCGAAGGAGTCATGGTCGGGAATGGGCTGCCAGGCGCCGGTGAAATAGAGATTCATCGCACCGGGCTCGACGCAGATTCTGTCGCGCACTGTGGCCAGCAATTCTTTAAGACGTGCGCGCAGGGCCGGGTCAGGCCAGACGCGGTAAAGCTCTGTGATGGCCTCGAGCAAATGAATGTGGGTGTTCATCGACTTGTAGCCGACAGGACCGATCGGACCCATGGCGACGCGCCCGTTGGGAACATTGGGCTGAATCGGCGTGCCGTCGCGGGCCAGCCACTCATAGTATCCTCCATGTTCGGCGTCATGCGCGTGCTGGTCGGTCCAGAGAAATGCTTTCTTGGCGAGCTCGAGCGCCTTGGGATCGCCAGTGGCCTGGTAGGCAGCGGCTAATCCATAGATGCAGAATGCAATGCCATACAGATGTTTGCCGTCCGTGAATTCCGGAGTGATGTGGCCGTCGTCATTGAGTCCCCAGAAGAAACCGCCGTCCTGCTTGTCCCACATGACGTTCTCCAGATAGGAAACCCCGTGCCGCACGATGGGCAAGAACTCTGCTTTCAGCTTCGGGTCGCGCAGGACGACCTGGGATGCAACCCAGGTCATACGTCCTTGCATGACAGAGGACTTGCCATCGCTGGGCGCCCATTGCCAGTCACGGGTGAAGTGAGTATGAAACCCGCCATGTTCGTGATCCACGGATCGGGGGAACCAGACGTTGATAACGTCGGTGTACAGCGCATTCTGGATCTCGTCGGCCAACTTGAGATAGTCCGCGCGTGTTGGCGGCGCGACGCTCGTCGGCGTGGACTCTGCGGGTTGTTGCGCGAAGCACAAGCCAGAGGATAAAAGCACTGCGAGAAGGATGCATCGGATTTGCATGGCCAGTCCATTGCGGTAAGGTTGGCCAGCGATCACCCCCATGTACGCCCCCATTGCACCGAATGAATTCGGACAGGCTAATGCTACACCGTCGTTAGCTCGGATCCGACAAACAATTCCGCTGAACGCCAGGGACCGAACCCCCCAGCAACACAGACGACAAGACTTATTGGGTGAAAACTGGAGGGGGCTCAAAGCGAGGTCCCTAGGAGCAAACGGAAACCTGGGTGAAACATGCCCCAGGGCCTGAAGGCCGGCATCTTTTGCGGCCTGAATGTCAGGGCTGAAGCCTTGACCTACCGTCGCCCCTCAATCCCGCTGAGTTTCTAGACAGGTTCTAAGGCTGTGACCCACTTTGGAATCGCAGAGCCGCCAAGTCGGCTTCATACTGATACCTCGCGTTCGCTTCGTCAATTTGGGCCTGGGTCTGCTGAAGCTGCGCTTGGCTTAACTCAACAATGGAACTGAGTCCCAGCTGGTAGCGCGTCTGAGCCAGATCGAGTGCAGTGCGGGCCTCATCAAACAACTCTTTGGTGACGCTCATTCGCTGCTGCGCCGTATTCGCCGCGAGCCACGCGGTCTTCACGTCGCGGACGATCCTGTCAACCAGTTGACGGCTCCGCTGATCGGAGGCTTTGGCGCGCAGGTCCGCTTCGGCTGCTTCGGCGCTGAACTTGAATCCGTTGAATATGGGAATGCTGACGTTGACACCCGCCGCTCCATACCAGTCGGGCGTGAAATAGGTGCTTGAACCCACCGGCGTAATTCCTGCGATTCCCTGGGCTGAGACTGTTGGAAGAAATTGCCTGTGCTGTGCGCGGCTGAATCGGAGATCGGCGTCGTGCGTCAAATGTAGCGATTTGAGATCGGGCCGCTGCTCAATCGCCATCGCGACGATCTCTTCCGCCGAAGAAGCAATTGTCGGCGGAGGATCGGGATCGTCAATCAAACGATAGTCATGGTTCGTCGTGGTTCCAAGGATGTCGTTGAGTTGTACCATGGCAGCGTCGGCCTGATTTTGAGAGTCGAGAACCAACAGTCTGGCTTGAGACAGGTTGACTTGCGCAAAGCTCCGATCGAGGGTGGACTTGAGCTTGCTTGCGGTCAGAGCGCTCACCTGATCGTTCACGCTCTTGCGCTCATTGACTGTGCTATTGGCCACCTGCAGCGTCGCTTGAGCTTCCAAGGCGCTATAAAAGGCCAGATCGGTTGCGAACACGATGTCCTCTCGCGTGGCCTGCGCATCCTGCTCCGCTGCCTTTGCTTGAAGTGACGAGCTCGCAACCAGGTCGGGCGTCCGACCGAAGTCGGTAATCAACTGGCTCAATTGGAATCCAGCGCCGACATGGTTCAGGAGCCTGGAAGCAGATATCTCGCCCGCGGCGATACGGCTTGCTTCTTCCGCCGCAACCCCTGTGGCGTTGCCATAGAGGCTGGGAAGCTCCCCTGCCCGAGTCTCCCGCACGACCTGTTTTTGGGCGAGTGCGATTAATGCGGCGACACTGACGCGCGGGTTGTTCCCGAGGGCCAATTCTTCGGCCTGTTGTCGCGTTAACGTCTCCTCCCCGTTCGAGATGGGAGTCGCCTTCGGATCAATTTGCGATGGAAGGAAAAGTCGCGAAAATGGGGCGGACGGAAAGTTGGCGCTGTGCTGGGCCCCAGACATCGACGATCCGCAAACCAGCATACAAACAGCCAACGAAAGGTTTCGCTTAGGCATGAGCCTCCTCCCCGGAGCCGGCTGAACGGGCTTCTGCTTCTGCTTCTTTGTGATGAATCAGGAGATAGGCGGCCGGCACCAGGAAGCCTGTGATTATCGTGGAGACAGCCAGCCCTCCCAGCAGGGCGCGTGCCAACGGAGCATATTGTTCACTGCCAGGCTCCAACGCCAGGGCCATTGGAATGAGGCCGAGAATCGTGGCCAGCGTGGTCATCAGAATTGGCCGCAGCCGGACCTTGCAAGCCTCTACCAGAGCTTCTCTGATCGGGTGGCCAAGCGCTCGCAACGCACCGACAAACTGCACGATCAGAATGCTGTTGGAGACTGCGATTCCAGCCATCATGATGACACCCATGAGCGACATGACATTCAACGTCGTTCCGGTCACCAGGAGGAAAAGGATCACGCCGGCGAGCCCGGGCGGAATCGCAAGCAGGATGATGAACGGATCGGAGAACGAAGCGAATTGGGCCATCAGAATCAGATAGACCAGAACCACGGCGAGAATCAGTCCCAGGCCGAAGCTCTTGAAAGAGTCGTGCATATCGGACACTGCGCCACCGACAGCGACGGTAACATTTCCGGGGCGCTGCATTTCCGCCAGCAGACGATTGACGTCGCTGCTGACATGGCCGAGGTCTTCGCTCTTCGGCATCACGTAAACATCGAAGCTTCGCCGTAGTTGATAGTGGTCGACCTCGGTTGGGGTATTGATTGGCTTGATCGAGGCAAGCGATTGGAGCGGTGTGGTGTTTGGCGCTCCTGCCGCCCGAAGGGGAATCTGCTCGAAGTCGGTCAGCGTCTTGATCTGGTTGTCGGGGTATTGAACCGTCAACATGTAGTTGTTGCCCGATTTTGGGTCCACCCAGAAACTCGGCGCAATCATCGCATCCGAAGAGAGAGCGGTGATGACGTTGTCGATCGCCGCTTGGGGAGAGATTCCCAAAAGCGCAGCGTGTTCTCGATCTATGTCGAGTTCAAGGCCGGGATAGTCCAGGTCTTGAGGAATGAGCACGTCGCTCACCGAGTCCAGGCTTCTCAACTTCGCAGCAAGCGTCTGTGCGAATGCAAAGTCTTGTTGCAGGTTGTTTCCGCCAATGCGAATGTCGAGCGGGGCCGGCTGTCCCTGATTGACGACCGAGTCGACGAGCCCGCCCGTCTGGAAATAGGTGCTTACTTCAGGGAAGTCGGTTGCAAGCCTCTCGCGAAGGCGCTGCATATACACAAAGCTGCTCGTCTTGTGATCTTCCTTCAGGCTGACCTGGATAAAAGCGGTGTGCATTCCAGAGTTGCTGGTGTAGATAGCGGAGAGATCGGGCGTAATGCCGATATTCGAGACAATCATGTTCATGTCCGCCGGCGATACCACGTTGCGGATGTCTTGCTCCATCTTCGCAACATATTGATCGGTAACTTCAATGCGCGTTCCCGGCGGAACCTTCACATTGACCACAAACTGGCCCGGATCGGTGCGGGGAAAGAACGCCACGCCGAGAAGCGGGAAAAGCAGGAAGCTAAGCAACACAAAACCCGCGAAGCTGCAAACCACCAGAATGGGCCGTTCCAAGCACGCCGCTACACCTCTTTCGTAGGCACGTTGCATCCGCTCGAATTGCAGGTTGAACCCGACAACCAGGCGGCCAAACAGTCCTGTCAGCCTGGCTTTCCGTTCCGCGACTGGCAATTCCTCGTCGATCTCCTCGATGTCATGCGAATCAGGGCAATGGCCGGGCTGCAGCTTGATGAACTTCGCGCAGAAGAGCGGCACAACGGTCATGGCGACAATGTAGGAGGCGAACATTGCCAGCACAACTGCGAGAGCCAGCGCGATAAACAGATACCTGCTCACTCCCGTGAGCAGGATGACCGGAAAGAAGACGATGCTGGTGCTGCAGGTCGCTGCCAGCACGGCAAGCTCTACTTCCTTGCCGCCATTGATTGCAGCTTCGACCGGGGCCTCGCCCATCTCCATGTGGCGAAAAATGTTCTCCAGCACTACCACAGAGTTGTCGATGAGGCGAGAAAGCGCCAACGCGATTCCAGCCAGCACCATGGTATTGATCGTGCTGGCGCCGAGATTCAACGCGATGAAGGCGGCGAGGCACGAGATCGGAATCGAAAGCAGGACGGATACGGTAGCCCGCAGGTTGCCGAGAAACAGAAGGATCATCAACGCGGTGAGACATAAGCCGATGGCCCCTTCGTTGATGACGTTCTTCACGGCAATTTTTACGAATGCAGACTGATCGAATACCACATTTGTCTTCAACGCTCCGGGTACATCGAGCAGATGACGTACCGTTTCCCGCACGCCGTTCACAATGCTGATGGTGTTCGATCCGCCGCCTTGTTTGAGCACTGGAATGTAGACTGAATGCTGACCATCGACACGCACAATATTTGTTTGCAGTTGCCCCGCATCTTCAGCCTTGCCGACGTCTCCGACGAACACGGATGCGCCGGTTGATGTCTTGATGGGCATGGCATTGATCTCGTCCACAACGGGAATCTGGCTGTTGGCGTAGATGTTGTAATCCTTCGGCCCAATTCGCACATCGCCCGCGGGAAGAATCAGGTTTGACTCATTCACAGAATGTACGACGTCCATCAATGAGAGTTGGTGCGCCTCCAGCTTCACGGGATCGACATAGACCTGTATCTGCCTGTACTTGCCGCCGTAGGGCTGGGGAACCGACGCTCCGGGAACGCTCGCGACCTGATTGCGAACCGAGAACTGGGCGAGGTCCTTGAGTTGAATTTGGTTGAATCCCTGTCCTTCAAGCGTGATCAGGCAGACAGGCAAATTCGAAGCGTCAAAGCTCAGCACTACGGGCGGCAGCGTCCCCGGCGGCAGGCGCCTCAGGTTTGCCATTGCCAGGTTCGAAATGTTGCTGACCGCTGCATTCGCATCCGTACCCGGCTGGAAGTAGATCTTGATCAGGCTCACACCGGGCAACGATCGCGACTCGATATGGTTGATGCCGCTGCCCAATGTGAAAAAGCGCTCATAGCTGTTGGTAATGTCCGCTTCAATCTGCTGCGGCGGCATTCCGGAGTAGAACGTGGCAACCACGACGACGGGAATATTGATTTCTGGAAAAAGATCGACGGGCATCCGCGCCACAGTGGATATGCCGACTACGATCACCATCAGGCAGAACATCAAGATAAAGAATGGATACTTAATCGCGAAGGAGGACATTACTCGCTTTCCTCCTCGGCGGCAGTTGGGATAAATGCCGCATGCGGCGCGACCAGATCTCCGGGCTGGTAGTTTGCCTGGCCGGAGGCGATAACCTGCTCCCCCGCGTTCAGACCACTTGTAATCTCAAACCGATTCGCCGTCTGGATTCCCAGCACCACGCTCCGTTTCTCAACCTGATGGTTCGCGTTTACCACCAGCACATAATCCCGGTCTCCATTCTGGACAACCGCCTGGGCCGGCACAAAGATGGCGTCGTTCCTCCGCTGCAATTGAATGATCGTCTCCGCATACATTCCAGGGCTCAGAGCGAGGTCGGCATTCGGGACATCCACCTCGGTCAGCATGGTGCGTGTATCCGTATTGAGCGCTCGCGTGAAGCGCACGATCTTGCCGACGAAAGCGCGGCCAGTTGCATTTACTTTCACTTGAACGTCTCCGCCCTCGTGGATGTATGGAACATCGGATTCAGGCACGGGCATGCGGAGCCGAAGCAGATCGCTTTGGGCAACGCGCACAACCGGCATCGATTGCGTGTTTGAGGATGTGCCCGACTGTATCAGCGACCCCGTGTCGGCATAGCGCATCGTCACCACGCCGTTGAATGGCGAAATGATTTGCTCATAGTTTGTGAGCGTCTGGATGCGATGACTGTCAGCCCGCGACACGCCAAGTTGTTGCTGCATCGCATCGAGCGAAGCCTTGGCGACGCCGATTTGCGCTTCGGATTCCTGGTCCTTCGCGAGCGCGTCGTCCAGTTCCTGCTCTGCGATGAGCCCTGGCCGTTGCTTTGAAACTTCAAGCAGCCGGGTATAAGCGGCGTGCAGCGCGGCGTGCGTGGATGCAGCACTCGCCACCTCACTCTGAGCACGTTCGATCTCGGATTGCGTATGCCTGACTTCCGCCTGCGCCCCTTGAAGCTGGTCCTGTAACTCAGGCACTTCGAGCGCAGCGAGAACTTCGCCTTGCCGGACCCGGTCGCCGATATCCACCTTTATCCAGCGTACGTACCCTGAAACCTTGGCGTGAAGATCGACTTCCTGGTAGGGCTGAAATTGGCCCGCAACCGTAAGAGAGCTAGCCAGAGGTCCGCGGATTACGGCGACAACGGCCGCGGCCCTGGGACTCGCGGCGGGAGCCTTGCGCATACGGATGAAAACGAAAAGCACACAAGCTGCTGCGAGAAGAATGAGGACTGCTGCGATCCAGTAGATTCGCTTGCGAGTCATTGATCCACCTATCGGACATTTGTCTGGAGTGAGTCGCTAAGGAAAAGCAGACTCACCGCGCATGCGTGGTGAGTTTCTTCCATTCCAGTTGGATTATCTTTCAGGCGTGAATGGGCGGCGCTCGCGGATTGCTTAATGAAAAGAATCGGAACCGAGGCGCGGAGGGGTCTTGTTGCGGCCGGAGAAAATGCTCGATTCGGAGTCCGACATCTAAATAAGAGTCGCTCGGAAGAGCCGCCGCGGTGGGAACGGTATAGCGATCGGTAGTACTAAAAAGCGGGCATGTGAGAGAAGCTGCTTCGAGTTGCGCGATTGAAGCCGGACGCTCTCTTGGTGAGAGGAGCTTGGCCTCAGGCACACCCGTTCTCCGAGCTTCGGAATGGTACAGGGACAGCTTGTACTGCAGTCCCCACGCAAACACAGCAAGGGCCAGCACCAGAACAGGCGCCAAATTCCACGACGTGCGACGAATTTGACCCTCAAGCCTCAGAAAGCTGTTGCACTCCGCGCCATGTTCAGTCGCTGCCCTGGCGAAATTGCGATCCCTACGATTACCATAGATTAGATTCCAGCCCATTTGGTCTGGTTGCCCATGAATACTTCGCAGCCGATCAGGTCATATCGGTGAATGCGAGCGCCAACATTCTGCAACATCGTCTTGGGGCTGACGTTACTGAGTTTGGTTAAATGGCCGCCGTGGCAAATCTGAGTTCTCGGGAGTGGCAATTCCTGCGGCCATTACCCCATCCCGACGGCTCGGAGTCTGTAAAGCGATCACGGCTGGAGGTGAGGAGCCGAGCACGCACAACAGAGCGGAAAAATCCTTGCCGCGGGGAGCGTGTGCGATTCCCGGGACCGGCTATGACACCTGCCGCGCCTTCGCAACATCATGCTCGCATACCTGGCAAGAATCTCTTGCAGACTTCAAGCCGCCGTGGAGTGCACTTGTCTTTCCGGGAGGAGGAACATCTCCACGGGATTTGCGGTGGGACGTCCGAGAAGGTATCCCTGCACTTCGTTCGCTCCGTATGCTCGGATGAGATCCAGTTGCTCTTGCGTCTCCACGCCTTCTACGATTACGCGCATGCCGATATTGCTGGCAAGCATAATCAGCGTGCGCACCATGGATTCGCTCTCCGGTTTTTCGCCAAGATCCTTCACAAAGCTCCTGTCGATCTTGAGAGCGTCGAATGGCAACGAGGGCAGATAGCTCAGGCACGAATAGCCGGTGCCGAAATCGTCAATGGCCAAGCTGATTCCCATGGCGCGGAGGCGGTTCATTGGCTCGGCTGAGGATAGCGCACCACCCAGCATCACGGATTCGGTAAATTCTATTTGTAGCAGCTCCGGCTTGAGCCCAGTTTGCCGCAAAGTGAAATCAACCTCTTCCACAAATCCCTTGCGATGGAATTGTATGCTGGAAACATTGACCGCGACCTGCACCGGGTGAGGCTGGATGCCTTGCCATTTCACAGCTTCGGCACAAGCGACCTGCATGATGTAGGCACCCAGAGCCACAATCAATCCGCTCTCTTCCGCGATGGGGATGAACTTGTCCGGAGGTATCTGACCGAGAGTCGGATGGGTCCAGCGAGCCAGTGCCTCGAATCGGACTAGACGAAGACCTTTTACCTCAAACTCGGGCTGATAGTGAACGGATATCTCGTTGCGCGCAATGGCTCCCCGCAACTCGTTCTCCAAGGTCAGCCGCTCATGCACGAGGGAACCGATTTCAGGGGTAAAGTACATCACCCGATTCTTTCCCTCACGTTTAGCAGCGTACATGGCACTGTCGGCCTGCCTCATCAGCTCTTCGCCGCCAATTGCGCTATTGAGAAAGATGCTGATGCCGATGCTGGCGCTTATGGTGATGTCGTGGCCTTCCACCGAAAGGGGATTGGAGATGGTTTCAAGCAGGTCGGCAGCCACTTTTGCCGCCTCTTCCTTGCCATTTAGTCCGCAAAGTACCACCAGGAACTCGTCCCCGCCAAGGCGAGCCAGCAAGTCTGTTGCGCGGACCCGCGATCGCAGGCATTTCGCCACCTGAACCAGAAGCGAGTCGCCGATGGAATGACCGAGGCTATCGTTGACCGCCTTGAATCCATCCAGATCAAGGTAAATGACGCCGATCATTGACTTGTCCCTTTTGGCGCTGGCTAAAATGGAATTGAGCCCGTCGGACATGAATCTGCGATTGTGCAAGCCTGTGAGAGCATCGTTGAGCGACTCGTAAACAGCCGCATCTTTGGCTTTCTGCAGCTCGGCCTGATTGTGCCTGAGCTGTGAAACGTCGATCGCGGTGGTCTCATAGACCGTGCCTTCCGGGGTATCGACGGGCGTGATATTCATCAAGAGCTGCACCGGGACGCCATCGTCGCGGCGGAGGCTTGTGTCGCGATTGCTTACGGCGCCGTCGCTGAGCGCAAGGCGCAATTGCTCCTGCTCGCAGGGATCCACCTCGAAGTCCCAATACGAGCGGCCGGCAAATTCTTCGCGAGTTCGAAATCCGAGCATCTTGACAAACGCCAGATTGAAATCGAAGATGACGCCGTCGGCACGCCAACAAAAGACCGCCGCAAGATTGCGCTCGATCAGACGCTGGTACTTGGTTTCCAATTGCAGTTCGTTTTCCAGTCTGAGACGGATGGTTGTGGTCTGCTTGCGCACGGTCAACCTCAACTGCTTCACCCAGATGAGCGGCGCGAGGATGCAGACACCCATTCCGCCCAGGATACTCAATCCACGCTTGAGCGTCAGCCAGTTATTCCCTCCGAGCACGACCATGTCCGCCGGGGAATCGACCAGTAGCTGGAGGGATTCGGGCCACTGCGGGGTCGCGCTCCGGATCATCGCGACGCCGGTCAACTCAAGATTAGAATCGCTGGCGAGGCCGACCACCTCCCGCGCGGCGTTGTTGCGCAGCAGCTTCGCACTGAAACGCTGTTGTCCATCGTCGAGCAAGAAGACGTACTCTGTTGGGCTGGCGCTCTGCGAAATCAAATGAGCCTTTAGGCGCACGCGCCTTCCATTCAGAAAGCGTTTGAGCACTTCCTCAGCAGTTAGATCGAGCGGTGGGACGTTTTTCTTGCTCGATTGAATCGCAGCCACCTTCACCATGGAATCCGATAACTGGAGGGCCGCCAGGTCTCCGTGGCTTGGGAACCCAACTACGTCCACCGTACTTCCCGCACGAACATCGACAGTGTCCTCAGTCTCAATACTCAGCGCGCCCGTACTGTCCTGGATGAAGAATTGTCCTGGGGATTCCCACGTCACCGTACCGCGGACGTGGATCTGCTGCGAGAAGCGCAAATCCGCTTCCGGAGCGCGCAGATTCCCTATCGGCGTTGGCGTGGAGGAGAATGAATCCTGCATGGCAGGCTTTTCGACTTTGATATCGTCCAGGCTGTTGACGAAAACCTGCGCACCCACACGCTTGTTTTGCGCATCCATGTGGCTGCCGGCGACGCCAATCACCTTGACCGTGGCGCCGATAAGCCGTTGAGCGTCCGGGTTGTCAGGGTGGGGCACAATGACCCATGCCAACTCCCTTCCATCGAAGATGCGGAAACAGACGCGCTGCCAGGTCTTGTCACAGGGACGCAGCACGCCTTCTGTGACCACCCAACTACTGTCTGACCTGCCCGTATCAAGCTCTGCAACGGTTTTTGGCTCCGGCGTGGGTAGAGGCCCGTGGCCGATAATCTGGATTTTCGGCTGAACCACGTCCGGCTCCACGTCCCCCGCGCTCGTGACCCCATCCACGATCACGCTCGAACCTGGAGGAAAAGCCTTGTTGACGCCATGCACGTTGATGTAGATGGAGCCGGTTCGATCGCGAACAAACAGCAATCCCCATTCGGGATCTGAGTAAGTGACTAGGCCCTGCAGTTCCACCGCGTGGGACTTCCGGGCTTCGGCGATGCTCATGCTGTGAACTTCCTGCACGGATTGCAATGGATGTCCGGGCGCGGATGAAAGAAGCGCCGGCGCGGCGAGTCTTTGGACTTCAATATCTTCCAGACTGTTGACACACATTTGCGCGCCCACGCGCCGGTTTGCCGCATCCGTGTGGCTGCCCGAAACGCCTCGCACCTTTACGGTAGAGCCTATAAGGCGGCGCGCGGCGGGGCTATCCTTCTCCGGCACCACCACCCATGCCATCGTCGCACCGTCGAATATGCGGAAGCAGATGCGGTCCCAGCCCGTATCGCACGATCGCAGGACGCCTTCGGTAACAACAAACCGGCTTTCGCCCACTCGATCGTTCAGCTCGGCCAAACTTCTCCGCTGCGGGGATGGAGGTAACCCGTGACCTAGAACAACTACTTTCGCCTCAGCCACAACGGGTGCGCCAGGCCCCGCCGCTGAAATGCCGGTTATCCTTACTCGCGTGCCGAGCGGATACCTGGCTTTCGATCCGCGCATGTCAATGAAGATTGAACCGGTGCGGTCGGCGAAAAACAGCAGTCCCCATTCGGGATCGGAATACGTCACCACGCCTTGAAGTTGAACTGGAATCGCCTTGCTGGCCTCGGGGTTGGTCAGCCCTTGGAATTCCTGAACCGTTCGCAGTGGATTTCGTTGACCGGGTGGATCGATAGCTTGAGAGAACGCGAGCATTGGTAAGAGCAGCAAAATAAGGGCCAACGGCAGACTCGAAGATCGCAATCTTGCCCCATTCCTTGCCGAACTCTTCAACTTCATCCTCAATTCCCGGAACGTATCGCCATGATCAATAGGACACACTCTTGCCCTAACCGCCCGTCCGTGCTACCGCCTCTTGCAGTCTATCGGCATAATCAGAATAAATTCAATGCAACTAAAGGTGCCTTTCTCGCCAGTCGTAACGTTTAGATGCTAATAGGCAACGGAATGACGAATTAGCCGCTTCGGCCGCGTGGGAAAATCGGCCGCCCATCAGTCGCGCTTGTACGCTGGCGTGCCATCTGCGGTGTAACGCGTGCGGGCATCGTTTTTAATAGCACTCGTTTCCTGCCTATTTGCGGAACGCTCGAAGCCGTCCCAACGCTGCCTTTCGATCCAGTCAGCTCAGAGTCAGCTAATCCTTGTCAGTTTCGACCAGATGACAACCACCGCTCGAGCCGATCGGCGTAGGTGCGGCTCGAGCGATGCTCCGTGCCATCCGAGAGCTTCACCTTGAATTCGCGGTTCTCGATGGATCGCAGTTCCAGTATGCCCTGAGACCGCACAATTCGAGAGCGGTGTATGCGAAGAAACTTTCCCGGGTCGAGCCTCTGTTCGAGAGAAGCCATCGTCTCGCGTACCAGGAAAGCACGGCCGTTGACGTGCAGTTCAACGTAGTCACCAGCTGCCCCAATCCACTCCACATCCTCAGCCATGACGATTTGAATCCGGGATCCGGTTTGCACTGTAAACCGGGACGCGTATCCCCCCGAGGCGCGTTCCAGCATTTTCAAGACCCGCTGTGCCATGTCGGCTTTTAGTGAGGAATTGACCAGATCGCGAGCCCGACTAACCGCTGCCGCGAAGCGAGTGTCGTCCACCGGCTTCAATAAGTAATGCAGCGCATGAACATCGAATGCCCGCAAGACATGTTGCTCATACGCTGTTAGAAAAATGACGGCAGGCATGTTTTCAATCGGCAATGCTCGCAGGACCTCAAAACCGTCCATGCCCGGCATCTGAATGTCAAGGAATACAACATCGGGAGACCGCTCCAGAATGCTATCCACGGCGGATTGCCCATCTCCGCATTCTCCAACAATCTCAACATCCCTGAATTTACGCAGCCTTAGAACGACGCCGCGGCGCGCCAAGGGCTCGTCGTCGACGATCAGAGCGCGCACGGCAAAGCCTCCTGCAGGTTGCGAACCCGGCGTAACGGCAATTCCAGCAGGACTTCGCAACCGCCCGCCTCAGGCCACACAAGTGAGAATTCAAAATCCGTCCCATAAAGCGTTTTCAGCCGTTGCGCCGTGTTTCCGAGACCGATTCCATTTCCATTTTTTTTCTGCTCGCCCTCACCACGCCGTCCGGAGTTCCCGATGACAATTCGCAACCTGTCGGCATGCAGTGCGCTCTTGATGGCAATCCATCCGCCCTCGACCAGCGGCGCCACCCCATAGCGCACAGCGTTCTCAACGAGCGGCTGCAGCAACATGTTCGGCACCAGGGCATCACGCGTTTCCAATGGAACAGCCATATCGATCTTTAACCGCTCCCCCAGCCTTGTTTGCTCGATCGCGAGGTACCCTTCGGTAAAGGCCAGTTCCTGAGAAAGCGTCACTTCTGCTGTAACTTCCGAATCCAGGCTTGTGCGCAGAAGATCTCCGATCTGCGCCAACATCCGCGTGGCCGCGGGCGCATTTCCATCCAGAACGAGAGTGGAGACGGCATTGAGCGAGTTGAATAGGAAGTGTGGATTCAGCTGATAGCGAAGGGCGAGCAGGCGCGCCTCCCGGACCTCAGACTCGGCGCGAAGCAACCGCTCCTTCTCCATGCTCGATTGCTGCCATTGCTTAATGCTGAAGTACAGACTGCACCACATGAAGAGCATGAAAGCAGACCACATCAGCATTGCAACATATGCGTGCCAAGGCACAGGATAGTAATTCTGCAAAAAGAGCCCAGCCCCGCAAGCTACGGGAATGGATGCGACCAGGGCCCCCGCGGCTGCTTTCAACTCAAAAGCAACCCACGACGGCGATTGTCGCCGCAGCCGACGGCAAAACGGGCGCAGGCTAAAACTCACCAGGAACATGAAGACAATAGGGGCCGACTCTTCAATGACAAATACACGCTGGGTCAAGAACTGATGAATGGATTCCACAAGATCGTAAAGATAATAACATCCCCATCCAATGAGCTGGACTTGCCAGAAGGATCGTAGTTGCAGGGCTTTATGATTCATAAGTAGCATTTTAGCTTAGGTGATTAAAAGGCATTCCACGGCCTAGCGTGGAAAACCTTCAGTTCATCGCAACTTTCAATCGCTCAGAGGATTGGGCAGGTTTATCAAACTCCATTGAGCTAGGCTCTGAACACAGTTTGAAGCTCGATGTAAGTCGCCGCTACGGAGTTATGCAACGCGCTACATGAGCTTGAACGAACGTGATGGGTCCGATCATGCCCGAAGAGCCACTTGGCGCCATGCGCGGTTGGGAGTGGAACACGGAAACCGCCGTTGCCTTATACGCGTCCTCGGTCCATCTGCCTTTGACTTGCAGATCCGGCAAATGAAGAAAGACGCAAAAACGAAGGCCGATTGCTTAGAACGGTGCGTGATCTTCGGGCGGCCAACCAACGAGATCGCCGATGGTTGGGGCGGCCATCGTCCGGTGAATGACTTGCCGTTCTTTTTGCTCACGCACGCCATGCTAGCCCACTTTCCGCACAGGCAGTCCGGCTCACATTCGGGTAAGAAATCAAAAATGTCGAACAACAAGCGAACCAGATTACGGGGCCCGTGGGGCCCCGCTTTAAAAAAAGAAGAAAACGAAATTCAACTTTGGAGGATACGATGCGATTCTACACATTCTCGAAATCCGGTTTGTCGTTTCTCGCGTCCGCGGCGATGGTCCTGGGAGGCGTGCTCATTGGAGCTGGAACAACCCCTCAGGCTTACTCGCAGTCGCTTCTGGCCGGCGACATCACAGGCACTGTTCTCGATCCGAGCGGGTCGGCAGTGACAGGCGCCACGGTTACGGCGAAGAGTAAAGCAACGGAGGCAACGGCATCAGTGAAAACGGATGCCCAGGGTGCTTATCGTTTTGCTCTGTTGAAGCCAGGTGTATATCAAGTGTCCGTCAAGTCTGATGGCTTCAAAGAGGAATCTGTGGAAGTAGTTGTTTCGCTTGGTCAGGTGGCGACCGTGCCGCTCCACTTGAATGTCGGCAGCGAAGCTCAGACGGTTGAGGTTACGGAAACCGCGCAACTTCTCCAACCAGATTCGGCGGAGTTGAATACCTCCTTCAGCTATGAACAATTGCAAAGCGTGCCCAATCCGGGCGGGGATATCACCTATGTGGCGCAAACTGCGCCCGGCGTGGTGATGAATACTGCGAATGGATTAGGAAACTTCTCGGCGTTTGGTCTGCCGGGAACATCGAACAACTTCACCATGAACGGAATGGAGATCAACGACCCTTTCCTTAATCTGAACAACTCCGGCCCCTCGAATCTGCTCCTGGGCTTGAACGATGTTTCCGAAGTGAATGTAGTAACCAATGCGTACGGCGCGCAGATGGGAAACTTTGGAGGGGCGCAAATTAACGCAATTTCGCGCTCCGGCGGAAATGCGTTTCACGGAAATGCAAACTACTGGTGGAACGGCCGGGCGATGAACGCAAACGACTGGTTCAATACCTCGAATCCGAGGCCCTTCTCCAATTCGAATCAGTATGCTGTCGCGGTCGGCGGTCCGATCAAGAGAGACCACACGTTCTTCTTTGCAAATTGGGAGCAAATGGCGTTTATCACGGCTCCGGTCGAAGTGCTGTTGTTGCCCTCATCGTCTTATGAAGCGGGCGTATTGGGAAACGACGGCAATTGCGACAATGCGTCCAGTTCGTTGTTCGCGGGTGGGGCTGGTGGTGAATGCGCGTTTTACGCGAAGGCATTTTCGCTCTATAACAACGTGCCCAATCATGCCGGCGCGACCGTGTTTTCTCCGGATCAGCTGCAGCTCACCGCCGCGCCGAAGACGGTATTGAATGAGCATCTTTTGAATGCTCGCATCGATCAGACCTTCAGCGACAACGACAAGGTGTTCGCCCACTACAAGTACGACAAAGGGACTCAGCCGAGTTTTACCGATGCCATTACTCCGATTTTCGATATGGATTCCGTACAGCCTGACGACGAGGGGCAGCTATCGTGGACGCATATCGTCTCCCCCAGGGCTGTAAATCAATTGCTCTTGACCGGATCGTGGTATAGCGCGCTTTTCACGGCTGCCAACCAGGCAGCGGCGACGGCGGCCATGCCCGAGACAATTAACTTCGGCGACTTAGATGGATATTTCGCCGATCTAAACCAGGACAACTTCGCCTTTCCCCAGGGTCGCAATGTAAGCCAGGTGCAGGTCGGCGATGACTTCAGTTACAGCCTGGGCAAGCACACCGTCAAGGCAGGAGTCAGCTATAAGAAGGACTATGTCTCGGATCACAATATGACGGTCTTAAGCACACCGCTCACGCTTACCTGCGGGAGTGTGGCAACCTGCACGTCGGCAATCGGCGCGAACTACGGGAACCTGTTTGCTCAAGGTTCTTCGCTCGAGGCGCTGCAAAGCTTCACAACGCGGCCTGACATGGGAATCAACCTGTACTCACTTGGCGTGTATTTCCAGGACGATTGGAAACCGACTCCGAATCTGACTTTGACACTGGGTGCTCGCGTAGAACGGAACTCGAACCCGAACTGCCCACAGAATTGCCTGTCTAACTTCGGAACCGATTTCAACACCTACGCAACGAAAGTTGGCGCCAGCGCGTTTGCCACGACGCCGTATTCGTCTCTGATCAAAGCAGGGCAGAGCAGCGCCTTCCCCAACAACCAGCGTTTCATGGTCGAGCCTCGTTTCGGGTTCACTTATTCGCCGACATTCGACCGAAATACCGTGGTGCGTGGCGGAGTGGGCATCTTTACCGACGTATTCCCAGGCACGATCGCCGATACAGAGTTATCCAATCCGCCGTTGGACCCGGAATTCACAATCTTCTTTGGAGGGCTCGATCCCTCGCAAAGCTACAGCTCGGCGCAGCAGGCCGCAACGTTGAACACCGTTTTTCAAAAGGGCTACGCGAGCGGGGGCACTCTGAATTCAATCAGCGCAGCCGACCCGAATTTCGCTCCACCGAACTTCACCACCGTCGCCTCGCGTCTGCAGTACCCAACCTATGCAGAGTGGAGCTTGGAGATCCAGCACGAACTCCCGCACAACAACGCAGTTCAGATTGAATACGTCGGAAATCACGGTTACCACGAACCGGTTCAGAATGGCGGCGTAAACTCCTTCGGAAGTGCACCGTTTCCAGGTGCTGCTCCGGCACCGGCATTTGGGACTGTGACGGAAGTCAGCTCCACGGCGTCTAGCGGTTACAACGGATTTGTGGCGTCTGTGCTGCATAAAGGAAAGAGCCTGAATATGCAGTTCAACTACACCTACAGTCACGCCCTGGATGAGATATCGAATGGTGGTATCCTGCAATTCAACGCCAACAGCTCCATCACGTCGCAGATCAATCCCTACGATCTTAGACACAACTATGGCAACGCAGATTACGATACCCGGCACTATCTGAACGGGAACTATCTGTATATGTTGCCCTACTTCCGCGGTCCTAGAGCCGTGACTGCGGGTTGGGAGCTTTCCGGGACGTTGTTCCTGCATACAGGATTGCCGTTTAGCGCAACTGAGTCAGACTTTGTTGCGGCGGCTGGAAATGTGGGCGGGAGCGGCATAGCTCAGGTGGCGCCAACTTCAGGAACACCGAGTCACTGTGGTTCATCGTCGGCGAGAACCGCATGCCTGAGTGCGACGAGTTTCCCGACAGCCGGAGTGGCCAGTTCGTTATTCGCTCCGTTCGATCGGAACCAGTTCACCGGCCCCGGATACTTCGACACAGATATGACACTCGCCAAGAGCGTCCCACTGCACGAGGGAGTCGCGGTCAAGCTCGGGGTGAGTGCCTACAACCTCTTCAATCATCCCAATTTCGCGACACCGGTGTCCAATGTATTATCCCCGCAATTCGGGCAATCACTCAGCACAGTGAGCCCACCGACAAGCATCTATGGCTCTTTCCTGGGGGGCGACGCTTCGGTACGCATCCTCCAATTGACGGGTAAATTTACCTTCTGAACATTTTGGTACCTCGGAGGTCCTCTTAGGGTAGGGCCTCCGATGGGACCATGGAGGGATTTATGCACCGGCCAGCTGCTGTGACGCCCCGGCTTCGATCAAATGCGATGAAAGCTCTTGCGCCGGCAATCGTTGTGGGCACTGCATTGCGCGTCGAGGTGCAGGCTCGTCCGACGGCCTATCCGCAATTGGCATCCATCGAAGAGTAATTAGCGTAATTGATGAGGGACCGAGGGACGGTGATTTCAATGGCACGCAGCACCGCCCCACAGACAATATCTCGCTCCCGAGTTGGTCGCGCTACCCTGCAAAGGCTATGCGACCAGCGCCTTCTCAGCCGGATTGCCAAACCCACGACCTTGGCAGAACAGCGGTAGCGGGAAGCAGAAAGTGCTGCTGAAACTTGCTTCAAGGCAGAGATCTACAGGGCAGAGGTCGGGGGATGTGTTAAGAGTTCGATAACTGTTCTTCGTCGTTCCAATCAGCGCCGAGACCCGCCGTTCGCGGCATTTAGTTTCTGATAGTTACGGGCTTTCCGGTTAGTTGTAACGGCAAATGCCGCAGACATGGTTGAGCTGGCAGCGATTAGGACCGGGGATCGGGTGTCTACTTTCAGGTTGTGGCTTTCCAAGATTTTGCTGTCCAAACTCATATATTTCGTCGTATTCTTATCGCAATTGGAACGCCACTCTGGGAGATGGTGATGCCGCTTTCGAAGGTAATTGACCTCAAAAGGTTTCTTTCCGAAGCCGATCAATTAAAGACCAACGATGTAGCGAATCTGGATCTTATCGCAGAAGGACAATTGAGATCTCGAATCGTCGTATCCAAGGAAGGTTCCTGGCCTCTCTCGGTTCAGCCCGAAGAGCACATCTTCGTGGTGCTGGAGGGGACCTTGAGCTTCGACATAGCGCCGGCTCACAAAGGGGAGCCCGATCTCACCAAGCTTGAGCACCATGTGCTGGGCGTTGGCGAGGCGATCGTGATCCCTGCCAACATGGCTCACGGCGGCTCGGTAGTGAGAGGCCCGGCGATGACCTGTGAAGTGACGCATTTTACGGCGCTAAGTGCCTGAAACGAGGAAAGACCGGTAGGCCCGCGTTCATTTCGGGGCCGCCGAAGCGAGCCCAGAAAGCACAGCCTGGAGGATATTTGCGCTTAGCCTGTCGGCTGGTTCGAGGCCATCGAATCGAACGGTACTGTCGGATGGAAGGAAATCCTCATAGGCTTTGGCAACGCGATGCTGGAACGCCAAGAATGCTTCATCCATCACCTTGGCAGTTACTGCGCCACGCTCCATCATCGAGAATGCTTCGCGAACAGTGACGTCAAGATAGAGATCGAGGCCACTCTCCATCAATCGAGGGCCGCCGTTCATTCGCTTGCGTCGCAGAGCCTCCTCCGGTGTTATCTCCATATACACGATTATTTTTGCAGCGGGAAGACTCGAGTAGATGGCTGCCAAATCGCGATGAGCCACTCCTCTTGCCGCATCGTAGGCTAATGAGGACGCAATGTACTTGTCCCAGAGAATGACGGCTCCCCGCCCCAGCCGACTCTTGATCTCTCCTTCAAACCGGCCTGACAATTCCGACGCTTTCATCAGGGATGCCCGGGTGGGATCGATCAAATCATGCTCGTTGAGCCCGCGGCACAGCGTCTTGAAAAAGGGATTGGCGTTCAATCGCAACTGACGGACTTCTCTGCCCTGTTGAACGAGTGCGTCAGTCAGGGCCTGAATTTGCGTAGATTTGCCCGCTCCATCCAGCCCTTCGAACGCCACCATTGGAAGTTGGGTCCCAATGCTAGTCATGGACGGCGAAGCATCTCATTTCTTCAAGGAGTGCGGAGACCTTTCTGCGAAGATCCTCAATATTTAAGGCGTGCTCCAACTGGCGTGCGAATTGTTCGCAGGTGTCGCGGATAACGGCAACCCCCCGATCCCCGATTCTGCAAACCGCCTCAAACACATCGATGAAGTTGTCTTCAATGGCGGCGCGTGCACGGCGCAGTTCTGCAAGGTCCATGTCGATTCGCTGCAGACGAACCATCTTTTCAATGCGTCGAATCTGTTCGCGGATGCTCATGAACCGATCGAAGTAAATGTTCAATTCGCGATGGACGTCTTGAACCTCCGGATGCACGAACCGGTAGCGGCCATCGGCGGTCAGCAGTCCCTCGGCCTCGAGCCGTTTGCACAGGTCCACATCCTCAACAGGAAACAGGTGCTTGATCAATTTCTTTGAAGGTATTTGGTAGCGCCGGAAGAACTGAACCTGAACCAGGAGCCGATCGAGCGTGACATAGGGATGGAAGATCATGCTGCCGATCCGTACGCGCCGTTCCGCGTCTACACGGGCGCTGAAACCGAAGGCCTCGAACACTTCGAAAGCGTGCTCTGTTTGCGCGACGGTGTTGTTTCGATGATAAAGATCGAGTGTCTGCTGATCGAAACTTTCGGTGCCGATGAAGATATCGCAAAGCCCAACCTCCCGGAGCAGAGCGATGGCTTCGTGGCTGATGCACTCCGGCCTGGTCTGCAGGAACAGGCGAATGCTCAGGCCGCGAGATACTATCGCATCGCGAAACTCTTTTGCCCGCTTGATTCCAGCCGGTCCCGGGACGAGAAAATTATCGTCTTCGAAGGCAAAGTTTCGCACTCCGTACCGCCCTTGGATGAGATCGATTTCATCCACCAGTAGTTGAATCGACCTCATACGATATGGCTTTATTCCGGTAAGCCTGGCGTACGATCGCACCGAGCAGTAAGAACAATCGGCATAGCACCCTCGACTGGAGACGAGGCTCACCCGCACTTCGGTCCCGTATAAGCCAACAAGCTGTTCGAGAAAATCCAACGCCATCATCGGGCGGCTGTCCAGGCCGGGTGCGGGCCGGGTTCCGTTGAATCGAATTCCACCGTCCTGCCGGCGCGAGGCGAATCCCGGCGATCGGCGCCATGAGTCATCGCCCGCGGCCAGACAACGCAGCAAGTCGGCGCACGGCTCTTCTCCGTCGCCCAGGATGACGCAATCCACCTCGGGATTCTCAGTGAGTACTCGCTCGTACGCGAGGGTTGCAAAGTGGCCACCCATGCAGAGAAAAGGATGGAATCCCGATTGGCGCAGGTGAGACAGCAGAGTTTTCACGCTCTTGTACGCATGAGACGTGAGCAGAGAGATTCCCAGAAAAGCTGGCGCCCGGCGGAGGATCTCGTCGGCAGCTTCCGATTCACTCATGTAGGCGATGTTCGGGGCAAACAGATCGACCTCGATGCCCTGGCTGCGGAGGAAACCCCCGACCGCTGAAACTCCCAGCGACGGCACCACCCGCTTCTCGTGAAAGACGCCATCCACAAGAAGGTTGGGCCCGTACTTGTTTGAAGTGAACGATGCTTCTGACATCCTCGTGGGAAGAGGATCGGAACTTACTCGCCCGACTCTCCACTCTCCTTTCCTGCTGAGTCTTTGACCGTCCGCGACTTCACATAGGGGTGGAGTTCGGACGGCAGAGCCGACAGGGACTTGCTGTCGGTGACGATGGAAGGGCCCTGTTGGCCGGGGGTCTCCTCCACCTGATACGGAACCCCCATTTGTCGAAGGATGCGTTGGACCAGCTTGTCGGCCGACTCTAACGACATGGTTTTCACTCCTGATGAAAGGATGGTACGCGCAATAGAGCAAGCAGAAGCCCATAGCGAGCGGGGATGGCCACTTTGTGTTCGACCATCTTAGCTACGACAGCGCTCAATAGCCGTAGCTGCGGCGCCGCCTGACGATCGGCCCCTGCACGTGTTACCGCGTCGGACAAATTGTAGAGCACCCGGTCGTTTAACGCTGTTTCGGCGGCATTGAACGGCCGCCCGGGCGCCGCTTCAAAGCGCGTCAACGAGACGTCGAACCCCGCCGCTCGACATGCCAAACGTGTCTCCTCCGCGGTCCACAGAAGGTCCGGCGGCTTGCCTGCAAGGCGCGCGAGTTCGGCGCAGATCTGTTCGGCGAGCGAAGCCTCTTCAAGCGAAGGATCGTGCGATTCGGCCAGAACGATCACTCCGCCCGGCGCCAGGAACTCAGCCAGTTCTTTGAGAATCGCGCCTGCAACCGCAGGCTGGTAATGATGCAAGACGAAGAACGAAGTGATTACGTCGAACGGGCCGTGCAATTTCGCAAGGCCGTGGGCAAAGCCGGGCTGGGTGATGTCAGCCTTGCACAGTACGGGTTGCCGCTGCAGCAGACCGAATTCGCCAAACGCGCGTTCCAGCGAATCAGGGTCGCCATCCACTCCAATGCATCGGCTCTGAGGGGCGAGTTCCATCAGCGCCCTGAGCACGCGGCCTCGCCCGCAGCCGATATCCAGGATGGAGGATGCGCCGGCAGGGACGTATGGCCGCAGAATCGACGTATACCAGGCGTGGACCTCGTCGCGGTCGTCGACCTCGGGAACGGCAGTGGCAATCTTGCTGAATCCCTGCAGCCAGTAGGTGGAGGGCGCGTTCCTGGCCGCAGCTTGGCTCATAGCGCAACCTGCCCGGAAAACATCGGAGAACTCTGAAACCGATCCAGGCTCGGGACGTCGAGCACTTCGCACATCAGACGTCCGGTATCGGCGATGAGGTTATCCGTTGTATCTTCGCCAAGAGTATCCAGGCCGAGGACCTTGAGATAAGAATTCAGGATGCCGGTCTCCCCTACTCTTGCCAGCCGGCGCAAGTGCCACTTGGGTTTGAGATTGCGTTCGCCCTGCTGCAGAAGGCAACAGTCAATGGCAACGCTGGCCCCGGCCCGCGCCATGATCGCCGCGGTCGGAAAATCCCCGGCTGCACGGCTGCCAATCGCGTCATTCAGAAATCCGAAGGCGATGCGCATCATCTCGCGAAGAGTGTCCTTCTGGGGTACAAAGCGGCGTGCAGCGGCGACCATTCTTCCGCCTACGCCTTCCGGATCGGATAGAACACGCGCGTTGGCGATCCGTGTGACCGTATCGTCCGTTAAGTGGCCTCCGCCGATGTAAAGCCGGTCTAACTGGCGAAGGCGCCGCCGCAAGGTGGACTCCGTAATGTACAAGATTGAAACGGGACGGTCATCGAGATAAAAGCCTTCTTCCTTGAGCCTGGTTTGCGACCGGGTATGCTTCACAATGGCCAGGAGATCGATATCGGAGGACTCGTTGGCCAGACCTTCCGCCATCGACCCAATGAGCAGTAAACTTCGCACCGTAAACCTGCACAGAGGAAGAACACGGTCTGCCAGATCGATCATCAAGCTTGTGCGGCCGTCTTCCAGTTGCACTTGCTGGTCTCCATTCTCGTCCAAAGACTTACAACCCTTGCCATCCTTGTAGCTGTTTCCCAGTCGGGATGAGTGGCGGGAGCGACTCGATCAAGCCAGAAAGCAACGTGAATCGCATTGTAAAAGTATTGCAAGATCCGTTGCACTTCGAGTGCGGCTGGCGAAATTGAGAAATGGGAACGAGCAGCATATCGCTCGAGCATGTACGTCTCAAGCTTTGGCTCCATCTCCAAGTCCCAAAAGGCTCGCGCCAACTCCCGTGTGGGATGAGAGCGGCGCGACCACTCCCAATGGATGGTCCGCCATTCCCCCCGATTTTCGAATAGATGGTGATGAGGCAGGTCGCTGTGAACGTATGCCGGCGGATCGTGCTGGAACAACTTCTCCCACTCGCCGACACACGAAGAAAGAAGGTCGAGGCTGGAGGTGAGTTCGTCCTTGAGAGGCGAGGGGCGGAACGTCGGCAGATCGCGCACCTCGTCCGCCAACTCGCGCTGAATGGAGTAGGTTGAAGGACCGTCTTCATCCACCGGCAGGCTTAACAGCCGCTGGTCCGTATGGATGTTCGCCATAAGGCTTGCGAGCCGGTCCAGATTTGCATGGTCCCAGGAATGGATCGGTTGGGGCGGGACAAAGTCGGTGACCAGGACAGGATCGCTGAACCACGTCTTCGAGTTGTCCAGTGCATAAGCCCTTGGCGCAACGGAGCCGTCGAGTGCGGTAAGAACCTGGAACTCCCGGGTTGCCCGGCTGCCGTCCGGATCATGGTGCTTGAGGTTGACCATATATGTCCCATCTCTGGTTCGGCAGCGGAACATGGAGCTGAGGTACCCGGTGCGGTACAGGTCGAAATTGCTCTCGGCGAGAGAGCAATCGGCCCACGGGCCATCGGTATGTTTCAGAAATTCGAGCAGCGGGGAGAGGCAAGGTCCGGACTCAACAATCACCGTTGTGTGATTCCTTTCAGTGAATTTCGATTCTCGCCTGGGGCCGAACGAGGATCTTCAGATGCCGCTGCCAGGCGCCGCCAATCAGCGCGGGAACTTGATCCAGCGTAACGGAGCCGGTAATGAATTGTTCGCCGTCAATTTTGCCGGCGAGAAGCTCGGCTGCTTCCGCGAAGCTTTCCGAATCGAAGCCTATCGTTCCCGCGACGGATACGGATCCGGACCAGGAGACAACTTGAACCGTCTCTTCCAGGCTATGGACCTTGTCGCTGTCGAACGCACCCATGGGGAGGTCAATCGGTCCCGGGGCATCCAGAATGCTGGCGAACGCCAGAATCTGGCCGCCGTCCGCGGTCAGGTCAAAAGCCAATTCGTGCCCCGAGCGGCAGGAGGTCGCAATGACGCTGACCTCCGGCCCCGTGCCGTTGAGACAGGCCAGAACCCTTTCCCGGACGTTTTCGAGCGGCAGCCACTCGTCGGCGGGTACGCCGTGCAACCTGGCCAATCCGAGCTTACCCGGGTCCGGGTCCACGATCAGGACGCGCTCCACGCCGCGATGTTTGGCATAGGCAGCATGAAGCGCCCCCATCGAACCGCATCCGACGATCAACATGCTCGATTCGGGATGAGTTCGCCGCAACCGCTTTTGCCCGTGGACGACGCAGGAAAGCGGTTCCACCAAGCAGCCGTGAACCGGAGGCAGCGAGCCCGGAGGGCGAACCAGAGATCGGGCGTCGAGCAGCTGGATCGATGCCATCAGACCAGCTCCGTTGTATCCGATAATTTGGCGATGACGGCAGATTTGACCGCGCCCGGCGAGGCAGTCCTCGCACTCCGCGCAATTGAGCAGCGGGTTCACGATGGCACGATCCCCAGGAGTCCATCCGTGCACGCCGGAACCGACCGCGACGACTTCACCGCAGCCTTCGTGCCCCAGGATTCCGTGCTTGCCGGATTTGCGCCCATTCCAGATGTGGAAGTCGCTGCTGCAGAGGCCCAGGCTGGTCAGCTTCAATGCGCATTCCGACGGGCCGGGTAGCGGAATCTCGTCGTCGACGCAGCGAACCTCGTGTCCGTTCCACTGCAGGGATTGGCGCAAGTAGGCCACTTTTCCGGTCCTCAATCGTGCGAACGGAACTGCACACGGGAAGTCTTCCACGATCCTGGAGCCGTGTCAATCGATATGTTGATTCCGCTTCGGCATTGCCAGGGGTTACGATGAGGATTTTACGGATAGGTGCAGCTTATGCGGGACGAGATTCGCCGGTTTTTCAAAAAGAGGCTACGCAAGGTGCTGTCTTACCTGCCGCGGCAGAAGGCGGACTACTGGATGCTCGACATGGCTATCAAGTTCGTCGACCACAATACGAGCAGTGCGCGAACCCATGTCTCACCTGGAACTCGAGGATCGCTGCTGGGCGATTATTTGGAATTTGGCTGTGCTGCCGGCGATTCGTTTCTGCACGCATACGGGCGCGCGGCGGCCAAGATGCCCTGGATGCGCTTCTGGGCATTCGATTCGTTCTGCGGCCTGCCGCAGCCACAAGGCATCGATACCCGCGGCGAAGCTCGCGAGGGCCTCTTCGCCTGCATCGAGGCTGAATTTCGAAGGAATCTCGCTTCTCGCGGTGTCGTATGGAACAGGGTGGAAATTGTTCCGGGCTGGTACAACGAAACCCTTACCCCGGAACTGAAACAGCAGCGCGATTTGCGAATCGCCTCCATCGTGTACATCGACTGCGATCTTTACCATTCGGCCGCTTTGGCGCTTGAATTCATCAGCGATCTGGTGGAAACCGGCTCCGTCCTGATCTTCGACGAATGGCTGACTTTTCGCGGCGACCCAACTCTCGGCGAACAAAGAGCATGCGCCGAGTGGCTGGCGCGGCATCCTGAAATCACTCTGCAGGATTGGCATTTTTTCGGGGCGTATGGGAAGAGCTTCATTGTCGTTCGACGCGAAGAGTCGAGCCAGGGAGCCGCTCATCAGGAACCGTAATAAGGGGAGATATTGGTCACAGATTTGCTTCCGGCTCGTCGCTTTACGAACGGGCAAACGGGAATGAATCCTCGCTCCACTTCACAGCGCACGTCCTTGACTGCGAGGCTGCCCAAGTTGAGGTAACCCGGGCTGGGACAGCCTCCGCCACAGGCAGAACCAAAAGAGCAGTTCGCGCATCCGGAGGGCAGTTGGCCGATATCGGCGTATGCATCCCACCCTCCGCCTTCATCGCCGATAAGACCGGACAGCGGAGTGCGGAGAATACTTCCGAGCGACATCTCCGCACGATGCACGAAGTGGTAGCAGGGGTAGACTTCACCGTCGCACCGGATGAGGAACCATCGGCGCCGTTCGATCAGACAGCGTGTCTCTTCCGCGAATAACTCGGCAACTTCATCCGGTCGCGCGTAGGCGACTTCATAGGTAATGGGAAAGCGAACCCGGCTCGCCACTCGCTCGATCAGGTCCACCGTTGCCATCCAGGATGCGGCCGACGGCTTCTGCCAGCGCGCAAAATGCTTGGCCGTTACCGGCGAGAACATGTTGATGGAGAGATGACTGACCCCGATCCGATCCAGATCCGCGGCAAAACTGTCCATGTCAGAGGAGCAGGAAGTGTGGTCGAATACGCGCGTCACCCGGACTTCGAAACCGCTCGATACCGCCTCGCCGATGGCTCGGATCGCGCTCCGGTATACGCCCGCGCGTCCGCGCATCAGGTCGTGCTGGCTCTCCGGTCCGTCAAGGCTGATGACCAGCGTCGCGAGGCCGGCGCGCTTCAACTCCCGGAGCCGCTCAGCGGTCAGCAGCAGTCCATTCGACTGCAATTCCAGGTGCATTCCGGATTGCACGACGCGCTCGACGATGCGCTCCACGCCACCGAACAGGACGGGCTCGCCACCGGTTAAATCGACGTAACGGCATCCAAGCCGGGCAGCCTCGTCGATGACCTGAAGCCATTGCTCCACCGGCATCTCGTCCCACGACGAACGACCTGCGCCGGAGTCCACCGAACAGTGCGCGCACACCAGATTGCAACGATTGGTCAGATGCAGATCGACTTCGCGGATGCGCTCGTTCACAGTGGCGGGTCCTCGACTGGATCGTAAACATTGCAGACGCTGCGTCCGCGCACGCGAGCGAGCGCATGCAATTCACCCCGGTGATGAAGCTCGTGCTTCAGCATCCCGAAGGCCATAACTCCACGAGTTTCAAGCACCCCGAACGGCGCGATCTCTGTATCGAATTGTTGCTGCGGCGTTTCGCTCAGCAAGCTGTACAGCGCGGCCTGCGCATTCCTGAGCAGCCGCACGGATTCCAAAATGCTGCCGGGCATCGATGCGAGTCGAGGGAGGGGCGGTGCGATGTGCAACAACCAATGCTTTGTGAGGCTATAACTTTGGACGAGGTGCCCCTGCAATTCCCCGATGGAGCGGGCGCCGGGCTGAGGTCTGAAGGCGAGGTCTCGATCGTCGAAGAACGAAAAGGCGCGCAGCGTTCGCGGACCCTCATGCTGCCACAGCTCCAGCAGCCCAAGGGGATCGGGTGTCCACAAGCGCGTCACTCGCATCAGAATGGGGTGCTTCGCGGGTCGACGTTGTCCAGTCCTACGAGTTCCTTGTTGGCCATCTTCTTCCATAGTTCGGGGTACTGAGTTTTGGAAAGGTCGAGATGGAAGGGATTGACGATCGGACACATCCAACAGGTAGTTCTCTGGTAACCCATGCCATACATTGGATTGACTTTCAGCTTTTCGGCATAGATGTACAGCCACACATCGAGCCCAGTCCAGCGAGCGATGGGATGCACCCAGATTTGCTTGTCATAGCCTCTGGCGAAGTTGATTCCGGGATGCGAACGGCGAAAGTCGTTTTCGTACCAGCGGCTGCCTTCGAGCGCGACGAAATGGCGGTCCCCGTAAAACTCCTGGGTGAGAGCACGTTTGAGCGGGACTTTGATCCTCTCGCGGCACCACGCCGAGCGTGCCTCCAGACGATTGCCCTCGAGCTCGAAGGCGCCGAGGAACATATCCTCGGCGGCGACGTTCGTCCTGAGATCGAAGATCGGATTCCGATCGATGTCGGGTTTCAGCTCCTCCAGCAGAAATCGTGCGTCCTCCGGGAAGTCGAGGCCCGTGCCGACGAAGGCGAGATTGGTTTTTCGGCCGGCTTTTTCGAGCAGCCTGAGCATCACCATGCTCTCTTTGCCGCCACTGAAATACAAAAGCGGCGTGGTGTCGTAGTAGCCCCACACTTCGTCAAGAAACGCCATGGAATCCGCCTCGATCTTTTCGAGAGAGGCCTGATTGGCCGCGGCCATTCGCAGCACTTCGGCATTGCGGCCCGGCGATGGCGCTCGCCAATCCACTTCGCGAGCCGCCTCATGCACGATGACTTTCCAACTGGATCGGTCGAGGCCTTCGAAATCGACGCGCAGTACAATCTTTCCGTCATAAGCTATCTGCCAGAAAAAACGATTGTTATAAACGCCATTGTTGCCAAGGAGCAGACGATTCGCGTCGATTTCGATTCCGGCGTGAAGACGCAGCGCTTCGGCGACGAACTCGTACTCGCGATCGAAGAGTATCCAGGGGTCGCAGGGCGGAAGCCAGGGCACCTGCTTCAATGCCGATCCGCAACCCGGACAAGCCGTCACTCGAGTAAGGTAGGTCCGGCAGGCCGCGCACCAATAAATGACATTCCATTCCTGCAACGTGGACACGTGCTTGTCCCCGCGAAGAGACTCGAATATCTCGCGCACCGCAACTTCGTCCGCGCCGGTGCGGGCCGCGATCTCCGGCATTGGGTGAAATCCATCCATCAGGCTGAGGGTGTCGAACCAGGCGGAGGGAATGGCGCGAACATCCCCGGCATGACCGAGCAGAGCGCATCGCCCGGAGGAATTACGCTTCAATCGTCCTAGTACGAGAGGGGTGTCCATGATTCCTCCATGGTAAGTTGAGATCGAAGGACCAACAGACTTCGCATTGTCCCGCGGTTACAAAATTCGAGCGCCGCCTCTATTTCCGTCGGCGAGCAGCCGATCAGCAGCTTGAATTCCGCGTCTCCCTTAGCCAGATCCACGCAACAGAGAATTCCCTGCACTTTATCGCGGGGAATAGATCCCAGCCACACGTCCAATTCGGCCATGTCCGAGGAACGCGATCCGCGCAGGCAGCCGTAGTCCAGCGGATAGATCGAATCGCCGTATCGCGGGTGGGCAGAACCTCGCGGCCGTTCGACAATCATAGCGCAACTCGCAATCAGGCTGTCAGCATACTCCCAGAACGTCTCTCGCGCGACAGCTCCGATAGGCGTCGCGTCATCGAGGCCTGGGCTGGTCGTCATGACACCATCCTGGAGGTTCCGGGGAAGGTGCGGGGCCGGCCGATCCACGTACATAGATAATCCATGTGAACGAGCTTGTCGGTCGTATTCAGCTCAGGGTTCTGCGGAAACGGTCCGATCGGATTTGCGCGAATCGGACAATAAGGATCCCGGGCCAGCATGGTGCGCTGCTGTTCGGTGTGCAGATGATGAAGATACGACCGCGCCACACATCCGCCGCCACAGCTGGCCAGCAGAGCACAGCTTGCGCAGCCGTTCACACGGTGAGGGTTGGCGTTCCGCTGCCGGAACACCCGGAATTGCGGAGAGGCTATAATTTCGGCCAAATCCCGGGTCAGCAGATCGAGCTCCGACTTATAGTCGTGCAGGTAGACGCAGGGGCTGACGTAGATGGCGCCCTCGGGGCTGATCGAATGAATCCTGAACGAAGTCCTTCCGCACGGACAGCGGCGGGCATTGGCGAAGTCGGTGACAGCGGCGATAGGCGGTTCGCCCAGGTCGACCGCTTCGCATAACTGCATCAACAGGCTGAAGCCCTCGAAATACATCGAAACGGGGAGAGCGACGTTCATGTGGGCAGCTTCGACAGGCTTAACAGGGTTGATGCGAACATTCGCCTCGTAGCTCCATGCCAAATGGACCAGGGCGCGCAGGTGATCCGGCGAGAAGTTCCAGTTCATCCCGGCCATGATTACCGTGTGGGGCTTTCCCGCATTGCGGCATATCTCCAACGATTGGATTGCCTGATGAAACAACCTGGCGCCGCGATTCCGGTTGTGCTCCTCCTCGTATGGCGAATCGAAGGAGATATCGACATCGTTGAGCAAGTCAAAGGCCGCTCGATGATCGCGATAGAGGTGAAGCAGAGAAATGCCGCTGGTTGTAAGGCCTACATCGATCCCGGCGCCGGCAAGTCCATGAATGATCTCCGGAAGCAGGGTGTCCTTGGGATTGGGCCCACTGGTGAACAAGGGCTCGTTGCCGCCCAGATTTACAGTTTCGATTCCGTTCATTTTCAGTTGCGCGATCACCCGGTGTGCGTGCTCGGGCTCCAGATTCCTGCCGCGGCGGCGCGCGCTCATGCTGTAGCAGTGGGTGCACCGATAGGGGCAATCGTTGCCGAGCGTCCAGCCGACGTTTCGTATGCTGGAGGGAGTCTCGGGCAAGTTCTCAAACTCGTCTGTTGGTCCAGTGTTGAGCCGGTAGTGCTCGAACGGGTCAATCGTGACCCGGGACCCTTCGGGGTGCAGAGTAAGCAGCTTTGTCGATGGCATCGTTACTCGTGCCTCCACAGAATTGAATGCCCCACTATCTCAAATCACCCGAAAAACGTCAATTTCGACGATCGGCAAGCCGGACGTCTTGGCAGCAACAGCGGAAACTTTTCGACGATTCCAGGGAAACCGCGAGTCGCCCGCATCCCCATGCGAATGGCGAAAATTCCTAAGCATCCCAATATTTGTGGTCGCGCAGGAAATGGCTCTGGCTGCGGTATTTGAACGCGGTAATCACGAAAAGCTGGGCCACGCGGAAGCGCCCCAGGCGTCGAAAGAGGCGGTTGGTCGTATAAAACCCTCCTCGCACGATTCCGAATTTATTGCGCGCCACTTGCTTGCTCAGAAAATAGTCTTCGGCATAATTCACTTTTTCGTGAAATCCACCTAGCTCGTCAAACCGCCTCTTGTTGAAGAGCATGAACATGCCGGAGCTGAAAGGCCGATGCAGCCGGGAAAGGTGCTGGAACACGCTGGCGATGAAATAGAGAGCCTTGTCCAGCCAATTACCCTCGCGGCAAATAATATTGGTGGTAACCAGGTGCAGATCCTTGCGCCGCGCCAATTCGAGCGCCCGCCGTATCAGCGAATCGGATGCTGGTTCGATATCGGCATCGATGAATAGCACGTAATCCGACCTGGTCAGGGCAGCGCCGGCATTGCGGCCCACGGAAGGTAAACCACCGGGAATCACTCCTACGTTCAGGCGATCGTGGAATCCCAAGACAATTTCCGATGTGCCGTCGGTCGATCCCGCGTCAGCCACCAAGATTTTCGTATCCCGCATTTTCAGGTAATCCTGATTCGCCAGCGAGTTCAGCAAGCGGGGAATCAGTTTCGCCTCGTTCTTGGCAGGTATCACGATCGTCAGTTCGCTCGGGGCCACACCGGTATTCACTGGAATCTCCATCTCGGCTTCGAAGAACAGCAGGAATTGTACACCTATATCAACCGTTCGCAGCCGACAATGCGTTCCGCCGCATTCGTCATGGGAAACGATGTGTAATTTAGCCGTTGAGCTCATCGCGGGCCAATCTGGCATGCGCTTGCATTCATCGGCGTTGCTTGACGGAGTTGAAGGTTCGCTGTGCCCCTCCGTTTTGGCAAGGGGCACCAAGGAACCCCTGATCAAGTCGCCGCTTTGAAAGGGCACGACTTCAGTCGTGCCGTAAAGGCAGCAAAATGAACGCGGGTTTTAGCCCCTGAGGGAACGTTTGCTTCACCGACACACTTCTGCAGAGGTTCCCTAAGGAGGCCCCGTCGCACTTGAGAAGTGGAATTGAACATCTCGAAGCACTCAATACGACTTGCTACGACGGAGTGGAAAACCAGCGTTGCGTCAACGAAGTTTACTGTCGGCAAGCGGAGCCTGGATCGCACCGATACACATTGGCTCTGCCAGAATGCGCTCTTTCCAATCCCTGGCTCAATTCGATTTCCCCGATGGACCATCTCGAGCCGGTCCACTTAAATGCTTGACACGGGATGAGTATAGGCCCCATAATTCGTGCTCAATTCAAGTCGAACGGGGGTATTCCTGTGCGCTTTCAAGCTATTGAAGCGGTTCTTCCCTCCCAGGTTATCACCAACGAAGACATCATCGAGCGCGTGAAGGGGGCGAGCCAAAAGGGGCTTTCTCCCGCGGACCTGGCATCGCTCGAACGACGTGTTCGCGCACTTTTTGCGATGGCCAAGACAGAAACCAGATATCATCGCGCGCCGGGACAGACCGCGCTTGAACTGGGGGTCAGTGCGGGACGCGCCGCCCTCAAGAGGGCTGGCGTCGATCCTCGCGACATCGACCTGTTTATCTATGTCGGCGTAGCGCGCGGTTACCTCGAACCTGCGACGGCCAATGTCTACCAACAGCACCTCGGACTGGTCAACGCCACCTGTTTCGATTTGCTAGACGCGTGCGCGAGCTGGCTCCGCGCGGTCCAGGTTGCGCGGACGTTCATGGAGGCGGGCACCTATCGAACGATTCTGATTTTGAACTCCGAGTGTAATACGCGGGAGTTCGGCAACCCTCGGTTCACCTCGCTCGCCGATCTCGAAAACCGGTTTTCAGGGCTCACCATCGGTGAAGCAGCTACGGCAACAATCCTCAGCCCCTCGAACGGTACCGACGACCAGTTTCACGTCAGCTTTCGAAACTGGGGCGCCGATCACGGGCTCTGCAAGATTCCACTCCCGCATCATCACGAGTACGACAATGGGGATGACACCTGGCCGATCACGCCGCTGCAATTCTTCGCGCGTGGCGAAAGGCTGTTCCGATCAGCGTTTACGAAGATGATCCACCATTACCGCGAAGATGAGGTCATCAGAAAGTTTCGCCCGGAGATTTCCTTCAGCCATGCCGCCAGCGATGCGATGACCGAACGCCTTGGTAAGCGCCTGAAGGTCGGCCCGGCATATCTAACCCACCGGCGCTTCGGAAACACGGTGTCGGCATCCATTCCACTGGGGATGGCGTTCGCGATTCAGGAGGGAAAGCTGTTGTCGAACATGAAGGTTCTCCTGGGCTGCGGATCAGCAGGGATCACCACCGGTTGGGCGTGTTTCCGGTACACGGACTGAAACCAGCAGGCGTTTGAACACCGGCGAGGTCGTGAATGAGTCTTCCCCCTGGTCCCCGCATGCCCGGCACGATTCAGACGCTCGGGTTTCTCGTACGGCCGTACGAGGTGCTCGAACGATGCTACCGAACGTATGGAGACATGTTTACCATCCGGCTGCTGGGCGACAAGACTTACGTGGTCGTCAGCGACCCGCAGCTAGTTCGGCACGTGTTTGCGGGGTGCGGCGCACCGGAATCGCTCGATGTAGGCAATTCTGAGTTCAAGCCGCTGCTGGGCGAGAACTCGATTCTTATTCTCAATGGCCCGCGTCACCGGCGACATAGGGCCCTCCTGCTACCCCCCTTTCGGCCGGCGGGGTTTTCCTCGTACGGAGCGCATGCCTGGAGTATCGCAGAGGAAACCGGACTCGGCTGGACCCGTGGTGACACCTTCGCTGTCATGCCGCTGATGCGGCGGATTTCGATTGCCGTGATTGTCGCGATCGTATTCGGAAAACGAGCGCCTGAGCAGACGCAGAAGTTCAGAAGCGCGGTCGAGCGCTTGATGCAATTTGTCAACGGACCTCTTGTCTACGTCGCAATGCTACAAAAAGACCTTGGACGCTGGAGTCCGGGTGGTAGAGTTTGGCACGCTCGCCGCCAACTCCTTGAGCTAATCGATACGGAAATCGCCGACTGCCGTCGCGGCACAATCAAGGATGCCGGGAACGCGCTGCTGAACGTGCTGGTGCAGGCTCGCGATGACGCCGGGGATCCTCTGACTGACACCGAGATCCGCGAAGAGATTCTGACCATGCTGCTCGCAGGTCACGATCCCACGACCGCGGCTTCCTCGTGGATGCTGTATTGCATCCACGAGGAGGCTGCCGTCGATGAGAAGGTTCGAGAGGAACTGCGAAGCTGTCCGCCGGCCCCCGAGGCAATTGCGGCGCTGCCCTATCTTGACGCCGTCTGTAATGAATCGTTGCGCCTCTATCCGGTAATCCCGGTGGTGGAGCGGGTCGCACGCGTTCCCTTGCAGATCGGCCGTTTCGACATTCCACCCGACTGCCGCATTGCGCCATGCATCTATCTCGTCCACCGCCGGCCGGACCTGTTTCCCGAACCGGAATCATTTCGTCCCGAACGATTTTTGGGCCGTCGCTACGCGCCGCATGAGTTCTTTCCATTCGGCGGCGGCTCGCGGCGCTGCGTTGGGGCGAGCTTCGCGCCCTATCAAATGAAGCTGGTGGTGGCTTCTCTCCTGCGCCGCTTCCGCTTTCGTCGCACAGCTGGAAAGATTCGCCCGAGGTTCCGCGGGGCGGCAGTGACCCCGAGTTCCAACTTCGCGCTCCAGGTAACCGATGTCGGGATAAACTAAACCGCGGTTGGTGCCACTGAATGGTTATGTTGAAGGAGACTGAAGGTACAGACCTTCTCCCCGCGAACACCCGGGATGCCGCTGTGGCTTCTGCGAGAACCGCAAGCTCAGCGCCGCCGGAGAGGGAACGCCGCGTATCGCAGAGCGTTCTCGCATTGCTCCGCTTGCCGCGCGCCTTCGCTCTCACTGCGGGCCATCTCGCCGCGTACAGCTTTGCGCGCTTCACCACTGCTCCGGGGCAGCGCGACGCTCTCCTGGGGAGGCGCCTCGCCTTGTACCTCGTGAAGATGGGTCCTCTTTACGTAAAGCTCGGACAGGTGTTCAGCACGCGCTCGGATTTGTTGCCCGCGGATGTCATTGCAGCGCTGCGGGAACTTCAAGACGATTGTCCTCCGTCGCCGGGGTCCTACGTTCGCGCACAGTTCTCCCGAATTTATCGGCGTCGATTCGATATGGTATTTGCCGCGTTCGATTTTGCACCGATCGCCAGCGGCTCGATTGCCCAAGTCCATCGCGCTCGGCTGAATACCGGCGAAACGGTGGCGGTGAAGCTCATCAAGAAGGGCGTGCGCAATCAGTTGCGCGCCGACCTTCGAATTGCCCGCGGAATCCTCGGCGTACTTCACCGGATCGCGCCCACCCTGCGGTGCTTGAACCTCAGCGGCCAGTTCGATGAGTTGATCGCTCTCCTCTGGTCGCAAGCCGACCTCTCCCGCGAGTTGCGCGACCAGGAGGCGCTTCGGACAGCTTTGTCGGGACACCCGTTCCTGCAGGTGCCCGCGCCCTACCCATCGTTGTCGACCCAGGATGTGCTCGTAATGGACTTTGTTGACGCCATTCCCGGGTCGAATTGGGACAAGGTGGCGCTCCCGCCCCGGCTTCTTGCGCAAAGGCTGCAGCACGGAGTCTACGAGATGCTCCTTCACAAGGGGATTTTTCATGCGGATCCCCATCCTGGAAATGTGTTTCTGACGCCTGAGGGCCGCATCGTGATGGTGGACTTCGGGATCGTCGGCCGCATTACCGAGGACGAAAAGTGGGGACTCTCATCCTTTTTCTACGCCTGCGTTCGCAAGGACTGGGATCGCGCAGTTGCGCGCTTCCTCCGCTTTTTCGTCGAGGACCAAGGCGCTTCCGACCCTCGCCAGGAACAATTCGTCGGGGAGTTCTCCGCCGTGCTTCGCCGCCATTTCGAGGTCCGTACGCGCCGGTGGTCGACGATGGGCTTCCTCAACGACGGGAGGCAGGTGCTTCGCCGCTACAACCATCGGCTGACAACCAGCTTCGCCCAGGTCGCATTTATGTTCTTCACGGGCGAAGGATACATCACCCAGATCGATCCCGAGATCGATGTCTGGGAAAATGCTCGACTTTTCACCGACCGCGCCTCGCCCTATATGAGCGAAGAGATAGTAGAGCGATTTGACCGCGACCTCTGGGACCAGCATCCGAACTCGCGCGATCTCCGGCGCCGCGCCGGCGCCAGCCTGGTTGCTCCGACGCATCTGGATCGCTACGTCCTTCCCAGTCGATACCCGCTGTTTGTGGAACGCGCGCAGGGCTCGAAGTTGGAAGACGTCGACGGGAACACACTGGTCGATTTGTCCGGCGGATATGGACCACATTTGCTCGGCTACGCCCACCCCGCGATCGTCATCGCGATCGGCGCCGCAGCGGCGCGCGGCAACATCAATGCCCTTGCCCACGAGGCAGAGGTACTTCTCGCCGAAGATCTGGTCGGTGCTTTGCCGGGCTCCGACCGCGCCATTTTTTGCAACTCCGGAACGGAGGCTGTCTTGCAAGCCATCCGGCTTGCCCGCGCCTACCGGCGGCGCGACCGGGTTGCAAAATTCGAAGGGCACTACCATGGTTTCTCCGATCAGGGTCTGGTCAGCTCGTGGTTCCGTTTCAGTGGACCCGAGCATCGTCCGCAGCCCATCGCGCCTTCCGGCGTGTCGAATGGAACGCTGCGCGATACCCTCGTGCTCCAGTACGGCGATGAGCAGAGCTTTGACCTCATCCGGGAATACGCCGAAGAGCTTGCGTGCATGATTTGCGAGCCGATGCCCGCAACGCTCGCGACCTATGACGAACACTTCTTGCGGCAGCTTCGCTCCTGCTGCGACGAGTGCGGCGTGCCGCTCATCTTCGACGAGGTCGTCTCGGGATTCCGCGTTGCCTTCGGCGGCGTTCAGAATCGAGTGCGGGTTTTTCCGGACATGACTTGTCTGGGAAAAGTCATCGGTGGTGGGCTGCCCTGCGGAGCCGTGGTTGGGCGAGCTGACATCATTGAAATGGCAAAGACTTCCGGCGATCCATTTATCGACTACGAAAGCAAGACCTTCGTCGGCGGCACCATGAGCGGCAATTCCATTGTCTGCGCGGCCGGACATGCAGCGCTGTCGTACCTGCGGGAACATCCGGCGGTGTATCGGGATCTGGAAGAGAAGACCGACTGGCTAGTGAGCGAACTCCTACGGATCGCCGCGGAAGCGGCTATTCCGTTCACAGTGAGCGGCACCTGTTCGATCCTCAGCATGAGATTTGGGGACTCTCACGCGCGGACCATCCGCCAGCACCAACTGGGCAGCAACTTCAAACCCAACCTCGCGCTGGCCTATTACATGCGAAAGCGCAATGTGTACCTCCCTGAGCTGCACACAATCATGTTGAGCGCCGCGCATTCCTACGGCGATCTCGAACTCGTGGCACAGGCCTTTTCAGAGAGCCTCCAGGAAATGATTCAAGATCGATTCTTCGTATTCTGATGTCCAGGTCCAATTCGAAGTCTGCCAGTCAAAGTTTGAACGGCAGCCTGTGGCCGCCGACAGGATGGACCGGCGTCTCGGCGCTCTGAGGGCCTGCAGGTTGCTGCGTGACCGCAGCGGCGAATATGTTCCTCGTGTGAATGCGGATCAGTCGGACAGGTCCGTTTCCTGGGAGAGAAAGGTCCTCCACGGCCGTCCTGGCATCTCTCCCGGCCGTCGCGCATTTGCGGGCGCCGATCTCTTCGGGAAGTTGCGCCAACGCCGCGTTCAAGGCGAGCGCGACCAGGACCACTGCGAGAATGCCGGTCAGGCTTCGCCGCGCGGGAGCTGACGCACTGCGGAACCTCGGTTGTAAACGGGTCATGACAATCTCCTGGAAGCTGAAGATCCGCCAAAACGGGCCAAAGCGGTAGACTGAAACCGGTTCCGGAGATGTACCGGAATTCTAAGCGGTCGTTGAAAATGCCCGGCCTTCGAGTTTTTGGTGAGCGCGCTCACTGCCACCCCAAAAAAGACAGAACCATTGAACCAAACGCAACGTACCAACGTCTTACCGATATATCCTCGACAAGTTCGACAAACCAATGCTCGTCGATGCGCCAGAAGTTTCAAACTCCCATGGGAGAGAAGGATGATCTGCATGTTGCCTGAAGGTCTTGCACGCAAACTCAACTTCAGTAGAAAGACGCTCGTTAACCTGGCCGCAATCGTCGCGCTCAGCCTGCCTGTTTCTGGCCTCGTCCGCATCCCGAGCATCCACGCACAGGCAACACCGCCGGCCTCGGTCCCCAACCCGGCGCAGGACGTGACCGCCACCTGGCAAGGCACGCTCCACGCCGGCCAGGACCTGCGCATCGTCCTCAAGATCGGCAAGGCAGACGCCGGCGGCTACAAGGCCGACTTCTACAGCATTGACCAGGGCGGTCAGGCTCTCCCGGTAGACAAAATCACGGTCGACGGCAGCAGCGTGAAAATGTCTCTGAAGCTGATTGGTGGCACATATGACGGCAAGCTGAGCGCCGACGGTAACTCAATCAACGGCAATTGGACGCAAGGCCCCAACCCGCTGGCCCTCAATTTTGCCCGCGCCACCCCTGAAACCGAATGGTCCATTCCGACCCCGCCGCCGCCGGTTCCGCCCATGGCCGCGGACGCCAACCCCAGCTTCGACGTGGCTACCATCAAGCCCAGCACCCCAGACGCGAAAGGCAAGGGATTCGGTTTCCGGGGCGGTCATTTTGTCACGTTCAATACCAATGTGAACGATCTCATCGCATTTGCTTATGGGCTTCACTCCAAGCAGATCGTCGGCGGACCGGACTGGTTTGGCGTGGATCTATTCGACATTGAAGCCAAGCCCGATGCCGAAGGCCGGCCCAACCTCAAGCAGATGGGAATGATGGTGCAGAAACTGCTCACGGAGCGCTTCAAGCTGACATTCCATCACGATCAGCGCGAGCTATCCGTCTACGTGATCGGCGTGGCAACCGGCGGACCGAAAATGACCAAGAGCACGGCCGCAGCCAATGACCCGCAAGGCTTCCAATTCCGCGGGTTGGGCGATTTGATCGTGCGCAATATGTCCATGAAGGACTTCGCCAGTTGGATGCAATCCGGCGTGATGGACCGCCCGGTTGTCGATCAGACAGGCCTTACCGACCGCTACGACTTCACGTTGAAATGGACCCCGGACGACTCACAGTTTGCCCAGTTCCGCGGAGCCGGCGTAAGCATACCGCCGCCCACTGACGACCCCAAAGCCCCGCCGAGCCTGTACACCGCAATCAGCGAGCAGATCGGCCTGAAGATGGGCCCCGCCAAGGCTCCAGACGACGTGATCGTGATCGACCACGTCGAGAAGCCATCTGCGAATTAGAGCCGAACGGGCCTTCGGCGAACTACACCAATCTGGAGCGAACGGATGCCGCGGCGACGCCCAGGCTACATCTCGGCCTATTACGCGATGCTGCTCCTCTGCACATCGTGTCTGGCCGCCGCGTCCGAATATCACGGGCAAGTCACTTATGGCCGCCTTCCCGTTCCCGGAGCTACGGTCACAGCTACGCAAGGAGGAAAAAAGCTCACTACCACCTCTGATCAAGGAGGTGTCTATAACTTCGACGATCTACCGGATGGTCAATGGAAACTCCAGATCGAAATGCAATGTTTCTCGACCATCCAGGCCGAAGTTACGATAACTCCAGATATGCCTCTGGGAAAGTGGGAACTAACTCCACTTCCGTTAGATCAGCTCATGGCGCAAACCAAGCTGACCCAAGCTCCGCCGACATTCCAACCTACTCTCGTCACGCCTGGGGGCGGGAAACCAGACGCATCGGCGGCTGCGAGCGGTCCCGGTGAGATTCCTAAGGCGCCGGATGAACAAAGCCAGCAGGCCAATGACGGCTTCCTCGTCAACGGCAGCGTCAACAATGCAGCCACCAGCCAATACGCGCTCGACCGCGCCTTCGGCAACCGCCGGCCTAACAGCAAGAGCCTCTACAACGGCGGCCTCATGGCCATCGTCGGCAACTCCGCACTCAATGCGCGCACTTACTCACTTAGCGGATTGCAATCACCAAAGCCTTTCTATAACCTCGTCACCGGCGCATTCACGGTCGGCGGTCCCATCAAGATTCCCCGTCTGCTTCCGCACGGGCCAAACTTCTTCGCCGCCTATCAATGGACGCGCAACCAGACGGCGCTGAATGAAACCGGCATCGTTCCCACAGAAGCGGAACGGACGGGGAATCTATCCGGGTTGGTCAACCCGCTGGGCCAGCCGGTGACATTCGTAAATCCCGCGACGGGTCTACCGTTTGCGAATAACCAGGTGCCCGTCAGCCCCCAGGCGCATGCGTTGCTAGAACTCTATCCAGCGTCTAACATCGCCAGTAACTCGCTCTATAACTACCAGGTCCCGGTGCTAAGCAGCATTCATCAAGACGTGGTCCAGTCCAGGCTTGACAAGACACTTGGCCGCAAAGATCAGCTCTACGGCAGTTTCAACTTTCAGAGCACACGTGCAGGAAGCGTCAACCTCTTCGGCTTTGTGGATAAGAACGACACGCTAGGGATCAATGCAAACATCAACTGGGCGCATCGTTTCAGTCCTCATTTGTTTGGGTACACGAGCTACCACTTCAGCCGGCTCAGAACGCTCATCGCGCCTGAGTTCGAAGGCCGCGAAAACATTTCCGGCGCCGCGGGCATCAATGGGAACGACCAGGACCCCGCCGACTGGGGTCCGCCCGCGCTCAGCTTTTCCAGCGGCATCACGGGTCTGAGCGACGCCAATGGCGCCTTCAATCGCAACCGCACCGACTCTTTCTCAGCATCGGCGGGCATTTATCGCGGCCGTCACAACGTCACTGTTGGCGGGGATTTCCGAAAGCAGCAGTACAACGATCTGTATCAGCAGAACCCGCGCGGAGCCTTCGCCTTTACCGGCGCAGCCACTCAGGGAGTATCCGGGATTAGTACCGGCTCCGACCTCGCCGATTTTCTTCTCGGCATTCCCGACACCAGTTCCATCGCTTACGGCAACGCGGATAAATACTTCCGGCAACCCGTCTTAGACGCATACGCCACGGACGATTGGCGCGTGATGTCTATCCTTACCATCAACGCAGGCATCCGCTATGAGTACGGCGCGCCCATCACCGAGATTCACGGCCGTCTCGTAAATCTCGATGTAACTCCGGACTTTGCTTCCGCCGCGCCCGTTCTAGGCAGTGATCCCGTAGGCTCGCTCACCGGCATGCACTATCCTAACTCGCTGGTGCGGCCTGACCGGCTGGGTTACGAGCCGCGCATTGGCATCTCGTGGCGTCCCATCCCGGCTTCGACCGTCGTTGTCCGCGCGGGCTATGGCGTCTATCACGATACTTCTGTCTATCTCGATTCCGCGCAGCAACTCGCGCAGCAGGCGCCGGTCTCGACCAGCCTCAACGTCCAGAACAGCACCGCCTGCCCGCTTACCCTGGCCCATGGATTCACACCGTGTTCGTCAGTAAGTTCCGACACCTACGCAATCGACCCCAACTTCCGTGTCGGGTACGCGCAGACCTGGCAGTTGGCCGTGCAGCGCGATCTGCCCTTTGCGCTGCAGATGACTGCGACTTATCTCGGAGTGAAAGGCACGCGCGGCGTGCAGGAGTTTCTGCCCAACACTTATCCAATTGGCGCAGTCAATCGGTGCCCATCCTGCCCTGTTGGATTCGAATATCGAACCTCCGGCGGCGATTCCACACGCCAGTCGGGTCAGTTGCAGTTGCGTCGCCGCCTTCGCGCCGGATTCACCGCATCCTTGCTCTACACCTATTCGAAGTCCATCGATGACGATGCATTCCTCGGCGGCCAGGGTCATGTTGATGCGGCTACTGCGAGCCAGGGCGCAAGCGAGTCTGCGCAGACATTCTCGCCGTCTGCTTCCATCGCGCAAAACTGGCTCAACCTGCCTGCAGAGCGCTCGCTCTCCAGCTTCGATCAGCGCCACCTCCTCAATGTGCAGGCCCAATACACCAGCGGCCAGGGCCTCGAAGGCGGAACTTTGCTAAGCGGTTGGGCTGGCCGAGCCCTCAAGGAGTGGACCCTGCTTACATCGATCAAAGTCGGAACCGGAATGCCTGAATCGCCAAGTTATCTTGCTGCAGTACCCGGCACCGGTTTCTATAACACCATCCGCCCCAGCCTTACCGGAGCAAATATATACTCTTCCAGTCCAGGAGTGCATCTCAACGCCGCTGCATACGCCGCGCCGGCCGCCGGCGAATGGGGAACAGCGGGAAGAGATTCAATCATCGGTCCACGCCAATTCAGCCTCGACACATCGCTCGAACGCACCTTCCGTCCCACCACGAAATTCAATCTCGTTGCGCGCGTCGATGCTACCAACCTGCTCAATCACCCCGTTTTCACGGGATGGGTGACCTGGGTGAACAGCGCCCAATTTGGAGTGCCCGCAGGCGTAAATTCCATGCGCAGCCTCCAAACCACCATCAGGCTGAGGTTTTAGCCATGCGCATCCTCGTCGCCATTGTCCTTCTCCTCACCCTCGCCCCTATGAGCGCGCAGCAAATCGGCGAGAACAAGCCCGCCGACTCATCGGGAAATTTCACGCTCTCTCTGAAGGTGCAACTGGTTGTCGAAGCGGTGGTCGTCAAAGATAAAGACGGCAAGCCGGTCCACGGACTTAGTGGCAAAGACTTCGCTCTTACCGAGGATGGCGTCCCGCAGACGATTCGCATTTGCGAGCATCAGGATCTCGCCGAGTTGGCGTCGCCCCTGCCGGCCTCTATAAAGGGCAGCGAAGACATCAAGATTTACAAGAAGCTCGGCCGCACGCAGATCGCACCCGAATCCGTGGACAACGAACGCTATAAAAATCGCCGCCTGCTCGCTCTTTACTTTGACATGTCGGCGATGCGCCCCGCCGACCAAATCCGCGCGCTCTCTGCCGCGGAAAAATTCATCCGCGCGCAAATGACCACGGTGGACCTGGTCTCCATTCTTCGCTACCAGGGTGGTGCGGTCGATATTCTTCAGGACTTCACCGCCGACCGCAACAAACTGCTCAGCATTCTGGAAACGCTGGTCGTGGGCGAAGCGCAGGGCTCTGCGGAGACCATTGACGACGCCAGCAGCGCGGACACTGGGGCGGCCTTCGGCCAGGACGATAGCGAATTCAATGTCTTCACCACCGATCGCCAGCTCTCCGCGCTCGAGACCGCGGCCAGGATGCTCGGCCAATTGAATGAGAAGAAGTCGCTCATCTACTTCGCCAGCGGGCTGCGCCTCAATGGCATCGATAACCAGGCGCAGCTTCACGCCACGGTTGACTCCGCCATCAAGGCCGGCGTTTCATTCTGGCCCATCGATGCGCGCGGTCTCGTGGCCGAAGCGCCGTTGGGCGATGCAACCCAAGGCTCGCCAGGTAACTCAGGTGTTTATTCTGGCGCCGCGGCTCTCGCCGTCAACGATAACTTAAAGCTGTCGCAGGATACTCTCTACGCCCTTGCCGGAGATACCGGCGGCAAAGCGCTGCTCGACAACAACGATCTCGATCGCGGCATAGTCCAGGCCCAGGATGCTATCTCCGATTACTATCTTATCGGGTACTACGCAACTAATACCGCCAAGAACGGTCACTTCCGCCGGATCAAAGTTACCCTCGCGCAAAACGCCGACGCCAGGCTGAGTTATCGCGAAGGGTACTACGCCGACAAGGAATTCAATCGCTTCACCTCCGTGGATAAAGAGCGCCAGCTTGAGGACGCGCTTATGCTCGAGGATCCAATCACCGAGTTATCCATCGCCATGGAGATCGATCATTTCCAGCTCAACCGCGCCGAGTATTTTGTTCCGATCATTGTGAAAATTCCTGGGCGGGAGTTGGCCCTTGCCAAGCGCGGCGGAGCCGAACACACGCTGATCGACTTCGTGGGCGAAATCAAGGACCTGGGCAGCGGCGCAACCGTCAGCAATGTGCGCGATAACGTCAACATCAAGCTTTCAGACGCAACTGCTGCCGAGCTTGCCCACCGGCCTATCGAGTACGACACCGGCTTCACGCTGCTGCCGGGCAAGTACCGCATCAAGTTTCTGGCGCGCGACGATGAGACGGGCAGAATCGGCACCTATGAAACTACGTTCACCATCCCCAACCTGAACAAGGAAGTGCAGCGCATTCCCATCAGTTCCGTGGTGCTCAGCAGCCAGCGCGTGGAGCTGAACCAGGCCCTCTATGACGCAGCCAAAGCCAAAGACCGGCAGAAGGAAGACGCCGTCAACCCGCTCGTCCAGGACGGAAAGAAGCTCATCCCCAGCGTCACGCGCGTCTTCAGCACCACCCGTCAAATCTACGTCTACTTCCAGGCCTACAAGCAGGCTCTGCCCAGCGACCAGGCGGCTCCCAAGCCGCCCAGTCAGCCGCTCTTCGCCTTTGTCAGTCTCTATCGCGATGGCAGCAGGGTCTTCGATACGCCGCCCTCGGCGATCATCCCCAGCGCGACAAACCGGCTTGGAACCATGCCGCTCACCTTCAGCTTTGGCGTGAACGGTCTGCCTCCCGGCGAGTATGACTGCCAGGTCACGGTCCTCGATCCGGCAACGCAGAAGGCGAACTTCTGGCGGGCGCCCATCCTGCTGGTTCCCTAGCGGCAATCGAAAACTCCAGCTAGCGAAATCGCATCGCTGCCCGTGTCCCCGTTGACACGGTGTGCGTGGGGTGACACGGCTGCGCCTCGCAGCTTTCTCCATAACATCTTTGTTTTCAGCAACCGGTGATTGGCGCCCCGTATGCACTTTGTCTGGGCGCAGGAAGTCGGTCAAGGGGGACGCGATGACAACCTTCAGGTTCAGCACGATGGTGATCGTAACCGGGGCTGCGCTACTAATCGCAGTTGAGGCATTGGGCCAAATCACGACCACAACGGATTCACGGCATCAGGGATCTGAAGCTTCGAAGCGTGTGATCGTGGTCAGTCTCGAGGACCGCAAGCTGGCACTGGTGGAAGACGGGCAGGTTAAGAAGATTTATAGCGTTGCAGTAGGGAAGTCGTCCACGCCGAGCCCGATTGGGACCTTCACCATCGAGCGCCGCGTGGCCAACCCGACTTACCACCACGGCGGCAAGACAGTGCTTCCTGGTCCCGGCAATCCGGTGGGCACGCGCTGGATGGGCCTGAGTATTCACGGGTACGGAATCCACGGAACCAACGAGCCGAAATCGATCGGCAAAGCTGCTTCGCATGGTTGTATCCGCATGGCCAGGACCGATCTGGAAGAGTTTTACGAGTCGGTTGAGGTTGGAGACTCCGTGGAACTTATCGGAACACGCAATGGGGAGACGGCGCATCTCTTCGGCAACGAGCAGAATCCAGCCGCTGCCGCCGCCCAGCCGGTCTTAACGGCCACTGCGGCAACGCCTGCGGCTCCGCAAGTTGCCACGTCGCAAGGCCCGGCTCAAGAGATGAGTGCGATTGCAACGGCGAGCGCGACTCCCTCTATGGTTGAAGCTCTCCCGGCGCTGCGCTAAGGAGACGCACATGAACCTGCTGACTGATGCAATGAGCGGCTTGGGCGCGGCACTGCTGCCGCTGGTGGCAACGCTGCTGCTCGAAGAGTTGACGCTTGCAGGCCTGGTCCGGCTGATGATTGCTCCCTGGCCGGGGGCTGGTAAACGAAGGGGGCAGAACAAACAAAAAGGAGAAGGAAAATGATCGCACTGAAGCTGTTGTTGACGGTCGCGGGAACGCTGTTGCTGGCTGCCGCATTGGCAATTCCACTGTATTCCCTTTGGCTCCGTCTTCGCATCGCGCGACGCAAAGCCGCTGCGGGCGAAATGGGACTCCACGAGCCCGAGCTCGAACCAGAACCCATCGCATGGCGCAGTTCTGTTGCTCTCGTTCTGGTAGCGTGCCTGCCGCTGCTTATCGCATCGAGCATCGTTGTTGTGCCCAGCGGGATGGGTGGCGTGCGGGTGAGCCAAGTGAGCGGCACCCTGCCTGGAACGCTTTTTCCCGGAGTGCATTTCATCACGCCTCTGGTCGATGGCGTACAGATATTTGACCTGCGCGACCATCTCTACACAGCGGGCCTGGTCGAGGAGGGCGCAAAGCCGGCAGCGCCGAAGAACGCGCTCAGCGTGCAGTCGCGCGAAGGCCTCAACATCGGCCTCGCCGTTACTGTGCGCTATCGCCTTGATCCCAACCGGCTCGACAGCGTGCAGGCGCACATGCCGCAACCGGTCGACAAGGAGCTTGTGCCTCCCATCGTCGCCAGCGCGTGGCGCGAACTGGCGCCGGATTACACTGTGCGCGAAATCTTCTCAACCAGGCGTGAAGAAGTCCGATCCCGCGCGGCCACAATCATCACACGCAAGCTCGGCTCCGATGGAATCCTCGTCGAAGAAGTGATGCTGAGCGACATTCAACTGCCCGAAGAGTACGCCAAGGGCCTGGAGGGCCTCCTGCTCAAGGAGCAGGAGGACGACCAGCTTGGCGTAGTCACCGACATTCAGCAGAAGCAGGTGAAGATCGCCGAACTGCAAGCCGAAGCCGACGCCGTGCAGAAGGTGAAGCAGGCCGAGGGCGAGGCGCAGTCCAAGGTAGTCGAAGCCAAGGGTGAAGCGGACGCAATGCAATACACGCTGCCACTGAAGGAAAAGCAGATTGAGCAAAGCAAGCTTGAAGCTGAGGCGCGCAAGGAAGCCACAATTCAGAACGCGGAAGCCGACGCGCAGGCCAAAGTCATCGATAGCAAGGCCGAGCTGGAGCGCCGCAACCTGTTTGCCGACGCCGAAGCCAGCCGTGTTCGCCTGATGGCCAAGGCCAACGCCGAGCGCATGACGAGTGAAGCCGAGCTGCTCAACAAGTCCCCGCTGCTCATCAACAAGATCATTGCCGAGCGGCTGTCGGACAAGATACAGGTGGTCATGGTCCCGTCCGACGGAAAGTTCTTCTTTGCTAACGATGTTTTCAAGAGCATGGCATCCAATCCAGTAATGAAGCAGGAGATGGACAGCGAAGACGAGCCCGCACCGAAGAGCGGAGGTCATTGATTTGCGTTCCCCATGGGTGTCGGCATTCGAACGCCGGCGCGATCCCAGGTTTCGAGATCGAGACCTGGGTCACCCAGGATCAGGGTTTAGGCAGATGTGCTGGCAGGCAACACCGCAGTAAAATGCAATCGAACGGTTCGCTCACAAGGAGCTGCTATGTTCACCAGACTCTCACGAGAATTTGTTTTAACTTTTTGCTTCTTCGCATGCTTTCTGCCGCTTACGCGCGCGCAGCAAACCGCAGATCAACAGATCTTAAGTGCACCGAAGAAGGTCCTGACTCCCCAACAGAAGGTCTATCAGCAGCAAAGCAGGGACTGGATGGAGCGTCACCGCACGCTGCAGGTCCAGGCGAAAGAGAAATTCGACGCCGAGATGACCGCCGAAAAAGCCGGAGACTGCCCGGATGCCAATACTACTTATGACTTCAACACTTGCTTCGGAAACGTGTTGACCGCTGCCGATCGGCATCTGAAGAGCTTTGAACAAATCATTCGCGATTTGCAGGCTCCCTCTCCGCATATGGCGGGCACGTCGGAGGCTCCAGCAAATGGAATTGCCGGCCCCATGCTGACCCCCGAGCAACTTACCGCAGAGTTCGACAGCGTGGAGCAGGTCTGGCGCCAGTACCGTGCAGCGGCCTGCGCGGCGGCGTTCCACCAGTTCAGCGGAGGCACGGGCGGACCAAGCTTTGAGGCGCAATGCGAACTGAAGCTGACCCGCGCACACATGCGCGAACTGGACATGATCTATGGCGGTGATCTGCACCTCTAAAGCAAATCATGCGTGAGCACCCCAACGAATGGACCAAGCCCGCAAACGATATAATCCGCCCAAACGAGAAATCGAAGGAAACATGAAGCCAAGGAGTGGTCTACGCCGAGTTTTAACGATCGCCGTTCTGATTCTCTTCGCGGCTGGCTTGCGAGGATCTGTCGCCGCACCATCCGATCCGTGGGAGCAGCCTGCCGCGGCGTTGGCCGATCAGATTGCCGCAATCCTCGGCCCCAGCCAGGCGCACCTCGTTATTCGCAATAACTCGCAAATACCCATCGACGAGATTCCCGCCATTCGCCGCTTGCTTGAGCAGGACCTGAAGGCCCGCGGTATCCAGGCTTCCGGCGCAGAGAGCGCCAACGTCATTCGTGTCACCCTCGGCGAAAACCTCCGCGAGCGTCTGTGGGTTGCTGAGATTGTCGAAGGGAATGAAACTCGTATCGCCATGGTTCGCGTGGAGCCTGCCGCTTTGCAGCTGCAGGTCTCAATCAGCGGGATCACCTTGCGCAAGGAGGCCGTGTTTTCAGCATTGCAGCCCATTATTGCGGCGCTCGAGACAGCGGATGGCCTGGTTGTAATTGAGCCGGAAGAGATCGTTTTTTTTGCACATTCCCCAGATGGCTGGAAGGAACAGACCCGCGTGAGCATTGGCCAGAGAAGACCGTTGCCGCGCGACCCGCGCGCCGTCGTTTATCCTGTGCCCGATGGACACGGCTTCGAAGCTTGGGTCACCGGAATGTCGTGCAAAGGGTTGCCTCAGTCATCGGCGGATTGGACCGTTCATTGCAGCGAAAGCGACGACCCATGGTTTCTAACTCCGCCACAATCGACTCGGAATGCGGCTGCGGCGGACATGAGTATCCGTGTAACTCCGCTCCGAGCTTTCTATGACTCCGCGCGCGACTATTTCACCGGCGTAGTCACTCCGAACCTGGGCGCGGACCCGCCGCCCTTTTACACCGCCGTCGTGCTTCCGCGTTCCGACGGCGGCGGGCTGCTGCTGAACGGCATCGACGGCAGGGTGATGTTTGCCGCAGGCGGCGCGCTCAAGCCTGTCTCCGGCGCGCGCGATTGGGGTAGTGACTTCGCGTTGCTTTCTTCCGGCTGCGGATCTGCGACGCAGATCGTCGCCTCCAGCTCCGGCGAGGCAAATGCAGATAGCCTGCGCGCGTACGACTTGCCCGCCCTTGAAGCGATTCCCGCCAGCGCCCCGCTCACAATGGACGGCACAGTGACCGCGCTTTGGTCCGCTCCTGATGACAAGAGTATCTTCGCCGTAGTACGCAAGCCGGCAGTTGCCGGACAGAACGACCCCTACGAGGTGGACCGTGTTACGGCGATTTGCAATTAGCTGCATGGTTGCCGCGCTCGCTCTGCCTGGCGCGGCGCGCACGCGTCCCCGATACGGCGGCACGCTGCGTGTCGAAGTGGAAGGCGACCCTTGGCAGCGCCCCGGCGGCCTCGCGCGCGGCCTTGTCCTCGACGGACTCACAGCGATGAGCCTCGATGGAACCGCACGGCCCGCATTGGCCGTCGAGTGGAAATCGGAAAACGACAATCATCGCTGGCAATTTCGCCTGCGTCCCGGCGTCCGTTTTCAAGATGGATCTCCTCTCAACTCGTCGGGCGTTGTCGCCTCGCTCACTGATGAGTGCGGCGGCGAATGCCCATGGACAGCGGTTCATGCCGCCGGCTCGTCGGTTGTCTTCACAAGCGATTCATCGTTGCCCAATCTGCCCGAACTGCTGGCCGGCGACGATTACCGCATCGCACTCGCCGGCGCGGGAAACCCCGTGACTGCGCCTGTCGGTACCGGCCCCTTTCAGTTCACAGCTTTCTCAAACGGCATCCTCACCCTTGCCGCGAATGACAACTGCTGGCAAGGCCGACCATTTCTGGATGCAATCGAGATCCGCACCAATCGCTCCATTCAATACCAGTGGCTCGATCTCAACGTGGGCCGCGCCGATCTTGTCGAAGTTCCCGCCGAACAACTGCGCCAGGCGCACGATCAGCGTCTCACCGTGGTTGCGGCGCCTTCGGTTTCGCTGCTCGCTCTCACGGTGGCCGATACAGGCGCACTCGCAAACCCCAATCTTCGTGCGGCCATTGCTCTAGCCGTCGATCGCGGCGCGCTCTCCAACGTGGTCTTCCAGAAGCAAGGCGAGATCACTGCCTCTCTTTTGCCCGCCGAAGTTACCGGCTACGGATTTCTTTTCCCCGCTGAACGCGACCTCAACAAGGCTCACGAACTGCGCGGCGGCGTTTCTCCGCCTTCCATCACGCTCGCTGCCGAGGGTGGCCCGGCAATGCAGCTTGCGGCGCAGCGTATCGCCCTCAACCTGCACGATGCCGGCTTCAACGTGCAGGTAGCCGCCTCAAGTGCGTCGCAGCGCGGCGATCTCACGTTGCGCCGGCTTGCTCTCGCATCGAATCAGCCGCAGCCTGCGCTCGAGTCCATTCTTCGCGCTGCGGGCCTTTCGATTCCCGTCTCCGAATCGACACCGGAGGGCCTTTACAAAACCGAGCGCGAAATCTTGGACACGCACACGATCATTCCGCTGCTTTATCTTCCCCGCGCCTATGCCGTCAGCGGGCGCGTCCGCGATTTGCGCCTGAGTCTCGACGGCACCCCGCAATTGGCGAATGTCTCGCTGTCCGACGTGCAGCCGGAGGCCGCGCCGTGAACCTGCGCCAGAAGCTGCTTCTGCTGCTCTCGCTCATGGTGGCCTTGATCGTGGCCGCGGTTGCGTGGACTGTGCTGGTCCGCATTCGCCAGGTCTTCGAGCAGCGCGATCAGGAGGAGACTGCGCTTTTTGTGAGCCAGTTTCAGCGCGAGTTCCAGCATCGTTCCGACGAAGTAGCCGCCGCCGTCGATCGCATCGCCGCGAGTGAGCGCATGCGCAGCATGGCTTTTCAACTCGCGCAATCCGGCGATGCATCGCCTTTTGTCACGGAGGCGCAAGCGCTCGCACAGGACGCACAACTTGATTTTCTCGAAATTATCGGCCCTGATGGAAAGATCGTCAGTTCCGCGCAGTGGCCAGCGCGGTTCGGCTACTTTGAACCGATCGCTGGGGCAGATGAACCCACTTTTCTAAAAACCGAAGATCTGCCCGAGGGAAGTACGGCCTTGGGCCTGTTCGCATTCCGAGCTGTTCGCCATTCCGAATCAAATGCCGCGGAGCCTGTCCGCCTGCTCGGCGGCAAACGACTCGACAAGTCTTTCCTCGCTGAACTGCCCATCGCCCCCGGAATGCAGGCCGCTCTTTATCGACACGAAGACCAATCCCCCGCCGTCACGCAGCGGGGCCATTCGGGTCCAGACTCCTTCACGTTCGACCCCACCCGTTTGCTTGGCATGGCTGGTCAAGTGCCCCACGCCGATCGCTACGAACCACTGATCGATTCCGCCTTCCGCACAGGTCAGCAGACGAACTCCATCCTCTACCTCACCAGCCGCCGCGAAGACTCGGTCAACGCCACAGCCATCCCGCTCAAAAGCGACACCGGCGCTGTGCTCGCTGTGCTCACCGTGGCCATCTCCCGCAACAGCATGGTGCAGGCGCAGCAGCATATCCGCGCCATTGCCTACGGAGTTGCAGCAGGCGGAATTTTGATTGCCATTCTCGCCAGCCTGTGGATCGCTTCGCGCGTCTCGAGCCCCATTGAGCAACTGGCCCACGCCGCCGAACAAGTCGCCGCCGGCAATTGGGAAACACGCGTAACGCAGCGCGGCCGCGATGAAATCTCGGTGCTCGCGCGCAGCTTCAATCACATGACCGGCGAGCTCGTTGCGCAACGCGACCGTTTAGTTCAAACCGAGCGCGTCGCCGCCTGGCGCGAACTGGCACGCCGTCTCGCGCACGAACTCAAGAACCCGCTTTTCCCATTGCAACTCACTGTTGAAAACCTCATCCGAGCCCGCCAGCTTTCTCCTGAAGAATTCGATGAGGTCTTTCGCGAGAGCACTCACACGCTGAGCATGGAGATCGCCAATCTCAAAACCATCGTTGGCCGCTTCAGCGATTTCAGCCGCATGCCCAAGCCGCAACTGGAGCGCATCGACGCCGGTGCTGCGATCACTCGGGTCGCTCATCTTTACGTGGGACTCGGGAACGGCATGCCGGAGGCTTCGGAACCAAGATCACCGGGGCCGCAGAGGATTGAATATTCCGTTGAAATTCCTACCAGCCCGCTCTGGATCGACGCCGACCCCGAGCTTCTCCATCGTGCGCTCTCCAATCTGGTCTTGAATGCGATGGACGCGATGCCGGACGGAGGCACGTTGACACTCTCAGCAGCATCGCGCGAAGGCAAAATAGAAATCCGAGTCTCGGACACCGGCGAAGGCCTCACGCCGGAAGAATGCGAGCGCCTGTTCACGCCCTACTACACTACCAAGCAGCACGGCACCGGCCTTGGCCTGGCCATTGTGCAATCCGTCGTTGCCGACCACAACGGCGCCATTGCTGTGGAGAGCCGCACAGGCGGAGGTGCTACCTTTGTCATCACGCTGCCCAGAGCAGACGGAAGCCCATCATGACCGCGAAAGCGAACATTCTCATCGTCGACGATGAGGCCAACACGCTGGCGTCGCTTTCCCGCGCCTTTCGGCTTGCGGGCCACGAGGCTGTGGTCTGCGACAACGCAACGCGCGCACTCGAACTGGCTCGCACACAGACCTTCGATCTCATACTCAGCGACGTTGTCATGCCCCGCCGCGACGGCCTGGCACTGCTTGAAGACTTGAATACCGCCGGCGTAACCGCACCCGTGGTGATGATGAGCGGCCAGGCACACATTGAAATGGCGGTCCGCGCAACGCGGCTGGGCGCTCTCGATTTTCTTGAGAAACCACTCTCCACCGAAAAGTTACTCGTCACCGTCGAGAACGCGCTCAAGCTCACCCGGCTTGAAACCGAAAACAAGGATCTTCGCAACCGCGTCGGCAAGCACACGCTGGTCTTCGCCGGTGAAACCATGCGCCGGGTGATGGCGCAAATCGAGCGCGTTGCCGCCAGCGAATCGCGCATCTGCATCTACGGTGAAACTGGCACCGGCAAAGAACTCGTAGCACGCACGCTGCACGAAAAAAGCCCGCGCTCCACGGGCCCGTTTGTTACCCTCAACTGCGCCGCCGTTCCCGCCGAGTTGATTGAGAGCGAGCTCTTCGGCCACGAGAAAGGCTCCTTCACCGGCGCCGCGCAGCGCCACACGGGCAAATTCGAACAGGCCCATCGCGGCACGCTCTTCCTCGACGAGATCGGCGACATGCCGACTGCAATGCAAGCCAAATTGTTGCGCGTCCTCGAAGAAGGAGAAGTCGAGCGCATCGGTTCAGACAAGCCTACTGCTGTCGATGTTCGTGTTGTCGTGGCCACCCATCGTAACCTTGAGCAGCTGGTCGAGAGTGGAGGCTTCCGCCGCGACCTTTATCATCGTGTGTTTGTTTTTCCCGTCGAGTTGCCCCCGCTGCGCCAGCGCGCTGAAGATTTGCCCGCACTGGTCGAACACTTTGTGCGCCAGGTGAGCGCGCAGAACGGCTGGAAGCCCATCCCGTTTACTGACGCCGCCATCGATGCTCTCAAGCAGTACTCCTGGCCCGGCAATATTCGCGAATTGCGCAACATTGTCGAGCGCCTGCTGCTGCTCGCCGGCTCGCAGGTAGAAGCGCAAGACGTCGAATTTGCGCTCCCTGCCGCCCGTGCCGGCTTCAGGCATTCCAATCAGACCACCGGCGCAACGCATACGCAGGATGCGGCCGCAACTGGCACTCTTGCCGCACGCTTGTTGAGCTTCGAGCGCACCCAGGTGCTGGCCGAACTCGAACGACACAACCGAAACATCACGCAGACCGCCAAAGCGCTTGGCCTGGAGCGCAGCCATCTCTATAAAAAGTGCCAGCAGTTGGGAATCGACCTGAAGAGCATCGATGACCGCAGCTGATGGAGCGTTTGCGGTCAACAGTATTGGCACGCGGGCAAAATCGGCGCAACAATGAAATCGTTTACTTTGAGCCCCCCGCTGGTTTATAGTTCGTGGGTTGTTTGCTTGCCGGCCGCATCGAGCTTGCAAGCAGACAGCGCCTTGAAAGGATATCCATGGCTCGCATTTCGCGTCGCAATCTTCTTCGTTCCGGAGTAGCCGCTTCAGCTTCGTCTCTTCTCGCCCGCTCCGCATGGGCGCGCACCGCGGCTCTGCTGGCCGGCTCTCCTGATTCGGCCTCCGCCGCGGCCCTCGCTGCCGTTGCGCCGCGCGAGCAGCTGCTCTTCGACTTCGGCTGGAAGTTTCAATTCGGCAACGGCGTCGATCCGGCCAAGGACCTCAATTTCGGCTTCGGCCAGGGCGACTTCGCCAAGACAGGCGAATTCGAATTTTCCAAAGCCAAGTTCGATGACTCCAAGTGGCGCACGCTTAACCTGCCCCACGACTGGGCGGTTGAGTTGCCCTTCGTGAATGACAAGGAGCAGAACTCGCACGGCTTCAAGCCGATCGGCAGGCGCTATCCGGAGACGAGCGTCGGATGGTACCGGCGCGAATTCGAAATTCCCGCCGCGGACGCGGGCAAGCGAATCGCGGTGGAATTCGACGGCGCATTCCGCGATGTGATCGTCTTCGTCAACGGATGCTTTATCGGCCGCAACAACAATGGATATGCACCCTTCCGCTTCGACCTGACCGACTTCCTCAGCTACGGCGCCAAGAACTTCATCGTAGCCCGCGTCGATGCCAGTTTCGGCGACGGATGGTTCTACGAGGGCGCCGGCATCTACCGCCACGTATGGCTCACCAAGACCGATGCGCTGCACTTGGGCAGATGGGAGAACACGGTGCGCGCCGCGGTCAACGGAAGCTCCGCGACCTTGTCGTTGGCGACTGTCGTCGAGAATCAGGGCAAGCAGGCCGAGAATGCCAAGGTAAGCTGGCAGATTCTCGATGCGGCGGGCAAGACGGTGGCCACGGCCGAAGCTCCGGCGCAGTCTATTGGCGCCGATGGCTCAGCAGCCTTTGCGGCGACTGCGCAACTGGCCAGTCCCGCGCTGTGGAGCGTCGATGCGCCCAATCTCTACAGCGCGATTGTGGCCGTGGATGCGAACGGAAAACCGCGCGACGCGGAGCGAGTCAGTTTCGGCGTGCGCTCGGCGGTTTTCGATGCCGATAAAGGATTCTCTCTGAATGGAAAATCGCTGAAGATTCAGGGCACATGCAACCATCAGGACCACGCCGGGGTGGGCGCGGCGGCGCCTGACCGGCTGCAGGTTTTTCGCTTGGCCGTTTTGAAGGAGATGGGTTGCAACGCCGTTCGTACGTCGCACAACATGCCCACGCCCGAGTGGGTGGAAGCCTGCGACCGCATGGGCGTGATGATGATGTGCGAGACGCGGCAGATGAGCTCGAATCCCGAAGGCCTGGCGCAACTGGAAACGATGGTGAAGCGCTACCGCAATTCGCCCTCCATCATCCTCTGGTCCATCGGCAACGAAGAGTGGCAAATGCAATCCGCGATGTCCGAGCAAGGCGCGAGAGTCGGAGCAACCATGGTCGCGCGCTGCCATGAACTCGATCCCACCCGCGTGGTTTCGGCGGCAGTGAACGGCGACAACAAGAAAGGCCTCTCCGACGCGCTCGACATTATCGGCTTCAACTACGATCTGAGCCGCCCCGACAGCTTCCATAAAGATCATCCCAAGCGTCCCATCTTTGGATCGGAAACTTCGAGCGCCATCTCCACCCGCGGCGCCTACAAAACCGATCCTCTGCGCAACCTGGTCAATGACTACAACGGCGTTGTCATGTGGGGCGAAACAGCCGAGCAGTGGTGGAAGTTTTACGGCACCCGCGACTGGGAAGCGGGCGGATTCGCCTGGACGGGCTTCGACTACCGCGGCGAGCCCACGCCTTACGGTTGGCCTTCCATCAATTCCCAGTTCGGCATTGTTGACATGTGCGGATTTCCCAAGGACACGTTCTATTACTACAAAGCCTGGTGGCGTAGCGAGCCTTCGCTGCATCTGTTCCCGCATTGGAACTTCGAGGGCAGGGAAGGCGACATTATCCCGGTATGGGTCTACACCAACCTCGACGAAGTCGAGCTGTTCGTCAACGGCCAGAGCCAGGGAAGCCAGAAGGTTCCCCCTCTCGGCCATGTGGAGTGGAAGGTGAAGTTCGAGCCGGGCTCGATCGAAGCGCGCGCCTCGAAGGACGGCAAGGTTGTTCTCACGGAGAAGCGCGAGACTACGGGTGAGCCAACTGCGATCCGGCTCAGCGCGGACCGGACCGAGATCGACGCCGACGGAGAGGATCTGGTCATCCTCAAAGTCGAAGCACTCGACAAAGAAGGCCGCGCAGTGCCCACGGCGGGTAACTTGATCGGCTTCCATATCTCCGGCGAGGGCAAGCTGATTGGCGTCGGCAACGGCGACCCCAACTGCCAGGAAAGCGACAAGGAGCCCAAGCGGTCGCTGTTCAACGGGCTGGCGCAGGTAATTGTGCAGGCAAGCAAGCGGCCCGGAGAAATCCAGATTGAAGCCGTGAAGGAAGGTTGGGATGGCCCCGAACTGACCCCGTCCAAAGTGACCATCACCACGAAAGCCGTGCAGGGGCGGCCGGCTGTGCCGTGGGTTCGCGCGCAAGGATAGGTGATTTTCTGGTTGGGATTGGAGCTTCCCATCCTTCGCAAAAAACGCGAAGGATGGTGCACCCGGCTTCCTTGCCTCCCTGCTGCCGCCGGACAAGCCCATGGCATGAAGGCTGCTTGACGGATTCGGGTCGGGATGCACCCGTAAGTCCTTTGTTTCGAGGGGCAAAAACGGTTATTTCTGATGTAAATTGTTTTGTTTCATAGGGATGGGACGAAAGTGGGGGAGGGGTGGGTAGTTTTCATGTTGGTACGGACCGGGCACTTCCCTGACATGTTGAACCGGGAACATGGTTCTCCCGTGCGGTGATAGTCGAATATGGCAGGGCCGTAATATCGCTGAAATTGGACATACGGTTATTATGCCGAGCGGAGCCGTAATTATCTGCAACTGTTTTACGCAACGCCCAGATTCCCGAAATGACCAATCCGGTTAGATTGGATAGATGACCCAGGCAGGTGGCCCCCTCAACCTGGCATCAGGAACTGTGCCCCGTTCATCGCAGCCCTATCGCGATGAGCGGGTCTTCGCCCCAGCCGCAGATTACGAGGACAGCATGCCGTATGGTCTGAAACGGTTCCAAAAAGCGGAAGCTCTCCACTTCATCACCTTCAGTTGGTTTCACCGGCTTCCCTTCCTTCAAGCACCCGAACCCAAAGATACGGTCGAAGCCATTTTTGAACAGACCCGGGCACGGCATGAGGCCAGGGTTTACGCCTACGTGCTGATGCCTGAGCATATCCACTTGCTGATCAACGAGCCGCCATCGATCCTCGTAGCCCAGTTTCTGAAAGCGCCCAAGCAGATCGCTTCCCGCAAGCTGAAAGGCAATCGCCTGCAGTTCTGGCAGCCCCGCTATTTTGACGCGAACATCCGTGGCGAAACAGACCGCTCCGAAGTGATCCGCTATATTCATCGTAATCCGGGGTCCCCGGCGCACGAACTTTGTGCGTTGGGGTGGAAGCCGGTGAAACGGGGATTGGTCCCATCTCCCGGCGACTACCGATGGAGCAGTATCAACCACTACGCCACCGGAATTCGAGGAGTGGTTGAAATCGAGTCGGAATGGACGGCGAGACTTCGCGGCCCACTCATCGCGAAAGAGCCGCATTGAATGGGGCAGAGATTCAATTTTTTGGAAAGGACAGACGGGCGGCAGGATCAATGAGTGGGCCACCTGCATACGAGTGAATTCTTACGAAGAATAACGATGCAAAAAGTTGCCCTGAATGATAAACTCCTCAAACACAAGGAAACCCGGCGAAGTCATGCGAATACAAGCCACGCGCATAAAAGTATGTCATTCAACGCCTGACGGCCGTTCGGAGGGGTCTTCCTTTTATGAGTGATCGGAGCATTGCGCTATCGGCAAAGAAGCCGTTTGAATTCTCGAAGGCAGAGGTTCGGGCAGATTCGAGTTGGTTCGGGGATGATCCTTCTGAAAGTGTCGGTGGAGAGTGGCTGGCTGGAAGTCACCCGCCTAGCCTGTGGGGAATGCTCGGACCGATTGACATCCACCTGCCGTTGAAGGAATACCGCTCCTGGCTCGATTTTATGAAGACTATTTACGCAAGGAAAGAAGAAAAAAAGGTAAAAGATTACGTCGGAAGCATCTTTCCGGGGTTGATAAAGGGATTTACTCTTTACGGGGAATCGATCATTCAGAGCGGCCAACTCATCGATTTATGGACCCGAGCAATTGTGAGAATTACAGTGCAAACGTGTGGCCGAATTTCCGGTCTCACGTATAGTGACCGATTCGCAGAACTTTTCACCATAACTGGAACCTTGGAGGATCAGGTTCGCTGTCTTACCGCACTTGATGAGTTGTACCGGGGACCCGCTCAAGAAGCAGCGGCTGGCCCCGCAGCTTTTTTCTGGCTTGCGCAGGGTTTGTCTCTCACTTTGGGGGAGCTTCACTTTGATTTGAGTAGCCCCCGTACTCTGCTATTTTACTTCGAGACGTTAAGAATTTTAATGAGTGAGGGCGCCCGCCCCGAATTTAACCGTTTCGTTGAAATAGATCTCGGTAAGCGTGACCGCTGCTTTGAGTTCTTGCTCCAACAACTCCAAGATAGACCTTCGGGCCAGATTAAAGAGGGAGGACATTTGCCAGAGCGGAGTCGATGGAAGGGGATTATCGAGAGTTTTTTCGATCGGAAAAAGAAGTCGAAAGTTACGAAGATTTGCCTGATTGGCCCGCAGGAGTCAGGAAAAACGTCCATTGTCCGGTCTCTCTATGAAGGTGTGAGTTCTGACGTTTACTATCCGGGGCGAAAACTCGCGCTCCACCCGTCTGAGACGCAAATGAAACAAGCCCTCCGAGTTGGCGACGGCTATCCCAGCCATGAGTCCGAAACAGCGACCTATTGCGGTACTGTGCAGGTAGGCAGTGAGGACTCCCCTAGATTTGAGATCGCAGACACTGTTGGCAAGGAACTATCGATCACGCCCCCTAACCATCAATCCGAAAAATCGAGTTGGCCCAAAATAACTAGACTCGTAAGGGACGCTGATTTGCTAGTTCTCGTCATACCACCATCCTACTTCATCGCTCCGCCAACGGAAGCACTGGTGACCAGGAGAATGATAGAAGATCAAATCCGGTTCCTCGATTTGTCGGAGCCACGCCCGATGGTCTCTATCGCATATAGCAAATGCGATGAGTACGGCGTTGCTCCGGATATCGACCTACGTGTCATTGAAACTGAGGAAGATCGCAGGCTGTTTGATCATTTTTGCCATTCCGAAGTGGAAGGCAGAGAGAGCGCTTGGAACGCATTTGTCAACGCGGTCACAGGACGCGGAGCAAGCCCATACAAGTCTCTTCTTCGGAAGTCGCTGCTCGACAAGACGCGTTGGCTATGGGAACTCATCGGGCACAAGCAAGATGGAAAGGGAAATGCTTTTGTGAATGGGTATTTCGTCACGGCCATTCCAATGGGAGCGGAGTTCACAGTCAGCGAATGTTCAAAGACGAGCGGCGTTCTTCATCTGTTCAGCGATTTCTTCGCACGGTGAGGAATCGGGGAGTGGGAAGTAGTATGGGAAATAGGGGCTCGCCCCAAACCCTATTCACAGCAATTCTAGCTCCTCAAGCGGTCGGCTCGATCTTCGAATCGGGTGCAAGAATTATTCCCTAAAAATGATTGCATATAATTAGCCTCCTCCGGCGCACAATGGAGAAAAGAAGCCAAAATCCCACCCAGTCCAGGGGCAACCATGCGCAACATCACCACAGCCGTCAGCGACGATTCCCACCGTCAGGCCCGCATCCTAGCCGCGAAGAACGACGCCTCTGTCTCCGCCGTCGTGCTGGACCTTCTCCTTGGCCGGGCAGACGAAGAAACGTTTCGACC
>Ga0302319_10000623_pt1 | contig 79618 bp, 66 predicted proteins | sample Bog_T0_2_FD_203319 | JGI IMG/M metagenome (GOLD analysis project Ga0302319, IMG submission 203319) | Peat permafrost microbial communities from Stordalen Mire near Abisko, Sweden - Bog_T0_2 | ecosystem: Environmental > Terrestrial > Soil > Wetlands > Peat | place: Sweden: Abisko, Stordalen Mire...
CCGAGCTCTTCGACGTCACGGTATAGGTCCCCCACCCGTAACGGCTTGCGCGCTGCCGGAGGTTGGTTTAGCAGTCTGCCCGCGTGACCCCAGCGATTTCGCAGGCAAAGGACGACCCCCAGTCAAGGACGAGGCTCTTCGTCTGGCTTTCTTGGGCCGCCCTTTTCGGGTGCTTGGGCTATTTCATTTACCACAATGTACCCCGGTACTTTGTCCTCACCCCGAAATCCTACGGGGGCTATTTCTGGCCGCGCGCCTCGCTGCTCTTCCCCCATGTAGCGAGCGGGCTGCTCGCAATACTCATCGGGCCGCTGCAGTTCTGGTCGGGGATGCGCCGCAAATACATGCGGGTGCACTGGATCGCGGGACGGGTCTACGTTGTCACGGTTCTGGCGGGTTCGATGGCCGCGCTCGGGCTTGCGGCCACGATCGACAACGGCTCCGCGTATTCGCTGGGCCTCGCCGGCCTGGCGGTCGCCTGGCTCACGACGACCGCGATGGCCTTCATTGCCATCCGCCGGAAGAACGTCGAGCAGCACAAGCAGTGGATGATCAGGAGCTATGTGGTCACGTTCGCCTTTGTCACCTTCAGGCTCCTGAACCAGGTCTTGGGCGCCTGGCACGTCATGACGGACGATGAGCGCGCGTCGACGCTGGCGTGGTCGTGCTGGGCTATCCCGCTCCTTGTGACAGAGGTTGTGATCCAGTCCCGTTCCCTGTTGAAGGCCAAGGCTTAACGCCCGAATCGGCTGGGCGCCTTGGGCGGCGCCGCTTCGGGAAACATTCCCGTGCCAAACCCGACCGCGCCTTGAAAGCCCGAACTGATGGTAGATCCTGGATGTCCAACTTCGTGGCGCGTCCAGGTATCCGTGTTCGACGCCAACCACCATGAAAAATAAAATCCAGACCTCGATCCAATCGCTCCTCATCCTGGACGGGTTTTTTGCAGGTGTGCCCCAGATCGTCCGGATACTCGAGCGCCATTCCTCATCGGACGTGTCGATCCTCTCTTGGTCATGGATGGCTGTTATGGCCGGATTGTGGGTCTACCAGGGGATCCGGGACAAGAGCCCGGTCCTTTTGTGGAGCAGCGTGATTTGGGGCGTAAACAACCTCTCCGTGGCCATCGTCGCTGCCGTCTACAGGCACTAAGCGTGGTCCCCTTGTGGGGCGAACCATTAGCGACAATCCAAAGTGCCGACAGGCAATCGCCACACGCCGCGTACGGAAATGCGCCGTCCGAGGCGTCAGGGATTATCCGGACCCGGGGGCGGATAAACCAGCGTCCGGCCGTCCTTCAGGAACAAACGAAGCGGGTGACCCTTCTTAAAGAGTACCGATTGGTAGCTCTCCCCGGCGACAGGAATCAGCTCGGGTATCGCGTTCCGGGGTCCAACAAGCTGGTCGAGCGTCACCGAGGTCACCCCGTTTGCGTCGTAATAGGCGTTCGCGGCATCATCGAGCTTCCGCAGATTTTCCATGATGGCGGCATCGCTCGGGCTCGCCTTTTGCGCGGCCGGGGCCGGCACGGGGTTCGCGGGGGCAACCGGGTTGGGGCCGGCTGGTTTGCCTAAGAGTGGCTGGGGGCGGCTCACCGGGGCCCGCACCACGCGGCCGTCGGGAAGCTTTATCTGAACGGGTACTCCCTTTTCCAGGACCACCGATCGGTAATCCTCCCCCATGACGGGGGTGATGTCCGGGTGGGCCGGTTCGCTCATCACATCGCCAAACGTTGTCGAGGTGACGCCCTTGACCTCGTAGTAGCGGTTCGCAGCCTTCGACAAGGCCTCCAGGTTCCTGCGCACGCCCATCCGCTTGCGGGCGTCGTCCGCGGATACCCCTGCGCCCAAGGCGTTGCGCGGATTGCCGCTTTGCGACGTATCCGACGGATAGTCGAAGGTGCGGCCGTCGGGCAGCGCGACATGCAGCCTCCTCCCCTGGGAGAACACGAGCTGGTGGTAGTCCTCCCCAGCCACGGGGACGACCGCCTTTACAAACTTGTCCGGGCCCACCAGGTCGTCGTACGTGGCCGTCGTGACGCCTTTCTCCAGGTAAAACTGGTCGGCGGCGGCGGAAAGCATCCTCAGGTTGTTCGTCACCGCCTTGGCCTGGGAATCGGTCCTCACCCTTTCGAACGCCGGGATGGCCATGGCGGCCAGGAGGCCCACCGTAACCGGATTGTAGACCGTGAGCATGGCGACATCCGCCTTGAGCGACCGATTCCATGTCGACCGGATCAGGATGCCCTCGGGAAGGTTGGTGCGGACGGAGAGGAGGGGCTGGCTCACGGCAGGGATGTTGGCGGCATACATATCGAGCAGCTTTTTAACCTGCGGGGCCACGTCCTGGTTGACCTCGGGAAGCCCCTTTATCCGGGAAAAGAACCGCGGGGTGGCCCATGTGAGCCCATTTCCGTCTGGCCCCAGGTTCGCGAGTGCGGAGACGAACTCGGGGTTCGTATCAAGCCCGTCCGTGCGCTTGAGGCACTCGTGAAGGAAGTCCGGCGAGGTGGCTGCGTAAAGGGCCTTCCCGTCGACTGCTATCACGAGCTTCACCCCTTCAAGCGGAGCCGGCGTCTTGTTCGTGTAGAGGTGGAGCGAACCCTCCTGTGTCGCAGCGAACTGGGAGTTTTGGTTGGTCAGTGCACTCTCGACAGCCGGACCTATCCCATCCACGCGTATCAAAATCGAGAACGCGGGGATCTTTACCGGCTTAGGGCCCGGGAGTGACACATTCTTCTCGGGATCGAGCCGGAGAATGAACGTTGCCCGGCCGTTCAACCCCTGGAGCAGGTCCAGGACTGAAAAATGGGCTCCGGCACCCGCCTCCTTTACCGCCTTTTCAAATGCCGCCGCTGCATCGGGCCCATTCACCTTGGCGATCATTTCCTTGACGGTCTGATACACCGCCACGATGTCGAACTCGTGCTCCGCGAAGAAATCCGTGTCCTTGGGCGCCAGCCGGGCCCCGACAAACTTGCCGGGCTGCCCCCCAAACACCGCGAATAGACCGTGCCGGCCCTCGGGTGTGTAGAGGAACGCACGGTTGCGGTAGAGGCCGCTGGCCTCCCGGACGGAGCTAAATCCGATGGCCTTCACGTCCGTCAGCCCAAGGTCCGTCATCAAGGCCTTGAAATCCTGCTTCGCGAACATCGAGAGTTGCGGCTGCAAGGTCGCGACCTGCTTCACGACCGATTGCACGTTCCCAGCCAGGTCAAGCAGGTCGCCATCAATATCCACATACCCGTAGAGCGTCCCGCCAAGCTCGAGGTGGCTGTTCACCGTCTCGAAGTGGCGGCTCTGCTCGGCAACGGGGACAAGCTCCACCGAGGCCGGCTTCGGACCCACCGCATCGGCGGTCCCCGCCTTTTTGGCGCAGGCCGCGAGAGACAGGAGGACAAGTGCCGTGGCCAGGATTGGCCAGCTGCGTGCGAGAGATGTGTGTCGATAGCTCATAGTGGGTTAGGCGGAACGGGGGAAATGCTACCTGCGGCCGCCTATATTGAGGACGTTAGAGCCTAGCATGTGACGGGAACCAGCATGTATAGCACATCGTGAGGGCAACCCGACCGCAATAAATGAATATCTAAGCATCAGGGCCAGGCGGGGTTGCCATTAGTGAATTCAAGGCCCTGTACGGGGGCTCCCGTTTTGCCGGACTGGGCATCGACGTCCATACGGTTTGAGGGCCCGCCCGTTTTCCAATGGGCCATTTTTCGTTCGTTATCGAAGCGACGGATTCGTAATAAAGGCCATGCAGCCCTCGCCACGCGATCCTGAGGTCGGGAAAAAGGGGCCCAATGACCCGAAGCCTCGGGCTGCCCACGAGCAGGTTCGGAAATTCCTGAACTTCATCGTAAACGAGTCATCCGAGGAGCTCTGCGAGATTAGCGGCGCCAACAAGCGGAAGATCTCCGGCGAGATCCTCGCGGACGTCCTTGAGAACATCGAGAACCGCGAGCCGATACTGGCCGTCCGAAGGCGCCTGGCGAACTATGCCACCCTCGCCGTTCGCGACGAGGTGCTCTCGATGACCCCAGCGGCCACGCACATTCCGGAGATCACCGGCATGCTGCGGTCCCGCCTCCCGGACCTCGCCGCGCGAAACCCGGCGATCGGGGAGTTCCTGGGCAAGGGAGCCGGACAGCCGCAGACCGCGGACCAGATGGCGGACCTCTTGAGGGCGCGGGGTATCGTCTTCAACCTTTGGGCGCGCTCCTACAACGTGGCGCGCATGGAGCTTGGGGATTGGGACGAGGACAAGAAGGTCGACTGGTTCGCCCCCTTCAAGTTGGCCCAGGCGATCACCTGCGAATTTGCCTACAGGAAGGAACTCGGGATGCCCTCCAACATCCCCTCCCCCCACGAGCTGACCGAGGGCTCGGGGGAGTTCATGGTCTACGCGGATTTCCTGAAGATAATCCTCGAGGGCAACGCAAAGCCGAGGCCCGCGTGGGAGGCAAGGTGGGAAGCGGCGCTCAAGTACCCCAACCCGTTCAAGGGACTGGAGTTATAGCGGGCTGCGCAAAGCTTCCGTTTTTGCCCGCAGAGCGGAAGTCCACAAGCCTCGGCGCCACCTCGTTCCAGCCCAACCTATGCCCTCGCATAGGCTTTGCCTTCCTCCAGCTATGAATGCATCCCGCCCAAGAGAACCGGGCATTCGTCCTAACCTGGCAGGAAGATCAAGACGGTCGTGTCGCAGGTTATCCGCAAGATCTCAATGCGTCTCTAAGACACCAATCGCGCTCAGGCCCCGGGTTTCCAATCGTCTATCGAGTTGCCGGCCACCTGCCACATTCCATCTTCCTTTTTTAGGCTCACCAACAGGGTCTTTTCCGGACCCTTTTCAAACGACGCCTTAAACACGACGGTAGCCCAATCTCCCGCGTAGGGCGCTTTTGCTTCCGTTTTGAACACCACTTCTTTTGCCAACTCGATATGAGTGATTCTCCCGTGCTTCATCGCTTCCTTCTTCATCCACGGTATCCACTCCTCAGCAGACACCAGATAATGGAACCATGCGCCTGTGCCGTTGTACGCGAGCTGGTAATCTGCGTGGTCAATGTGCTCGAGCCACGTCCGAGAGATTGCGATTACAGCCGCCTTGGGGTCGGGGTAAAGGTCATCGGCGGCCCGAGCCGTTATCGAGCCCAAGAGGGCTGCCAATAGGAGCGAAACTACCCCCGTCAGCAGGACCCGGGGCGCCTTATCATGGTATCGATTGATCATGGATATCCTTCTCTTGAGGTGATGGACAGATTCGACGATGGCCAAAGAGCCATAAGGCACGGATGACCCGTGGCATTCGCGCAGGCTGTGCATCAGTGCGTCCCCATATGCGCCGGCGAGTTTGTCCCCCATCGACGCGACAGCCGCCTCGTCCGCGGCCTCCTCACGAAACCGTGTCCAGGAGAGCGCCCCTATGTGGGCGAATGGATTAAACCAGTGGACGGCGCGCACAAGCGTCAGCAGCCAGTTGAAGGGTACGTCGCACCACCGGAAGTGGGCCAGTTCATGCAGAAGGATAGGGCGCAATTTGTCGGCGGACGACGACGCCACAAGGGACTCCGGCAACAGTATTAGAGGGCGCAGCCATCCCAATATGGCGGGAGATGCCACGGATATTGAAACCACGACACCGATGGGAGCAGTCACACCGGCCTCCCTCTTGCAGTCCTCAAGGAGCCCCAGGAGCGCGGAATCGGTCGAAAGGCGTTCGCGCGCCCACCTGCGCGAGGCGCGCGCCGTTTGGATCGCCACGAAGGCGCAATACGCCAGAGCGCCAGCCAGCCAGACGGCTAACGGAAGCGATACCTTGTGCCTCGCGGCGCTTGCGGCGAGACCGTGTCCTAGCGGAACCATCATCCGCGGGAGATCGTGAACCTGCGCCGCCGCCTGAATGCGGCTGAGCGCAGGAAGGGCCGGCATGTGCAGGGGGACGAGGAACCCCAGGGGAAGGAAGCACCACCACACGCGGCGCGAGGGGCCGCTCAGCCTGCCTGCGAGGAGCGCGTCGAGAACGAGGACCGCCACTGTCGCCGCGGAGCCGCGCAGGGTGAGTTCCAGAAGCGTAGTCATGGCTTCTTCCTTCCTTCCTTAAGTATTCGCTCCAGCTCGTCCAGGTCCGCACTGCTCAATTTCCGGGACCGTACGAAGTGCGCCACCATCGGCGAGAATTCCCCGTCAAAAACCCGATCTACGAAGGACTTGGTCTCGACCGCGCGGAGCTGATCCTCGGTGACCGTGGCGTAGTACAGGTAGGACTTACCAACCTTCTCAAAACGGAGCGCCCCCTTGGAGTGAAGGCGGTTCAGGAGCGTCTTTATCGTCCCGACACTCCAGGCCTTCGAGGCCGCTAGCGCCGCGACTACCTGCGCCGCTGAGCACGGCGATTTTGGCCAGACCGCCTTCATTACTTCCCATTCGGCCTCGGAGATTCTGGGGACTTTCATTTACACCTGTAAACGCATAATCGTTGACACATGTAAACAACAAAATTCCGGACTCCTTAGGTCCGCGCCCCCCGCCGCAAGGATTGGGACCCTAGATTAGAAACGGCACAAGGGCTCTGACACGCGCCTTGTACCGGGGATACTCCTCCGGGAACTGGCGGGTCATCAGGGCCTCCTCCTGCAGCAGCTTTATCCAAAAGCCCAGAAACAGCGGAACGAGGCCTATGAAGCACGCGAGGCGGGCAAATGCCACTGCCGTGCCGAGGCCCATGAGGAGGATGGCCGAGTATATGGGGTGCCTCACGAATCGATAGGGCCCCCGTTCGATGAGCTCGTGCCCCTGTTTGAGGTTCACCGTGCTGCTCCAGTTGTCCCCGAGCGTCCTTCGGGACCAGATCGCCAGCCCCAGGCCCACGTAGCAAATGGCAATCCCGGTGTCGCGCGTGATATGGCCAAAGGGAAGGACGCGCAGGCCCAGGGGATAGGGAAGGTAGGCCAGGAAAAGCAACACGCCGCCGACGAGCGTGAGGGCCCGATAGGGCAAGGTGGCGGCGATCGTCTGGCGCTCGGCATTGGCCTTGGCCACCCGGACGTGCGAGACCCAGTAGAGGTAGAATGCGATCCAGGATGCGATGACGAACCAACGCGTCATCTAGAGCCGTCGCCCTCCAAGGGCTTTGCGACCCGCCGGAGCGTAACCGGATCCCTCTTGTTGTATTGCACGACCGATCCCGAAATCTTGTCGCCCTTGAGCGTGCCCTGGATGACGAGGCCCCATCCCGGAACCCTGACCGTCACGACATCTTCGATTGTCGTCGCCCGGGCAGAGAGCGTCACGTGCCGGCCGGGGTTCTCAAAGACCGCGTTGCCCGACGCATCAATGTGCAGGAGGATTCTTGTCCCCGGCGAGGAGCGCTCCCAGTCGCCGATGGCCCCGGACCTGGGGTCGAACACGCCCTGATCGTCCCCGTCGAGCGCATCCTTGACGGTCGTCACCTCCCCCACGTGCACCTGTCCCTCCGGTATGGGCCTAAAGACGAGCCCATAGGTGTCCTTGCCAAAATACAGCGCCGCGTCCTGCGCCATGCCGGGAAGCTCCCTTTCAAAGTCGTGGCGCCTCTCGGAAAGGCTAAAGCGGGTCTCCCAAAGCATCCTCCGCTCCTTGTGCTTCCATGCGGCCTGGAAATCAAAGGCGCGCAGGATCACGTAATAGCGGTTGACCTCCACGGCGCTCAGGAGGTCGGAATGAACCTCGCTCAGGAGGCGCTCCATGAAATTCCTGCCGTAAAACACCGTGCTCGGATCGACCATGTCCTTGATGAACCCCTCGGAGTCGAAGCCCAGGAGCTTCGCGTTGTTGTAGTTGATGTAGTCCCTGAGGGCGCCGTCCCTGGCGTTGGAGCCCCCAATCGTGGTTCCCCAGTAGACCACGATCAGCAGGTTTGTGGATTTCGGGTCACGGGCGGCGACATAGTTCTGGCTCGCGAGGGGCCCTGCCAGCATGCGCGCGATCGCGTCGAACGACAAGTTGTCGATCGTCGGGTCGACCCGGTAGTACTGGTCGCTGATGCCCGGCTCGAGGACGCCCCCGTCGCCGAAGGCAAACGTCTCCGGCTGGTACGTGCCATCCGCCCGAAGAACTCGGACATAGCCATTGTGCGCGGTCGAGTACACGGCCGTGAGCTTCTCGCTCGAGGAGAACGTGTCGAAGGGGCCCGCGGCGCAGGGGCCCGCGGCAACCGCGCACAGGGCCAAGATTAGCCATCCCCGAAGGGGCGATCCTGACTGTCGGGTTGTGGAGCTCATTTCGCCCGGGGCGTCCCATTCCCGGGCACCCCAAAGATAGCCCAAATCACCCTGTTATCAAGGCGTCGATGGTCCCTGCATCGGATGAATAAGGCGCCCTACGAATTCCAATAAATAGTCGCTCCGTCATTTGATACAGGCCGGCCCCCGCCCCTTTGAAGCCTTGTCCCGCCTATTGCGCTCATATAACAACGGGCGATGAAGCCCCGCACCCCCCTCCTCCTTTCCCTACTTCTTGTCGCCATCTGCCGGGGTCAGGATGTCGCGCACATGGACCAGATCGTGACGTCCTATGCCTCGAGCGGGAAGTTCATGGGGTCGGTGCTCGTGGCACGCGGGGACCAGGTCCTGTTCAGCAAGGGTTATGGATCGGCAAACCTCGAGTGGGACATTCCCAACACCCCTTCGACCAAGTTCCGGCTCGGTTCGATCACAAAGCAGTTCACGGCGGCCTCGATCCTCCTCCTTGAGGAGCGCGGAAAGCTCAGCACCGACGACCCGGTGAAGAAGTACATGCCGGACGCCCCGGCGGCCTGGGACAAGGTCACGGTCTTTAACCTGCTCACCCACACCTCGGGCATACCCAGCTTCACCGGGTTCAAGGATTTTGAGGAGAAGAACCCCTTCGCCACGACGCCGTCGAACCTCGTGGCGCGCTTCCGCGACAAGCCGCTCGAGTTCGAGCCGGGGACAAAGTGGGCCTATGACAACTCGGGCTACGTGCTTCTGGGGTACCTGATCGAGAAGGTGAGCGGCGGGACCTACGCGGACTTCGTCCGGGAGAACATCTTCACGCCGCTCGGGATGAAGGACTCGGGCTATGACTCGAACACGGAGGTGATCTCCCGCCGGGCGTCGGGCTACGCACCGGGCCCGAAGGGACCGGAGAACGCGGGCTTCGTCCATATGTCGGTCCCCTTCTCGGCAGGCGGCCTCTACTCGACGACGGGCGACCTCCTCAAATGGGAGACGGGGCTTTTCGGCGGCAAGGTGCTCTCGGCCGCCTCCCTCGCCAAGATGACGACCCCGTTCAAACACGATTATGCCTTCGGACTGGGCGTTTCGACCGTCGACGGGAAGAAGCAGGTCGCCCACGGCGGGGGGATCAACGGATTCAACACGTTTCTCTCGTACTCCCCGGACGACCGGACAACCGTCGTCGTGCTCGGCAACCTGAACGGGCAGGCCCCCGACGAGATCGCGGCGCTCCTGGTGAAGCTTGCGCATGGCGAGGCCGTAAAGCTGCCCTCCGAGAGGACCGCAATCACGGTGCCGGTGGATGTCCTTAAAGGCTACGTGGGAACCTACGAGCTTCAGCCCGGCGTGGATTACTACGTGACGCTCGACGGCGGCCTGCTCATGGGCCAGCTCGGCAAGCAGCCGAGCTTCCCCCTGTTCCCCGAGACGCCGAACTCCTTCTTCCTGAAGGTGGTCGACGCGCAGATTGAGGTGGTGAAGGACCCGGGCGGGGCCGTCACTGCGCTGATTCTGCACCAGGGCGGGCGCGACCAGACGATGACCCGGAAGAGCGCCACCGTGGAGCCTCCTCCGGGTCGCAAGGAGATCCCCGTTTCCAGGGAGATCCTGAAGCGCTGCGTCGGCGCCTACCGCCTCAGCCCCAACGTCGACATCCTCGTGACCCTCGACGACAGCCGGCTCGGGGTCCAGCTTACCGGCCAACAGCGCTTCCCGATTTTCCCCGAGGCCGAGAACAAATTCTTCCTCAAGGTGGTGGACGCCCAGCTCGAGTTCGTCCCCGGGGACGGCGGCGTGGCAAAGTCGGTCATCCTTCACCAGAACGGGTTGGACCAGAACGCACCCCGGGAATGACGTATCCGCCTAGGGCCGACCGTTTTGGCCGTTGCACGCCGCGACACCGCCAACCACGATCGAGGCGTGACTGGTAGCGAGGCCCCCCGTCGGCTGCCGACCTCGGCAATCCTGAACCTAGCGGCACTGGTGATCCTAGCCGGGGCGCTTGTCGTCCAGCTGTGGCCGGATTGGACAAGGGACCCCGACCTCTCGCACGGCCTCCTGATGCCGGTGGTGTGCGTCCTCCTGGTTTACCTGGGCAGGCGCCCGGAGGTTCCCATGGACGAGCGCCAGGCCGCGGCCCTTGCCGCGGGATTCGGCGCCGGCGCGCTCGGGGCCCTGTGGGTTGCGGGCCTCCTGGCGGTGACGGTCGAGTGGTCGAGCCCCGTCGTGAGCTTCGCCCTCGCCGGGTCGTTCGCGCTCCTTGGCTGCGCCGCCCTTTCCGCGTTCGCGGGCGGGGCGACAGCCCAGGCCTCCCTTAACTGGACTTCCCTCTGCGGGGCCCTCCTCTGGGTGCTCACCGCCCCGATGCCCCCGGGGACCTACACCCGGCTCACCCTCGGGCTCCAGCTCGAGGTCACGGGCAGCGTCATGCGGGCCCTCGACCTGCTCGGGATCGCGGCCCACCGGTCCGGCAACATCATCGAGCTGGCCCGCGGCACAGTCGGGATCGAGGAGGCCTGCAGCGGCGTGCGAAGCCTGGTCTCGTGCGTCTTCGCGGGGTTTTTGTTCTCCGCGGCCCTCGTGCGACGCCCGTGGGCCAGGGTACTCCTGATAGCGCTCTCGGCGCCGCTCGCCCTCGCGATGAACTTCCCCCGCTCGCTTCTCCTCACCCTCCTCGTAAACGCGGGAGTCCGCATCGAGGGCGCCTGGCACGACCTGACCGGCTACGCCGTCCTCCTCGTTACGGCGGCGCTCCTCGCGGGCCTTGCCGTCCTGCTCGACCGGCCCGGAACCGCGCCGGCCCCCGCCGAGCCCCCGGCTCCCGTCCGCACCCGGCCTGCGAGGGCGCAGGCGGTCCTTTCGGGGGTGCTCGTGTTGGCCGTCTCCACGCTCCTTTTCTTCGCCTCCCACACCTCGGCCTCCCGGGGCTCGGGAGCGGCCCCGGACCTGCTCGCCGCGTTGCCAGCGTCGGCCGAGGGCTGGCAGGTAGTGACCCGAGGCGACCTCTACCGCTTTGCGGGCGTCCTTGAGACCGACCACCTGGCTGAGCGCACCTACTTCAGGCAGGGCTCCGCCGGGGCCGAGCAGGTCACCCTCTACCTCGCGTACTGGCCCGCCGGCCAGGCGTCCGCCGGCGTGGTCGGCTCCCACACGCCCGATGCATGCTGGCCGGGCGCAGGATGGGTGGAGAAGGACGCGCCCGACGACCATGTGCTCCTCGACCTGGCGGGCCAGGCGCTGCCCCCCGCCAAACATCGGCTCTTTGTGAACGAGGGCTTCCCCCAGCACGTCTGGTTCTGGCAGGCCTTTGGCGGGCACGTGGTGGACGTCGGAAACACTCGTTCCGTTCCCGCCCTGGTGCGGATCGCGTTTCAATATGGGTTCCGAAAGGGCTCCGCACAGGCGTTCATTCGGGTGTCCAGCAACCAGCCCTGGAGCAGGATCTCGCGGGAGCCCTTCATCGGCCAGTTTTTCGCCAACACCCACCGCCTCGGGCTTTACTGAAAGGAAAGCCGCGACACAGTCATTGCCCGCGACGGACACCGATGGACGAGCAAAAGATCCCCCTCCCACCCTGGCTTCCCTGGGCAACGACTGCCTGCCTGGCGGCGCTCGTGGCCTGCCTGGGCGAGCTCTGGATCCTGGAGAGGGCCCGCATGCGGCTCATGCAGGAGCAGGTCCTGCTAGCCAACGCGGCGCTCAAGGGCGCCGAGAACCAGCTCGAGGCCGAGCGCATCCTCGACCGAAGGGAGCACGCGATGGAACGCGGGGAGGACATGTCCTTTGGCGTTGCCCTCCTTTCCCCGCCCGCAGGGTCGCGCCCCGCCGACCCAGGCCTGGGATCCCCATGGGGGGTCGTGGTCTGGGAATCGCGGGGCCTGCGGGCGATCCTGAAGGTGGGCGGCTTGCCCCCCGCGCCTGCCGGGCGGGACTACCAGCTTTGGCTGGCGGCGTCCGAGGACGTCCCCCCCCTTTCCTGCGTGGCCTTTGGGGCGCTTGCCTCGGAACAGGCCAGCGGCGTCGCCGTGAACCTTCCGGCGGCGGTCGCAGATGGAAGCCGCTTTTTCCTGGCGCTGGGGCAAAAAGGGGGCGACGTCGCCCTGGACCCCGCAACCTCCGGGGGTTCAATCGTACTTGCCACCCTCCCCTTCGCCGGGAGAATTTCAGGGCGATGATCATCAAACCCAAGGTTCGCGGATTCGTATGCGTAACGGCTCATCCCGCCGGGTGCGCCGCCCATGTCGGCGAATGGATAAGCTTCGTGAAATCAAAGGGTACCATAAAGGGAGGCCCCAAGAAGGTGCTGGTGATCGGGGCCTCGACGGGCTACGGGCTGGCCTCGAGGGTCACCGCGGCGTTTGGCTCGGGGGCCGCTACCCTGGGCATTTTCTACGAGCGGCCGTCGGAGGAGGGACGCACGGCCACCCCGGGCTGGTACAACTCGATTGGCTTCACGCAGGCGGCCCACGCCGCGGGCCTCTACGCCAAGAACATCAACGGCGACGCTTTCTCGAGCGAGATCAAGGCCCAGGCCTTGGACACCCTCAAGAAGGACCTGGGACAGGTGGACCTGGTGATCTATTCCCTGGCCTCCCCCAGGCGCACGCACCCGAAGACCGGGGTGGTCCACAAGTCGGTCCTAAAGCCCGTGGGCGCTCCCTATACGAACAAGACCGTGGACACGGACAAGGGCATCGTGAGCCAGGTCACCATCGAGCCCGCGAGCGAGCAGGAGATCGCGGACACCGTTGCGGTCATGGGCGGCGAGGACTGGGAGCTCTGGATGAACGCCCTTAGCGACGCGAAGCTCCTGGCCCCGGGCGCCCAGTCGGTCGCCTATTCCTACATCGGGCCCGAGGTCACCTGGGCGGTCTACAAGAACGGCACGATCGGCCTCGCGAAGAACGACCTGGAGCGCGCCGCAAAGGCCATCAATTCGCTCCTTAAGGCCAACGGAGGCGGCAAGGCCTTCATCTCCGTGAACAAGGCGCTCGTGACGCAGGCCAGTTCGGCGATCCCCGTGGTGCCCCTCTACATCTCGATCCTCTACAAGATCATGAAAGCGGCGGGCACCCACGAGGGCTGCATCGAGCAGATGCAGCGGCTGTTCGCGGGCCACATCTACGCCCCCGAGGGCCCGCGGTTCGACGAGGCCGGCCGCGTGCGGGTGGACGACCTTGAGATGAGGGCGGAGGTCCAGGCCGCCGTGGCCAAGATCTGGCCGGACGTCACGACCGAGAACCTCGCGGCCATGACCGACATCGCCGGCTACCGGAGCGAGTTCCTGAAGTTGTTCGGCTTCGGCCTGGCGGGCATAAACTACGACGTCGAGGTCGAGCCGCACATGCCGATGCTCTAGCCCCGAGGGCCCTTCAGTCCTCGTATCCGCCCACGCTCGCCGACCGCCCGTTGTCCTTTGGCCCAAGGCCCAGGATGTAGGGTCCGGCCTTCTTCGCCCACTCCTCGGCCTTCGGGTAGGATCCCGCGCTGTCCGAGAAGCAGGTTCTGAGCATGTCGGTGTCGATCACGCCGGGATTCAGCGGCACGGCGGCCATGCCCTTGGGAAGCTCCTCGGCGAGCGCCTTAGTCAGGCCCTCGATCGCCCACTTGGTGGCGCAGTAGGGCGCCACGTCGGCCGCGACGCCCCGGCCCCAGCCCGAGCTCATGTTCACGACGACCCCCTTCCCCCGCTCCACCATGGCGGGGACGAAGGCCCGGATCACGTTGACGACGCCCACGATGTTCACCGCCACGACCTTGCCCACCTCGTCGGCCGGCACCTTCCAGAGGGGCGCAGGCGTGTTGATGAGCCCGGCGTTGTTGATCAGGATGTCGGGAGCACCCAGGGCGCCCAGGACGCGCTCGGACCACAGGGAGACCTTGACGGGCTGCGTCACGTCCACGGCGTCAAAGCTGTTCGGCTCGGGATGCGTGAACCGGAAGTCGAAGATCGCCGGGCCGCTCCGGCCGCATCCGGCGACCGTGTGGCCGTTGGCGATGTACCACTCGGCAAGCGCGCGGCCCAGGCCGCGGGTCACGCCGGTGATCACGATGTTCATGAGGCTAGCGCGCCTGCAGGCTGAACTTGTTCAGGCCCGCCGTGCGGCAGGCGTCCATGACGAACGCGAGCTTCTTGAGCTGGGTCGTCTCGTCGGCCTTGATGAGGACCGGAATGTCCCGGTTCGCCTCGCTCACCTGCTTTAGCAGCGACACCAGCTGGGCGTCGCTCACTTCCTTGCCGTTGAAGGAGACCTGCCCCTTGTTGTCGATGCCGACCGTGACCGTCCCCTTGTACTCGCTCTTGCCCGCCGTGGCGATCTTCGGGAGCGTGATGTTGAGCATCGTCGCCGAGCGGAACTGCATCGTGACGAATGCAAAGAAGATCAACATGACGAGCACGTCGATCAGGGGGACCAAGTTGAGCTCGGGCCGCTTGCGGGTCTTCTGTCGAAATCCGCTCATCCGCGGCCGCGGTTGATGATGCGCTCAAGCAGCACGTCGAGCTGCGCCGCGTAGTTGTCGATCCTGCGCTGGAGGTAGCCGCTCCCCACCAGGGAGGGGATCGCGATCGCCAGGCCGATGACCGTGGCGGAGAGGGCGAGCGCCACGCCCTTCGTGAAGACCACCGGGTCGGGCAGCCCCGTGTCGGGTGAAATCTCGGAAAAGACCTGCAGGAGCCCGGTCACCGTGCCGGAGAGGCCGATCAGCGGCGCGGCCGCGTAGATGACGTCCAAGTACGGGACGCCGCGCTCCATCCGGTTCACCTCGAGGCGGGCGAAGGCCTTGAGCGAATCGGGGTCGTTCTTGTGCACCTCGGCAAATTCCACGATGCGCGACAGGACCGTGTGGCGCCCGCCGACCAGCTGCTTTCCGTTCATGACGGCGTCGACCAGGTCCGGGGGCAGGACAGCCGCGGTGCGCAGGGCGTAGATCCTCTCAAAGATGATGAAAACGGCCAGCGCCGAGCACACCCCCAGGGGGTAAATAAGGAGGCCCGCCCCCTTGAAGACTTCGATCATTCCGAGTGTCATGGTGAGTTGTGTGCCTGTAAGACGGTAGCGATTACAAAAAGGTCCCCAAATTTAAGGATAACCGCAGCTGCAGCCAAGCTGATAGATAGGCTGCGAGGGCTATTCGGGAGCCCCATCCCCGTCACAAGCAACCTCGCCGGCACTCAGGCCAACATGTATTGCAAATTACTTGCAACCTTGACGGCATCCGGCGCCCCGTCGCTCAACTCTCCGATGGGGTCCCACCGGCCGTTCACCAAGGCGTCCCGAACGCTCTCGCGGATCTCGATTGCGGCACTCTGCCCCGCAAAGGTCACCTTCTTGCCCACCAGGTCGATCACCACCTCGGCCTTGGGATCCCGGTCGACGGCGGCGGCGATACGCCCGATGTCCTCGCGGGAGGCGGTGACGCAGGGCATGCCGAGCGTGGTAGAGTTCCCGAGAAAAATCTCTGCGAAGCCCTCAGCGACCACGGCCCGGATGCCGTGCTTCTGCAGGGCCTGGGGGGCATGCTCGCGCGAGGAGCCGCATCCAAAGTTCATGCCCGAGAGCAGGATCGAGGCGCCCTTGAACCTCGGCTCGTTTAGCGGGTGCGGCTTCTCCGAGCCGTCCGCGTTCCTGCGCACGTCGTAGAAGAGGAACTCGCCCAGGCCGTCAAAGGTGACGCACTTCATGAAGCGGGCCGGGATGATCCGGTCCGTGTCGATGTCGTTTCCGGGGACGTTTACGGCCCTGCCCGCTACGCGTGTGATTTTATCAAGTGCCATGGGTGTGGTTCGGTTTGGCTGTCAGTTTGCGCGGACGCCGAACACCTCGCGGGCGTCGGCTACCGAGCCGGTGATGGCGGCGGCGGCCACCATGATCGGGCTCATCAGGATCGTTCGGCCGGTGGGGCTGCCCTGCCGGCCCTTGAAGTTGCGGTTCGACGAGCTCGCGCAGAGCTGGTCCCCGACGAGCTTGTCCGGGTTCATCGCCAGGCACATCGAGCAGCCGGCGGCGCGCCACTCAAAGCCCGCCTCCAGGAAGACCTTGTCGATCCCAAGCTCGGCGCAGATGAGCCCGACGCCCTGGGAGCCGGGGACGGCGATCGCCTTCACGCCCGGCGCCACGCGCTTCCCCTTGATGAAGCGCGCCACCTCCTGGAAGTCGCTCAGCCGCCCGTTCGTGCACGAGCCGAGGAATGCGACGTCAATCCGCGTGCCCTTGATGGGCGCCCCGGGTTTAAGCTTCATGTAGGCCAGAGCCTCCTCGATCGAGCTCCGCTCGTCGGCCGTCGCGGCCTTGGTTGGGTCGGGGATCGTCCCGGTGATCGGCACGCCCTGCCCCGGGTTGATGCCCCAGGTTACCGTGGGCGCGATGTCCGCCGCGTCCATCCTCACCACGTCGTCGTAGGCGCAGCCCGGGTCGCTTGCGACGGACCTCCAGCGCTCCACCGCCGCCTCCCAGGCCGCGCCCTTTGGCGAGTACGGCCTGCCCTTCAGGTAGGAGAAGGTCGTCTCGTCGGGGTTCACGTAGCCCGCGCGGGCCCCGCCCTCGATCGACATGTTGCAGACCGTCATGCGCTCCTCCATCGAGAAGCGGTCGAAGACCTCGCCCGCGTACTCGTAGGCGTAGCCCGTTCCCCCGTTCACGCCGAGGGTGGCGATGATGTGGAGAATCACGTCCTTCGCGTAGACCCCGGGCTTCAGCTTCCCGTTCACCTCGATGCGGCGGACCTTCAGGCGCCCGAGCGCCATCGTCTGCGTCGCAAGGACGTCCCGGATCTGGGTGGTCCCGATCCCAAAGGCGATGGCGCCGAACGCGCCGTGGGTGCTCGTGTGGGAGTCGCCGCAGGCGATCGTCGTGCCGGGCTGGGTTATCCCCTGCTCCGGGCCCACGATGTGGACGATGCCCTGCTTGCCCGTCGACCGGTCAAAGAAGGTGATCCCGAACTCCTTGCAGCTCCTTCGCAGCTCCTTGATCATGGCGTCGGCCAGCGGGTCCGCGTACGGCTCGCTCACCTGGTCCGTCGGCACGATGTGGTCCACGGTCGCGAAGGTGCGGTGGGGCATCGCCACCTTAAGGCCCAGGTCGCGCATCATGCCGAAGGCCTGGGGGCTCGTGACCTCGTGGATCAGGTGCGTGCCCACCAGAAGCTGCGTCTGGCCGTTGGCGAGCGTGCGAACGGAATGGGCGTCCCAGACTTTCTCGAAGAGGGTTTTCGGCATGCCCTAGGTTATAACACAGGGTTGCATTGTCTGGGAAATACTTGTTTGGCTATCAGCGATGCCCAGGGAGTATCAATACCCGTTTGAGCTGCGGCACCTGGTCTACTTCAGGGAGGTTGCCCGCAGGCTCCATTTCAGGAAGGCCGCCGAGGCGCTCTCGATCGCGCAACCCGCGCTAAGCCGCCAGATTGCGCAGCTTGAGGCCACGCTCGGGGTGAGGCTCCTGAACCGCTCGAGCCGCAAGGTGGAGCTCACGCCGGCGGGCCTGGCGCTCCTCGAGCGCGTCGAACCCGTCCTTTCCGCGCTCCTGCGCGTGCCCGCGGACATGAAGGCCGTGGCCGGGGGCCGGATCGGCAGGCTTAGGGTCGCGTTCACGGGCCTGGCCATGGCGACCGTGCTCCCGGACATCCTGCGCGGTTTCCACCGGCAGTTTCCCGGGATCCGGCTGGAGCTGAACGAGTCCCCCACCGCGCTCCAGCTAGCGGCCCTGAAGGCGGGCGAGATCGACTGCGGCTTCTTCCATCCCGACGGGCCCTCGCCGGGAATCGACACGACGCTGCTCCTAAGGGAGCAGAACGGCGTCCTCCTGCCCGCGGACCACCCGCTCAGGGACAAGAAGGCCCTCCGCCTGAGGGACCTGGCCAGCACGCCCTTCGTCCTTTTCCCGAGGGCCAACAACCCGGGGTTCTACGACCGGGTACTTGCCGCATTCGCCTCGAGCGGCGTCGCGCCCCAGATCGCCGAGGAGGTCTGGCCGCGCTCGAACGGCGTGGGCCTTGTGCGCGCCGGGGTCGGGGCCACCTTTGCCGCTCCGAGCGAGTCGCGCCTCCTCCCGGACAAGGTCGTCTTTCGGCGCCTTTCCGGTCCCGCGCCCGAGAGCAGGCTTGTCGTCGGATGGAGGGCGTCGCCCTCCCCGACGCCGGCCCTTGCCGCGCTCCTAAGCGCGGCTGCCCGGCACGCCGCCCGCTAGGGGTGCGGGGCCAGGAGGTCGTCACGCCGGAACGACCTGAAGGCGAGCGAGAGGGCGACCAGCATGAGTGCCGCCGCCTCAAAGAAGGGGATGCCGGTAATGTGCCACCGGGCGTCGTCCGCGATGCATTTTCCGAAGCTCCAGGCCCCGAGGATCGGCGCGAATATGCCGGCAAGGCTCGTGAGCCCGGAGAGCGAGCCCTGGACTCCGCCCTGCTCGGTCGGGGGCACATGCTTGGTGATGAGCGACTGGGCCGCGGGGCCCGTGATGCCGCCGAATGCGCCGATCAGGACCAAGACGTAGATCATCCAGCCCCGGGTCGCCAGGCCGTAACCGCACATGACGGCCGCCGAGGTGAGGAGGCCGACCACGAGGCCCTTTCGCTCGCCCGTCGCGCCGATGATCCGCCGCACGAGCCCGCCCTGGACCACGGCCGTCATGATCCCGATGTAGGTCATGGAGAGGCCCACCTCCATCGTCGACCAATGGTAGCGGTAACCCATGTAGAGCACCCAGATGCTCTGAAGGATGGTGCTCGCGAACATGTAGATGAAATGCATGAACGCGAGGTCGAGCACCCCGCGGAACTTCCGGAGCGCGAGGAGCGCCCCGATCGGGTTCGCCCGCCTCCAGGAAAAGGGCCTCCTGTTCTCCACGGGAAGGGACTCGGGAAGCACGAAGGCTCCGTAGAGCCAATTGACCCCCACGCACGCCGCCGCGACAAAGAACGGTAGCCTGCCCTTGTCGACATGGAAGGGATGGATGAAGGTCACGTCCCCCAGGAGCCCCCCGATGGCCGGCCCGATCACGAACCCCAGGCCAAAGGCGGCCCCCACCAGGCCGTAGCCCTGCGCGCGCTTTTCCGGGGGGGTCACGTCGGCCACGTAGGCATTGCAGGTGGCGAGCGCACCGGCCGTGGCGCCCGAGATCATCCGCCCCACGAACATCCAGCCGATGTTGGGGGCGAGCCCCATGATCACATAGTCGATCGCCGTTCCCGCGAGCGCCACCAGGATTATCTTCCTTCGCCCAAACCGGTCCGAGAGGGACCCGAGGATGGGCGACGCGATGAACTGCATGACGGCGAACACGCCCACCAGGAGGCCGTAGTAGTTGGATCCGGTGGCCACGCTCCCGCCCTCGAACTGCGTGACCAGGCCCGGCAGGACCGGGATGATGATACCGAAGCCCAGCACAAGGAACACGAGCGTGACGAAGATAAAGGCCAGTGCGGGCTTGCGCGGTGTCGGGGCGTCCATCTGGAAATACTCTTTCGCCAATCCGCCTTTGGGAAGCCAAACCGTTGGGCCCTAGTCTTGCAGGCGCAGGAGGAGCTTGTCCACGTCGAGCGCGAACTGGGTTCCGGGCTGCACCTCGAGCGCCACCCTCGCACGCTCGACGGCTTCGCGGGCCGCCGGCTTCAGGTTGGCCTGGGCCAGGTGCTCGGCAAAGCCGACCACGATCTGGTCGAAGAAGAGAGTACCGGCGCCGTGCCCGTACTGGGCGAGGATCGCGTCGAAGGTGGCCATCTGGCCCGGGATGGGCTGCGAGGCGATGCTGCGGGAGAGGATGGCCGAGGCCTGGCGGACCGCCAGGTCCGAGCGGTCCCCGACCAGGCGGTTCGCGAGCCCGCGCTCCTCGTAGTCGGCGAGGCTCGACTCCCCGCGCGCACGCAGGCTCTGGCAGACGCGGTTCGTGTAGGCCACGACCAGGTCGGGATACTTCGGCGTGAACGCCAGGGACGCCTCCCGCATGACGCCCTCCTGCGCCGCCGGGTCAAGGCCCAGCCTCGCGTTCGCCGCGATGAGGATCTCCCAGGCGTCGATGTTGCGCTTCTCGTAGTTGACGGCCGAGCGCGCGGCGCGCGCCGCCGCCTGGACGTCGCCCACCATGAGGAAGTCCGCGGCAAACTCCTCGTGGATGCGGGACTGCATGAACGAGGGAAGCGCGTGGAAGCGCTCGGAGAGGAACTGGAGCTCGTGGTCGGAGATCTCAAGCCAGGTCTGAGGGTCGCGCGCGTTGCCGGTCACCAGGCGCTGCTCGGCGTAGCGGCCCGCGTCGAGCCTCCACCTGTGCTCGGCGTCCAGGAACCCAAACCATGCGTGGCGCCCGTCCTGGCCCGCCCCGGTGAAGAGGAGCGTCGGGACGCCCCGGGCCTTGCCGGCCTCGGTCGCAAAATAGGCCTGGTCGATGCAGATCCCTCCCTGGGACTTGATGGCCTGGAGGGTGTACGGCTGGCCGGACCAGACCATGAGCCGGTCGCTCGTCGTGCGGTCCGGGCGGTACGAGATCATCGTGTACGCGCCTTCGAATTCGTCCAGCGAGTACGGGACATTGGCCTCGCTCCAGGCGAGCTCCTCCGGCGATGCGGACGCATCCACCACGAACTTCAACTCCTCGGCCCGCAGCCGGGCGAGCCTGAAGTAGGTGCGGCCGGCCCGGTCCTCCTTCACCAGGCGGTCGAAGGTGACCTCGGGTTTGTGCAGCTTCCGGGGAAGGGCCTGCAGGGTGACCTGCCCGTGGGGCCAGTTGGGAGGGGGCACGACGTCGTACACGAGCGCGATGGCGATCGCCAGCGACGGGTAGCGGGCGAACGTGTCCGGGTCGTGCTTGTAGAGGCCGTCCAGTATGGCGAAGGCGTTGGGGAGGTGGTCCACGGGCTTCAGGTTCGTGAAGAACTCCTGCGAGAAGGCCTCGTTTGAGAACACCCATTCCTGAAGCTCCGGGGACATCTTCAGCCCTATCGGATCGGCGGTCGGGTGGTACTCGCCGGCCACGCCCTCATAGTTCAGGTGGTTGGCGAGGATCGCGTTAATCCACCCGTCAATGAACTGGTTCTCCGGCTCCGAAAAGAGGGCCGCCCAGCGGTAGAGGTGGAACCAGGCCTCGGCGGCCGCAAACCGGTCCTTCCTGTAGGCGCTGACCGCCGCCAGCCGGATGGGGACAACGGCCGCGTTCCACCCCGAGGCCGTCGCATAGTCGCGGATCGCCGCGATCCGCGCGGCGGTCGGCGGGTCCCTCGTCTCGGAATCGGGAACCTGGAAGCCCAGGGCCTGCGCGGGTGCGGCGCCGGGGAGGGCGAGCTGGAGGGCCACGGCGAGCAGGAGGGCCGACGGGAGGCGATTCGGGCTCATTGCGGCCCAGATCTAAAGCGGATCCCCCGCCACCCTGCGACTGAAAACCCCGCTCCCGTTTGGCAGGGGGCGGGGTTTTGCTCAACGGCGGTTGGCCGTCTTTTTTTCAGGGCGCCACGCCGGACGTGGTCGCAGGTGGCGTCTTTTGCTTGAAATTGAGCGCCTCGCCGTCGCGGCCGACCATGACGGACTCGCCCTCCTTGATGTCCCCGCGCAGGATGGCCTCCGCGAGCGGGTCCTCGAGGAAGTGCTCCACGGCGCGCCGCAGGGGCCTGGCCCCGTACTTCTCGTCGTAGCCCTTCTCGATCAGGAGCTCCTTGGCCTCGGCCGTGAACTCGAGCGTGATCTTCCGCTCGACCAGCCTCTGGGCGAATTTGCCGATCTCCAGGTCCACGATCGCCGTCAGGTCGTTCTTGTCGAGCGGTCGGAAGAAGACGATGTCGGAGATGCGGTTCAGGAATTCGGGCTTGAACACCCGCTTGGCCTCCTCGAGCACCTTCTCGCGCATCTTCTCGGCGTCGTTGAAGCTCGTGGTGGCGGCGGCAAACCCCATGGAGGTCTGGCGCTGCAGGAGCTGCGCGCCGACGTTGGAGGTCATGATGATGATCGTGTTCCGGAAATCGACGGTCCTTCCCAGCGAATCGGTCAGTCGCCCGTCCTCGAGGATCTGGAGCAGGATCTGAAGCACGTCGGGGTGGGCCTTCTCGACCTCGTCAAAGAGGATGACCGCATAGGGCCGGCGGCGGACCGACTCGGTCAATTGCCCGCCCTCCTCGTAACCCACGTAGCCCGGGGGCGAGCCGATCAGGCGCGACACGGAGAACTTCTCCATGTACTCGCTCATGTCGATCTGGACGAGGGCGTCCTGCTTGCCGAACATCTGCGCGGCGAGCTGCTTGGCGGTCTCGGTCTTTCCGACACCGGTCGGGCCGACAAAGAGGAACGAGCCGATCGGGCGGCGCGGGTCCTTCAGGTCCGCGCGCGAGCGGCGGAGAGCGCGCGCGATCGAGCTGGCCGCCAGGCCCTGGCCGATCACGGCCTTCTGGATCTCGGCCTCGAGGTTAAGGAGCTTCTGGCTCTCGCGCTTCTCCATCCGGGAAAGCGGTATGCCCGTCCAGTCGGCGACGACCTGCACCATGAGCTCCTCGTCGATCGTGACGCGCTTCTCCTCGCGGGCCTTCTTCCACTGCTCGGTGGCCTGCTCCTGCTTGGTGCGGAGCTGCTTCTCCTTGTCGCGGAACTTTGCTGCCTCCTCGAAGTGCTGCTCGCTTATGGCCTTCTCCTTCTGCGCGCAGACCTCCTCGATCTCCTTGGAGAGGTTCTCGATGTCGGGCGGCCTGCTGAGCGCGGCGATGCGCGCGCGCGAGCCCGACTCGTCCATGACGTCGATCGCCTTGTCGGGCAGGAAGCGGCCGGTGATGTAGCGGTCGGACAGCTTTGCGGCCGTCTCGAGCGCCAGGTCGGTGAACACCACCTTGTGGTGGTCCTCGTACTTGCCGCGGATGCCCTTGAGGATCGTGATCGTGTCCTCGACGGACGGCGGCTCGACCTTCACGGACTGGAATCGGCGGTCGAGGGCGCTGTCCTTCTCGATGTACTTGCGGTACTCGTTGAGCGTCGTCGCGCCCACGCACTGGAGCTCTCCGCGCGAGAGGGCCGGCTTGAAGATGTTCGAGGCGTCCATCGCGCCCTCGGCGGCGCCCGCCCCCACGATCGTGTGCAGCTCGTCGATGAAGAGGATGACGTTCCGCGCGCGCTTGATCTCGTCCATCACGGCCTTGATCCGCTCCTCGAACTGCCCGCGGTACTTGGTTCCGGCCACCATGAGCGCCAAGTCGAGCGTGATGACCTTCCGGTCAAAGAGGATCTCGGGCACGTTGCCGGCGGCGATCTCCTGGGCCAGGCCCTCGACGATCGCGGTCTTTCCGACGCCGGCCTCGCCTATCAGGACCGGGTTGTTCTTGGTGCGCCTGCAGAGGATCTGGATCACGCGGCGGATCTCGTTCTTGCGGCCGACGACCGGGTCCATCTCACCCTTGCGGGCGAGCTCGGTCAGGTCGCGTCCAAACGCCTTCAGTGCCGGCGTCTTGACCTCCTTCTTCTCGTCGGTCGGCAGGCCCGGGCGCTGCGGGTTGCCCGCCGGGGCCTCCTCGCCCCCCGCCTCCGAGCCGCCGGAGAACTGGGGATCGAGCTCGCGAAGGATCTCGTTGCGGGTGCGCTCGATGTCGACGTCAAGGGACTTGAGGACGCGCGCGGCGACCCCCTCGCCCTCCCTGAGCAGGCCCAAGAGGATGTGCTCCGTGCCGACGTAGGAATGGTTGAGCGCCTTCGCCTCCTTGCCGGCGAGCGCCAGGACCTTCTTCACGCGCGGGGTGTAGGGGATGCTCCCCTGCGCCTTCGCCTCCTGGCCGGTGCCAACCTGCTTCTCGACTGCCGCGCGGACGGTCTCGAGGTCGAGGCCCATCTTCTGCAGCACGGAGACGGCCACGCCCTGGCCCAGCTTGATCAGCCCGAGCAGGATGTGCTCGGTCCCGACGTAGTTGTGGTGGAAGCGGTCAGCTTCCTTGCGGGCCAGCGCCAGCACCTGCTGCGCGCGGGGCGTAAAATTGTTCATCGGTTCCTGCGACATAAGTCTTGGTGCGATGGGTCAGTTGTTTCCGATCGATGAGAGAGTAAAATCCGGCCGGGCGAAATTGGCAAACTCGGAACGCAGTCTCTGGGCACGGAGGAGGTCCCTCTGGCCCGCCTCGAACTCGCCCTTCTGGGCGTACTGGAGGTGGCCGGGCTGGGCCTCGATGAAGAGCCGGTCCGTGACGCAGCGCTTGGCGTCCGGGAAGACGCCCAGGTCGACCCCGAGCCGGATGAGCGAGAGCAGGTTCATGGCCTCGTTGGAGCTTAGGACGTGCCCGTTCTGCAGGATTCCGTAGGCGCGCCCGATCTTGTCGAAGAGCTTCCCCGAGTCCTGCTCCAGGAGCCTGGCCCTGGCGTTCAGCTCATGCTCGATGATCGACTGCAGGACGCCCGAGAGGCGCTTGAGGATCTCCTCCTCGGACTCGCCTAGGGTCGTCTGGTTGGAGATCTGGAAGATGCTGCCGCTCGCGTCGGAACCCTCGCCGAAGAGGCCCCTTACGACCATGCCGAGCTGGTTCACCGCCCGCACGACCTTCTCCATTTGGTTGGCTATCACCAGGGCGGGAAGGTGCATCATGGCCGAGGCCCTCATGCCCGTCCCAAGGTTGGTCGGGCAGGCGGTCAGGTAGCCGAGGGTCGGCGAGAACGCGAAGTCGAGCGAGTCCTCAAGCGCCGAGTCCATGTCGTTGATGGCCGCCCACGTCTTCTTCAGCTGGAAGCCGGCGCGGAGCATCTGGATCCGGAGGTGGTCCTCCTCGTTGATCATGACGGAGATCGCCTGGTCCTTGCTGATCACGACGCCGCTGCCCTGCTTCGAGCCGCTTAGTTCCCTGCTGATCAGGTGGCGCTCGACCAGGATCCTCTTCTCGAGTTCCCCCAGGTCGTCCACGCCCACCGCCAGGCTCCGCTTCATGGCCGTGGTGGCGGTCACCGCCTCCGTGCAGGCCTCCAGAATCTTCTGCCGCTGCGCGGGCTTGGCCCATCCCGGGAAGGGGTGCCCCGCAAGGTTGCGCGCCAGGCGGATGCGCGTCATCAGCACGATCGCCGACTTGCTGCTCGAGGAATCGGTCAGCTCCGACGGGGTGTCGATGAGGGATCCAATGGTCATGGGCCTAGCGCTGCTTCTGCCCGACGGCTTGTCTGACTTGGTTGATTTCATCGCGGCAGCGTGCTGCGTCCTCGTAGCGCTCGGCCTTGATGGCCTCGGAAAGGTCCCCCTCGAGCTTGGTCAGCCGGTCGTAGAGCGACTTCCGCTCCAGGGCCTTCTGGGGCACCTTGCCGGAATGGACCGTCCCCTTGTGCATGCCCTCGAGCATCGGGTCTAGGATGCCCTTGAACGCGCCGTAGCACGCGGGGCACCCGAACCGGCCCTGCTTCTTGAAGTCGTTGGGGGTGAAGCCGCACTGCTCGCACCGGACGCCCGACTCTGTCGAGGCCTCGGGGTTAAGCGAGGCCTTCAGGAGCAGGTCCGCCAGGGAGAATCCGCTCGGGTCGGTGACCCCCTTCTCCTGCGCGCAATCCTCGCACAGGTCCACCTTGTGCACCTTGTTGTCCAGGATCTGGGTAAGGTGCACCGTGGCGGGCTTTGAGCAGAGATCGCACTTTAGCGGATTGGCCATGGGTTTAGATAGGTTTGGTATGCACCAAATGTGCCACGACCGCCCCCAATGGGCAAGCCGCCCGCGCATTCACGTGCCTTAGTATCATTACGGCCCAATCCGCGCCCTCTCAAGCGCCATTGAGTCGCACCGAGGGGGCGTCAAATGCGGGTGCCCTCTACCAGGACGCGCTTCCTGAACTCAGCCAGTACCTTGCGCGTCACCGGCCCGGGCGAGCCCGAGCCGATGGTGCGGCCGTCGAGCTTGACGACCGGTATCACCTCGGCGCCGCTTCCCGTCAGGAAGCACTCGTCGGAACACCACAGGTCGTAACGCGTCAGGTTGGCCTCGCGCAGGACGATATTAAGGTCCCTGGCCACGTCGATGATCGTGCTGCGGGTGACCCCCTTCAGGGCCCCCTGGCTCGGGGCCGGCGTCAGGAGCTCGCCCTTGTGGACGATGAACACGTTGTCGGCCGTGGCCTCCGCCACGTAGCCCTGGTCGTTGAGCATGATGCCCTCGAGGGCGCCCGCCTGCCGGGCCTCGATCTTGGCCAGGATGTTGTTCAGGTAGTTCAGGGACTTGACCGTCGAGGGGAAAGCGCCCGGTCCCACCCGGCGGGTCGGCACGGTCACGATCGCCAGGCCCTTCTCGTAGTGCTCGGCGGGGTAAAGGGAGATCTTGCTGGCGATCACGAAGTAGGACGGCTTGCCGCAGAGCCAGGGCGCAAGGCCCAGGTCCCCCACCCCCCGGGTCGCCACCAGGCGGATGTAGCCGTCGGTCAGGCCGTTCACCCGGCACGTCTCGCAGACGGCGTGGCTCCACTCGGCCCGGGTGAGCGGCAGGTCGAGCATGATGGCCCTGGCCGAGTACTCGAAGCGCTCCAGGTGCTCGTCCAGGCGGAATACATTGCCCCCATAGAGCCTTATGCCCTCAAAGACGCCGTCACCGTAGAGCAAACCATGGTCGAAGACCGACACCTTGGCGTCGGCCTCGTCCACGAATTTGCCATCCAGATAGATCTTCATTCTCCGATGCTACGATTCAGCCCAAAGTTTTGTCGAGTTCCTTGAATTTGGCACTTTTTGCCCCACAGTCGCGCCCATGTCGAACGCGCCCTTCGCGCTCTCAGCCAACACGACCTACGTGATCGGCCACCGCAATCCCGACGCCGACTCGATCTGCGCGGCGATCGCCTATGCGGCCTACAAGGAGGCCCGGGGCGAGCGCGGGCACGTGGCCGCGCGGTGCGGCAATTCGAACGCCCGGATCGACACGATCCTCGGCCGCTTCCGGCAGCCCCTCCCGGTCTACCTGAGCGACGTGTGGCCCAGGGTGCGCGACGTGATGGAGAGCAACGTCGTGACCGTGCCCGAGAACGCCACGTGCGCGGAGGCCCTGGAGCTGATCGACCGGCACAACGTAACGCTACTGCCCGTGACCGACGCCAACCGGCGGGTCGTGGGCACGATCTCCCTCCCGCACCTCGGGGGCATCTTCATCCCCCGTGTCAGCAAGCCGAAGCTCATGCGCCAGGTGCAGGGCACCCTAGCCAACATTGCGCGCGCCCTGAAGGCGACCGTGATCCACGCGGCCGACGACCAGAGGCACGAGGAACTCTACGTGCGCCTCGGCACGATGGACATCCGCTCGTTCTGGAAGATCTCGGAGCGCGACGGGATCCCGGCGGCAAGCTCCCTGATCATCGTGGGCGACCGGCGCGACATCCAGCTGCGCGCGATCGAGCTGGGCCTTAGGGGAATCATCGTCTCGGGCAGCGTGCAGGTGGACGACGACGTGGTCGAGAAGGCGAAGGCCAAGGGCGTGAGCATCATCATCAGCCCCTACGACTCGTCGACCACGGCGTGGGTGGTTCGGACCGCCTCGAGCATCGAGCGCGTCGTGGACCGCAGCTTCGGGTCGGTCGGGAAGGACTCAAGGATCAGCGAGATCCGGCGCAAGATCTCCACGCTCGCGGCGCCGGCCCTCATGGTGCTTGAGGAGGACGGGACTCTGGCTGGCATCCTCTCGAAGAGCGATATCCTAAAACCCATCCAGACGAAGCTCATCCTTGTCGACCACAACGAGATATCACAGGCCGTGAGCGGCGCTGACGAGGTCGTCATCACGGAAATCATCGACCACCACCGGCTCGGGGCGATGAACACCCAGACCCCCATCCTCTTCATTAACGAGCCGGTCGGGTCAACCTGCACGATCGTGGCCGACATGTTCCGCCGGGCGGGCCTCCTGCCCCTTCCCGAGACTGCGGGAATCATGATGTCGGGCCTCATATCCGACACGCTTCTCCTCAACAGCCCCACGACCACCCCGAAGGACGCCGAGGTCCTGAGCTGGCTCTCCTCGATCGCGGGCGAGGAGCCGAGAGTCCTGGCGGAGGCCATCTTCTCGTCGGGTTCCGTGATCCAGGCCAGCACGCCCGAGGCCATCGTTGAGGCCGACCACAAGGTGTACGAGGAGGAGGGCGTGCGCTTCGCGGTCTCGCAGGTCGAGGAGCTCGGCTTCGGCAGCTTCTGGAGCCGCGCAAAGAGCATCGCCACCGCCCTCGAGGAACTGCGCAAACGGGAGCTCCTCTCCTTCGCGGCGCTCCTCGTGACGGACGTGAACACGCAGAACTCGCTCCTCCTGGTCAAGGGAGACCCCGAGCTTATCGCGCGGGTCACCTACTCCCACATAGAGAAGGACGAGATTTTCGACCTGCCCGGGATCGTGAGCCGCAAGAAGCAGCTGATCCCGTACCTGACGAGCCTCCTGCGGGAGATCCGCGCCGCCTAGGGAGAGGAGGACGCCTCGAGCTCGAGGAGCCGTGGGCCGACGACGGTGCCCAGGTGGAGGCCGGCCGAATAGAGGACCCAGACAAAGCCCGCGAGCGCCAGCAGGAGAATCGCCGAGGCCCACCTGTGGTGGGACTCAAAATGCTCGAGGGACCTCATGTAGGAGCACAGCCCAAGGACCGCCGCGACGATGATCACGGCGTCGACGCTCGCCCGCTGCCAGTAGCTGCCGCCCAGGTGAAGCCACATCCCGAACTCGTCGAACGTGAGCGCCATCGCGACGCCGTAGAGGAGCGCCGTCACCTCTGCGGTGCGCCCGGTCGAGCGGCGGAAGACGCCGAATCCCCCGACGGCCGCCAGGAGGAAGATCCCGTAATTGAGGTGGTGGACGTGGGTCCCCTGCAGGAAGAAGTAGAAGTTCGGGATCTCGTGCGACATGATCATGAACACGAACGCGCGGGCCAGGATGAACGTCAGGATGAAGCCGAAGAGGGCGAGCCTCGCCAGCTTGTGGACGTTCAGGCGGATCTCGTGGCGCCCCGCGTCCTTCGGGTGGGGTGCCTGGCCCTCGGATGCCTCGCTGATCACGGCCTTTTGATGCTTGCCCTAGATGTGGATCGCCTCGCCGGACGTGGAGGCCGCGGCCTCCATCAAGGCCTCGCTCAGGGTCGGGTGGGCGTGGATCGTCCGGTGCACCTCGTCCACCGTGGCCTCCATCTCCATCGCCAGGCTGTACTCGGCGATGAGCTCCGTGGCCTCGGACCCGATGATGTGGGCGCCGTAGATCTCCCCGGTCTTCGAGTCGGCCACGACCTTCACGAAGCCCTCGGTCTCGGCGGAGGCCACCGCCTTGCCCGAGGCCGTGAACGGGAACTTGCCTATGTTGATGGACAGGCCCTTGGCGCGCGCCGCCTTCTCGGTGAGCCCGATGCTCGCCACCTGCGGCTGGCAGTAGGTGCAGCCCGGGAAGTTCTTGACGCGCCTCGGCTTGCCGTGCCCGAACATGCCGTTCACCGCGCTCATGGCCTCGAAGGTCGCGACGTGCGCGAGCCACGGGGGCCCGATGATGTCGCCCGCCCCGTAGATCCCCGGGATCGTGGTCTGGTAGTCGTCCCCGACCTTCAGGTAGTTCTTCTCGAGCTCGGGCTTGAGCGACGGGGCGAGGACGCCCTCCAGGTTCGCCACGACCCCGATGGCCGAGAGGACGACGTCGGCCTCGATGGTGCTGCGCGCGTCGCCGGCCACCAGGTCCACCTTGACCGAGTTCTTGCCGACCTTGAAGTTCTCACACTTGGTGCCCACGTGCATCACGATTCCCTGCTTCTCGAAGGAGCGCTGCAGGGTCTTCGAGACCTCCTCGTCCTCGACCGGCAGGATCTGCGGGAGCATCTCGACCAGGGTCACCTTTGAGCCAAACGCGTTGTAAAAGTAGGCGAACTCGACGCCGATGGCCCCTGCCCCGACTATCACGATCGACTTGGGGAACACCTTGGAGGCCAGGGCCTCCCGGGAGGTCATTACCCGGACGCCGTCGAACTCAAGGCCCGGGATGCGGCGCATCTTGCAGCCGGTCGCCACCATGATGTTCTGGGTGCGGAAGAACTTCCCCTTGTGCTCGCCCTGCGTGATCGAGACCATGCCCGGGGCGTCGACCCGGCCCGTGCCGACGAAGTAGTCGACCTTGTTCTTGCGGAAGAGGAATTCAATTCCCTTGGCCATCTGCCCGGCGACGACCCGCGAGCGCTCGTTGACCTTCGCAAAGTCAAAGCCCACGTCCTTTGCGCTAAGGCCATAGGCCTCGGCCTTCTTCATCTTCTGGTAGAGCTCGGCGCTCTTCAGCAGTGCCTTCGTCGGGATGCATCCCCAGTTCAGGCACGTGCCGCCGGCCCGCTCCGACTCGATGCAGGCCACCTTCTTGCCGAGCTGGCCGGCCCTGATGGCCCCGGCATAGCCCGCGGGGCCTCCCCCGATGACGATCAGGTCGTATTGCGTGGATTCGGACATTCCCACAACGTGCGTGGCCGCGACCACGCGGCAACTAAATATCGATGACTTCCCCGCCCGGCCCGCGCGGGCTGGCCGGGGGCGCAGGGGGCCGGGGGCCCGAGGATCGCATGAGCCCCGTGAGGACCATGTTCGTTACGCTTAGGACAAGGGAACCGCCGACCGCGGGCCAGAATCCCGCCACCGTGAACCCGTCCACCAGGTGGCCGACAAACAAAAACAGGAAGGCATTGATCACGACAATACCAAGCCCCATCGTGACGATGATGAACGGCAACGTGAACAGAACCAGGATGGGCCTCAGGATGGCGTTGAAGAAGCTCAGGAGGAGCACCGAGAGGACAAGGGCCGTGGGGTCGCTGCAATGAATGCCGGGCACCAGGTGCGTCGCAATGACGACGCCAATGGCCAGGATTATCCACCTCACAAGGAGCTGCCCGAACGGTGAGTTCATCGGTCATGCCACTTTCCCCCGGTCGGACGCACGGGCAATGAAAATAATCGTCCTGCAGGACCACCTCCGGAGCGGCGGCACCGAGCGCCACTCGATCCTCCTGAGCCGGGAGTTCGCGCAACTGGGCCACCAGGCGGAGCTTGTCACGTTTAGGCCCGGCGGGCGCCTGGCGCCCTCGGTGACGGGGCCCCACCGCGCCCTCCAGCCCTTCGACACCGGGATCGACTGGCTGGCACCGGGGCTCCTTAGCTCGGTCCTTGGCGGCGCTCCGGACATCGTCCTGTGCATGGGAAAGACCGCCAACTGCTTCGCGGGGCGGATCCAGCGCCATGCCTCGCGCCGCGGGCTGGGCACCCGGGTCGTCGCAACGCTGAGGGCCGGCGGGGTCCTCCCCGGCCTCTACTACTCCTCCGTTCGGTCGGCCGCGCACCTGGTCACCAACAGCCGCGAGGCGGCGGACCTCCTCGTTTTGCACCACGGCCTTCAACGTGCTAGGGTCTCCGTCATCCACAACTCACTGGTATTTCCCGAGGCCACGCTGGGGCGCGACGACGACCTTCGCACCCGGCTGGGAGCCGCGCCCGAGACGACCGTCCTCCTCTCTGTCGGCATGTTCCGGCCCGAGAAGAACCAGCGGGCATTAATAGAGATGGCGGCCGGCTTCCCGCCGGCGTGGAACTGGCGCCTGTGGATGGCCGGGGAGGGCCCGGCAAAGGCCGCCTGCGAGGCGCTCTCCGCCCGCCTCGGGCTCACCGAGCGCGTGCGATTCCTCGGCTACCAGGCAGACCCGGGCCCCTGCTACCGGGCCGCCGACATCGCGGTGCACGCGAGCAAGGAGGAGGCCCTCTCCAATTTCCTGATCGAGGCCCAGGCGCACGGCCTTCCCGCCGTGGCGCTCAGGGCACTCGGGATCGAGGAGTGCTTCGTCCCGGGGAGGACCGGGTGGATGCTCGAGCAGGGCGATGCCGACGGATTCAGGGCCGCCCTGGCCCGGCTCATGTCCGACACTCCGGCGGAGCGGGAGGCCAGGGCCGAGCAGGCACGCGCGCATGCAAGGACCTCGTTCGACCCCGAGCGCCAGGTGACGGCCTACCTCGACCTGTTTGAGTCCCTGCTCCGGACGCCCTCGTCCGCACCGGCCCGATGACGCGCAAAACCGGGGAAGGCGCCGGCGGCTCCCGCGGGAGGCCGGAATGCATACGGCTGCGCGGGGTGCGCCAGAACAACCTGAAGGGTTTCGACCTGGATGTGCCCCTCGGGAGGTACGTGGTGGTCACGGGCCTCAGCGGGGCGGGAAAAAGCTCCCTCGTCTTCGAGACCCTCCATGCCGAGGGCCAGCGGCGCTATGTCGAGACGTTCAGCGCTTACACGCGCCAGTTCCTTGAGCTCCTGGACAAGCCCAAGGTCGACTCGATCGAGAACATCAGGCCGTCGATCGCGATCGAGCAGACGAACACGGTGAAGTCCTCGCGCTCGACCGTGGGGACGATGACCGAGCTCACGGACTTCTTCAAGGTGTGGTTCAGCCACGTGGCCGAGTGCTTCGACCCGGAGACCGGCGAAAGGGTCGAGGACGACAGCCCCCAGAGCGTGTGGAGGAAAACGCTCGCCGCGCAGCCCGGGGCGTCGGTCGTCGTCGCCTTCGAGGTGGCAAAGCCAAAGAATCTCTCGTGGGCCGAGATCCTGGGGAACCTGAAGAACCAAACCTACGTTCGGGTCCTGGCCGGGTCGGCGGCGCTCTCGGTGCACCGGATCGACGACCTCCTCGCGGACCCGGGGGGCCTCGGCGACCTGGAACGCATCTTCGTGGCCCAGGACCGGGTCAGGGTGGACCCGGCCGAGATGGCGCGCTTCACCGAGGCGGTCGAGACGGCGATGCACTTCGGCCGGGGCGAGGTCCGCATCTTCGAGGCCGAGGGACTGGCCGAGCTGGGGCATTACTCCAGGGGGCTCCATTCCCCGAAGACCGGCAGGAAGTTCAGGCCCGCCTCCCCCGCCCTCTTCTCGTTCAACTCGCCGCTCGGGGCGTGCCCCAGGTGCCGGGGGTTCGGCCGCGTGATCGAGATCGACTACCGCCTGGCGATCCCGGACCGCTCGCTCTCCATCGACGGCGGGGCGCTCCGCTGCTGGGACGGCGCTGTCTACAGCTCCTCGATGGACGACCTCCGGGTCTTCGCCAGGAAAAAGCGGATCCCGACCGACGTCCCCTTTGAGAGCCTCACTGTCGAGCAGCAGTCCTACGTGATCGACGGGGAGCCCGGATACGGGGAGGAGAACGGCAAGCCGTGGCCGAAGTACTGGTACGGGGTCAAGGGTTTCTTCAGGTGGCTCGAGAAGACGACCTACAAGATGCACGTGCGGGTCTTCCTCTCGCGCTACCGCTCCTACAACACGTGCCCGGATTGCAACGGGGCGCGCCTGCAGCCCGAGGCGCTCTGCTGGAAATGGAAGGGGCTCACCCTCCCCGGGCTCTACGCGCTTCCCGTGGACAGGCTTCGCGCGCTGATCGCCGACGCGAAGCCCAAGGCGGGCGGCAGGCAGGCGGAGATCGCGTACGAGTCGATCGCGACCCGGCTCGGCTACCTGAACCAGGTGGGCCTCGGCTACCTTACGCCGGACCGGCCCTCGCGCACCCTCTCGGGCGGCGAGGTCGAGCGCGTGAACCTGACCGGGTGCCTCGGGACCTCGCTCGTCGACACGCTCTTTGTGATGGATGAGCCGAGCGTGGGCCTGCACCCGCGCGACATCGACCGGTTGATCGCAATCATCCAGAGCCTTGCCGGCGCGGGCAACTCCGTGGTGGTCGTCGAGCATGACGAGGCGATGATCCGGGCGGCCGACCACGTGATCGAGATCGGCCCCGAGCCCGGGGCGCGCGGGGGTAACGTGGTCTTCGAGGGCACCGTCCCCGAGATGCTGCGCGACCCGGCGAGCATCACCGGGGCGTACTTCTCGGGAAGGCGCAGGATCGAGGGCCCGAAGGGCCGCAGGCCGGTATCGGCCGCCACGCCCCGCCTCCGGTTCGCGGGCGCCACGAAGCACAACGTGGTGAACCTTGATTTCGAGGTCCCGCTCGGCCGCTTCGTGTGCCTGAGCGGCGTGTCGGGCTCCGGCAAGTCGACCCTCCTGGACAACGTGGTCTACCAGGGGCTGCTCGCCCATAAGGGCCGCGCATCCGAGGACCCCGCGGTCCTCGCCTCGGTGGCGGGGTCCGACCTGGTGTCCGACGCCGTCCTCGTGGACCAGGGGCCGGTCTCGCGGACGCCCCGCTCAAACCCCGCCCTCTACGTCGAGGCGTGGGACTTGATCCGCGAGCTCTTTGCCGCGACAGCCGGGGCGCAGGAGGCGGGGCTCGGCCCGTCGAGCTTCTCCTTCAACAGCGGCGACGGCCGGTGCGACCAGTGCCAGGGCCTCGGCTACGAGCGCGTGGAGATGCAGTTCCTCTCAGACGTGTACGTGCCGTGCCCGGTCTGCGAGGGCCGCCGCTTCAAGCCCGAGGTCCTTGCGATCCAGTGGAACGGGACAACGGTCGCCGGCGTGCTCGAGATGAGCGTCACGGAGGCCTTGGTCCTGTTCGAGGGATCCGCCCAGATCAGGCACCGGCTGTCCTTCCTGGAGTCCGTGGGCCTCGGGTACCTGTGCCTGGGGCAGCCCCTCAACACGCTCAGCGGCGGCGAGTCCCAGCGGCTGAAGCTTGTGCGGTACCTGGGCGCGCTGCCCGGGGCCTCGGGCGTGCTCCTGCTCCTCGACGAGCCGACGACGGGGCTTCACCGCCACGACGTCGGGAAGCTCCTCGGCGTCCTGCATGCCCTGGTCGACCGCGGCCACAGCCTGGTCGTGATCGAGCACAACGCCGACGTGCTCAAGTCGGCCGACTGGATCCTGGAGATAGGCCCGGAGGCCGGCGCGGCCGGCGGGAGGGTCGTGGCCTCGGGCACGCCCGAGGCGGTCGCCGCGGCAGGTGTCGCCACGTCACGCTATCTGGCCGCCGCGCTTGAGGAGGTCCCTGGCGACGCGGGGACCGCCGGCCCCGGCACCCCTTCCGCGAAGGCGGCCGCGGAACCCGCCACCTCGATCGAGGTGGTGGGCGCCCGCGAGAACAACCTGAAGAACCTCTCGGTCTCGATCCCGCTCCGCGAGCTCACGGTCGTGACCGGCGTCTCGGGTTCGGGCAAGTCGACCCTGGCCTTCGACATCGTCTTCGCCGAGGGGCAGCGCCGGTTCATGGAGTCGATGTCGCCCTACGCGCGGCAGTTTGTGGAGCAACTGCCGCGGCCGGAGATCGACCGGCTGACCGGCATCCCTCCGGCCGTGGCGATCGAGCAGCGCGTGACGCGCGGCTCGCTCAAGTCGACCGTGGCAACGATCACCGAGGTGGCGCAGTACCTGCGCCTGCTCTACGCGCGCCTCGGCGTGCAGCACCATCCCGACACCGACCGCGCGGTGACTCCCCTCTCGCCCGGCGCGCTAAAGAAGCTCCTCGGCAAGGTGCTCGCCTCGGCCAGGGCCAGGGGCGCCAAGCACCTCCACCTCTGCGCCCCGCTCATCAGGGGGCGCAAGGGCCACCACCAGCCGATCGCCGACTGGATCGGCAGGCACGGCTATGAGCTCATGCGGGCCGACGGGAAGCTCACGAGGGTGGACGCCTTCAGGAAGCTCGACCGCTACAAGGAGCACGACATCGAGGCGGTGGTGGCCGACCTGAGGGGCCATAGGAAGCCCGGGCAGGCGCTCGAGAGCGCGCTCCACGTCGGCAAGGGGTCGTGCTTCCTCATTACGCAGCGCGGCGAGGTGCTCTCCTGGTTCTCGACGACCCGGACCGACATCGACACCGGCGAATCCTTCCCCGAGCTCGACCCGAAGGACTTTTCCTTCAACTCGGCCCGGGGCTGGTGCCCGGTGTGCCGCGGCTACGGGAGGATCTACCCGTGGATGGCGAAGCCCGACGACGACGAGGAGGACGAGAACACGGTTCGGCTGCGCCAGCTCGGGCTTGAGGGCGGCGACGAGCGCGGCGAGGGGGGCGAGCTCTGCCCGGTGTGCAAGGGCGGAAGGCTAAACCGGGTCTCAAGCGCCGTTAAGCTCCACTTCAGGGGCCGGCGGGAGCCCCTGTCCCTGCCGGCGCTCCTCGCGTGCCCCCCCTCGGCGCTCCTGTCGCGCCTGGAGGCCCTGGCGCTCGACGAGCGCGGCAGGCTCGTCACCCGCGACATCGTGCCGCAGATCCGCGAGCGCCTCAAGTTCATGGACCACGTGGGCCTCGGCTACCTCTCGCTCGACCGGCCGACAAAGACGCTCTCCGGCGGCGAGGCCCAGAGGATCCGCCTTGCCGCGCAGCTCGGCACGAACCTGGCGGGCGTGCTCTACGTGCTGGACGAGCCCAGCATCGGCCTGCACGCGCGCGACAATCGGAGGCTTATCGCCACCCTTCTCGCCCTCCGCGACAAGGGCAACACGCTGCTCGTGGTCGAGCACGACGACGAGCTGATGGAGCGCGCTGACCTGATCATCGACCTGGGGCCCGCAGCCGGCGTCCATGGCGGCGAGCTCCTGGCGCGCGGGACGCCCGGGGAGATACGGGCCAACGACTCGTCGCTGACGGGCGTGTTCCTGGCCCGCGGGATCACCCACCCGCTACGCGGGTCCTACCGGGGCGTGGCCGAGAAGGACGCCCCATGGATCGAGCTTATGGGAGCCTGCCACCGCAACCTGAGGGGGTTTGACGTCAGGATACCCGTGGGACGCCTCACGATGGTCGCCGGCCCGAGCGGCGCCGGCAAGTCCACCCTCTTTCGGGACGTCCTTGGGCCCGCGGCCGAGGCGGCCATAAAGGCCCGCAGGCAGGCGATCACGGGCGCCGAATTCTCGCGCCTCTCGCGCGAGCAAGGCCGCCGCTTCAGGGACCTGCGCAACCTGGGGGGGCTCCGCTCCGTGATCGAGGTGGACCAGTCGCCGATCGGCAAGACGCCACGCTCCACTCCGGCCACCTACCTCGGCATCTTCGACCTCGTTCGCGCGTTCTTTGCGTCGCTGCCCGAGTCGAAGATGAGGGGCTACACGGCGTCGCGCTTCTCCTTCAACACGAAGGGCGGGAGGTGCCCGGCCTGCGAGGGGGCCGGCCGCATCCGGCTTGAGATGGCGTTCATGCCCGACACCTACCTGCCCTGCGACGACTGCCGGGGAATGCGCTACGGGCCGGAGCTCTCCGACGTCACCTGGAAGGGCCGCTCGATCGGCCAGGTCCTCCAGCTGACCTTCGAGGAGGCGACCGAGTTCTTCAGCTTCCACTCCGAGCTCTCCCAAGTGTGCCGCCTGATGTCGGACTGCGGCCTCGGGTACCTCACCCTTGGCCAGAGCTCCTCCACCCTTTCCGGGGGCGAGGCGCAGCGCCTTAAGCTCGTGACCGAGCTGTCAAAGGGGCTCGCCACCTACCGGGAGCGCAGCCGCGGCACCCTCCCCCACAACCTCTACATCCTTGAGGAGCCGACCATCGGGCTGCACCTGAGCGACTGCGAGAAGCTGGTAAAGGTCCTGCAGTCGCTCGTAGACCAGGGGCACACGGTCGTCGTGATCGAGCACAATCTGGACCTGATCGCCGAGGCCGACTACGTCGTCGAGATGGGCCCGGGAGGGGGACCGGACGGGGGCGAGCTCATCTACCAGGGGGCGCTCAAGGGGCTCCTCGCCTGCAAGCGGAGCCCGACGGCCCCGTTTCTGCGCTCACGCCTGAGGGGCCAGGCCGCACACCGGGTCAGCCGGCTAGCGCGTTCTTGATCGCTGCGGCGATCTGCGAGGCCCTCACCGGCTTCACCAGGCAGGCCGACAGTCCCGCGATCGCGATGCTCCTGGCGATGAATTCGGGGCTCGTGTAGCCCGTCATCAGGATCCGCTTGGTGGACGGGATCATCTCCATGACCCTGCTCAGGAAATCGAGGCCCTGCTCCCCGGGGAGCATGTGGTCGCAGACGATCACGTCGTAGCGGCGCGCCGCGAGGCGCAGGTCCGCCTCCGAGGCCGAGGACGCCGTGAAGAGCTTGCACGTGCCCCGGAGCTCAGGGCCAAGCGCCTCGAGCAGGAGCGGCTCGTCGTCGACGAGGAGGACGACGGGGAGCGCGGCCTTGGCCTTTTCGGGCTCGGCCATCGTGCGTTAACCGGAGGCCGCGGCGGCTGCGTCCTGGACCACCTTGATCAGCTCGGAAAGGGCCACGGGCTTGAGCAGGTAGCGGAACAGCGCGGCCTCGTTCACGCTGCGGATCAGCATCTCCGGCTTCATGTACCCGGTGACCAGGATCCGCTGCATCTGGGGGAACTCCTCCCGGGCGCGCACCAGGAAGCTCATCCCGTTGCCTCCGGGCATCAGGTGGTCGGCGATAACGACCTTGAACTGCTTTTTCTGCAGGACGAAGTCGGCGGCGCGGGCCGAGGTGGCGGTCGTGACGTCGAAATAGCTTGAGAGGGCCGCCTGGAACGCCTCGAGGATGGCCGTCTCGTCATCCACGATCAGGATCGCATCCTTGGGGGCTTCGGGGCTGGATTCCGCGGGAAACATGCCCCGGCCATGATGTTTTGGGGCTTTGCGTTGGCAAACCCAATCCCCGGGAGGGGCACGGCCGGGCAGGGCCCTTTTTTTTGAATCGTGTGTCCCGCACGCCTTCCCTAGCTTTTCCGCCGCAATGGCAGAACAAGACGCACGCTCCGTCGCAGCCCTCACCGCGAGGAATCCCGCCGGTCACACGCGAATCCACCTTGCGTGCAAGAACGGGCAGCTGCGGAGCCTCCCGGCCGAGGTCCTGACCTCCGCCTACCTCACGCTCAGGAACGACGCCGGGTACACGCCCCTCCACCATGCGGCGATCGGCGGGCACCTGGACCAGGTGCCGCCCGAGGTGATGACCGCCCAGAACCTTTCGATCCGAAGCAACGCGGGGTACACCGTGTTCCACACGGCGGCGGCGCATGGCAGCCTGGGCCAGATCCCGGCCGCCCTCCTCTCCGACGAGGTCCTGCAGTCAGCCAACGGCACGGGCAACACGATCCTTCACGAGGCGGCGGAGCACGGCACCCTAGACCGGATACCCCCGGGGTTCCTGACGCCGGCAAACCTGGCCCGGAAAAACCTGAGCGGGGAGACCGTGATCCATGTCGCGGCGTTCAACGGCCATTTGGACCAGCTTCCGACGGCGATCCTCACGCGCGACGCCCTCCAGGAGACGACCGCCGCAGGGGACACGGTCTTTCATGCCGCTGCCATTTCGGGGCACCTGGAGCAGATCCCCCCCTCGCTCCTGGTCTTCGAGAACCTGTCGATCCCGAGCAAAACCGGCTTCACGGCCGCCCACGCGGCCGCCGAGACGGGCCAGCTTGGCAAGATCCCGCGGGCGCAGTTGACGGCCTCCCTCCTGGTGACCCGCAACGACAACGGGGACACGCCGCTCCACGCGGCGGCCTATGAGGGGCACCTGGACCAGGTGCCGAGCGAAATCCTCACCCAGGAGCGCATGGCCACCCGCAATTATGACGGGGTGTCGGTCGCCTCGCTCGCCGTGGAGCGCGGGCACATCTCCCAGATCCCCGAGGCCTCGCGCCCCAAGGCATTCGGGCCGGTTTCGCGGCTACTGCGCAGGATTAGTCGGGCGCGTACCCCCTTCTGAGGCCCCCGGGCGAGCACTTTGGTCTTTCCCCGGGCGTCGGTCTCCACTCTGATAGCATCCGCTATTCACGCATACCTTCCATGAACACATCCATCGCCTCCATCACAGCCCGCGAGATCATCGATTCCCGCGGCAACCCGACCGTTGAGGTCGACGTCCGCCTCTCATCGGGCGCCTTCGGCCGTGCAGCGGTCCCCTCGGGCGCCTCGACCGGCGAGCACGAGGCGATAGAGCTTCGCGACGGTGACAAGAAGCGCTACGGCGGCAAGGGCGTCCAGAAGGCCGTCGCAAACGTGAAGTCCAAGATCGGCCCCGCCCTCGTGGGCTTCGACGCATGCGACCAGGTTTCGGTCGACCGCACGATGATCGCCCTCGACGGAACGGCGACCAAGTCGAACCTGGGGGCCAACGCCATCCTGGGCGTCTCGCTCGCGACGGCGAAGGCCGCGGCGGCTGCGCTCGGCCAGCCCCTCTACCGGTACATCGGCGGCACGAACGCCAAGGTGCTGCCCGTCCCGATGATGAACATCATGAACGGCGGCGCCCATTCCGACGCCCCGATCGACTTCCAGGAGTTCATGATCATGCCGATCGGCGCCGACACCTTCGCCGAGGCCCTGCGCATGGGCTGCGAGGTGTTCCACTCGCTCAAGAAGGTGCTCAAGGACAAGGGCTTCTCGACGGCGGTGGGTGACGAGGGCGGATTTGCCCCGAAGCTCGAGTCCATCGAGGCGGCGCTCGATTCGATCGGGCTGGCGGTGAAGCAGGCCGGCTACAAGCTCGGCAAGGACATCGCCCTGGCGCTCGATCCGGCGGCCTCGGAATTCTACGTTCCCGAGAAGAAGGCCTATGTGTTCAAGAAGTCTGACGGCCGCTCCCTGAGCGGGCCCCAGATGGTCGCCTACTACAAGGACCTGGTGGCAAAGTACCCGATCATCTCGATCGAGGACGGCTGCGCCGAGAACGATTGGGACACCTGGAAGAAGCTCACCGACGCGATCGGCGGCCAGGTCCAGCTCGTCGGCGACGACCTCTTTGTCACCAACACGGAGTTCCTGAAGAAGGGCATCGAGACCGGGACCACCAACTCGATCCTCGTGAAGGTGAACCAGATCGGCACGCTGACCGAGACGCTGGACGCCGTCGAGATGGCCAAGGAGGCCGGCTTCACGGCCGTCATCTCGCACCGCTCCGGCGAGACCGAGGACACAACGATCGCCGACATCGCCGTGGCGACGAACGCCGGGCAGATCAAGACGGGCTCACTCTGCCGGACGGACCGCGTCGCCAAGTACAACCAGCTTCTGAGGATCGAGGAGGAGCTCGGCGCCTCTGCGATCTACGGCGGCAAGCTCTAGGACAAGTCCGCGCGGCGCCGGCCTAAGCCGGTGCCGCCGTCGAGCCGTCGCCCTCGGGCGCGTCCGTCTCCGCAGCGATGTTGTCGAAGGCGTCGGAGAGCATCTGGAGCACCTCCGACTTGGGAGCGTGCTTCAGGACGTAGGCCTCGGCGCCCAATTCGCGCGTCTGCACGACCGTCTTCATCGTGCTCTGGGAGGAGACGATGATGACCGGTATCTTGGGGTGGGCCGCCTTCAGCTTGGCGAGCACCTCGAGCCCGCCGATCTGGGGCAGGTTGATGTCGAGCAGGATCACGTTCGGGGTATGGGCCGCGGCTTGCTCGAGCGCCGCGGTGCCGTCGGCGGCCTCCCAGACGGTCTCGATTCCGAGCTGCTTGAGCAGCACCCTGATAAGCACGCGGACGTGCGCTTCGTCGTCAATGATCAGTGCGTTTACCGGCCTGGGCATGATGCAAGGTGTGAAAATATAGCCCTTTGACGCAAGCCTGCGAAGTGGCCCAAGGGCGGCGTCACTCGACGCAGAGGATGTACCCCCGGAGGTATTCGCTCTCGGGCATCGAGAGGAGGACCGGGTGGTCGGCGGGCTGGTGGCAGAACTCGAGGATCCGGACGCGCCTCTTGGCGTCGGAGGCCGCCGCCGAGAGGACCGAGCGGAGCTCGGCGTCCTGCATGTGGTGCGAGCAGGAATAGGACGCGAGGATGCCGCCCGGGGCGAGCCGCTGCATGGCCCGCAGGTTGATCTCCTTGTAGCCCCTTAGGGCCCCCTCGAGCGCCGACTTTGACTTTGCGAAGGGTGGCGGGTCCATGATGACGACGTCCCAACGGGGCCCCGGCTTGTTCGCCGGGTCGTTGAGCCAGTCGAAGACATTGGCCGCCTCGAAGGTCGCGTTGACCCTGTTTCGCACGGCGTTGCGCCGGGCGGCCTCGACTGCCTCGCCCGCGCTGTCGAGCCCCAGCACCTCCACCGCCCCAGCCCTGGCGGCGTGGATCGCGAAGGAGCCCTGGTTGCAGAAGGCGTCCAGCACGCGCTTTCCCTGGCAGTACCTGGCGACAGCGGGGTGCTGGAGGCGCTGGTCCAGGTAGAAACCGGTCTTCTGGCCCCCGACCAGGTCGAGCCACACCTCGAAGCCGTCGATCATGGCCCAGCGGGGCTCCCAGGGCCTGCCGGACCGGGTGTGGGTCTCCACGGCAAGGCCCTCGAGCCTCCGGATCGGGGCGTCGTTGCGGAAGATGACCTCGGCCGGGCTCAGGATGTCTGCGATCAGGTCGCCGATAAGGGCCGCCCTCTTCTCCATCGCGAGCGTCTGGATCTGCACCACCACGGTGTCGCCGTACTGGTCCGCGACCACGCCCGGAAGGTCGTCCGACTCGGACCAGACGAGCCGCCTGAATTCGCCCGGGGCCCTCCTGGAGACGGCCCGCTTAAGCGCGTCGCCCAGGTAGGCTTCGTCGAGGGCAACCCGGTCGCGGCTCAGCCGCCTCCAGACGATCTGCGACCGGCCGTTGCATATCCCCGTGCCCAGGAAGCGGCCCATTCGGTCCCGGCATTCAACCACCTCCCCGTCGCACTCCTGGGGAAGGGGCGCCTCGACCTCGTTCGCGAACACCCAGGGGTGGCCCGACAGGACGCGCGAGTTGGCGTTTGGCTTAAGCTTGAATGCGGGGACCGACATTCACGGATGATTGCCGACTCCGCCCGGCATAGAAGCCAAATCTTAGGGCCTCCCCTGCCGCCCGAAAAGGCTTCCAAGGCGGCGGGCGGGGGATTTTACTCGCCGATTCAAAATGTCCCTCCCGCCAGAAATAGACCGCCGTCGCACCTTCGCGATCATTTCGCATCCCGATGCGGGGAAGACCACGTTGACCGAGAAGTTCCTCCTCTACGGCAACGCGATCCACCTGGCCGGGGCGGTGAAGGACCGGAAGAACCAGCGCTCCACGACATCGGACTGGATGGAGCTCGAGCGCCAGCGCGGGATTTCGATCAGCTCCACGGTCCTGCAGTTCGACTACAACGGCTGCGCCGTGAACCTCCTGGACACCCCCGGCCACAAGGATTTCTCGGAGGACACGTACCGCGTGCTCACGGCCGTGGACGCGGTCCTCATGGTGATCGACGCGGCAAAGGGAGTTGAGACCCAGACTCGCAAGCTCTTCGAGGTGTGCCGCCGGCGCGGGATCCCGATCTTCACGTTCATGAACAAGTGCGACCGGCCCACCCTGAACCCGATTGCCCTCGTGGACGAGCTTGAGGCGGTGCTCGGGATCCAGGCCTCCCCCGTCGTATGGCCGCTGGGGAACGGGCCCTCGTTCCGCGGGGTGTTCGACCGCAGGTCAAAGCAGGTGCACCTCTTTGAGCGCGTCCCCGGGGGCGCCTACCGAGCGCCCGAGAAAGTCTCCTCTCTCGGCGACCCGGCCGTTCGCGCGAAGCTGGACGACTCGACGTTCGAGGAGGTCGGCGAGCAGCTTGAGATGCTCGACGGGGCCGGGCACCCCTTCGACCTGGAGAAGGTCCACGCGGGCATGCAGACGCCCGTGTACTTCGGGAGCGCCGTGAACAACTTCGGGATCCAGCTGCTCCTGGACGGCTTCCTCAAGGACTCGATCCCGCCCCAGCCGCGCGTATCCGTTGCGGGGGGCTCGGCCCGCGAGGTGCCGGTCACCTCCGACAAGTTCTCCGCCTTCATCTTCAAGATCCAGGCTAACATGGACCCCCGGCACAGGGACCGGATCGCGTTCATGCGGGTGTGCTCGGGCAAGTTCGAGCGCGACATGGCGGTCCTGCACGTCCAGACGGGCAAGACCGTGAGGCTCTCCTCCTCGCACAAGCTCTTTGGCCAGGACAGGGAGACCGTCGACGAGGCCTGGCCCGGGGACGTGATCGGGCTGGTGGGCCACGACGCCTTTGGGATCGGCGACACCCTCACCGACGACCGCTCGATCCAGTTTGACGAGATCCCGCGGTTCCCCCCCGAGGTGTTCGCCTACATCTCCAACCCCAATCCCTCCGACTCGAAGAAGTTCAGGACGGGCCTTGACCAGCTGCTCCAGGAGGGCGTGGTCCAGTCGTTCTCGGCGCGCTCGGCGCCCCCGGGCTCGACGCTCCTGGCAGCGGTCGGGCCGCTGCAGTTCGAGGTGGTGCAGTACCGCCTTAAGAGCGAGTACAACGCCGAGTCGCGCCTGGTGATGACCCCCTGGACGATCCTGCGCTGGCTCGAGCCCCATCCCGACCTGAGGAACCCGTCCGGCCTGATCGTGGCCTCCGGCGTGAGCTTTGGCTCGGACAGGATGGACCATCCCGTGGTGCTGTTCCCGAACGACTGGACCCTGCGGTACTTCGTCGAGAAGAACCCCTACCTGAAGCTGCGCGAGCTGCCGCTTGAGCAGGCGGCTCCGGCCGCCATTTGAGCATGGGGAAGCTAAACCCTGTTGCCTTGGAACCCGTCCCCGCTTGCCTCCTTCCATGCTCGTGAAGCGCCTGATCTGCGGATTATCCCTCGTGCTGTCGGCGTGCGCCGCCTTTGCCCCGTGCGCGGCCCTGGCACGCACGGCCCCCTCCTACAAGGGGGCGATCTCCATCGACGCCGAGACCGGGGCCGTGCTTTTTGAGGACAACGCGGACGCCGTGAGCCCGCCGGCCAGCATGACCAAGCTGATGACCTACGCGGTCCTCTTTGATGCGCTCAAGAAGGGCACCCTCGGCCTAGACACCCCCGTCACCGTGACCCCGGAGGACGCCAGGGTCGCCGCGCTCAGGGACAGCACCGAGGTGTGGCTGAGGCAGGGCGAGACGTTCACGGTCGAGGAGCTGGTCTACGCCATGATGATCCAGTCGGCCAACGACGCGGCCTACACGCTCGCCCACAAGGCCGGCGGCACCGTTCCCGAGTTCGTTGCGCAGATGAACGCGAAGGCCCACGAGCTCGGCATGCTCCACAGCACCTTCCGCTCGCCGCACGGGTTTCCGCCGCCGAGCCGCCGGATCTCGGAGGGGGACCTCACGACCCCCAGGGACTTTTCCCTCCTCTGCAGGTACCTGCTGCTCCGCACCGACGTCCTTAAGTACACCTCCGTGAAGAGCCGCACCTTCGGCTCAGGGGTCCGGCTCCAGCCGGTCCTCATGAACAACCACAACCACCTGCTCGGGAAGATCCCCGGGGTCGACGGCCTGAAGACCGGCTTCACGAGCGGCGCGGGGTTCTGCCTCTCGGCCACGGCCGAGCGAAACGGCCGGCGAATCATCGTGGTCATGATGGACAGCCCGGACTCGCGGACCCGCGACCTCAATGTCCAGGAGCTCATCACGGAGGCCTTCCTGAAGCTGCCGGTCGCCGGCCCCCCGTTCAAGCAGGGGGACACCGTCCAGCCTCAGCCGTCGCAGCCCGTGGCCCCCACGCGGCCGTCGACCCCCGAGGCCGACACGGGCCCGGTGATCCACATGCCGGGGTCCAAGTCCCAATGACATGAGCGTCGATTTCCCGAGCGTACGGCGGTACCTGACGGGTCTCCAGGACTCGATCTGCTCGGCGCTTGAGGCGGAGGACGGAACGGGCCGCTTCAGCGAGGACGCGTGGACCCGCGCCGAGGGCGGCGGGGGCCGCACGCGGATCCTCGGAGAAGGCGCCGTTTTCGAGAAGGCGGGGGTGGCGTTCTCCCACGTCGAGGGCGCGGTCCTCCCCCAGTCCGCCTCGGCGAGGCGCCCCGACGTCGCCGGAAAGGCGTGGCGCGCGGTCGGCGTCTCCCTGGTGATCCACCCGAGGAACCCCTTCGTCCCCACCTCCCACGCCAATGTCAGGTTCTTCGTCGCCGACGCGGAGGGACCAAGCCCCGCGTGGTGGTTCGGCGGGGGCTGGGACCTGACGCCCTACTACGGGTTCGAGGAGGACGCCGTCCACTGGCACCGCACGGCCCGCGCCGCCGTTGCGCCCTTTGGCGACGGGATCCACGACCGGATGAAGCGGGCGTGCGACGACTACTTCTTCCTCAGGCACCGCGGGGAGGCCCGGGGGATAGGCGGCCTCTTCTTCGACGACTTCAATGAGCTCGGCTTCGAGCGCAGCTTTGAGCTCCTGCGCAGCGTCGGGGACGCGTACCTGCCGGCCTACCGGCCGATCGTGGCCCGCCGCAAGGCGACGCCGCACGGCGAGCGCGAGCGCCTGCATCAGCTGCGGCGCCGGGGACGCTACGTCGAGTTCAACCTCCTGCAGGACCGGGGCACGCTCTTTGGCCTCCAGAGCGGGGGACGGACCGAGTCCATCCTGATGAGCCTGCCGCCCCTGGCCAGGTGGGACTACGGGGCCGCACCCGAGCCAGGGACGCCCGAGGCCAGCCTCATGGAGCACTTCCTCAAACCCCGTGACTGGCTAGCCCAATCCCCTTGAACTCACGCGACCGATTCCTCTCCGCCTGCTCCTGCGAGCCCCTCGACCGGCCCCCGGTCTGGATTATGCGCCAGGCCGGGCGCTACCTGCCCGAGTACCGGGAGCTCAAGGCCAAGCACGGCTTCCTGAAGATGGTCAGGACCCCGGAGCTTGCCGCGGAGGTCTCCCTCCAGCCCATCCGCCGCTTCCCTATCGACGCGACGATCCTCTTCTCGGACATCCTGGTGATTCCCGAGGCGCTCGGCCAGGGCTACACCTTCCGGGACGAAGGCGGGATCGCCATGGAGCGCAGGCTGGAGAACCGGGCGATGATCGAGGCCCTAGGGCCCGAGTCCGACGTTCCCGAGAAGCTCTCCTACGTGGGCGAGGCCCTCGCGCTCCTGAAGCGCGAGCTCGCGGGCACGAAGGCGCTCCTCGGCTTCGGGGGCTCACCCTGGACCCTTGCGACGTACATGGTCGAGGGCGGCAGCTCCGAGGACTTCGCCCGGGTGAAGGCCCTCTTCTACGAGGACCGGCCGACCTTTGAGCTCCTGCTCGGCAAGCTCACGCTCTCCCTGATCGCCTACTTCAAGATGCAGGTGGCCGCGGGAGCCGACGCGATCCAGATCTTCGACTCCTGGGGCGGGATCATCGCGGGCGGGGACTACGAGGCCGCGTCGCTCCGCTGGATCCGCCAGGTCATCGCGGCCATGCCCCCGGGTTTCCCGATCATCATTTACGGCAAGGGCACCGGGCCCCACCTGACCGACCAGGCCTTCACCGGGGCGCGCGTGCTGAGCGTCGACTGGTCGAACGAACTCGCGGTTGTCCGCCGGAGCCTTCCCTCCAACGTCGCCGTGCAGGGCAACCTCGACCCGGCGATCCTCAACACTACGCCCGCAATCACCGGCCGGGAGACCCGCCGGATCCTCGAGTCGATGCGCGGCACCCACGGCCACATCTTCAACCTGGGCCACGGGATCCTCCCCCAGGCCAAGATCGCCTGCGTCGAGGCGCTCCTGGACGCCGTGGTCACCTGGAAGTGATCCCGCCATGAACGTCGCAATCCTGGGAGCCGGGGTAACCGGGCTGACCGCAGCCTGGCAGCTTTCGAAGGCAGGCCACCGCGTGAAGGTCCTTGAGTCCGGCGCCCGCGTGGGAGGCAACATACGCACCGAGCTGGCGGACGGCTGGCTCTCGGAGGCCGGCCCCAACTCGTTCCAGGAGGCGAACGCCGATATCGCGCAGATGATCGCAGAGCTGGGCCTCGGGCCGGAGCGGATAACGACGGAACCGGCCGCCAAGAAACGATTCCTCGTGCAGGGCGGCGCGCTCATCGCGGCACCCTCGAGGCCGGGTCAGTTCTTCTCCACGCCGCTCTTCTCGCTGGGGACAAAGGTGAAGATCCTCTCGGAGGTGCTCCAGTCCCCGCGCAATCGTCCCGCCGACGTGAGCGTGGCCACCTTCGTCACGGACCATGTTGGGCGCCAGGTCCTCGACCGGGCCGTCCAGCCCTTCATCGGCGGCATCTACGCGGGGGACTCAGAGCGCCTTTCGGCCCAGTACGCGTTCCCGAAGCTCTGGGAGGCCGAGAAAACCACGGGCTCGCTGATCCGGGCCGCGATCAAGGGTGCGCGCAAGCGCCGCAAGGAGGGCCAGAAGGGTTCGGGCCCGGTGATTTCATTTAAGGGCGGCCTGCAGACGCTCACGGACGCCCTGGCCGCCCACCTGCCCGGGGGCTCCATCGAGCTCCGCTCCGACGTGAGGGGCCTTGGGCCCGGCTCCTTGTCGCGTTGGAGCGTCGCATGGGAGAGTCCGGAGGGCGCCCGGTCGGGCGAGTTTGACGCCGTGATCGCGGCGCTGCCCGCCTGGAGCCTGGCGCGGCTCGCGGTCGGCGCCGACGGAGCCAAGCCCCTGTCGTCCCTCTCGGAGATCGAGTATTCGCCGGTGGCATCGCTCTATCTCGGCTACCGGCGCGAGGCGGTCGCCCACCCCCTGGACGGGTTCGGGGCCCTGGTTCCGAGGGCCGAGGGCCGGTCGATCCTGGGCCTGCTCTTCTCATCGAGCCTTTTCCCGGGGCGCGCGCCCGAGGGGCACGTGGGCCTGACGGTCTTCACGGGCGGGGCCCTCCAGCAGGCCACGGCCAGGCTCCCGAGGGCCGAGCTCCTGGGGCGGGTCCGCGCCGACCTCAGGGACCTGGTCGGGGCCACGGGCGAGCCGGCCTTTGTGCGCCATGTCCTCTGGGAGCGCGCCATCCCGCAGTACAACCTGGGGTATGGGCGCCATCTCGAGGCGATGGCGGCGTGCGAGGCCAAGTTTCCGGGGTTCCTGATTGGCGGCAGCGTTCGCGACGGGATCGCGCTGCCCGACTGCATCAAGTCCGGAACGCTTCTCGCCAAGCGCGTGTCTTGACTCACCCCGGGGGGTCTTTACCCTCCCGGACCCATTTTTTTTCTTTTGGCGAACGACCTCAAAGACACGTTACAGCTGCCCAGGACGAATTTCCCCATGAGGGCGGCGCTCGCCCAGCGCGAGCCGGCCCGGGTGGCCCACTGGGAGTCGACGGGCCTCTACGAGGGGATCCAGCGCAAGCGCGAGCATTCGCCCTCGTTTGTGCTGCACGACGGCCCCCCGTTCACCAACGGGGACGTCCACATCGGGACCGCCCTGAACAAGACCCTCAAGGACGTGACGCTCCGCTACCGCGCCATGCGCGGCTTCCGGACCCCGTTCGTCCCGGGATGGGACTGCCACGGCCTGCCGATCGAGCAAAAGGTGGCCCGCGAGCTCCGCGACGCCAACCGGCACGTCCCCACCCCCGAGCTCAGGCGCCTGTGCGACGCGTTCTCGGAGGGCTGGATCGCAAAGCAGAAGGAGCAGTTCAAGCGCCTTGGCGTCCTCGCGGACTGGAGGAACGAGTATAAGACCAAGGACCCGGCGTTTGAGGCCGACATCCTGCGGGTCTTCGCCTCATTCGTGGAGAAGGGCATCGTCTACCGCAGCAAGAAGCCCGTCTACTGGTCGATCCCCTTCGAGACGGCGCTCGCCGAGGCCGAGGTCGAATACAAGGAGCACTCCTCCCCTTCGATCTGGGTGCGCTTCAGGGTTCCCGATGCCGAGGCGGCGCGCTTCGGCCTGCCCTCCGACAAGCCCCTAAGCATCGTCATCTGGACCACGACCCCCTGGACGATCCCGGCGAACCTCGCCACGGCGGTCAATCCCGACGTCGAGTACGTGGTCGCGGACCTCTGCGCCGAGCGGATCATCGTGGCGGGCGCCCTCCTGGCCCAGGTGGCCGCGGCCGCAGGGCTCGCCTCGACCCCCTCGGTCGTCAAGACGCTCCCCGGCCGCGCCCTCGAGAACCTGGGCGCACGGCACCCCTTCATCAACCGGGCCTCCCCGGTCGTCCTCGCGGACTACGTAACCGTGGAAAGCGGCACCGGGTGCGTGCACACGGCCCCGGGGCACGGCGCGGAGGACTACCAGACGGGCCTGAAGTACAACCTGGAGATCTACTGCCCGGTTGCCGACAACGGCACGTACATCGACGACGGGCGCATCCCGGCCGAGCTCGTGGGGGTCACGACCCTCGAGAGCGTGGAGGACCTGGAGAAAAAGCGGACGTCGCCCGCAAACATCGCGGTGCTAAGGAAGCTCGACGCCACGGGCACCCTCTTCGCGAAGCAGAAGTACACGCACAGCTACCCGCACTGCTGGCGCTCAAAGACGCCGATCATCTTCAGGGCCGTGGACCAGTGGTTTGTCTCCCTCGACAAGGCCGGCTCAAGGGACCTGGCCCTGGAGCAGATCTCCAAGATAGCCGCCTCGGGCGGCTGGGTGCCGGCGTGGGGCGAGGCCCGGATCCGGGGTGCGGTCGAGTCGCGCCCCGACTGGTGCGTCAGCCGCCAGCGCTCCTGGGGAGTGCCGATCCCGGCATTCTACGACTCCGAGAAAAGGCCCTTCCTGGACGCGGGGGTGATCCGCTCGGTGGCCGACAAGGTGGAGAAGCGGGGCACGAACATCTGGTACGAATCCTCGCCGGCCGAGCTCCTCGAGGGCGTGAAGCTTCCCGAGGGCTGGCCCTCAGCCGCGGAGCTCTCCTGCGGCAGGGACACGCTCGACGTGTGGCTTGACTCGGGCTCTTCGCACGCCGCCGTGCTCCGGCGCGGCCAGGGCGGCACGTCATGGCCGGCCGACCTTTATCTCGAGGGAAGCGACCAGCACCGGGGCTGGTTCCAGTCGTCCCTCTGGACCTCGGTGATCGCATTCGGGGCCGCGCCCTACCGGGCCGTCCTGACCCACGGCTTCATAGTCGACGAGGACAAGAAGAAGATCTCCAAGAGCTCGACCTACGAGAAGCCCCAGACGAGCGACGCCTACATCGCCGAGTACGGAGCCGATGTGATCCGCCTCTGGATAACCTCCCAGGACTTCCGGGACGACATCCCGATCTCCAAGGAGATCCTCTCCCACGTCGGGGAAACCTACCGCCTTATCCGCAATACCTTCCGCTTCCAGCTCGCGAACCTCTTCGATTTCGACGCCTCACGCGACGCCGTGCCGGCCGATCGATTGGACGCGCTCGACCGCTGGGCGCTCGACCAGTCCCGGGAGCTCGCCCGCGCGTGCACCGAGGCCTATGACGCCTATGAGTTCCACCGCGTCTACCAGCTCTGCAACCAGTTCTGCTCGGTCACGCTCTCGGCGACGTACCACGACATCCTAAAGGACAGGCTCTACACGCTCGGCACCTCGCACCCACTGCGGCGCTCCTCGCAGACGGCGATCCACCACATCTTCCAGACGCTTGCGAAGGCGCTGGCGCCGGTGATCCCGTTCACGACCGACGAGGCCTGGTCGTACGCGCGAACCGGCACGGAGTTTGGCGCAGAGTCCGTGCACCTGGAGGACTGGCCCCTGCCCGAGGCGCCAGCAGGGGCCTCCCTTGCCGATTTCGGCTCGCTCCTGAGGCTGCGCGCCAAGGTAAACGAGGCCCTTGAGCCCTTCCGGGCGGCCGGCCGGATCGGCAAGTCCCTGGACGCCGCCGTCACCCTCCGGGTGCCGGAGGGGGATCCGCTGCGGGGGGCCCTAGAGAAGAATCTCGGCTCTTTGCCGGAGATATTTATCGTCTCGGACGTGAAGATCGACGTGACACCCGAGGCCGGCGCCCAGCTGGGCGTCGGCGTTGAGACATGCGCCGAGCTGGGCCGCGTCCGCTGCCCAAGGTGCTGGCGCTGGGTGCCCGGCCTGGTTACAACACCGAAGGCTGAAGTATGCCCGCGTTGCGCCGAGGCGCTCTAGCGCTATCCTGTTTCAGACAAATCCCAAGACTCCCCATGGATAAGACCAAAAAAACAAAAGCATCGAAAAAGAATGCGCACGGGGTCGAGCCGAGGAAGGTGCCCGCACCCAAGGCACCCGAGGCGGCTGCGGCATCCCCGGCAAAACGTCCTCCCATGGAAAAGCCATCCAAGAAAACCGCATTGCGCGACAGCATCCTCGCCCGTAAGGCGGCGACCAAGCCGATCGCCTTCAGCCTGGACGAGGTCCGCGCGATCGCGAAGACCGTGACCGCCAAGGCGGAGTCCACAGCCAAGGCCACGAAGGTGGTCGCCAAACCCTCTGCGGCGCTGAGCGCCGCCCTCGAGAAGCCGGTGAAGCCCAACCACATCAAGGCGGCCTCGCTCGCGGACATCCTTGGGTTCAACCCGAAGCGGACGAAGGCCGCCGAGGTGATCGAGGAGCGGGGCGTTCCCGAGAAATTCAAGCGCTTCCACAAGCTCCTGCTTGACCTGCGCAAGCACCTGACCGAGGGCATCGAGCGCCACTCCGAGGAGACCCTGAAGCGCTCCGTGAAGGACGACGCGGGGGACCTCTCCTCGTACGGCCAGCACATGGCCGACGCCGGCACCGACACCTTCGACCGCGACTTCGCCCTTAGCCTGGTGTCAAACGAACAGGAGGCGCTCTCCGAGATCGAGGCCGCCATCAAGCGCATCCGCGACGGCACCTACGGCATCTGCGAGATCACGGCAAAGCCGATCTCCAAGGAGCGCCTGCTTGCCGTGCCCTTCACCCGCTACTCCGCGGAGGCGCAGAAGCAGATCGAGCGCCACAGGCACCATTCCCGGACCCAGGCGGGGCTCTTCGGGGAGGCCGGGGAAGAGGGCGGCTCGATACCGCAGGACGACGGCGCCGAGGAGTGATGCAGTCGGTCGACCCAGGGGTCTCCCTCACCTGGCGCGTCGTCAAGTACAGGCGGCTGATCACGATCGCCGGATCGGTCCTCGCGGCGGACCAGGCCACCAAGGCCTGGATCGCGGCGATCCTTCCGGCGAACACCTACGGGGACGGCGCGGGCGCAATCCGGGTCATCCCCCGCCTCCTCTATATCGTGCATGTGGGCAATACCGGCGCGGCGTGGAGCATCCTTTCGGGCCGAAGCATCCTGCTGGCGGCGCTCGCCGCCGCCACGCTCGTGGCGATCTTCGTCGGCCGAAGGGCGCTCGGACTCTCATCCGCGCGCACCCAGGCTTGCTTCGGGCTCATGTGCGGCGGGATAGCGGGAAACCTGGTCGACCGCCTGGCCCGCGGCCACGTAGTCGACTTTATCGACTTCCATTTCGGGAGCTACATCTACCCGACGTTCAACGTGGCCGACTCCGCGATCTGCGTGGGCGTCCTTCTCTACGCGTGGTACTCGCTCCGCTCGCCGTCGAGCCTGGTCTAGCGCCCTACTCCACGTTCGCCATCTGCTCCCGAATCCGCTCGAGCTCGTTCTTTAGCTCGATCAAGGACTTGGCGATGGAAAGGTCGTTCGCCTTGCTGCCGATCGTGTTGGCCTCGCGGCCGAGCTCCTGGAGGATGAAGTCGGCCTTGCGGCCGATCTCCTCCTCCGTTTTCAGCAGGGCCGTCAGCTGGTCCAAGTGGCTGCGGAAGCGGGTGATCTCCTCGCTCACGTCGCAGCGGTCGGCAAAGAGGGCGATCTCCCGGAGGACCCGCTCGTCGGTCACGTCGAGCTCAAGGCCCGCGTCGCGCAGGCGCCTCTGGAGCTGCAAGCGGTAGGCGGGCGCCACCGCGGGCGCCCGCTCTGCCACGGCGTCAATATGCACGCGGCACAGGTCCACCCTGCCGATGAAGTCGATGTAGAGGGCCTCCCCCTCCTTGGCGCGCATGGCATCAAAGCCCCTGAGCGCCTCGTCGAGGACCGTGAGAACCTCCCTGCGGACCGTGTCCGCGCCGGGCTTCTCGGTGGAGGTTCGCTGGGCGCTCGCAACCTGCCAAAGGAGCTCCGCGGTCGGCTCAAAAGGGATGTGGCGGGAATCGGCAAGCTCGGCAAGCCGGTCCAGGGTCGCCCCCACCGCAGCGTCGTTCCACGCGACCTCGTCGCGCCCCTTTGCCGCCGAAAACTCGATCTCCACGTTTATTTTTCCCCGGGACGCCACCTTGCGCACGCGCTCCCCCACCTCGGCCTCGAAGCTCTCCCATTCCTGCGGCAGCTTCACCGAGAGATCCAGGCCCCGACGGTTAACGGAGCTGACCTGCACGTTGAGCGTGCCGCCGGCCAGAGCCGAGGATGACCGGCCATATCCTGTCATGCTCCTCATATACCTTGTCCGATCAGCTTCGCGACCTGCTGCACATCCTTGTCGCCTCGGCCGCTCAGGTTCACGACCACGATCTTTCCGGGCCCCAGGGCCCGCGCCCGCTTCATCCCGTGCACCAGGGCATGGGTGCTCTCGAGCGCCGGGATGATCCCCTCCAGCTTGGAGCACAGCTGGAAGGTCTCCAGGACCTCGTCGTCGGTGGCATAGGCGTAGTCGATCCGGCCCAGGTCGCGGTAGTAGGCGTGCTCCGGGCCCACAGCCGCGTAGTCAAGGCCGGCAGAGACGGAATGCGTCAGCTCGATCTGGCCGTCGGGATCCTGCAGGATGAAGGTCTTGCAGCCCTGGAGGACGCCCAACTTTCCCCCCGCGAAACGCGCGGCGTGGTCGCCCTTCGTGATGCCCCTGCCCCCGGCCTCGACGCCTGTCATCCGGACCGACGGGTCGTCCAGGAACTCAAAAAAGAGCCCGATGGCGTTGCTGCCGCCCCCGACGCACGCGACCAGCTCGTCCGGGAGCCTTCCCTCCCTGGAAAGGATCTGCTCCCTGGCCTCGGCGCCGATCACTCTGTGGAAATCCCTGACCATCTCCGGGTACGGCCTCGCCCCGTAGGCGGTGCCCAGGATGTAGTGGGTCGTACGCACGTTCGTCACCCAGTCGCGCATCGCCTCGTTGATGGCCTCCTTGAGCGTTTTCTGGCCCGCGTCGACGCTCCGGACCTCCGCGCCCATCAGGCGCATGCGGAAAACGTTGAGCGCCTGGCGTTCCATGTCCACGGCGCCCATGTAGACCACGCACTCAAGGCCGAACTTGGCGCAGACACTCGCTGTTGCGACGCCGTGCTGGCCGGCGCCGGTCTCCGCGATCACGCGCTTCTTGCCCATCCTTAGAGCGAGGAGCGCCTGGCCAATGGCGTTGTTGATCTTGTGCGCGCCCGTGTGGAGAAGGTCCTCGCGCTTCAGGTAGATCTTGGCTCCCCCGCAGTGGCCCGTCAGGCGCTCGGCGAAGTAGAGCGGCGTCGGCCTGCCGGCGAACTCGGAAAGGTGCCGCCTGAGCTCCTTCTGGAACTCGGGGTCCACCCGGGCGGCCGCGTACACACTCTCCAGCTCCTCGAGCGCGGCCATGAGCGTCTCGGGCACAAAGATGCCCCCGTAGGGCCCGAAGTGCCCTGTCGGGTCCGGAAGTGAGAAGCGGGCTCCCCTGGGCGCGGCTGTGGCTGGCATGCGCCCCAAACCTTGGATCGGAGGGGCCCGGTGGCAAGACGCCTTCCGCAGGCTTCTTTACTTGTACATTTCGCGATTCCCAGCAGATTTGCTGACGCGCACTTCCCCTACCGGTGCGCCCGCGCCAGCCCCTTGCGCGGGATTCATTAGCCCCTTCCTTGACGATGAAATCGAAGCTTATTGCAGCCCTTGCCCTGTTGTCCGCCACTGCGTTCGCCGCAGAGCCCAAACCCGTGGGACTCCAGCTGTGGAGCGTGCGGCACGAGATGGAGGCGAGCGTGCCAGACGGGATGGCCCTCGTCCGAAAGCTCGGGTTCACCGTCGTCGAGTCGGCAGGCACCTACAAGCTCACGCCAAAGGAGTTCCGGGAGCAGGCCGACGCGCACGGCCTAAAGATCATAGCGGGGCATTTCCCCTACGACAGGTTGGTGAGCGATGTCGACGGTGTGATCGCCGACGCCAAGACCCTCGGAGTCTCCAACGTGATTGTGGCCTGGATCCCCCACAAGGGCGACTTCACGGTCGACGACGCCCACGTGGCCGCGCAGAACTTCAACAAGTTCGGCGCCGCGCTCAAGGCGGCCGGGTTGGGATTTGGGTTCCACACCCACGGCTACGAGTTCAAGCCGGTTGCCGACGGGTCGTCCGCCTTCGACATCCTCCTTAAGGAGACCGATCCGAAGCTCGTGTTCGTGGAGATGGACGTGTTCTGGGTGGTCGCCGCTGGGCAGGACCCGGTCAAATTGCTCCAGAAGTATCCCGATCGCTTCAAGATGTTTCATGTCAAGGACATGAGGAAGGGGGCCACCGCGGTGGGCTACACCGGCGGGGCGCCGGTTGAGGACAATGTGATCGTCGGCCAGGGCCGGATGGACTGGCCCGCGATCGTCTCCGAGGGCCTTAAGGACGGGGCCGACCAATTCATCATCGAGGACGAGACCTCGGACCCGGTTAACAACATTCCACCGAGCCTAGTCTACCTGGCAACCCTCGGACTAAAGCCCTAACCGTATCATCATGGACGCAAAACGCCTCTTCCTTGCGAGCAGGGTCGCCCTGGTCGTCACCGCAATGAGCTTCGCCCTGAGGGCAGGAGCGGTCGGCCCCTGGGCCGCCCAGTTCCAGCTCTCCCACGAGCAGGTCGGACTGGTGAACGGCACCGCATTTTGGGGCTTCACCCTGGCGATGCTCTTCGGCGGTCCGCTCTGCGACGCCCTGGGCCTGGGCAGGATCATGGCCTTCGCCTTCGTGGGCCACCTGGCGGGGATCGTGCTCACGATCTTTGCCTGGAACTTCTGGAGCCTGTACTGCGGAACCCTGATCTTCGGAATCGCTAACGGTTCGGTCGAGGCGGCCTGCAATCCCCTCATCACGACCCTCTTCCCGAACGACAAGACGACCAAGCTGAACCATTTCCACGTGTGGTTCCCGGGCGGCATTGTGATCGGCGGGGTGCTCGCCTACCTGCTTGAGAAGGTCGGCTTCGGCTGGAAGACCGAGTTCGCCACGATGTTGGTCCCCCTGGTGGCCTACGGGATCCTCTTCGTCGGCCAGCCCTTCCCGAAGACCGAGCGCGTCCAGCAGGGAATCTCCTACGGCTCGATGCTCAAGGCCTGCGTGCACCCGCTCTTCCTCCTCATGGTGGCCTGCATGTTCATGACGGCCTCCACGGAACTCGGGAGCACCACCTGGATCCCCAACATCCTGACGAGCGCCGGGGTGCCCGGGATCCTCGTGCTTGCCTGGATCAACGGCCTGATGGCGGTCGGACGTTCCTTCGCCGGCACGTTTGTCCACAAGCTCTCGCCCCTGGGCATGCTCCTGGTGAGCAGCGTCCTCAGCGCGATCGGCCTTTACTCCATGAGCCACGCGGCCGGCACGGTGCTCTATGTCGGGGCGACCGTGTTCGCCCTCGGCGTCTGCTTCTTCTGGCCGACCATGCTCGGATTCGTGAACGAGCGGTTCCCGAGCACCGGGGCCATGGGCCTTGCGATCATGGGGGGCTGCGGGATGCTGAGCGTGAGCTTCATCCTTCCCGTCCTCGGCAAGTACTTTGACGACGGCATCACCCAGAGGATCCCCGCCGGGCAGACCATCCAGGCGCTCTCAGCGGCCCCGGACGGGTCGGACCTGGCGATCAGCTGGCTTAAGATTCAGGCGTCGGCGGGCCTTGAGATGCTGGGCCGCGTCGCCCTCCTTCCCGTCATCCTTTTCTTCATCTTCCTTGTCCTCTACCTGACGCGGCCAAAGGCAAAGGCGCATTAAGACGGACGGCCCGACGCCATGGCCTGGCCGGCCTGCCAGCCGGTCGTCCAGGCAGCCTGGAAGTTGAAGCCGCCCGTCACGCCGTCGATGTCGAGCACCTCACCGGCAAAATAGAGCCCCGGGCAGAGGCGGCTCTCCATGCTCGCCATGTCGACCTCGGCCAGGCTCACGCCGCCGCAGGTCACGAACTCCTCCTTGTTCATGCTCTTGCCCGAGACGGCGAACTCCGAGGCGGTGGCCTGGAGGGCGAGCGCCCGCAGGACCTCGTTCGAGACCGAGGCCCAGGTCGCCTCCGCGGGAACGCCGGCACCGGCGGCCAGGCGCTCCCAGAGGCGCGCGGGGATAGCGAAAGGGTTCGCGGTCGACACCTTGCGCTTGGGGTGCCCCGCCCGGTCCGACTCGAGCTCGCGGCGCGCCTCTTCGGCTCTGCGCGGCTCGGCCCAGTTCACTGCGAGCGTGAAGCGGTAGTCCGCCGCGTGGAGCTCGCGAGCACCCCAGGCGGAGAGCCTAAGGATCGCAGGACCGGAGAGGCCCCAGTGGGTCACCAGGAGCGCTCCTGTCTCCCGCAGCCTCGTCCCCTGCGCCGAAACGCCCACCCGGGGGGCAGAGAGCCCCTCGAGCCCCGTGAGGCGCGGGTCGTCAATGTGGAAGGTGAAGAGCGAGGGGACGGGCGGCACGACCGTGTGGCCCAGGCCCTGCGCGAGCGCGTACCCCGCCGAGCCCTTGCCGCCCCCGGTAGCGAGGAGGACACACGATGCCATCACAACCTCGCCGCTGGTGAGGGTGGCCTTGAGCCTTTCCCCGTCCGTGCCCCCGGCCTTCTCGATCGCCTTCACCCCCTGTCCCGTTCGAACCCTGACGCCCGCCTTGCGCGCGGCCTCGCCCAGGCACGCCACAATGGTAGCCGAGTTGTCGGTCACCGGAAACATCCGGCCGTCGGCCTCGGTCTTCAGCTCGACCCCCCGGCCCTTGAACCACGCCACGGTCTCGGCGGGCCCGAAACGATGGAACGGCCCGAGGAGCTCGCGCGAGCCCCTCGGGTAGCTCTGGACCAGGTCGCGGGGCTCGAAGCAGGAATGGGTTACGTTGCACCGGCCGCCCCCGGAGATCCTGACCTTGGCCAGCGGGTGCGCCGTGGCCTCGAGGAGCGTCACCTCGGCCCGGGGGTCGGCCTCGGCGCACGCGATGGCCGCAAAGAAGCCCGCCGCCCCGCCCCCCGCCACCAGGATCCTCCTTTGCTCGGCCATGGGTGCGCCGGCCATCCCGGGTTAGGAGCGCTTCACCGTCACGAGCGTCAGGTCGTCGCGCTGCCCGACGCTGCCCGCGAACCGGTGCACGCTCTCAAGGACGCCGTCGTTGATCTCGCGCGCCGTGCGCGTGTGGAGGGCGCGAACAACGTCGGCAAGCCGGGCGCTCGAGAACTCCTTCTCCTCCTCGTTGGGCGCCTCCGTGACGCCGTCGGTGTAGAGGACGAGGGTGTCGCCCGGGTTGAAGGGCTCCACCTTGTCCTCGACGGCGGACGCAAAGAGCTCGTCGGGCACGAGCCCGATCGGCATCCCCTCCGACCGCACCAGGCTCGTCAGGTAGGCGCCGGTCGCCGGGTCCCTGCGCGCGAAGAGGGGCAGCTCGTGGCCGGCCCGGGAGAAGGTCACCTTGTTCTCGTCGATGTCGATGATGGCGTAGAGGACCGTGACGTAGATCTCGCCCTTTATGTCCGCGCCCATGGCGCGGTTGAGCTCCACGAGCGCCTGGGAGGGCGAGGCGTGCCGGGGTGCGATCTGGCGCAGGTTCGTGCGGCAGACCGCCATGTAGAGGGAGGCGGCGATGCCCTTTCCCGAGACGTCCGCCACCACGATTCCCAGGTGCTTCGGCGAGAGGACGATGATGTCGAAGAGGTCTCCCCCCACCCGCTGCGCCGGTGCATAGCGCGCATCAAAGTCGAGCCCCGGGAACACCGTCGACTGGGACGGCAGCAGCATCTGCTGGATCCCGCTTGCAATCGAGAGGTCCAGGTCCAGCTGCTTGCGCTCGATCTGGAGGTTCAGGAACTCGGCGTTGTGGAGCGCCAGGGCGGCCTGCTCGGCCAGTGACTGCATGAGCGAGAGCTCCATCTCCGAGAAGAGGCTGTTGTCGACCGGGTTTGCGACGACGAGGACGCCGAAGAACCGGTCCCTGAAGTTCATGGGGACCGCGATGACCGACCTGACAAGCAGGTTCGGGTCGTCGTGCTTGACGATCGCGGGGTCCTTCGCCGCGTCCGCGATCATTTCCCCGCGCCCGGTCTGCGCGACCCTGCCGGCGATGCCCTCGCCCACGGGGAACTCCTCGGACTTGAGCACCTGCTCGATGAACTTGGCTCGGGTCGTGAGCTTGCCCTTCACGTGGTCGGGAAGCGGCCGGTGCGGCGGGAAGAGTCCCTCGACCGCCACGCCCCGCATCATGTTTCCCGAGGTCTTCTCGAAGATGCAGGCGCTCAGGGCACCGGTGCACAGGATGGAGGCGTGCACGATGCGCTGGTGGAGCTCCTGCCGCGAGAGGCCCTCGCCCAAGGCCTCCGCCATCAGGTGCATGAAGTCCAGGGCCCTCTGCCGGTCGGAGACGGCCCGGCTCCTCTGCTCCTCCAGCCTGTCCATCTCCCGCTTCTGGCGCACCAGCGCCATGCCGAGCGCCGCCGCGACCAGGAGAAGGACCGAAAGTGAGAAAAATGGCATGGAGGCGCCGCCGGCATGCCGGCGGCCATTCAGGGCATTGAACAGGAGACCTCAGCCCTGCTCAACGCGGTTCTTCATGAAAACGAGGACGTCCTGGAACTTGCCGCGGTTGGACTCGTCGGCCGTCACGAGGTTCTCGTGGGCCTCGAGCACCAGGCGCGCGTTCTCGAGCTCGCCGCGGTCCCCGCAAACCAGGGGCGTGTTGCACGCCTCTGCGCCCGAGGCTCCCTCGCTGATGTCGACCGTGAGCAGCTTGTGAAGGCCGAGGTTGCGCACGAGCTCGAGGTTGCGCTGGCCCATGCGCGTGAGGACAAGGCTCCCCTTGGGGGTGCACTTGCGAAGCTCGAGCGCAAACCCTGCAAGGACGCCTAGGAACGTCGAGTCCATGCTCGTGCACCTTAAGAAGTCGACCACGAAGCGGGTCTTGCCCGACTTCATCATCTGGGCGACGAAGTCACGTAGGCAGGCGCTGTTCAGGAAGCTCGCCCTGCCCTCGATCCGGACCACGACCGGGTCCGAAGACGGATCGACCAGGTACACCGGCTTTGCCGCTTCTGGAATCACGCGTTGGCCAGGATTTGCCGGAGGACGTAGGGGAGGATCCCACCGTGCTGGTAATAGTCGATCTCGATGGGGGTATCGATCCGGCAGCGCACCGGAACATCGAGGTTTTCACCGCCCTTGCGCGTGATGCGAAGGGTCAAATCCTGCTGGGGCTTTAGCGCCTGGCCGAGGCCGAGGACGGCGTAGGTCTCCGAGCCGTCAATCCCGAGGGTCGCCGCGTTCGTGCCCTCCTTGAACTGGAGCGGGAGGACGCCCATCCCCACCAGGTTGCTCCGGTGGATGCGCTCGAAGCTCTGCGCGACGACGGCCTTGACCCCGAGCAGGTTCGTTCCCTTTGCGGCCCAGTCGCGTGAGGAACCCGTGCCGTACTCCTGCCCGGCTATGATCACCAGCGGAACACCCCGCTTGCGGTATTCGGCCGCTGCGTCAAAGATCGAGAGCTTGGTCCCCTCGGGCTGGAGGAGCGTGTTTCCGCCCTCCTCACCCCCGAGCATCAGGTTCTTGATTCTCACGTTGGCGAAGGTGCCGCGGGTCATGACCCGATCGTTGCCACGGCGCGAGCCGTAGCTGTTGAAGTCCTCGAAGGCCACGCCATTCTCGACGAGGAACCGGCCCGCGGGGGAAGTCTTCTTGATGGAGCCGGCCGGCGAGATGTGGTCGGTCGTCACAGAGTCGCCAAAGACGCCGAGCGCGCGGGCCCCCTTCAGCTCGGCGATCGCGCCCGGCTGCATGGAGAAGTCGGAGAAGAACGGAGGCTCCTGGATGTACGTCGACTTCGGGTCGAAGGCGTAGGTGTCTCCCACCGACGAGGGGATCTCGTTCCACTTCGGGTTCTGCGAGGCGAAATCGGTGTAGAGCTTGCGGTACACCTCGGGCTTGAGCGCGGACTGGAGAAGGTCGCGCACCTCCTTGAGCGTGGGCCAGATGTCCTTCAGGAAGACCGGCTTGCCGTCGCTGCCGGTCCCGAGGGGCTCGAGGGTCATGTCGATGTCGACGCGGCCCGCCAGCGCAAAGGCGATCACCAGCGGCGGGGACATCAGGAAGTTGGCCTTGATGCTCTGGTGCACCCTTGCCTCGAAGTTGCGGTTTCCCGAGAGCACGGAGGCGGCCACGAAGTCGCCCTTGGTGACGGCGCTCTCGATCGACGCGGCAAGCGGACCGGAGTTGCCGATGCACGTCGTGCAGCCGTAGCCGACCGTCTGGAATCCGAGCGTGTCGAGGAAGGGCTGGAGCTTGGTCCGCGTGAGGTAGTCGGTCACCACCCGCGAACCGGGGGCGAGCGAGGACTTCACGGCGGGGCCCACCGTCAGCCCGCGCTCCACCGCCTTCTTTGCCAGGAGGCCGGCCGCGAGCATGACCGAGGGGTTCGAGGTGTTCGTGCAGCTCGTTATCGCTGCTATGAGCACGCTTCCGTGGCCGAGCTTGGCCGAGCCGTGGCCGTTAAGCTCGACGTCCACGCTGGCGCCCTTCAGGTCCTCGGCCTTCTTTCCGAAGCCGCTCTCCGCGACGGGCCGCGAAAAGGAGCTAACGAACTCGCGCTTCATGCTCGGGAGCTCGATCCGGTCCTGCGGGCGCTTCGGTCCCGCGACGCTCGGCACCACCGTGCCGATGTCCAGCTCGATGTCCTGCGAGTAGTCGATCGACCCCTTGGCCGGGATGCCCCAGAGCCCCTGGGCCCTGTAGTAGGCCTCGTAGACGGCCACGTGCTCGGGGCTGCGGCCGGTCGCAAGGAGGTAGCCCGTGCACTCCGCGTCGATCGGGAAGAATCCCATGGTCGCACCGTACTCGGGCGCCATGTTAGCGATGGTCGCACGGTCAACGACCGGAAGGGCGGAGGCGCCCGGCCCGTAGAACTCGACAAACTTCCCGACGACCTTCGCCTTGCGAAGGAGCTGCGTCACCGTGAGCGCAAGGTCGGTGGCCGTGACCCCCTCCCTGAGCGAGCCTGTGAGGTAAACGCCGACCACGTCGGGGGTCAGGAAATAGACAGGCTGGCCCAGCATGCCGGCCTCCGCCTCGATCCCGCCCACGCCCCAGCCTACGATCCCGAGGCCGTTGATCATCGTCGTGTGCGAGTCGGTGCCCACGAGGGTGTCGGGGTACCAGATCCCGGATGAATCCTTCAGCAGGCCCTTGGCCAGGAACTCCAGGTTCACCTGGTGCACGATCCCTATGCCGGGGGGGACGACCTTAAAGGTTTCAAACGCCTGCATCCCCCACTTGAGGAACTGGTAGCGCTCGCGGTTGCGCTGGAACTCGATCTCCAGGTTCTTCGCGAGCGCCTCCGCGCTTCCCGCAAAATCCACCTGCACGGAGTGGTCGACCACCAAATCCACGGGGACAAGGGGCTCGATGACCTTCGGGCTCTTGCCCGTCCGGGCCACCGCCGACCGCATCGCGGCCAGGTCCACGAGGAGCGGGACGCCCGTGAAGTCCTGAAGGACGATCCGCGCGACCACGAACGGGATCTCCTCGGTCCGCGCGTCCTTCGCCTTCCAGGTCGCCAGCGCCCGGACGGCGTGCTCGGTCACCCGCCTGCCGTCGCAGTTCCTCAGGAGCGACTCAAGGACCAGCCGTATGGAGACCGGTAGCCTCGACACGTCCAGGCCGGAGCTTGAAAGGGCCGGCAGAGAGTGGAACCGGTTGTCCGCCCCATTCGCCCTGAAGGTGTCGAGTGTCTTGAACGGATCGCGGTTCTGGCTCATCGAGCGGGATTCTGGCTTATTTCGCTAGGGCGGCCTTGATGGCGGCGAAATTGGGGAGGTCCTTCGGAGTCGCCGTCTGCTCGGCGTACTTCACGACGCCGTCGGTCCCGATGACAAAAGCCGCCCTGGCGGAGGTGTCGCCGATCCCGGCCAGCCCCGGGAAGATGACGCCGTAGTCGGCAGCGACCTTCTTGTTGAGGTCGCTCAGGAGCGTGACGCCGATCTTGTTCTGCTTGGCCCACGCCGACTGCGCGAACGGGCTGTCGACGCTAATTCCGTAGACCTCGGCATCCATGCCGGTGTAATCACCCAGGCCGCCCGTGACGTCGCACATCTCCTGGGTGCACACCCCGGTGAAGGCCAGGGGGAAGAACAGGATCAGGGTCTTCTTCTTGCCGAAGTTGGCGCTCAGCGTGACATCCTTCAGGCCGTCGGCGGCGGCAGTCTTGAGCGTAAAGTCGGGAGCCTTGGTTCCTATTGCGATTGGCATGGTATTTCTTTGTTTGCTGGTGGACTGCGGTCGGGGTCCGGGCCCGGCGGGCGCGGACCATGGGAAACGACAAGTTGGGGCAGGCCCCCCGTCTCCGCAAATCGTTTTTTCCAAACTCTTTCAACACCCCCATAAAATCCCTTGCGGCCGGGGCCTGGTGGGGGCTTTTTGAGGGGCCCCATGACGATCATCGAAGAGCTCCAATGGCGCGGCTTGCTAGCCGACTGCACCGACCTGGAGGCGCTCTCCCGGCGCTTGGCCTCCGGTTCGGCCGCCCTGTACTGCGGGTTTGACCCGACCGCGGACTCCCTGCACGTGGGCCATCTGGTCGGCCAGCTGACGCTCCGGCGCTTCCAACTCCACGGGCACAGCCCCATAGCGCTCGCCGGAGGCGCCACGGGCATGATCGGGGACCCCTCGGGCAAGTCCGCCGAGCGCAACCTCCTCTCGCGGGACCAGCTCGACCGGAACCTCGCGAGCATCCAAGGCCAGCTCTCCAGGATCCTCGACTTTGACTCCAAGGTGAACCCAGCGCGGATGGTCGACAACGCCTCTTGGACCGCCGGCCTGGGCTACCTCGATTTCCTCAGGGACATCGGCAAATATTTCTCAGTCAATATGATGGTGGCCAAGGACAGCGTGCGCTCCCGCATGGAGGGCGAGGCCGGCATCAGCTACACCGAGTTCAGCTACATGCTCCTCCAGGCGCATGACTTCTACCACCTGCGCAAGGCCCACAACTGCGAGCTCCAGATCGGGGGATCCGACCAGTGGGGCAACATCACGGCGGGCACAGACCTTATCCGTAAAAAGCTGGGGCTTGCCTCATGGGGGCTGACGTTCCCGCTGATCACGAAGGCGGACGGGACCAAATTCGGGAAGACCGAGGACGGCGCCGTCTGGCTCGACCCAAAGAAGACAAGCCCCTACCGCTTCTACCAGTTCTTCATCAACACCGAGGACAGCATGGTCCCGGCCTACCTGAGGAAGTTCACGCTGCTTCCACCCTCCGAGATCGAGGCGCTGGAGGCAAAGCACCTGGCAAATCCTTCGGCGAGGGAAGCGCACAGGGCCCTGGCGCGCGAGGTGACCTCGATCGTGCACGGGAAACCGGTCTGCGAGGACGCCATACGGGCGAGCGAGATCATGTTCGGCGGGGGCCTTGAGGGGATCACGGAGGAGCTTTTCGGGGACGTCGCGGGCGAGATCCCGACCCAGTCCCTTGAAAGGGCGAAGCTGGAGGGGGCCGGGAGCTCCCTGATCGATCTCCTAGTCCTAGCCACGCTGAGCCCCTCGCGCGGCCAGGCTCGCAAGGATATCGAGGGCGGCGGCATCTACCTGAACAATGTGCGCGTGGCGGAGGCCGGCCGGCAGGTCGCCTCCTCCGACCTGCTGTTTGGAAAGTACCTCCTGCTGCGCAAGGGCAAGCGCAGCTACACCCTGCTTCGGGTGGCCTAGAAGAACATCGCCTCACTGAGGGCGCTCTCGGGCGACAGGAGCGAAACGGTGGTCGTCATCGCGTTGCGGCCCGAGCCAAAGTCGGCCTCGAAGAGCGCGTGGGCCTGGTCAATGTCCGCCTTCCACGAAAAGAACCTCGAGTCGTCGTAGGAAAATGAAAGCTCGAAGGCCCTCGGGCCGGCCAGGGCGTCCGCCCCCATCCCGAGGGCCTCCGAGGATGCGCCGCAGGCGCCGATGCGATCGCCGACCCAGGCGAGAAGGACCTTGGCCTCCGCCGCCACGTCCTTCCCGTGCGAGAGATGGACCCCCTTCAGGCCCTTGGTCAGCACCCCCACCGGGTAGCGGGCAAGGAACTGGCCGATCGAGCGACGGGCCGGCAGCAGCCTTGCGAAGGCCAGGTCGCGCACGACCCCGGGCACCGGCCAATTGTAATGGTATTCTTCGGGAGGCGACGATGCGCTGTCGATCATGACCCTCTTCGCCGACGTGAGGAGGTACCGGTAGTCGGCGAGCTTTGAGGGATCGCTGAACTTGTGGACCCAGTAGTAGATCGGAAGGTCCGTGGAGACGCAGATGGAGACCTGGTTCTCAAGGAAGGCCCGGGCGTAGCGCGGGTAGCTCAGCATCACGAACTCGCAGCACCGCGTGTCGTCGGGCGACTTGCCGATCGAGCACTCCCCGTAGACCTTCGCGCGAATCTCGGAGGGCGAGGAATCGTCGGCGATCGGGCACAGCACCACAACCCGGCTTGGCGTGCGCCGCGAGAACTTGACCGCCGTGTCGAACTGCTGGACCGCGTCGGCGGCGTCCGTCATGAAGCCCAGGTGAAGGACCAGGTTCACCTGGATAGCCATCGCGGATTCCTCCTCGGGCGCGGGCTTACCCTCCGAGGCGGTGTTCTCCCACATGTGCAGGAGCCCTGAGGAGATCGACCCCACGGGGACCTCGATACCGGGCAGCGCCTCGAAAATTTCCGACATGGGCCCTTTTTTCGGCGGGATCAGGGCTTGCGCCAGGTGTGCCCGTGCGACGTGAGAAGCTCATCCGCGCAGGCCGGCCCCCACGAGCCCGCGGCGTAGGCGCCCATGCCCTTCGCGCCCTCGGACTGCCAGAACTTCAGGAGCGGCGTGTAGATCTTCCACGAGGTCTCAGCCTCGTCGCCGCGGATGAAGAGCGTGCCGTCACCGATCATCGCGTCGAGCACCAGCCTCTCGTAGGCCTCGGGCGTGTTGGAGCCAAAGGTCGTGGCGTACCGGAAGCTCATCTTCACCGGCTGCGTCCGGGTCTCCAGGCCCGGGATCTTCGCGTTGAGGATCATGCTCAGGCCCTCGTCGGGCTGTATCTGGAAGGACAGGATGTTGGGGGCCAGGTCGAACCCCTCCCTCGGGGGGAAGATGGTGCCCGGGGGCCGCTTAAACTGGACGGCAATCTCGGACACCCGTCGCGGGAGCCGCTTGCCCGACCTCAGGTAGAAGGGGACCCCCTGCCATCTCCAGTTATTTATCGAGAGGCGGATGGCGGCGAAGGTCTCGGTCGAGGAGTTGGGCGCGATTCCGGCCTCCTGAAGGTAGCCTGGGACGTCCTTGCCCCCGGTCATCCCGGGGCCGTACTGGGCGCGCGCCGCGTCCCCTCCGGGCCCGAGCCCTATCGGTTCAATCGCCCTGAGCACCTTCACCTTCTCGTCCCGCAGGGCCTCCGCGTCGAACGAGCCCGGGGGCTCCATCGCGGTCAGGGCGAGGAGCTGGGTCGTGTGGTTCTGGATCATGTCGCGCAGGCAGCCGCTCTGCTCGTAGTATCCCGCGCGTGTCCCTACACCCTGGTCCTCGGCGACGGTGATCTGCACGTTGTCGATGAAGTTCCGATTCCAGATCGGCTCGAATATGGAATTGGCGAACCGCTGCACGAGGAGGTCCTGCACCGTCTCCTTGCCGAGGTAATGGTCTATCCGATACACTTGGTTCTCGTCGAAGACCGAGCGGAGCTCGGCGTTCAGGGCGCGGGCGGAGTCGAGGTCCCTGCCGAACGGCTTCTCGATAATGACCTTCGAGTGGTGGGCCTTGCCCACATACTTTGAACCAAGCCCGCTCGCCCCAAGGTTCTGGATGATCGGCCCGAAGACGGAGGGGGGCGTCGAGATGTAGAAGAGGCTCTGGGCCTCGCCGCCGATCGACTTCTCTATCTCGGCGATGTGGGCCGCGAGCCGGTCGAAACCCGCCTTCTCGTCGTAGCCGCCCGACACGTAGCTCGTGTTAGCCGCGACCCTGCCCCAGACCTGGGGGTCGAGCTCGCGCCTTGAGAAGCTCTTTATCGCAGCCGCGGCCATCGTCCGGAACTCCTCGTCCGGGATCGGCTTCCTCCCGTAGCCCACCAGGTGGAAGTCGGCGGGCAGGAGGTTGTCGACGCTCAGGTTGTAGATAGCCGGGATGAGCTTCCTCGCCGTCAGGTCGCCCGAGGCGCCGAAGATGACGACCACCGTAGGCGGCGCGCCACGATGCTTGCTCAGCCCCTGAAGAAACGGATGCCTTTCTGGGTCGGCCATGAGACGGGGGATTTTTTGGCAACACGCGGCCTAGGCAAGGGAAATGGGTGGCCTAAACGGAACTCGGCACGGTTTCTCGTTGCGGGTTGCGCTTTACGATGGCAATGCGTTTGTAACAAAGAGTATGGCAGCCCCATCCATCGCGAGCGCCCTCAGGCGTTCCCTGCTGATAAAGATCATCTCGAAGCCGGCCCCGAGCAAGGAGGACGTGGCCTCGGTGATCGAGCTGACGGCCTCAAAGGTCGTCGAGGCGCTCCAGGCCCAGTCGATGACCCTCTACATGGTCGAGGGCAACGACATCGCCTTCAAGCAGATCTACTACTCCCCGTCCCTGTGGAGCGACGACCCGAAGAAGGAGTCGAAGTTCAAGGAGATGGAGAACAAGCTCCTGCAATTGAAGGTGCCGATCGGCACGGGCGTCGTCGGCAAGGTGATCCAGACCGGGGAACCGGTGTTCTTCAGGAACACCGAGAGCCAGGCGCCGATGATGACGTCCATGGCGAAGACAACCGGCTTCGAGGTCCGCTCGATGCTCACGGTCCCGCTTAAGACCACCATCACGCTCGGGGCCATACAGACCCTCAACAAGGAATTCTCCGCGGGCACGAACGGCGAGTTCACGGAGGCCGACCTCAAGCTCCTGACCGAGGTCGCCGAGTACTCGTCGGCTCTGATCCACCGGATGGTCGACCCGAAGTTCCAGCTCGGGGCCGACGACACCGCCCGGTTCGTCTCGAAGCTCACGGACCTGCCGCTCGTCACAAAGATCGAGGAACTCGAGATCGACGAGAAACTCGTCGAGACCACGGGGGACGCGATAATACGCAGGGAGGGCATCTTCCCCCACAAGAGCCTCGGCCCCGGATCGGTGGCGGTGGTGATGACCAACCCGCTCGACTACGCCAAGCGCGAGTCGTTCACGCAGGCGACCGAGCTGAGCATCGACGAGGTCAAGGTGGTCTCAGCGACCCTGTTTGAGACCCTCGTAAAGAAGTTCTTCAAGGATTCAAAGGCCGGCGGCAACGACGACGTCGACATCGGCTCGGTCACGAAGGTGATCAGCGACGCCTACGAGATCGACGCGGACGGCGTCGAGCACAAGGCGGTCGACCTGGAGAGCGAGGACTCCGCCCCGATCATCCAGCTGGCAAACCGGATCATCGAGGACGCCTACATCTCCGGGGCGTCGGACATCCACATCGAGCCCATGGAGAAGGACCTCCTGGTTAGGTACCGGATCGACGGCCTGTGCCAGGAAAAGCTTCGCCTCCCCAAGCAGGTCTCCACTGCGCTCGTCACGCGCCTGAAGATCATGTGCAACCTCGACATCTCCGAGAGGCGCCTGCCGCAGGACGGGCGCATCGTCTTCAAGAAGTACACGAAGAAGAACATCGACATCGACCTTCGCGTGGCGACCGGACCGATGAACTTCGGGGAGAAGGTGGTCATGCGCATTCTCGACAAGCAGAAGTCCACCCTCCCGCTCCCTGCCCTGGGCTTCTCCGAGGAGAACCTGGCCAGGTACCGCGAGTGCATCCGCCAGCCCTACGGGATGATCCTGCACTGCGGCCCGACCGGCTCCGGGAAGTCGATGACCCTCTATTCGGCGCTGGCGGAGGTGAACACGCCGGACATGAACATCCAGACGGCCGAGGACCCGATCGAGTACACGCTGCCGGGCCTCAACCAGATGCAGATGAACCGCCAGATAGGGCTCACCTTCGCCCGCGCGCTCCGCTGCTACCTGCGCATGGACCCCGACGTGATCCTGGTGGGCGAGATCCGCGACGAGGAGACGGCGGGAATCGCCTCCGAGGCGGCGCTCACGGGCCATCTCCTGGTCTCGACCCTGCACACCAATGATGCGCCTTCGACCGTGACCCGGCTTTCGGAGATGGGGATCGAGCCCTTCAACATCTCGGCGTCCCTGGTCTGCGTGTGCGCCCAGCGCCTGCTGCGGAGGGTCTGCAAGAACTGCAAGATGCCGTACGAGCCCGAGGGCAGGGAGAAGCAGATCATGGAAAAGGCCATCGGCTGGAGCGGCCAGATCTTCAAGGCCAACCCCCAGGGATGCCCGGTATGCAACGGCCTTGGCTACAAGGGCCGCGTGGGAATCCACGAGCTCATGGTGAACAACGAGAAGCTCACCGAGGGCATCAACAAGGAGATCGAGGTCGCCGAGCTAAAGAGGATCGCGATGGCGACCGGCATGAAGACGCTCCACCAGGACTCGATGCTCAAGGTGAAGATGGGGCTCACCACGGTCGAGGAGTCGCTGGCCAACGTTCCGCCCGACCTTATTCTCTGACCTGGCGCGGAGCACACGATGCCCCCCGCCCTGCCCTACAAGATCGCGGTCCTGGTCTTCCTGGAGAACACCGCCGGAGAGCACCTGCTCATCCTCAGGGCCAAGGCGCCCAACAAGGGGGCGTGGAGCCCGATCGGCGGCAAACTTGAGATGGCGAGCGGCGAGTCGCCCTTTGAGTGCGCCGTCAGGGAGACGCGCGAGGAGACGGGCTTCGAGATCGCCTCCACCGACCTCCACCTCTTCTCGGTCATCGCCGAGAAGGCGTACGAGGGGCAGTCCCATTGGCTCATGTTCCTTTTCCGCTGCATGAAGCCCCTGCCCGGGCTTCCGCCCGACATCTCTGAGGGCCGATTTGGGTTCTTCAGCAGGAAGTCGGTGGACAGCCTCTCGATACCGGAGACAGACCGCGCGGCCCTTTGGCCGATCTATGACAAGTACCGCGACCGCTTTGTCTCCCTCAAGGCCGACTGCCGGCCCGGAAAACCGGTCCAGGTCGAGATCGAGGAGGTCACACCCCGCGTGAATTGAAAACCGCGCTTGATTTCCTACGTATCCGGTTGGAAGCTGACCCTTTCCACTCACCGTGAGCAAGAAATCCAGTGCCATTGCAGAAGAGAAGGGCGCGTCAGCGGTTGCGAAATCGGCCGCTGCGGCGGCTCCCGTAAATGCATCCCTTTCGGCTGACCAGAGGATCGAACTCTATCGCTTGATGGTGCGCATCAGGAGGTTCGAAGAGCGCAGCCTTCGCGCCTACCAAGCCAAGAAGATCGGTGGATTCCTCCATCTCTACATAGGGCAGGAGGCGGTTGCAGTCGGCTGCTGCTCGCTGATGGGCAAGGATGACCACGTGATCACCGCCTACAGGGACCATGGGCACGCCATTGCCGTGGGGATGGAATTAAACCCCCTGATGGCAGAGCTTTATGGAAAGGCGACGGGGTGCTCGAAGGGAAAGGGCGGTTCGATGCATTTCTTCGACCCGTCGCGCAATTACTGGGGCGGCCACGGGATCGTGGGCGGCCAGGTTCCCCTGGGAGCCGGATTGGCCTACGGGTTGAAATACAAGGGCCTGAAGGGCGCCTGCATGACGTTCATGGGCGACGGCGCCGTGAACCAAGGCGCCGTCCATGAGTCCTATAACCTCGCGGCCCTCTGGGACTTGCCCGTGATCTTCGTGATCGAGAACAACGGTTACTCGATGGGGACAAGCCAGGCCCGCTCCTCAGCGGGCGACCTGGCACGTCGGGCCGAGGGCTACCACATGGCGTGGGGCCAGTGCGAGGGGCACGACGTCTACGAGGTGAGGGCCTGCATGGCGCATTTCCTCGAGGAGGCCCGCAAGAACAGCAAACCCGCCGTTGTGGAGATCCGCACCTACCGCTACCGCGGCCATTCCGTGGCGGACCCGGACAACACCTATCGCGCGAAGGCCGAGATCGAGGAGTACCGCAGGACCAAGGACCCGATCCAGGTTTTCCAGTCCATCCTCCTCGCCGAGAAGGTCCTAAATGCCGCCCTGATCGAGAAGATCGACGCCGAGGCCCGCGCCGAGGCCGATGTTTCGGCCGACTTTGCCGAGGCGAGCCCATTTCCCACCGCCGCCGACCTCCAAAAGGATGTCTACTGGGAGGCCGACAACCCCTCCGAGCGCAAGTCCGGCGGCAGGCTCTTCTTCAACTAAGCGATGCCCGTCCTACAATACCGCGAGGCCATCCGGCAGGCCCTCTCCGAGGAGCTCACCAGGGATCCCAACGTCGTCGTCCTCGGGGAGGAGGTCGGCCAGTTCCACGGCGCGTACAAGGTGACGGAGGGACTTCTGGCCAAGTTCGGCCCCAAGAGGATCGTCGACACCCCGATCAGCGAGGCCGGCTTCATCGGCATGGGCGTTGGCGCCTCCATGCTCGGGGTGCGACCCGTGATCGAGCTCATGTTCTGGTCCTTCTACTCCGTCGCCTTCGACCAGATCCTTAACAACGCCGCGAACGTCCGCTATATGTCGGGCGGACAGATCAACTGCCCGATCGTGATCCGCGGGCCGGCCAATGGCGGCACCAACGTGGGCGCCACCCACTCCCACACCCCCGAGAACGTCCTCGCAAACCATCCCGGCATCAAGGTGGTGGTGCCTGCGACGCCGTACGACGCGAAGGGCCTCCTTAAGTCGGCGATCCGGGACAACGACCCGGTCATGTTCCTGGAAAACACGATGCTCTACGGCGACCGTGGGGAGGTGCCCGAGGACGACTACCTGATCCCGCTCGGCAAGGCGGACGTCAAGCGCGCGGGCACGGACCTGACCATCGTGAGCTATGGCCGGGCAGTCATCCAGTCTCTTGCCGTGGCAAACCTCATCGAGCAGGAGCACGGAAAGAGCGTCGAGGTTGTCGACCTGCGCTCCATCCGCCCTCTCGACATCGACACGGTGCTGGCCTCGGTCAGGAAGACCCACAGGGTCCTCGTGGTCGAGGAGCAGAAGCCCTTCTGCGGCGTAGGCGCCCAGCTGGCCTACATGATCCAGAGCGAGGCCTTCGACGAGCTGGACGGCCCCGTGGCGAGGTTGTGCACCATTGACTCCCCCTCGATCTACAGCCCCCCCGTGGAGGTCGAGCAGCTCCCCAACACGGAGAGGATACTTAAGGCGGCCCTCGAGGCCCTGGGTTAACCCGACACGAGACGCTCCCATGGCCAACATCATCGAAATGCCCAAGCTGAGCGACACCATGACGGTGGGCACGCTCGTCAAGTGGCTCAAGAAGGAGGGCGACCCGGTGAAGTCGGGCGACATGCTCGCGGAGGTCGAGACCGACAAGGCCACGATGGAGCTCGAGAGCTTTTTCGACGGAACGCTCCTGTCCATCTTTGTGAAGGCGGGCTCCCAGGTGCCCCTCGGGGCCGCCCTCTGCGCCATCGGAAAGCCGGGCGAGAAGGTCGATGCCCCTGCGCCGAAGGCAGCCGAGGCCGCTGCGCCGCAGGCCCCCGCACCCGTGGCTGCCCCGGCGCCCACGCCCGCCCCCGCGCCTGTCGCCGCGCCCGTCCCGGCGACGCCCGCCGGCCCCGCGGGCAGGATCAAGGTCTCGCCCCTCGCGCGAAAGCTCGCCGCCGAGAAGGGAGTCGACCTTTCCGGAGTCAAGGGGAGCGGCCCCGGGGGCCGCATCGTCAGGGCCGACGTGCTCGCGGGCCCGGCAAAGGGGCCTGCCCCGGCGGCCCTCGCCCCCTCGCAGCTTCTGGCCCGGGGTCCCCTGCAGGAGGACAAACTGGTCCCGGTCTCAAACATGCGGGCCACGATCGCCCGCCGCCTGGTCGAATCAAAGACGCAGATCCCCCATTTCTACTTGGACGTAGAGGTCGACGCGGGCCCGCTCCTGGAGCTGCGCACCCAGCTCAACGCGGCCCTCGAGAAGGACGGCGTGAAGCTCAGCGTGAACGACTTCGTGCTGAAGGCCTCGGCCGAGGCCCTCCGGCGCGTGCCTGCCGTCAATTGCTCGTGGGAGGGGGCCGCGATCCGGCAGCACCCCGCGGCGCACGTCTCCTTCGCAGTCGCGATCGAGGACGGGCTCATCACCCCGGTCATACGCGACGCGCACCTCAAGACGATCTTCGCCATCAGCACCGAGGCAAAGGCGCTCGGCAAGCGGGCAAAGGACAAGAAGCTCACACCCGCGGAGTTCACGGGGGGCACGTTCTGCGTCTCCAACCTGGGCATGATGGGGATCGACCGGTTCTGCGCCATCATCAACCCCCCTAACGCCGCAATTCTGGCCGTTGGTACGACCGTCACGAAGCCCGTCGTCAAGGGCGGCGAGATCGTGGTCGGGCAGCGCATGACGCTCACCCTCTCCGCCGACCACCGCGTGGTTGACGGTGCCGTGGGCGCCACGTACCTGGCCGCCCTCCGCGATCTCCTGGAGAAGCCCGCGCTTCTCCTGCTCTAGTAGACCGATTCCCAGGCCTTCGGGGTTAGGGGATCCCGTCCCTCGTCGAAGTCGATGTAGTCGAAATAGGTCTCGATCTGTCGGCCCCCGAGCCCGGCTTTCGCGACCTGCTCCCTAAGGAATTTCACGTTGGCGGCCGGATCGTGCCATCCGCGCTTCATGAGGAACGAGTTCCAGACAAGGCATTCCTCGTCCGAGCGGCGGCCGCCCTCGGCCTCGACCCAGGCGAGGACCTCCTCGTCGCTTCCGCCCCCCAGCGCGCGGCGCGAGATGTCGGAGAATGGCACCCGGGTGAAGCTGCAGCACCTCGTGTCAAACATGCCTGGCTTCGAGTCGCCCAGGTTAGGCAGGTAGTCCTGAGGGAGCCTGCCCTGGGCGTGGAGGCGTATCTTGTCGAGCATCCGCCCGAAATAGACCAGGCGGCCGACCTTGATATAGGGACTGCGAAGGCCCGGGACGAGCGGCGTGGCGGATGGCCCCTCAGCTGTCGGCCCGCTTCCGGGCATCCGCCTCGATCAGCGCCTTAAGGCGCCCGAGCTCGCCGCGGACCCGCGCCTTCACCGCCGGCAGCTCGGAGGCGGAGCCCACCTTGTCCGAGGCGAAGAGGTAGAATTTCATCTTCGGCTCGGTGCCGCTCCCGCGGGCCGCGAACCGGTATCCGTTCGAGAGCGTGACCACGTAGAGGTCCTGCTTTGGAACCTCCTCGCCGTCGGCGTCCAGGATCCGCTCCCTGCCAAAGTCCTGGAACTGGGTGACCCCCACGTCCCCGAACGCCGCCGGCTTGGACGAGCGGTAGGTGTCGAGGATGCGCTTGATCTTGGCGCTCCCGCTCGCGCCCTCGTAGTAGATGTTGATCGTGTCCTCCAGGTAGAACCCGTACTTCAGGTAGAGGCTGTCGAGGTACTCGGGGACAGTGATCTCCTTCCCCGCCACCCAGGCGCACAGTTCGGTGAACATCAGGCATGCCGCGTTCCCGTCCTTGTCGCGGACATAGTCGTTGGGGAGGTAGCCGTAGCTCTCCTCGGTCCCGAACACGTAGAAGGTGCTGTGCTCCTGGAGGAGGCGGGCCCTTTCGAGGAAAGGGGTCCGGTCGTAGTCCCACCCCGCCCCCATGGCCCGCTTCAGGCGCTCCTCGTAGAACGCGATCTTCGCGGCGATCCATTTGAAGCCCGTCAGCGTGTCGATCACCTTCACGCCATGCCCGCGCCCGATGGCGTCCTGGAGCTGCGTTGTGACGAAGGTCTTTATGATGCAGGCGTTCTGCGAGCCCCCCTTCGGGATCCAGCCAAGTTCCTTGTACTTGAGGAGCCGGTATTCGGCGATCAGGGAGCCAATCTGGTTGCCCGTCAGGAGCTCCATCTTCCCGGACGGTCCGCGGACGGCGACCCCCATGCGGTCACAGTCCGGGTCGGTCGCCATGACGACGTTGCAGCCCCTGGAATCGGCCACCTTGACGGCGATCGAGAGCGCCTCCGCGTTTTCAGGGTTGGGCGACTTGACGGTGGGGAACCTCGGGTCCAGCGAGAGCTGCTCGGTGACCTCTATCACGTTGCAGCCCGCGTGGATCAGGAGCGGCACCGAGTGGATCGCGCCCGTTCCATGGAGGTTCGTGTAGACCACCTGCAGGCGCGCCTTGCGCAGCATCTCCTGGTCGATGGCCGCTGTTGAGGCGACACCAAGGTAGGCGTCGTCCGCCTCGCGGCCCAGGGTCGTGACCCCACTGAGGTCCTTCTGCAGGAATTCCGAGACGGCGCCGAGCGGCACGGATGCAACCCTGGCCACGATTCCCTTGTCGTGGGGCGGGATCACCTGGCCGCCGTCCACGAAGTAGGCCTTGAAGCCGTTGTCGTGCGGGGGATTGTGGCTGGCGGTGATGACGGCCCCCGCATGGGCCTTCAGGTGGCGCACGGAGTAGCTGAGCTGCGGGGTGGGCCTGGGCCCGTCAAAGATGAATGCCTCGCCCCCGAGGCGGGCCCAGACCGAGGCCGCCAGCTCGCAGAAGTGGCGCGAGAAGAACCTGACGTCGTGCGCTATCACCAGGCGGGGCCTCGCCGGGTCGCCCAGCCCCTCGAGATAGCCCTTCGTGTAGTGGAAAAGCCCGATCACGGCCCTCGCGAGCGTGAAGTCGTTGAGCATGTTGCTGCCCACCGCGGCGTGCTCGGGAACGCCGTACTGGCCGGGCGTCCCCGTCTCGGCCCTGGTGGCCACGGTCGCTATCGTCCTGCCGCGTATCCCGCCCGTGCCAAACTCGAGCTCGCGATAGAACCTGTCGTTGAGCTCGCCCCAGGACCCGTTGTCGACCAATTCGCCGATGCTCGACTGCGCCCAGGCGGGGAGCTTTGCCGAGAGGTAGGCGTTGATGTTGGCCGCGGCGGCGGGCATCAGCGCGCCCGAGGCGACCGCGGCTCTTAGCTTTTCGGACGGAGTCATTGAAGGGGGTTGTCGAGGCAGAGGCCTTCGGCGATCGCGGGCTTCGGGACCAGGCGGGCCCAGCTTTCGGTGAAGGTCTGCTCGTCATAGCCGAAGAGCGGGGAAACCTCTAGAGAGAAATCGGGCAGTCCCGTCCGGTCCGTGCGCACGGGGGCGCCCGCCGCCCTGAGCCAACGGGCGAACTGGCGCAGCTGGTCGGCGTGGCACGTGGCGGGTGAATCGACGCCCTCGGCGTTCTTTACCGGGGAGAAATCATCCTGCCTTGCCGTCTCCACCACGACCGGGTTGCCCGCCGAGGGCAGCGCGTCGAAGACGAATAGCTCGAACTTGACCCCGTTGGCCTTCGCGGGCTTCACCTCCTTGCCGTCTGCGTCCACGGTCGAGATCTTCTTGTCCGCCCGGTGGAAGGGAAGGCCGCCGGAGCCCGTCGCCATGCGCCGTATGAATTCGCGGTCGATCACGTGAATCGCGATGCTGCCGGCCTCATACCTAAGTCCCCCGCTCGCCGCATCCTTCTCCCTTTGGAGTTCCATGGGCAGGTCCGAATACTCGATCACGACGAGTTGCCCCCCGCGCATGCAAAAGTGCCCCAGCTTCTCCTCCGGGTAGGCCTTCGGCACCGTCTTGCTCGACATCTCGGATCCCCTACGGAGGTGCCAGCCGATGAACGCCGGGTCGACCGACCGCACCAGGGGGTTGTCGACCTGGAAATAGCTGAGGGTGTCGATGCCCTCGGAGGCCATCAGGTCGAGCGCGCCGCTCCTTGCAAGGGCGCGCAGCGAACCCCCGTGCCCGTCCGGGGACAGCGCGATCGCCCCCGGGCCCTCGAGGAGGATCTTCCCGGTAAAGTCGACGGCGGGCATCCGGCCCTGCCGGAAGAAATGGACGCGCGAGGGATCCAGCCCGAAATGCCGGTTCTCCGCGAAAAAGCCCTCGGTGGCGGCATGGTTCTGGTGGCTCGTCATGATGAACCAGTGCAGGGGCCGTCCATAACGCCTGCCCGCCGCATGCAGCTTCTCCGCGAAGACCTGGAAGAGCGAGCGGTGCCTGACCGGGGTCACCGGGAACGTCCCCTTGGGTCCGTTGTAGCCGAGGCGGGTTCCCTGGCCCCCGGCCACGGTGAACGCGGCCACCCTGCCCTGCCTGAGCGCGTCCTCCCCCTTGGTCCAGGCGGCCGCCCATGCCGACGCGTCCCCCCCGTGGGAGGGCAGGCGCTCGTAGGGGGCCGGGGACAGGCCCTTCAGGTCCACGGCATGGGCCCCCCCGGAAAGGACGAGCGACCTGACCAGGTGGTCCAGTTCGGGCAGGTCGACCTCGGCGGCCTCGGAAAGCAGCCGGTCCCTCGCCTCCGCGCCCAGGCGGTCGAAAAACGCGAAGACGTGCCCTTGGCCGGCCCTGCGGAAGGACTCAATCAAAGGGTTCGTGTCCGGGGTCATGGGGCGGCGGTGTCAGTCCTCGAAGCGGAATATGAACTCGTCGGGCTTGGCGTAGCCCAGCTTCTTCCTGATCACGCGGTCCACATACGCCGGGTCGTTCCTGAGGCGGTCGAGCACCCTCTCCTGGCTCTTGAGCCGCTCCTGGACCTCGGCCAGGCGGCCGCGGTTTGTCGCCTCCACCTGCTCCAGCCTGTTGTACTCGGCGCGCGCATCCATGAAGAGGTAGGCGCCCGTGACGCCCAGGCCGCCAAAGAGCAGGAGATAAAGGCTCACGATTACGCGACGAAGATTCACGGGTCCTTGAAGCTGATAAACAGCGTCCCACCACCGCTTCGCAATTCTTTTTGGGCAAACCGGCGCCCGGAGGGTTTTGGCGTGCGTTTTGCGGCGGGCCCGGGCTTACTCAGGGCCGCATATGTATCAGAGCTACTACGGATTCAAGGAGATGCCGTTTAACATCACTCCCGATCCGAAATTCCTCTTTCTTAGCCCGACCCACCAGGAAGCGCTTCAGCACCTCAAATTCGGGGTGCGCGAGCGAAAGGGATTCATCGTCCTTATCGGCGAGGTGGGTTGCGGCAAGACGACCTTATGCCGGCGGTTCCTCAACGAGCTCGATCCCGAGCATTTTGACACCGCCCTGATCCTAAACCCCAGGGTCACCGAGACCCAGATGCTCAAGGCGATCCTCGGAGAGCTGGGCGAGACCAAGCTCGCGCGGAGCCAGGTGGACCTGGTCTCCCAGATGAACCGCGTCCTCCTGGAGAGGATCCACCGAGGCCGCGACATCGTGCTGATCATCGACGAGGCCCAGAACCTCTCATTCGAGGTCCTGGAGCAGATCCGCCTGCTGTCCAACCTGGAGACCGACAAGCAGAAGCTCCTGCAGATCGTCCTGATGGGCCAGCCCGAGCTCAAGGAGGTCCTCGCCCGCGAGGAGCTGCGCCAGCTCCGGCAGAGGATCCTTGTCCATTACGAGCTCAACGCCCTCACGCACCGGGACATGATCCACTACATCCAGCACCGCCTGACCCTGGCGGGCGGAACCGGCAGGCCCTCCTTCACGCCGTGGGCGCTCAGGGCCATTCACAAGGCCAGCCGGGGAATCCCGAGGGTCGTGAACAACCTCTGCGACAAGGCCATGCTCTCCGCATTCATCCGTGAATCCGACGAGGTGAACTACTGGGACGCGCGCAGGGCCTCCCGCGACATGGACAACCTCACCAACTGAGCGCCCGAGCATGAGCCTGATCAACGATGCGCTGAAGAAGGCGGCCCGCCAGCGCGCGGAGGAGCAGGGAGAAGTCATTCCCCCGATGCCAGGGGGCGGCCACCGGCGCCCGTCACGGCCAGGGGAGCCGATGCGGGTGCAGACCATTGTCCTCATTGGTGCAGCGGCCCTGGCCCTGATCGTCGTGTCCGCCGTGGTCACGGGAATATTTGTGACCGGCAAACCCGACGTGAAGGTTGCCGCGGTGATCCAGTCGCCCACGCTTGCCCCGACGCCGGCCCCCCAGAAGGTCGTGGTCCAGGGGCCTTTAATCGCGGTTC